>Ga0207639_10000734_pt1 | contig 22398 bp, 23 predicted proteins | sample KBSCornC32_FD_184299 | JGI IMG/M metagenome (GOLD analysis project Ga0207639, IMG submission 184299) | Corn rhizosphere microbial communities from Kellogg Biological Station, Michigan, USA - KBS Corn C3-2 (SPAdes) (version 2) | ecosystem: Host-associated > Plants > Roots > Rhizosphere > Soil ...
CACCCGCCGAGGGCTGAACCTCGCCAGCGGTCGGCGCTTCGGCTGCATTGGTCGCGGCGTTGGGCGCAGCTTGCCCGTTTTCGCCTGATCGCCTATCGCAACCGGCGGACATCAGGGTAAGCCCGCAAAGCAGGAGCAAGGCGATTTCGGAGCGCAAGACAATCTCCCCTTCGGAGGGTGCGAACAGCATGTGGGGCGGCAGATTTGCCGAAGGCCCGGCTGCCGTGATGCGGGAGATAAATGCCTCCATCCCCTTCGACAAGCGAATGTGGCGGCAGGACATCGCCGGATCGGTCGCGCATGTCAGGATGCTGGGCACACAGGGGATCATCGAGCCGGCGGACGCGGACGCGATCGCCGCCGGTCTCGCCGAGGTCGAGGCCGACTATGCGGCCAATGGCGTGCCGGTCGATCTGGCGCTGGAGGACATCCATATGGTGTCCGAGACGAAGCTGGCTGAGAAGATCGGGCCCGTCGCCGGCCGCCTCCACACCGCGCGCAGCCGCAACGATCAGGTCGCGACCGACTTTCGCCTGTGGGTGCGCGATGCGATGGACGAGGTGGACGCCGCGCTCGCCGGACTTCAGGCGGCTCTGGTCGATCGGGCGGAGGAGTTCGCCGACGCGATCATGCCCGGCTTCACCCATTTGCAATCCGCGCAGCCGGTGACGCTCGGCCATCATCTGATGGCCTATTATGAGATGCTGCGCCGTGACCGCTCGCGCTTTGCCGACGCGCGGGTGCGGATGAACGAATGCCCGCTCGGTGCGGCGGCTTTGGCGGGCACGGGGTTTCCGATCGACCGGAATCTCACCGCCTTTTCGCTGGGCTTCGACAAGCCGACCGACAACAGCCTCGACTCCGTGTCCGACCGGGATTTCGCACTGGATTATCTGATGTCCGCGACCCAACTGTCGCTGCATCTGTCCCGGCTGGCGGAAGAGTTCATCATCTGGGCGAGCCAGCCCTTCGGCTTCATCTCGCTGCCCGACGCCTATTCGACCGGCAGCTCGATCATGCCGCAGAAGCGCAATCCCGACGCCGCCGAACTGGTGCGCGGCCATGCGGGGCGGATCATGGGCTGCATGACGGCGCTGTGCGTCACGATGAAGGGTCTGCCGCTGGCCTATTCCAAGGACATGCAGGACGACAAGCCGCCCCTGTTCGAGGCGCACGACCTGCTCGGCCTGTGCATCGCCGCGATGACGGGGATGGTGGAGAAGGTGACGTTTCGCACCGAGCGGATGCGCAGCCTTGCCGAAAGCGGTTTCGCCACCGCCACCGACCTTGCCGACTGGCTCGTCCGCGAGGCGAAAGTGCCGTTCCGCGAGGCGCACCACATCACCGGGCGCGCGGTGAAAGCGGCGGAAGATGCCGGCGTCGCGCTGGCCGCGCTGCCGATCGCGACCCTGAAGGCAATTGACGAACGGATCGGCGAGGGCGTCTATGACGTTCTGACCGTGGATGCGTCCGTCGCCAGCCGGCGCAGCCATGGCGGCACCGCGCCGGTGCAGGTCCGCGCCCGGATCGCCGACGCCCGCGCCGCGCTGAAGGAATGATGATGACCCGTTCGCTGCCTTTCCTCCTCGTCGCCGTGCTGCTGATGAGCGGCTGCGGGCGCGTGGGCATGCTGAAGCCGGCGGACGGCAAGGCCACCATCCCCGTCGCGGCGGGCGCGACGCGGGCGCAGACGCCGGACGAACTGCTCCGCCCCAGCACGCAGAGCCGCCCGCAGCGCAACGTCGACATCCTCTACCGCTCGGAAAAGCGGCCAGAGGACAAGTTTGAACTGCCCCCCGGCCCGGACAACGGCCGGCCGAGATAGCAGCAGGACCAGCATGGATTATTTTCAGTACAAGAATGGCGTCCTTCACGCGGAGGACGTGCCGCTGCCGCTGATCGCGGATCAGGTGGGCACGCCCGTCTACATCTATTCGCGCGCGACGCTGGAGCGGCATGCGCGGGTGTTCCGCGACGCGCTGTCCGCCCTGCCGCGCACGCACATCGCCTTCGCCATCAAGGCCAATCCCAATATTGCGGTACTCAAGGTGCTGGCGAAACAGGGATTCGGCGCGGATGTCGTGTCCGGCGGCGAGGTCGCCCGCGCCGTGGCGGCGGGGATGAAACCCGAGGACATCGTCTTCTCCGGCGTCGGCAAGACGCGCGGCGAGATGGAATATGCGCTCGGCGTCGGCGTCGGCCAGTTCAATCTGGAGCTGGAGGAGGAAGGCGCGGTCCTCGCGGAGATCGCGGCGTCGATGGGCCTGACCGCCAACGCGACCCTGCGCGTCAACCCGGATGTGGACGCGGGCACGCACGCCAAAATCTCGACCGGCAGGAAGGAGAACAAGTTCGGCGTCGCCATCGACGAGGCCAACGGCATCTTCGCGCGGCTGTCCGGTCGACCGGGTATCGCGCTCCGCGGCATCGCCTGCCATATCGGCAGTCAGATCTTCGACCTCGGCCCGATGGAGGCCGCCTATGGCCGCATAGGGGCGAAGATCGCCGAACTGCGCGGCGCGGGCCACATGATCGACCGGGCGGACCTCGGCGGCGGTCTCGGCGTGCCCTATGAGCGCAACAAGGTGCCGCCCAGCCCCGCCGACTATGGCGTCATGGTCGAGCGCGCGACCAGAGGCTGGCGGGATGGTGCCGACGGTCACCCTCCCGTCACGCTGATGTTCGAGCCGGGCCGGGTGATCGTGGGCAATGCCGGCGTGCTGCTGACCCGCGTCATCTGGGTCAAGCCGGGCGCGGTGCGGCCCTATATCATCGTCGATGCCGCGATGAACGACCTCGCCCGCCCCGCCATGTACGACGCCTGGCATGATTTCGAGGCCGTCGCGCCCACCGGCGCGCGCATGGTCGCGAACATCGCGGGGCCAGTGTGCGAGAGCGGCGACACCTTCGCCATGGGCCGGGATATCGACGCGGTGGCATCGGGCGATCTGGCGGTGTTCCGCACTGCCGGCGCCTATGGCGCCACCATGGCGAGCACTTACAACAGCCGCGCCCTGGTGCCCGAAGTCATGGTGGACGGCGACCGTTTCGCGGTGGTGGCGGAACGCATCCAGCCGGAAACGATCATCGCCGCCGAACGGATACCGGATTTTCTGGGGGAGTGATCGCCTCACCGGAATAGCCGCTCCGGGCGGGGCCGGGCGCAGGGTGCAAAAACGCTAACCGATAATGTCGCCTTTGCAGCTTTGCGCAGCTTCCCCCTCCCTTCGTCCGCCGCTATAGGGGGCGCGCACCGACAAGATAGGCCGGTTCATCCCACCGGAGGCGCATAGTGACCGCGCTCGTCCTCGCCCGTATCCAGTTCGCTTTCACGGTCAGTTTTCACTTTCTCTTCCCCGCCTTCACCATCGGGCTGGCGAGCTTCCTGTTCGTGCTGGAGGCACTGTGGCTGCGGACCGGCAAGACCGTCTATGCCGACCTCTACCGCTATTGGCTGAAGGTGTTCGCGGTGGTCTTCGCGATGGGCGTCGTCTCCGGCATCGTCATGTCCTACGAATTCGGCACCAACTGGTCGGTCTTTTCCGACAAGGCGGGTCCGGTCATCGGGCCGTTGATGGCCTATGAGGTGCTGACCGCCTTCTTTCTGGAGGCGGGCTTTCTCGGCGTGATGCTGTTCGGGATGCAGAAGGTCGGCAGGGGCCTGCATTTCCTGGCGACGGGCGCGGTCGCGGTCGGCACCTTCATCTCCGCCTTCTGGATCTTGTCGGTGAACAGCTGGATGCAGACCCCGGTCGGCTATGAGATGGGCGCGAACGGCCAGTTCCTGCCCGGCCCAAGCTGGGCGGCGATCATCTTCAACCCCAGCTTTCCCTATCGCCTCGTCCACACCGTCATCGCCGCCTACCTCACGACGGCTTTCGCGGTGGGCGCGGTCGGTGCGTGGCATCTGCTGAAGGACCGCGAGAATGCGCGCGCCCGCACCATGTTCTCCATGGCGATGTGGATGGCCGCGCTCGTCGCGCCGATCCAGATTTTCGCGGGCGACGAGCATGGCCTCAACACGCTGGAACATCAGCCCGTCAAGATCATGGCAATGGAGGGCCATTATGACAGCCATCCCGATGGCGCGCCGCTGATCCTGTTCGGCATCCCCAATCCGGCCGAAAAACGCATCGACTATGCCGTCGAGATTCCCAAGGCATCGTCGCTCATCCTGAAACATGATCCCGACGCTCCGCTAAAGGGGCTCGACACCGTGCCCGACGCGGACGAGCCGCCCGTCGCCATCCTCTTCTGGTCGTTCCGCATCATGGTCGGGCTGGGCTTCGCGATGCTGGGCCTAGGCCTGTGGAGCCTGTTCGCCCGCGTCCGGGGGCGTCTCTACGACTGGCCGTGGCTGCATCGCGCGGCGATCATGATGGGGCCTTCCGGCTTCATCGCCGTGCTGGCCGGCTGGGTGACGACCGAGGTGGGGCGGCACCCCTTCACGGTCTATGGCCTGCTTCGCACCGCCGACAGCGCCTCGCCGCTCGACGCGCCCGCCGTCGCGGCCTCGCTGCTCGCCTTCGTCATCGTCTATTTCACGGTGTTCGGTGCCGGTGTCTGGTATATCTTCCACCTCGTGAAAAAGCCGCCGCATGTCGGTGAGACCGGCCTCGACGGCACCCCCGTGCGCACGTCCGGCATCACGCCCGCGCCCGCCAAGCTGGAAGGAGACCGGCCATGATCGACCTGACCGTCATCTGGGCCGGCATCATCGCCTTCGCCATCGCCGCCTATGTGGTGATGGACGGATTCGATCTCGGCATCGGTATCCTCTTTCCCCGCTTCCGGGTCGGGCCGGAGCGCGACACGGCGATGAACAGCATCGCACCCGTGTGGGACGGCAACGAGACATGGCTGGTGCTGGGCGGCGGCGGGCTGCTCGCGGCCTTTCCCATGGCCTATGCGATCATCCTGCCCGCGCTGTACGCGCCGCTCGTCGCGATGCTGCTCGGGCTGGTGCTCCGCGGCGTCGCGTTCGAGTTTCGCTGGCGCGATCCCCGGCACCAGCCGATCTGGGACCGCGCCTTCTTCGCCGGCTCGCTGATCGCCACGCTGGCGCAAGGGATCGCGCTCGGCGCGCTGCTCCAGGGCATCAGCGTAAACGGTCGCGCTTATGCCGGCGGCTGGTGGGACTGGCTGTCGCCGTTCAGCCTGCTCACCGGCGGCGCGCTGGTCGCAGGCTATGCGCTGCTCGGCAGTTGCTGGCTGATCTGGAAGGCCGAGGGGCCGTTGCAGGACCGATGCTATCGGCTGGCGAAGGGGCTGGGCATCGTCCTGCTCGCGGCCATCGTCGCGGTCAGCGCCGCCACGCCCTTTCTGGAGGGGCAATATTATCATCGCTGGTTCGTCTGGCCGGGCATCATCCTCACCGCCCCGGTGCCGATCGCGACCGCGCTGATCGCGATTCTCTTCTCGCGCAGTCTGGTGAAGCGGCAGGAGGCGGCGCCGTTCTTCCTCGCTCTCGGCCTGTTCGCCCTGTCGCTGATGGGGCTGGGCATCTCGATCTGGCCCGATGTGATTCCGGGGCGGGTCAGCATCTGGCAGGCGGCCGCGCCGGAGCGCAGCCAGATGTTCATGCTGGCGGGCGCGGGCGTGCTCATCCCGGTCATCCTTGCCTACACCGGGTGGGCTTACTGGGTGTTTCGCGGCAAGACCGGGGCGGAGGGTTATCATTGATGCGCTCCGCACCCCTGCGTCGCCTTGGCTGGTTCGTCGCCATCTGGGCCTTGAGCGTCGCCGCGCTGGGCCTGATCGCGGGCGTGTTGCGCTGGTGGCTCGTGCCCTGACTTAGGGTGCAATGGCATCACACGGCATGGTGCCCCTCCGTTCGCTTCGCTCGACACGAACGGATCAGCCAAATGGCATCTCGCTCTGAGGGCGTAGAGCATCGAGCCTTAAATAAGAACCGTTCCGGCTGAGCTTGTCGAAGCCTTGTCCTTTTCTTCAAGAAGAACAGCCCTTCGACAAGCTCAGGGCGAACGGAAGTAGAGGCGATCCCGATTTAGCTCGCTCAACCCGCCTGCGCGCGCATCACTTCCGATACCGCGATCGTCGTCAGGTTGACGATGCCGCGCGAGGTCATGCCGGGGGTGAGCACATGGATGGGCTGCGCGAGGCCCATCAGCATCGGGCCGACCGTGGGCGAACTGGATGAGGCGCTGAGCGCCGTCAGCGTGATGTTCGCCGCGTCGAGATTGGGCATGACGAGCAGGTTCGCCGGACCCTGAAAGCGCGAATCGGGCACCAGCCTCTCCCGCAACGGCTGCGACAGCGCGGCGTCGGCGTGCATCTCGCCATCCACGGCAAGATCCGGCGCCCTGGCCCTCAACAGGCCCAGCGCGGTGCGCATCTTGCGCGCGCTCGGGCTGTGCGACGCGCCGAAATTGGAGTGGGACAGCAGCGCCACGCGCGGCTCCAGCCCGAACTGACGAATTTCGGCGGCGGCGAGCAGGGTCATCTCCGCCAGTTGTTCCGGAGTCGGGTCGGGCACCATATGCGTGTCGGTGATGAACAGCGCGCCCGCGTCGAGGATCAGGCCCGACAGTGCGTAGACGCGGCTGCTGCCCGGCGCGCGATCGATGATGCGCAGCACATGCTCGACCTGACCCCAATATTCCGAATTGCCGCCGACGACCGCCGCATCGACGCGGCCGGTGCGCAGCAGCATCGCCGCCGTCACCGTGGGCCGGCGATAGACATGGCGGATGATCTCCGCCGGGGGCACGCCCTTGCGCGCGGCGATGGCCCGATAGGCCTCGACCAGCGGGTTGAAGATATGCATGTCGACTTCCGGATCGACCACTTCCACGTCGCGATCCAGTTCGAAGCGGAGACCCAGGTCGGGCAGGCGCTGTTGCAGGATGCGCCGCCGCGCGACGATGACCGGGCGCACGATGCCGTCGTCCAGCGCATCCTGGATGGCGCGCAGCACGCGCTCATCCTCGCCCTCGCCATAGGCGACGCGCCGCTTCTCGCCCCGCGCCGCCTCGAACACCGGCATCATCAACTGGGCGGAGCGGGTGTTCTGCTGGGCCAGCGTGCGGCGATAGGCGTCGATGTCGAGCGCGCGGCGCGCGACGCCGCTGTCGATCGCCGCCTGGGCCACGGCCGGCGCGATCTCGACGATCAGGCGGGGATCGAAGGGGGTCGGGATGATATAGTCGGAACCGAATGCCAGCTTGTTGCCGCCATAGGCCTGCGCGACGCTTTCATGCGCGGGCAGGCGGGCGAGCGACGCGATCGCCTCGGCGGCGGCGACCTTCATCGCCTCGTTGATCGTGGTCGCGCCCACGTCCAGCGCGCCCCGGAAGATATAGGGGAAGCACAGGACGTTGTTGACCTGGTTGGGATAGTCCGACCGGCCCGTGGCGACGATGGCGTCGGGCCGCGCGGCGCGGGCGACGTCCGGCAAAATCTCCGGCTCCGGATTGGCGAGCGCGAAGATCAGCGGGCGCTCGGCGAGCAGGGGCAGCCATTCGGGCTTCAGCACGCCCGGTGCGGACAGGCCCAGAAAGACGTTCGCGCCCGGCAACACTTCCGGCAGCGTGCGCGCATTGGTGGTGCGGGCGTAGCGGGCCATGTTCGGCCCCATCCCCTGCCGTCCCGAATGAACGACGCCGTCCTTGTCGGTCAACGTCACGCTCTCGACCGGCAGCCCCATGGAGACGAGCAGGTCGACGCAGGCCAGCGCCGCCGCGCCCGCGCCCGATGTCACCAGCTTGGCCTCGGCCAGCGTCTTGCCCTGCAACACCAGCGCGTTCCGCACCGCCGCCGCGACGACGATTGCGGTGCCATGCTGGTCGTCGTGAAACACCGGGATATTCATCCGCGCCTTGAGCGCCGCCTCGATCGCGAAGCACTCCGGCGCCTTGATATCCTCCAGGTTGATGCCGCCGAAGGTGGGTTCGAGGAGCGCGACGGCGTTCACGAACGCTTCCGGGTCGGTGGTGTCCAGTTCCAGGTCGAACACGTCGATGTCGGCGAATTTCTTGAAGAGCACCGCCTTGCCCTCCATCACGGGCTTGGAGGCTAGCGCGCCGATCGCGCCAAGGCCGAGCACCGCCGTGCCGTTGGAGATGACCGCCACCAGATTGCCGCGCGCGGTATAGTCATAGGCCTTGTCCGCGTCCGCCGCGATTTCCTCGCACGGCGCCGCGACGCCGGGCGAGTAGGCAAGCGCGAGATCGCGCTGGTTGACCATGCGCTTGGTCGGCTCGATGCGCAATTTGCCGGGCTGGGGATAGCGATGATAGTCGAGGGCTGCGCGGCGAAGTGTATCGTCCATGGGGCGACCTTTATCTATTCTGGCGGGGCAGCTTGCGGATAGGGGGCAGGGGGTGGAACCGCAAGGGCGCTTCGACCCCTCCGGACGAACGGGAGAAGGGCAGCGGGAAAGGCCTTACTTCGCCTCCGCCGCCAGCGCGTCCATGATCTGGCGGATCGGCGCGACGTCATAGCCTGCGGCCATGGCCGTCATGCCCACTGTCTCGACATCGTCGCCGGCGCGCGCGCGGCTCAGCGCCCACAGCAAGGTGGAACGCGTGCCCGATCGGCAGTAGAGCAGCGCCTTCCCGTCCCCGAGCCGCCCCAATGCCTCGTCCAGCGCGTCGATCTGCCAGGGCGCGAAGCCTGCGTGGGTGACGGGAATGGCGGTGTAGGCCATGCCCTCGCCCTTTGCCGCCGCCTCGATAGACTCACCCGGCGTCTGGTCGGGCGATTCGCCCTCCGGCCGGTTGTTGATGACGAGCGACACGCCCAGTCCCGCCGCCTCCGCGACATCCGCCTCGGTGATTTGCGGCGCGACATAGAGTTTTTCGGTCAGGGCGATAAGCATCGGTGACGGCTTTCGTGCGGGGGAGGATCGGTGGCGCCGTCCATACCCCCGCCACGTGCATCAGCGCAAGGTTCAGGCGGCGGCGCGCACGCTCCGCGGCTTGGCCTGCTGCGCCTCGGCACGGGTGATCACCGGGCGGAACACGAAGCTGAGCAGCATCGGTTCGCCCCGCTTGGCGACCGCGGGCAGGGGTGCCAGAACGAACGCCGCCTCGCCGGTGCAGCGGTGCAGGCCGGGCGCGGCCTCCTCCATGGCTTCGTAGAAGAGGGTGGCAGTGACGCCCTCCTCATTCTCCTTGGCGGCGAGGAAGCTGTCGACGCTGTGGAAGCTGGCTTCCTCCACCTGCACCCAGTCGGCGATGCGGCCCAGCTGGATGCCCGGCGTATAGTCATATTCGCCGACAGGAATGAGCGCCTGATAGAAGCCGTCGATCGTCGGCACCGCATCCACGTCGATGACGACATGGTCGCCGTCCGCGTCCATCAGCATGACCGGCAGCGGCACCGCGCCCACGTCGAAATCCTGCTTGCGCAGGTCCAGACCGAAGCGGCGTGAGGCGAAGATGGAGAGGTTGATCGGCAGGCCATGGTCGCGGAGCTCGCCCGGCAGATACATGCGCGCCGCATTCTTGATGTAAAACAGACCGCGCCGGCGCAGGCCCTTCGTCGCATCGTCAAGGTCGAGCATCCGCACCATGTCGTCCGTGCCGAGGTTGACGTCATGGCTGAAGTCGGCGAGCAGCGTCACCTCGCTCTGCATGGGCAGGAACAGCAGGCGGGCCAGGATCGCCACGCACATGCGCCGCCGCGCGTCGGCGGTGTCGCTGGCGGCGGGGCGCACGAAGCCTGCGTCGGCGCGCGTCACATAGTCGAGGCAGGCCTTCTGGATGGCGTCGCGCACTTCGCTCTGCCCACCCTTGACGCCCGCCGCCTTGCGGACCGGCGTCCCGTTGCGGCGATAGTCGATGACCGACCCTTGAGCGAGGGTCGAGACCTGCTCCACCAGCGCGATCGATTCGGACAGGGCGTGGAGCAGTTTCAGGTCATGATTGCGGTCGTCGATGAAGCCGCGCTTGTCGTGCCCGCTGCGCGTCGTCTCGCGCAGCAACAGGTAGCGGCCGGTGACGGTCAGGCCCATGTCCCGTTCCAGAACCGGAGCCAGGAAATTCTGGACCGAACCATTATAGCCAAGGTCGACCAGCATCACGCTGTCGCCCCGCTCGACGCCATGGCTGGCGAGATGGGCGATCAGCCGGTCGCGCATTTCGCCGGAGCGGCGCACGATATGGCGGACTCGGCGCGGGTCCGCGATGGCTTTGACGAACTGGCGCTTGGAGACATTCTTGAGCTTGTTCACCTCGTCCCGGTCCAGCAGCAACTGCCGCGCGAACACCGCCAGCGAGCCCATGTGGAGTTCGGGCAGGATGCAGCGTTCGATGGCTTCGGTATCGGTGAAGCTGGCGGCGGCGGCGGTGAAGCGGCTCACCTCCACCATCTTGGCGCGGTCGGCGAGATCGAGGTGGCGGGCAAGGAACACCTGGCCGGGCAGAAAGCCGTCGCGAAGCAGGAAGAGCAGCTTGGTCGCCTTGCCCGTGGCCGCGTCCTGCGCGTCCATCTCGGCGCGGATCCAGTCGGCGAAACCTGTCATCAGCGGGCCGATGACGTCATGGCCGAGCAGGCTGGCCGGTTCGTCGTCGGGGCGCAGCGCGATGGCGGCGCGGTGCGGCTGATAGGCGGGCACGGTGACGCGCGTCGTCGGATCGACCAGCGAGGCGATGCTGGCCTCCTGCCGCAGCCGCTGGTCGCTCTCGCCGTCGAACTGTTCCAGGTGGACCGTCTGGATGCCGAGCTTTTCAGGCGCCTTCTGGTCGGCCACAGGATTGTCGCCGACGTGCAGGATATGCGCGGGCGACGCGCCCAGTTCGGCCAGCACATGGGTGAACAGCCCGCCCGCCTTGCTGACCCCATATTCGCAGGAGCAGAAGATGCGGTCGATCATGTCGGCGACCGCCTGTCCGGCGGCGGCGGCGATCAGGCCGCGCAGGCGCGGTTCGGAGAGATAGGTGTCGGAGACGATGATGATCTTGAGGCCGCGCCGCTTCGCATCGACCATCAGGTCGCGCGTGGGCGCGAAGCCGTAGCAATGGGCCGCTTCCGCCGCCAGTTCCGCCGCGATCCCGGCGGCGCGCTCCTCCGCCGTGCCGGCGGGCAGCATATTCTCGTAGATTTCATCGATGGTGACTTCGTCGCGATCGTCGCGATAGGGGATGATGCGCCGCGCGCGGGTCTCGCCCCAGATGCGCGTTTCCATGCCGCCACCGGGATGGTCGAGGCCCGCGAACAGATCGACCGGCAGGTTCATGTTGCGCCACAGCAGCGTGTCGAAACAATCGAGCGACAAATACCGCACCTGGGCCGGCACGGAATGGAGAATGGTCGCCAAGCCCCCGGCGCGCGTCGCTGACTTCATCGCATATGTCCCCTTCGCAGGGCAGCGCCGATCCGGGCGCGCCTGTTCAGGACGACATATTGACGAACAGGGTTAGCAAAGGGTTAAGAAGAGGGCTGCGGCCCTACAGCAATTTCTCGCACAATTGCGTGAAGGCGTGCGCGCGGTGGCTCATCGCATGTTTCGCGTCCGGCTCCATCTCGCCGAAGGTGATGCTGTGCCCGTGCGGCACGAAAAAGGGATCATAGCCGAAGCCCTGCGTCCCGCGCGGCGGCCAGACGATGACGCCGTCGACGCGGCCCTCGAAACTTTCGGTGTGGCCATCCGGCCAGGCGACACAGAGCGCGCAGACGAAATGCGCGTCATGGCCCGCCGTCGGCCCTTTCGCCGCGACCTCCTGCCAGATGCGCTGCATCGCCCGGCTGAAATCCTTGTCCGGCCCGGCCCAGCGCGCGGAGAAGATGCCGGGGTCGCCGCCCAGCGCCTCCACGCACAGGCCGCTGTCGTCGGCGAGCGCGGGCAGGCCGGAGAGGTCGGCCGCCTGCATCGCCTTCAGTTCGGCGTTGGCGATGAAGGTGACGCCCGTTTCCTCCGGTTCCGGCAGGTCGAGTTCGGCTGCCGACACTGGCTCTATGCCATGCGGGCCGAGCAGCGCGGCGATCTCCCGCACCTTGCCGGCGTTGTGACTGGCGATCACCAGCCGGCCGCGCTCCAGCTTGCGGGTCATTTGGTCGCGGCCGCGACGGCGGCGTCCTGCGCGGTGAAGATCTGGTTGCAGCCGATCCGCGCGAGCCGCAGGAGGCGCAGCAGGCCTTCCTCGTCATAGGTCGCGCCCTGCTCGGCGGTTGCCTGCACCTCGACGATCTGGCCGTCGCTGGTCAGCACGAAATTGCCGTCCGCCTCCGCGCTCGAATCCTCATGATAGTCGAGGTCGAGGACCGGGGTGCCCTGATGGATGCCGCAGCTGATCGCGGCGACCTTGCGCAGGATGGGATCGCTGGTCAGCGAACCCTTCGCCATCAGCCCGTTGACCGCGAGGCGGAGCGCGACCCACGCGCCCGAGATGCTGGCGGTGCGCGTGCCGCCGTCGGCCTGCAACACGTCGCAGTCGAGCGTGATCTGGCGCTCTCCCAAGGCCTTCAGGTCGAGCGCGGAGCGCAGCGAGCGGCCGATCAGCCGCTGGATTTCCTGCGTGCGGCCGGACTGCTTGCCCTTGGCGGCCTCGCGCGATCCGCGCGTATGGGTGGCGCGCGGCAGCATGCCATATTCGGCCGTCACCCAGCCCTCGCCCTTGCCGCGCAGGAAGGGCGGGACGCGCTCCTCAAGCGAGGCGGTGCAGAGCACGCGGGTATCGCCGAAGCTGATGAGGACGCTGCCCTCGGCATGTTTGGTGAAGGCGGTTTCGATGGTGAGCGTGCGCATCTGATCGGGGGCGCGGCCGGACGGGCGCATGGGCAATCCTCTTCTGGAACGACAAATCTCTGTTGCCGCGCCCTACAGCATTTTTGCGCCTGCGGGGAAACCGCTTTCGTCAGAAATCAGGCTATAGCGGATCGCCGCGCAAAGCGACTGGCTTAGAGCGCGGTGAGTTCCACGATCACATGGCTGGTCAGCCATTCGCGCAGGCCCGGCACATGGGCCAGCGCGCGGGTGACGGGGGCGATGCTCGCCTTGTTGCTCATCACGCCGTGGCGTTCGTAGCGGGTGAATGCAAAGCCCGCCTCGCGCGCCATCCGGCGGAAATCGCGGGTCGAGAGTTCGTTGATATAGCCCTGCTCCGCAAAGCTGCGCCATTGCCGCCATTTGTTGGGCAGCTTGCGTCCGTTTTCGTCGAGATCCCAGTGGCGCGGCTGGAAGTCGGGATCGTCGTACAGCGCCTCGCACGTCTCGAACATGGCGCGCTGGCCGAAGATATGATGCGCCCAGGGGATGGGGATCAGCGCGTCCATGTGCGGCCCGTGCGGCCCGGCATAGGGATACCATTCGACCAGCGCCTTGCCGCCCGGCCGCAGTACGCGATGCCATTCGGCGAGGATCGCCGCCGGGTCCATGACATGTTCCATGCAGTCGAAGGCGAGCAGCGTGTCGGCGCTCTGGTCGGGCACCGGCATTCCCTCCTGCCCGCCGACCAGAAAGCGCACAGGCATGGTGGGCCTTGGCTCCATATGGGCGAGGGAGGCTTCGGCGCGCGCGATCGCGTCAGGATAGAGGTCGACGCCGGTGATGCTCGTCGGCCGGCGCGTGGCGGCGAGGAACAGCGACAGGGGGCCGTTGCCGCAGCCGAAATCCAGCACGTCGCGGCCATTGATGTCCGCATCCGAAAAGCGCGCCCAGCTCGTCGCCAGACTGGCGTCGCGATAGGCCTGATAGTCGTTCATCCGCGCCATTTGCTGCGGCACCGGTCGCCTGAGATGCGGCCGGGAGAGGGCGAGGCACAGCCTGCCGCGCAGGGACAGGGGGTTTTCGCGCGCGGGCGCGGTCAGGATCCGTTCGGCCATGGCGCTTCCATAGCGGGTTTTCCTTAGCAGAGCGTTGCCTCCGAAAGACAGTTTTGGCCACCAGTTGGTAAGACGGACCATGCTAGGGCCGGTCACCATGACGCGCGCGATCATCACCATCGACACGGAATTGTCCGCCAGCCGGCAGGCGGCGGGCATGACGCCCGACGAGAATCTGCGCCTGTCCATCACCGGCGATACGCCGGGCGGTGAGCGGGGCGTCGGCTGGATGATGGACCGGATGGAGGCGCGCGGGATACGGGGCGTGTTCTTCGTCGATCCCATGCCCGGCCTCGTCCATGGGCGCGCTCTCGTGGCGCGCATGGTCGAGCCCATCGTCGCGCGCGGTCATGAGGTGCAGGTGCATATCCATAGCGAATGGCTGGACTGGGTCACCGACTCGCCGGTGGACGGACGCAGGGGCCGGCAGATCGGTGATTTCTCGCTGGAGGATCAGACCCTGCTGATCGGCTGGGCGCAGGACGCTCTGACAGAGGCGGGGGCGGCGCGGCCCACCGCGTTTCGCGCGGGCAATTATGGCGCGAACGACGATACGTTGCGCGCGCTGGCGGCGTTGGGGATGCGCTGGGACAGCAGCTTCAACGCCGACTATCTGGGCAGGCCCTGCCATATCAGCCTGCCGCCGGACACCATCGACCCCGTGCCAGCAGCCGGCGTGATCGAGGCGCCCGTGGCGGGCATCTGGGACCGGCCGGGCCATTTCCGCCCGGCGCAGGTTTGCGCGCTGTCCGCCACCGAGATGGTCGAGGGATTGCGCTTCGCGGCCAGTCAGGGCCAGCATAGTTTCGTCGTCGTGACGCACAGTTTCGAGATGCTGTCGCGCGACCGGCGGCGGCCCAACGGGCTGGTCATGCGCCGGTTCGAGGCGCTGTGCGACGCGATTGCCGATGATCCCCGTGTCACGCCTTCGGGCTTCGCCGACCTGCCGGAACCGGGCGAAGCGGGGCCGCGTGATCGGCTGCCGCCCAGCCGGCTCCGCACGGGCTGGCGGATGGCGGAGCAGGCCTGGGGGGCGATCCGGTACGAGCAGGCGCTGCGCCCGGCATGACCCTGCCCACCGCGATCGTCCTCGGCGTGGACAGCGCCATCGGCCTCACGGTCGTGCGGGAGCTTGGCCGCCATGGCGTGCCGGTCATCGCCATCGGCAAGAGCGCACGGGCGATTGGCCGTTATTCGCGGCACAAGGCACAATTTGTGGTGCGGCCGAAGGAGCGTCCCCTCGGCGACTGGCTGCCCGAGCTGATCCGCGACAGCGGGGCGGCGGTGCTGCTGGCGATCAGCGAGGGTGATCTCGTCGCGCTCGCCGAATTGCCCGGGGTGATCGAGGGATGCCGTATCCTGACGCCCCGCGCGGACAGACTTGCCGTGGTGCTCGACAAGACGCGCACACTGGACGTCGCCGCGCAGGTCGGCATCGACGCACCACCCGGCTGGCAGCCGCTGGCGGGGGAGGATTTCGCCGCGAAGGCCGCCGCCTTGCCCTATCCCGCCATCCTCAAATGGAGCGATCCCCCCGCCATGTGGGCCGCCCTCGAAGCGGCGGGCCTGCCGTTCGAGAAAATCGACTATGCCACCGATGCCGCCGACCTGCTGGCGAAGCTGGCGCGCTATGATGCACTCGGGGCTTGGCCGCTGGTGCAGGGCTGGTGCGGAGGCTATGGTTTCGGGCAGATGCTGATGATGGCGGGCGGGGAAGCGCGGTTGCTGTTCCAGCACCGCCGGCTGCGCGAATTTCCCGCGAGCGGCGGCGTGTCCACCTTGTGCGAAAGCGTGCCCCTGTCGCAGCATCGCGCGCAGATGAAAAAATCCGAGGCGCTGCTGCGCGCTATCGGCTGGGAGGGGCCGGCGATGGTGGAATATCGCCACGATCCCGCGACGGGCCGTTACTGGCTGATGGAGATCAACGGGCGTTATTGGGGCAGCCTGCCGCTGGCCAGCCAGGCGGGCGCGCATTTCGCGTGGGAACAATATCGCGCGGCGGTGCCGCAAGCGGGCGCCGCCGCGCCGCAGCCCTATCGCGCTCGTCGCGCGCGCTATGCGATCCCCGACATCAAGCGGCTGGTGCAGATCTGGCGCTCGCCCGCCGCGGTGACCGCGCCGGGGCAGAGATCGCCGGGGCGTCTGGGGGAGAGCATCGCCTGCGTGGCGGAGTATCTCCATCCGCGCACCGGCTATTATGTGTGGGACTGGCGCGACCCGATGCCGTTGGTCGGCGACATCATCGGGATCGTGCGCGGCCGCTGACGGGGCGGATCACGTCGTCGTTTCGATCCATCCGCCGCCCAGCACCCGCTCGCCCGCGTACAGCACCGCCGCCTGTCCCGGCGCGACGCCATATTCCGGCTGGTCGAAGCGGAGCCGATCGCCCTCCAGCCTCGCCGCAACGGGCTTCGCCATGGAGCGTACCTTCGCCTGCACCGGCCCGTCGCGTTCCGCTCCGCCGATCCAGTTGATGTCGGACAGGTGCGCCTCGCCCACCGCCAGCGCCGCGCGCGGCCCGACGATGACGCGCCGCGCCTCCGGCTCCAGCCGCACGACATACAGCGGCTCCGGCTGGCCGCCGATTTCCAGCCCCTTACGCTGGCCGACGGTAAAATGAATGAGGCCGCGATGGTCGCCGAGCACCTGCCCGTCGACATGCACGATCTCGCCGGCCGTCTCCGCCTCGGGGCGCAATTTCTTCACGACGCCGGCATAGTCGCCGTCGGGGACGAAACAAATGTCCTGGCTGTCCGGCTTCAGGGCGACCGACAGGCCGAGATCGCGCGCGATTTCGCGCACCACGCTCTTCTCCATGCCGCCGAGCGGGAAGCGCAGATAGTCGAGCTGTTCCTGAGTCGTCCCGAACAGGAAATAGCTCTGGTCGCGCGCCGGATCGACCGCGCGGTGCAGTTCCGCGCCGGCCGCGCCCTCGATGCGCTGCACATAATGGCCGGTGGCGAGGCAGTCCGCGCCCAGTTCCCGCGCGAGCGCGAACAGATCGGTGAACTTCACGCCCATATTGCATTTCACGCAGGGGATCGGCGTGCGCCCGGCCAGATATTGGTCGGCGAAATCATCCATCACCGATTCGCGAAACCGGCTTTCATAATCAAAGACATAATGCGCGATGCCGATCCGGTCGGCGACCGCCCTCGCATCCCTTATGTCCGTGCCGGCACAGCAGCTGCCGACCCGACCCACCGCCGCGCCATGATCGTAGAGCTGGAGGGTCACGCCGATGGTTTCCGCGCCGGTCCGCGCCGCGAGCGCTGCGACGACGCTCGAATCCACGCCGCCCGACATGGCGACGACGATCCGGCGCGCGCCCATCGGCGCGGCAAGCTGAAAACTGGGCTGCATGGCCGCGCCTATAGGCGTTCCGGCCCCGCGCGGCCAGCCCCGGCTATTTGGCCCGGTTATCCGGCCCGCGACCCAGGCCAATCCCGGTCACACTTTGCAAACCAGTTTTAAGGGAGCGTGAGCGCGGCCTTTACGGGCGTTTATCCTTTCGCTGCTATCCCGACGCTATGACGATGCACAAGGCCATCCATCCCCCGCCGCTATTGCCGGACCAGTTAAGCGGGCGGGGAACACGGACGCCGGACGTTCCCAGGCTGCTGGCGGTGCTTGCCGCACGGCAGCGCATCCTGCCCACCGTCGCCGCGATGCGGAGCCGGTGGGACGATGTGGGAACGGCTGCCGCCGACCGGATGGTGCGGCTGCTCGTCGACACGGAGCAGTCCAAAAGCGCCGCCGCGGGCGCCTTCAACGGAGACATCGCGCGGTATCTGACGGGGACGGAAGAAGGTGAAGGGGGCATTTACCGTGGGGCTTAGGCAAGGGGCAAAGCTTTGCTGCGAAACCTGCTTCACAGGAAATGCTGTTGACCGGCCCGCCGGCGTGTGAGGAAATGATGATCGAAAACCAGAAAATTCGTCCGGCACAGGTAGTAGGCCCCCTCGGCGAGCCGCTTACCCTCGAATCGCTTCCGGCGCCCGGCACGACGCGCTGGGTCGTCCGTCGCAAGGCGGAAGTCGTCGCGGCCGTGAACGGCGGCCTGCTGACCGTGGACGAGGCGTGCGCGCGCTATTCGCTGACGCTGGAGGAGTTTGCGAGCTGGCAGCGCGCGGTCGATCGCTCCGGCATGCCGGGCCTGCGCGTCACCCGCATCCAGCATTACAAGTCGCTCTACGAGCGCCAGCAGCGCTACTGAACGACCGCCGGGCACCAGACGATAATCAGCCGAACGGCCACTCCGCCACGCCCGGCACCGATACCCGAAACGAGAGGATAGCCCCGGATAGCGGAGCGGCCGCCAGCGCATCGTCGCCAAGGCCGCTCCGCGCTGTCGTTATATAGGCGGTGCGGCGATCGGCCCCGCCAAAGGCGATCATCGTCGGACGCGGCGTTGGCAGGGCCACGCTCTCCACTATCTCTCCCGACGGCGCGAGGCGCACCACGCGCCCGCCGTCGAACAGCGCGCTCCAGTAACAGCCCTCCTCATCGAAGGAACCGCCGTCCGGCCGCCCCTGCCCCAGCGGGAACTGGTGCAGGATGCGTTCGTCGTGCAGCGTCCCCGTCGCCGGGTCCGCGCGATAGGCGCGCAAGCTGTGGCTGGGCGTGTCGGCATGGTGGAAGAGGAGGCCGTCCGCGCTGAACGCCGCGCCATTGCAGGTCGTCATGCCGTTGCGGATCAGCGTGCCGGTTCCGTCGGCATCGAACCGGTAGAGCGCGGCATTGGTGGCGGACTTGGCCGTATTGACGCTGCCGACCCAGAAGCGGCCCCGCGCATCGGTGCGCCCGTCGTTCATGCGCAGGTCCGCGTCCCCTGCGAGCACCTGCTCGCCGAAAGGCTCCGGCTCGGCGTCCCAGTCGGCCAGCCGGGCAAGCCCGTCCTTCATGCCCAGAACCAGCCCGCCGGTCCGCGCAAAGGCGAAGCAGCCCACCGGGGCGGCGAACCTCCGCTGTTCGTCGCGCCCGGTCGCCGGATCGAATCGGTGCAGTTCGTTCCGCGCAATATCGACCCAGTAGAGCCGCGCCTGTTCCGTATGCCAGCGCGGACATTCGCCCAGCACCGCCCCGGCCGCCAAAGCCACCTCTATCTGTGGCATAGATGTGTCCCTTGCGCGATAAAATGTTGCACTAAAGAAGTGCAGCATTTCCGTAGTGGGATGAGCGCGGCTATGGTGCCATCCGGTCGGCAAATTGGAGCACAAGATGTCACGTCCAGCCCCCTGGCAGTTGTTGCGGGAAACCTATCCCTACAGCGTCGATGTGCCGCCCCGCTACGCCGATCTCGACGTGATGGGCCATATCAACAATGTCGCCATCGCCAGCCTGTTCGAAACCGGGCGCATAAACTTTCATCATCAGCTCCAGGCGCATCCACGCGAGCAGGGCGTGCGCTGGCTGGTCGCCGGGGTGGCCATCAACTATCTGGCGGAAATGCACATGCCGTGCCCGGTGACGATCGCGTCGGGGTTGAAGCGCATCGGCCACACAAGCTGGACGATCCTGTCGGCGGCGTTCCAGGAAGGCGAGTGCAATGCGACCTGCGAAACGGTGATGGTTGCCCAGGGAGCCGAAGCGCGTGGCAGCATCGGCGAGGAGCTACGGTCGCGCATGGCGCCCTTTTTCGTCACCCTGCCCGTGGGGGTCGATGCCTGATCGGCGGCGTTACTGCTCCGCCACCAGACAGTAGCCCGCGCCCTTGACGGTGTGCAGCATGGGCCGTGCGAAGCCGCGATCCAGCTTGGAGCGCAGGCGCGACACATGCACTTGCACCACATTGGTCCCCGGATCGAAGGCCAGCCGCCAGATCGCGTGGAGCAGGGCTTCCCGCGACTGCACCCGGCCGCAATGGCGGGCGAGATGGACGAGCAGCTCATATTCCCGGCGCAACAGGTCGAGCGGCCGGTCGTCACGGCGCGCGCTATGCTCGACCAGGTCGATGTCGAGGTCGCCCAGGCGGATGCGATGCGGGGGACTGAGGTCGCGGGCCAGTCGCGCCAGCCGCAGCAGCCGGGCAAGCGCCTCCTCCGGGTCCATCCACGGTCCGATCACCTCGCCCGCGCCGGCGTGAAAGGCCCGCGTCCGCGCGGGCGCGTCATCGGCTTCCTGCCACAGCAGCACGGGGCCGGGGTCGTCGGCGCCGGCCGGATTGGCGAGGTCGGGCGCAGCGGGCAACTGGCGGGGCAGGAGCGCGCAGCCGGCCTGCGCGGCCCGACCGATCAGGTCGGGCAGGCCGGGGCCGATCGTCCCTCCTGTGCCCAGCCATATATCCATGCGACGGCAGGCCCCCCTTGTCCGTCTCGTCTGTGAACCGCCTTTTCGGCTAAAGCGTGCCGCCGCGAACAGCCCGGTCTGATCCATTCAGGAGCAAGGCGGTCCGCCGCGCATTGTCGCGGACGAGGGCGCAATCGTCGCCCATCGCCAATGCTACCCTGTCCGCGCGTTCGACCTCATCCCAGACCCCGCTATCCAGGGCGCGCCAGGCGGCGAGACGCATGCGCGGATCGGCGTGGCGCAGCGCGAAATCCTCCGCCAGATCGCGCGCATTATCGTCTCCGAAACGGACCGACAGCGGCAGCAGCACCTCGGCTGCGGTGATCGTCGCGCAGCTTTCGATGCATCCCGCCGACAGGTCGAAGAAATATTGCCGCCGCCAGGCCTGCGCCGCCGTCATCGGCATGACATTGATCGAAATGGACAGGGCGTCGGGTGGCAGCTGGTCGTGGATGTCGACATTGGCGCGGTAGAGCAGCATCTGCCCCTCGGCGAGCCGGCTGCGCTCTATGAAGCGCGGGGATACGGCCTCGCCCGCGACGCCATCCACCGCGCCGTCATATTCATAATAGTCCGACCAGTAGCCGGGACCGGCGTAGCCCAACGTCAGGAAGTCGAAACTATGATCGTGCGGGCGGTTGTAATAATAGGCGCCGCGCGAACTGTCGCGCAGCATCGCGTCCGCCTCCGACGGCCAGATATTGGCGCGCACGAAGAATTTTCCGTTGGGTGGCACCAGCATCAACACCTGCGGCGAATAGCCGTTGGCGAGGCCCTGCGCATGGCAGGCGTCCTTGAGCGCATCGAGTGCGAGGGTGGCGAGGAAGCTGCGATCGTTGCCCAGCGCGGCCAGCACCGGACCCACGGCGGCAAGGCTTTCACGGCACTCCGGATCGAAGGCGGCGCTGCGGCAATGGTCGGCGAGGTCATCCAGGGTCGCGACCGCGTCGGTCCTGTGTTCGATCAGGCGGGGCATGGTTCGGCCCTTCGCAGGCGGCCGAGGATGCGCCGTGCCGCGTCGCGCAGGGCAGGGTCGCTGTCGCGCGCGGCCATCGCGTCGAGGTCGGTGCAGGCGGCCGCCGTGTCGAGCGCTAGCATCTCGCGCATGATCTGCCAGCGTTGCGCGCCATGCGCGCGCGGGAGCAGGGCGCGCAACATGTCCATCGTCGGCGCGGCGCCCAGCGCGCGCAGCACCGCGACCAGCGCCAGCGACCGGGCAAGACCGTCATCGCCATTGGCAAGCGCGTGCGGCCGGCTCTCGCTCAGTCGGTAGGTGGCGACCAGCGGCGCGGGCCGGCGGCGGATGCGGGCGCGGAGGAACAGGGCCTGCCGTTGGGGCGGCGCGATCCACAGGATGCGGCGGCGTTCGTCCATCGCGTATATCCGGTTCGGCAGGATGGGGATCGCGCGGTCGCGGCACTGGCCGCTGCGCCGCGACAGCAGCGCCAGCCGGCCTTCCAGCGGCCTGTCGGAGAGAAGGCGCAGCAGGCTGTGGTTGCCGACGAAACTGTGCGTCGCGGGCGCGCGCGGCGTCTCCGTTCGTGCCAGCGTGCCGAGTGTCACGGAGGCGCGTGGGCCGGACAGGAACAGCAGTTGCTGCAACGGCCCGGACGTCATCGCGGTCAGACCGAAGAGGTGGAAGGGATCGGCGTCGAGGCTCCGGGCCGCCGAACCGGCGAGGGCATGGAGCCAGCCGATATCCTCGAACAAAGGCTTCAGGGCGGCAATGGCGGTGGCCTCGTCGCGGGCCGCCTCCGCCCGCGCCGCCGCATCGGCGAGGCGTTGCAGGGCGGCGTCGACATCCGGAATAGTGTCGGCGGCATCATCGACAATGGGCAAGGCGGGGGTCACCGTCACCTGTCCTTGCGGATATGCCGCCGCACGCATCAGCGGTTGAAGACGATCGAGATGATGATCGCATCCTGGGCGATCTGAAGCGATTCGGACGCATCGCCATGGGCGAAGAGTGCGATGGGGGTGCCGAGTTCCTCGATCTCGTCGAGGCGGAGCTGGGGGATGCTTTGGGTGGTCGGCATTGTGCTGGTCCTTCCTTGGCGGTTGCTTGCCAGGAAGGAGGCTAAGGTCGCGACCCCATGCGACCCTAGTTACATCGGTGTAATTCTGAGGATGACGGTCAGGCCGGGACGGTCTTCGGCGAGGGCTTCGGCGGTCGCGGTCAGCCGCGCGGCGTCGGCGCGGGCGCGAACCAGAATGGCGGGCGGAACAGCGGCATCGTGCAGCACCGTATCCGCCTCCCCCAGCAGCCGCGCGGCGCGCAGGGTGAGGTCGTCGGGGTCGGGGGAGGCGAGGGCAATGATCTCGACC
>Ga0207639_10000739_pt1 | contig 22288 bp, 14 predicted proteins | sample KBSCornC32_FD_184299 | JGI IMG/M metagenome (GOLD analysis project Ga0207639, IMG submission 184299) | Corn rhizosphere microbial communities from Kellogg Biological Station, Michigan, USA - KBS Corn C3-2 (SPAdes) (version 2) | ecosystem: Host-associated > Plants > Roots > Rhizosphere > Soil ...
GCCTGCCCGGCCCACACCCCGGTCCCCGAGTACATCCGCCTGATCGCGGCCGGGCGCTACTCCGACGCCTACCTCGTCAACTGGAAGTCGAACGTGTTCCCGGGAATCCTCGGGCGCACCTGCGATAGTCCGTGCGAACCGGCGTGCCGGCGCAGCCGGGTCGAGGAAAGCGCCGGCGGCAAGCCCGAACCGGTCGCGATCTGCCGCCTGAAACGCGTCGCCGCCGATCTCAAGGACGACATCCGCGATCGGCTGCCGCCGCCGGCGACGACGAAGAATGGCAAACGCATCGCCTGCATCGGCGCCGGTCCCGCCTCGCTCACCGTCGCACGCGACCTCGCGCCGCTCGGCTATTCGGTCACGGTGATCGAAGCCGACGCGAAGGCCGGCGGCTTCATGCGCACCCAGGTGCCGCGCTTCCGCCTGCCCGAGGAAGTCATCGACGAGGAGACCGGCTACATCCTCGGCCTCGGTGTCGAGTTCGTCGGCGGCCGGCGCATCGATTCACTGAAGGCGCTGCTCGCGGAAAACTACGATGCCGTGTTCGTCGGCTGCGGCGCGCCACGCGGGCGCGACCTCGACCTGCCCGGTCGCGCCGAAAGCGCGGCGAATATCCACGTCGGCATCGACTGGCTCGCCTCGGTGTATTTCGGCCACGTCGAGAAGGTCGGCAGGCGCGTGATCGTGCTCGGCGGCGGCAACACCGCGATGGACTGCTGCCGTTCCGCGCGCCGCCTCGGCGGCGACGAGGTCAAGGTCATCGTGCGCTCCGGCTTCGACGAGATGAAGGCGTCGCCGTGGGAGAAGGAGGACGCGATGCACGAAGGCATCCCGATCCTCGACTACCGCGTGCCGAAGAGCTTCGTGCACGAGGACGGGCGCCTGACCGGCATGACGTTCGAGAAGGTGCGCGCCGAACGCGACGCGAAGGGTCGCCGCAAGCTCGTGCCGACCGGCGAGCCGGACGAACTGCACGCATGCGACGAAGTGCTCATCGCGGTCGGCCAGGAGAACGCGTTCCCGTGGATCGAACGCGACATCGGCATCGCGTTCGACGAGGAATGGGACATGCCGGTGGTCGACAAGACCACGTTCCAGTCGACCTTGCCGCATGTGCTGTTCGGCGGCGATGCCGCGTTCGGGCCGAAGAACATCATCTGGGCGGTCGCGCACGGCCACGAGGCCGCGCTGTCGATCGACAAGCTGCTCGGCGGCGGCGACGTGCGCGATCGCCCGCTGCCGATGGTCGAGATGATCTCGCAGAAGATGGGCATCCACGAGTGGAGCTACGACAACGACGTTTCGCCGGACGAGCGCTACAAGGTGCCGTGGGCGGATCCGTCGAAGACGCTCAAGAGCATCAAGCTCGAGGTCGAGCTCGGCTTCGACGCGGAGACCGCGTGGAAGGAGACGCAGCGCTGCCTCAACTGCGACGTGCAGACCGTGTTCACCGACAAGCAGTGCATCGAATGCGACGCCTGCGTCGACATCTGCCCGATGGACTGCATCACGTTCACCGCGAACGGCGAGGAAGCGGACCTGCGCCAGCGCCTGTCCGCGCAGGCGCTCAACACGAGCCAGGACCTGTATGTCTCCGGCACGCTGAAGACCGGCCGCATCATGGCGAAGGACGAGGACGTCTGCCTGCATTGCGGCCTGTGCGCCGAGCGTTGCCCGACCGGCGCCTGGGACATGCAGAAGTTCCTGCTCGAGATGACGCATGCGGGTGATGGCTGCCGCTCCGGCGCACCGAAGGAGAAGGCCGCATGAACCCTTGTCGTCGTCCCGGCGCACGCCGGGACCCAGCGACTGTGGCGGGCGCAAGGCACTGGGTTCCGGCGTGCGCCGGAACGACGGTGAATGCATGACTCCGATCAGCGCCACCAACGACTTCGTCATCAAGTTCGCGAACGTCAACGGCTCCGGTTCGGCCTCCGCGAACGAGCTGTTCGCGAAGGCGATCCTGCGCATGGGCGTGCCGGTGAGCCCGCGCAACATCTTCCCGTCGAACATCCAGGGCCTGCCGACCTGGTACGAGGTGCGCGTCAACGAGCACGGCTGGCTCGGCCGGCGCGGCGGCGTCGATCTCATGGTCGCGATGAACCCGCAGACCTGGGATGGCGACGTGAAGGAACTCGAAGCCGGTGGCTACCTGCTGTACGACTCGACGCGACCGCTGCCGAAGTCGAAGTTCCGCGACGACATCCACGTCATCGGCATCCCGCTGACCGAGATGTGCAACCGCGCCTGGACCGACGCGCGCCAGCGCCAGCTGTTCAAGAACATCATGTACGTCGGCGCGCTGTCGCTGCTGCTCGACATCGACGTCGACATCATCGAGCGCCTGCTCGGCGAGCAGTACAAGGGCAAGGAGAAGCTGCTCGACGCGAACAAGCAGGCGTTGCACCTCGGCAGGGACTATGTGCGCGAGCACCTCGCGCACCCGCTCGGCCTGCGCGTGAGGCATTCCGACGCGGTCGGCGACAAGATCTTCGTCGACGGCAACGTCGCCGCCGCGCTCGGCTGCGTCTACGGCGGTGCGACCGTGTGCGCGTGGTATCCCATCACGCCGTCGTCGTCGCTGGCCGAGGCATTCCAGAAGTACTGCATGAAGTACCGCGTCGATCCCGAGACCGGCGCGAACCGCTTCGCGATCGTGCAGGCCGAAGACGAGATCGCTTCGATCGGCATGGTCGTCGGCGCGGGCTGGAACGGCGCGCGCGCATTCACGACGACGTCCGGCCCGGGTGTCTCGCTGATGACCGAGTTCATCGGCCTCGCCTACTTCGCCGAGATCCCGGTCACGATCATCGACGTGCAGCGCGGCGGCCCGTCGACCGGCATGCCGACGCGCACGCAGCAGGCCGACCTCATCTCCTGCGCCTACGCCTCGCACGGCGACACCAAGCATGTGCTGCTGTTCCCCGAGGATCCGCACGAGTGCTTCACGTTCTCGGCCGATGCGCTCGATCTCGCCGATCGCCTGCAGGCGCCGGTGTTCGTGATGACCGATCTCGACATCGGCATGAACCAGCGCCTGTGCGCGCCGTTCGCATGGGACGAAGCGCGCGTCTACGACCGCGGCAAGGTCATGACCGCCGCGGAACTCGAGGCCGGCAAGGATTTCGGCCGCTACAAGGACGTCGACGGCGATGGCATCCCGTACCGCACGTATCCCGGCACGCATCCGGACAAGGGCGCCTACTTCACGCGCGGCACCTCGCGCGATCCGTACGCGCGCTATTCCGAACGCGGCCCGGACTACCTCTACAACATGGAGCGCCTGCTCAAGAAGTTCGACACCGCGAAGGCGCTCGTGCCGCAACCGCTGCTGCGCAAGGCGACGCAGCCGACCACGCTCGGCGCGATCCATTTCGGTTCGACCGCGCCGGCGATGGACGAGGCGATCGGTGCGCTCGAACGCAACGGCGTGCAGCTCGACACGCTGCGCATCCGCGCATTCCCGTTCGCCGACTCGGTCGCCGAATTCATCACTGCGCACGAGCGCGTGTTCGTGGTCGAGCAGAACCGCGACGCGCAGCTGCGCTCGATGCTCGTCAACGAGTTCGGCATTGATCCGGCGCGGCTGGTCCCGGTATTGCACTACGACGGCACGCCGATCACCGCGCGCTTCATCACGCGCGCGATCGAGCAGCAGGTGGGCGCGGCGCGGCCGCGCGAAACGGACAAGGTCGCCTGAATGAACGCACTCTCGCCCGCATTGCAGTCGCTGTTCTCGGTCGTGATGTCGCTGATGGTGCTCCTCGCGCTGGCGCTGCTGTGGCGACGCGACCGCTCGACCTGGCTCGTCCTCGCGCTCGCCGGCGAGGCGATCGCACTCGCGTTCCGCATCGTGCTCGTGGTCGTCCCCGACGTCGTGCGGACCGCGCCGATGCTGTTCTCCATATGGACCCTTTCCGCCCTCGTGTTCGCGCTCGGCCTGCTCGGCTACGCGATCGAAACGACCTCCCGGCGCACGCCATGACCTACATCGCCAAGCCCAAGCTGCACCACCCGACCCTCGGCTGCAACGCGATCGGCTTCACCCGCCGCGACTACGAAGGAAAGATCTCGACGCTGTGCGCCGGCTGCGGCCACGACTCGATCTCGGCCGCGATCATCCACGCGTGCTGGGAACTCGCGATCGAACCGCACCGCATCGCGAAGCTGTCGGGCATCGGCTGCAGCTCGAAGACGCCCGACTATTTTCTCGGCCAGTCGCACGGCTTCAACACCGTGCACGGGCGCATGCCGTCGGTGCTGACCGGCGCGAACCTCGCCAACCGCGAGCTGATCTACCTCGGCGTCTCAGGCGACGGCGACTCCGCCTCGATCGGCATGGGCCAGTTCGTGCACGCGATCCGGCGCGGCGTGAACATGGTCTACATCGTCGAGAACAACGGCGTGTACGGACTCACCAAGGGCCAGTTCTCGGCGACCGCGGACCAGGGCTCGATGTCGAAGAAGGGCGTCGCGAACACCGACGCGCCGATCGACCTCGTCGGCCTCGCGATGCAGCTCGGCGCGAGCTTCGTCGCGCGCGGCTTCTCCGGCGACAAGCAGCAGCTGGTGCCGATCATCAAGGCCGCGATCGCGCACCGCGGCGCCGCATTCATCGACGTGATCAGCCCGTGCGTCGCGTTCAACAACCACGCCGGCAGCACCAAGAGCTACGAGTACGTGCGCGAGCACAACGACGCGGTGAACCGCCTCGACTTCATCGAACCACGCGCCGAAATCGTCGCCGAGATCGCGCCCGGCGACATCGTCGAAGTCGAGCAGCACGACGGCACCGTACTGCGCCTGCGCAAGCTCGATGCGAGCCACGACCCGACCGACCGCGTCGCCGCGATGAACTACGTCAACGCGCACCAGGCGAAGGGCGAAGTCGTCACGGGACTGCTCTATGTCGACAGCGCCGCGCACGACCTGCACGGGCATCTCAATACCGTCGCGACGCCGTTCAACACGCTCGGCGCGAAGGAGCTGTGTCCCGGCATCGCGACGCTCGACAAGATCAACGCGTCGCTGCGGTAGGCACCGGTCGCGGCTACGCCGCTCCTACAGAACCCGAATCCGTCGCGCCCGCCTCCCCGACCGGAAGCAGGAGCGCTGCAAGCGCGACCGCAAGTGGACGGTCGCTCAGTGCAGTTCGCAGAAGCAATGCGCGAACGCGCCGTAGCGCCTGCCGCGCAGCGACTCGACGGTCGCGGCGACCTGCTTCAGTTCGGCGCCGTCGAACATCCCGAGCGGCAGGCGGAAGCCGGTCCAGCGCGCGACGCGCACCATCGCTTCGCTGTCGCTCAAGCTCAGCGCGAAGCGCTCCCAGGTGCTGAGTTCGCGCTCGACGTAGCGCACCGAATAGTCGTCGCCGAGCTTGGCGCGCGATGCTGCCGCGGCGATCGCGTCGCCGAGGCCGCCGAGCTTGTCGACGAGCCCGCGCTCCTTCGCCTGCGCACCGCTCCACACCCGCCCCTGCGCGATCGCGTCGACCTCCTGCGGCGTCTTGCCGCGCGCCTGCGCGACCTTGCCGATGAATTCGCTGTAGCCGCGCCGGATCACGCTCGTGATGATCGCCTCGAGCTGCGACGACAGCGGACGGCGGATGTCGAGCGTGCCGGCGAGCGGCGTGGTGCCGATGCCGTCGGTGTGGATGCCGAGCTTCGCCAGCGTGTCCGGTACCGTCACGATCAGGCCGAAGATGCCGATCGAACCGGTGATCGTGTTCGGCTCGGCCCAGATCTCGTCACTCGCCATCGAGATCCAGTAGCCGCCGCTCGCGGCGACGTCGCCCATCGAGACGACGACCGGCTTGCCCGCCTCGCGCGCCTGCGCGAGTTCGCGCCGGATCTGCTCCGACGAGAACGCGTCGCCGCCGGGCGAATCGACGCGCAGCACGATTGCCTTGATCTGCTCGTCCTCGCGCGCCGCGCGCACCAGCTGCGCGGTCGACTTGCCGCCGATCATTCCCGGCGGTCGCTCGCCCGGCACGATCTCGCCCTGCGCGACGACGACCGCCACGGCCGAGCCGAAGCGCGGCAGGTTCTCCGGCGCGAGCGTGGCGAGGTATTGCCTGAAGTCGACCTGACGGAAACCTTCCTTGCCGTCGGCGGCACCGAGCGCGCGCAGCTGCTCGCGCGCCTCGGCACGCGTCGCGAGTTGGTCGACCAGCTTCTGCTCGAGCGCGAGTTTGGCGAGGTCGCCCGCATGCGCGGCGACGCGTTCGTCGTAGTGCGCGATGTCGTCACCGATCGCGGCGACGTCGAGCTTGCGCAGCGCGGCGATCTCGGCCAGATACTCGTTCCAGATGCCGCCCATCCAGTAGCCGTCGGCTTCCTTCGCCGCATCGGATGCCTGGTTGAGGATGTACGGTTCGGCGGCGGACTTGAACGTGCCCACCTTGATCAGGTGCACCTCGACGCCGAGCTTGTCGAGCGCGTCCTTGTAGTAGCTGCGGTAGTTCGCGAAACCCTCGAGCAGCACTGCGCCGTCGGGATCGAGCAAGATGCGGTTCGCGTGCGCGGCGAGCAGGTATTCGTTCTGCCCCATGCCGGCGGACAAGGCGATGACTTCCTTGCCGCTCGCCTTGAAGCGGTCGAGCGCGGCGCCGAGCTCGCGCGCGGTGGCGAGTCCGATGCTCGCGATCTCGTCCGGGACCAGCACGATGCGCTCGATGCGCGAATCCTTCGCCGCGCTGTCGATCGCGCGCAGCAGATCGCGCAGCTGCACCTCGGGCGAATCGTTGCCGGCGATGTTCGCGAGTGCGCGCTGGGTCGGGTCGGTCGAATACTGCTCGACGATCGCGCCGCCCGGATCGAGCACGAGCGCGGTGCGCGGTGCGATCGCCGGCCGTTTGGCGAGGAACGCGCCGACGAACGCGAGCAGGATCACGAGGAACACCAGGTTGAACACGAGGCGGCGCGTGAAATTGATCGCATTCCACAGGCCGCGGAAGAAGCGGCGGATCACGCCGGGTTGACTGGTCGACATCACGGATTCCTCGTCGCGCCCGCGCGCGCTGCACTGTGGATCAGCCTACCCCATATGGGGCCATGCCGGGATGGCGCACAGGTCATGTACCGCGACGGTTCAGTCGGGGAAGTCGCCCGCGTCGGCGAAGTTGCAGTAGGCGACCTTCCAGCCGTATCGGCGACGGATGTCCTCGACCTCGGATTCGTCATCGTATTCGAGGCGGAGTTCGCGCAGGGTCGGATGGCCCGCGAGCGCCTGCAGGGCGTCGGCGTCGACGAAGGCCGGCGACCCGGACAGGACCAGGCAACGCAATGCGGGAGCCGCCGCGACGTGCGCGAGATTGGCCGGCGTCGCGAGCTTGTCGATCACGAGAACGCGCAGCGCACAATTGGCCGCGAAGGACGGCAGGTCGAGTGTCTTGCCGCACGAAACCAGCTGCAGCGACGCCAGCGCGTGCAGGTCCCCGAGCGGCGCGAGGTCGAGCATCGTGCGCTGGTCCCATATTTCGAGCGACTCGAGCGCGGCGAGGCCACGCAACGGAGCGAGATCCCGCGCGCCGCTGGCATGCAGTTCCAGATGCCGCAGGCCGGCGACGTGCTCGATGCCTCGCAGGTCGCGCAGCTTGTTGCGCCATAGGTGCAGCGAACGCAGCTGCGGCAGGCCGGCCAGGAAATCGAGGTCGCGCAGTGCACCGCAGATGCTCAGCGATTCGAGTGAGCGGAACCGTCGCAGGATCGCGGCGTTCTGCTTCGGCTTGTCGCGCGCCTTGTCCGATCCGTAGGCGACCGTGTCGAGGGTCAGCTCGACGAGGCCTTCGGGAAGCACTTCGAGCGGAGCGAGATCGTTGAGGTCACCCGCATCCGCATCGATCCACAGCCGGCGCAACGACGGCAGGTGCCGCAGGAACGTGAGGTCGTACGTCCAGTCCGAGCCGTGCCGCTTGTACACGCGCAGCAATTCCTCCGGCCGTTCGCGCAGGAAATCGTCGACGCGCCGGCAGGTCGCCTCGTCGAGCGAGGTCGAGCACTGCAGGCGCTGCAGTGAATCGCGTGCGTAGCGCAGTGGCGCGTGCGCGTTTGCGTTGGTCAGCTCGACCAGGCTCACAGGCCGTAGTCCCGACGCGCGAGTTTCCAGAAACGCCACGACAGCAGCACCGCAGCCATGCTCAGGCCCGCGATCAAGCCCATCCACATGCCGCGTGCACCGAGGCCGTGCGGGAATGCGAGCCACCAGCCGACCGGCATGCCGACGCCCCAGTACGCGAACGTCGTGATCAGCATCGGGATGCGCGTGTCCTTGAGCCCGCGCAAGGCACCGTTCGCGGCGACCTGGATGCCGTCGGAGAACTGGAACAGGCCGGCCAGCACCAGCAGTTGCGCGGCGAGCCCGATCACCAGCGCGTCGTTCGTGTACAGGCTCGCGATGTGGCGCGGCAGCAGCAGCATGCTGCCGGCCGACAGCGTCTGTGCAAGCAGGGTCAGGCCGATGCCGACCCGACCCGCATCGCGCACGCCCGGCCCGTCGCGGCGGCCGACCGCATGGCCGACGCGCACCGTGGTCGCCATCGCGAGGCCGAGCGGGACCATGAACGTGACCGAGGCGACGTTCAGCGCGACCTGGTGGCTCGCGACGACGTCGGTGCCGAGCGTGCCGATGATCAGCGCGACCGCGACGAACAGGCTCGCCTCCATGAACAGCGTGATGCCCATCGGTACGCCGATGTGCAACAGCTCGCGCAAGGCGGCCGTGTTCGGGCGCTGCCAGCGCGCGAGCAGGCCGAGGTCGCGATAGTGGCGGCTGCGCGCGACGTACAGCGCGAACGCGCTCGCCTGCAGCCACAGCACCAGCGCGGTGGCCATGCCGCTGCCCTGCGCGCCGAGCGCGGGCAGGCCGAGGCGCCCGTACATCAGCACGTAGCCGATCGGACCGAGCAGGAGCAGGCCGAACAGGCTGAAGTACATGGTCGGGCGGGTCAGGCCGATGCCTTCACCGAGGCCACGCAGGGTGAAGAACACGGCCAGCGCCGGCGCGCCGAACGCGATCGCATGCAGGAAGCGGATCGTGTCCGGAACCAGTGCGGGGTCGATGCCGATCCGCGCGATCAGCGCGGCGCCGCCGAAATACACGCCGAGGCCGAGCGCGAGGCCGAGCGCGAGCGCGAGCCAGATCGCCTGGTGGAACAAGGGTGCGATCGCCTCGCGCCGCCCGGCGCCGGCGAGCTGCGCGACCGATGGCGGCAACGCCATCATCACGCCGATCACGGCCACCAGAGCGAGCGACCACACGCTGGCGCCGACCGCGACCGCACCGAGCGTGTGGGCGTCGAGATGGCCGGCGAGCAGCACGTCGATGAGGTTCATGCCGACCGCGGACAGCTGGCCGAGCACGAGCGGCACCGCGAGGCGCAGCGTCTCTCGCAGCTCGCGCGCGAGACGCGGCCTGTGGCGATGTAAAATGGTCGGCATCGGGGGAACCTGTGCGCGGAATCTTAGCCGAGCACGGGGTACTTCGCTCGCAACGGACCGAACCCAGATGAGCCACGAAGGCGCGACGGAAGACGCAGCCGCGAATGCGGGCGCGAGTCCCGCAGCCGCCGTCCCCGCGGGAACGCCGGGGCCGGCCTGCGGCAATTGCGGCGCGCCGATGCACGGCCCGTTCTGCTACGCCTGCGGCCAGCCCGAGAAGGGCATGATCCGCCACCTCGCGAGCGTGATGGCGGATGTCGCCGACACGATCTTCAACGTCGACTCGCGCATCTTCCGCAGCATCCTGCCGCTGTATTTCCGCCCGGGTTATCTCACCAACGAATACTTCGCCGGGCGCCGCACGCGCTACGTGACGCCGTTCCGGCTGTTCTTCTTCCTGTGCGTGATCTCGTTCTTCGCGATCCAGCTCAGCCTGAATTTCGACGACATCAACTTCGTCGGCGACGGCAACAACGCCGGCATCGAGCACGCGCAGACCAAGGCCGAGGTGGAAACCCGCCTGCAGGCGGGGCTGGCGGGACTGACCAGCGCGCGCGCAGCGGCAGGCACTCGCGCCAAGGTCGCGGCGAAACTCGACAAGGCCGAATCCGAACTGCGCCACAAGGCCGAGGATCGCCTGGCCTGGCTGGCCTGGTCGGACAAGAAGAACGAAGCGATCGCCGCCGGGCGCGCGCCGCCGCCGGAGCCGGATGAAGGCAACGACGACGAGGTCGGCGTACTGCAATTCGACGGCATGCCGTGGGATCCGGTCGCGCATCCGATCGCGATCGACTGGCTGCCGGCGTTCGCGAACACCAAGCTCAATGCGATGGCGCGCCACGCCAAGGACAACATCATCGCCGCGCGCAAGCATCCGGCCGAGGCGATCGCGCGCATGTTCTCGGTGCTGCCACAGACGCTGTTCGTGCTGATGCCGCTGTTCGCGATCCTGCTCAAGGTCGCCTACATCTTCAAGCGGCGCCTCTACATGGAACACCTGATGGTCGCGCTGCACAGCCACGCGTTCATCTTCCTCTCGCTGCTGCTGGTCGTGTTCGTGCACCTGCTCATGGGCTGGAGCGCCGAGCATGCGACCTGGGCCACGCCGATCCTCGCGCTCGTGCGCGCCGCCGTATGGACGTGGCTCCCGGTCTACCTGTTCCTGATGGCGAAGCGCGTCTACAAGCAGGGCTGGTTCATGACCACGTTCAAGTTCTGCCTGGTCGGCTTCTGCTACATCATGCTGCTCTCGTTCGGGCTCGCCGGCGCGGCGATCGCGAGCCTGACGATCGCCTGATCGCGTGGGCCCATGCAACGCTCCCGTGGGAGCGGCTTCAGCCGCGATGCTTCTTCACGCGACCAGGCCGCAGGAGCATTGCGGCCGAAGCTGCTGCACGGATAGCAGCGCCTCGGAGGCGTCAGCTCCACTTGCGGATGATGTCGCCGGGCGCTCGGGTCAGCGTGCCAGCCTGGCAATGTAGTCGCTGCGCTCGGCCGGCGTCATCGCGAGCAGGCGATCGCGCAGGGCAACGCGCTCCGTCGACGGCAACCCACGCACGTAGCGGCGCAGGCTGTGCCGTTCCTGCTGGTCGAACGATTGCCACATCGCGCGCAGCGCGGCGCGCTGTTCCGCTGGCACGTCGGCGAGCAGGGATTGCCAGACTCCACTGCGCTGCCGTGCTTCGGCGCCCGCAGCGAACGCCGTGCGTTCGGTCGGTGTCATCGCTTCATAGCGTGCGCGCAGCACGGCCCGCTGTTCCGGCGGCAGCTCGCGGAAATGGCGGAACGCGTCGCGCACGCCCTGTTGCTGCTCGGGCGGCATGTCGCGGTAGCGCTTCCAGCGCGCACCCATCTCGGCGCGCTGCTGCGGATCCAGCGCCGCCCAGCGCGCGATGCGTCGCTCGATGAAGCCGCGCCGCAATGCCGGCGCAGCCTGCCAACGCTGCACGACACCACGCAGGCGCTCCTGCTGGCCGGGCGGGAACTGGTTCCATTGGCCCTGCAAGGGCGCGAGCACCTGCTGTTCGGTTGCACTCAGGCGATTCCATTCCGTGCGTGCGGGCGCATTCGCCTCCGCAGGCGCGAGCGGTGCTTCGGCGCACGCGGCGAACGCGGGCGCCACGCCGATCGCGAACGCCAGCAGGAACCGTGCGAGCGCGCGGTGAACGCGGGGCCAGGCCATCGACGGATCAACCCTCGTCATCGTGCTGCTGTGCATCGAGCCAGGCATAGAAATCCAGGTCGTCGACCATTTCGGCATTGTCGTCGTCGGACGCCAGTGCGTCGATCGCGCCGCCATCCTGGCTCGGCACGGCCAGCGGCGGCGCGACCGGCGCAACGTCGTGCCGCATGACGCCGAGTGCGAGCACGAGCGCGAATGCGCCGGCGAACGCGGCGCCCCACCACAGACGGGTTGCATGCCGCGACTGTGCGAGCGCCGCCTGGCGCGCGCGATTCAGGCGTGACAGCGTCGCAGCGTCGAGTCCATCGGCCGATTGCTGCAGCAGCGCGAGCGAGCGCTCCAGCCAGGCTTCGTTGTCGCGTGGCGTGTTCATCGATGCGCCTCCAGGCGCGTGCGCAGGTTCGCCAGCGCACGGGAAAGATGGGTCTTGACGCTGCCCTCGCTGCAACGCATCGCGCGTGCGGTCGCGGCGACGTCGAGGCCTTCCCACAGGCGCAGCAGGAAGGCCTGGCGCTGGCGCAGCGGCAGCGCCTGCAGCGCGGACTCGAGCGCCGCCGAGGCCTCGCCGTCGGCGAGGCGTGCGAGCGGGCCGGGTTCGTGCGGATCCGGCGCCATCGCGACCGGATCGTCTTCGCCTTCGGCGTCGCGGCGGTCGAACCAGCCGAGCCAGCGCCCGCGCACGCGCTGGCGGCGATGCCAGTCGTGGATGCGGCTGTCGAGCACGCGCCAGAACAGCGGCCCCCATTCGGCGGCATCGCGGGACGCATAATTGCGCACGAAACCGAACATCGCGTCCTGCACGAGGTCGATCGCGTCGTCGCGCTGGCGGGTGGACAGTTCGGCCATGCGCACGGCGCGCCGCTCGACCGTGCGCAGGAAGCGCTCAATCGCATGCGCGCCCTCGATGCGCACCGCCCGCTCGTCGGCCATGTGCTCGGGAACCGCCATCAGGCAAGGGGGTTGCAGCATCGTCGTTGCGGCCTTTCCGGGGGCTTTCGAGCATCCCCAAACGCGGGCGCATGCGAACGGTTGACGCGTTCCGGCGCCCGGCAAGGCCAGCAACGAGAGCGCCCGGCTTGTCAATGGGTTGTACACAGCTCCGCCGCGCAACCAACGCGATGCTGCGAGTGCACGCGGGAGTCCGCTTCATCCCGTGCAGATCAGCCGCAACCGCTTGAAATACAACGTGCATTACAGATTGATTAAACTTTCACCAACACAAGCGGGGGGGCCTAATCTCGCGCTCCGGGAAGCCTTCCGCAGCCATTGATCCACAGTGTTATCCACAGATGTTGTGGATAAGCGGTTTTTCTTCGCGTGGATCGCAAGTTAGCAGTGAATGCTCATGGTTTCGTGAGAAACCAAGTGCAAGCGCTGCGTCGCCCTGCCGATGGCCCGGAATGGCTCGGCTAAACTGGGAGTCGTGGCGCCATTCGCCCACCATCCGACCCTCCACCGATGACCTCGATCCTGCGCGTCGCCTTGCCGGTGCCGCTGCAAACCCTGTTCGACTACCGCGAAGGCGACGTCGCCGCCACCGTCGGTGGCCGCGTGCTGGTGCCGTTCGGGCGCAGCGAGCGGGTCGGCATCGTGGCCGCGCGGGTCGCCGCGTCCACACTCGACGATGCGCGTGTCAAACCGGTGCGCGCGGTGCTGGACGAGGCGCCGCTGCTCGACGGCGAACTGCTCGCGACCCTGCGCTGGGCCTCGCGCTACTACCAGCACCCGCTCGGTGAGGTGCTGTTCGGTGCGATCCCGACCCGCCTGCGCGCCGCGCGCGTCCAGGCCGCGGAGGGAATCGCCGGATTCGCGCTCGGCGCGGATGGCCGTGCGGCGTTCGCCGATCACGCGCGCCGCCGCGCGCCGCGCCTCGATGCCCTGCTCGCCGCGCTCGCCGAGGGGCCACGCACGTCGGCGCAGCTCGACGCACTCGCCGGCGCCGCCGCTCGGCGCACCGCGCTGGCGCGCGGCTGGATAGAGCCGGTGCGCCTCGCGACGACGCCCGCGATCGCGCCGAGCACCGCCGGACCCGCGCTGAATCCGGCGCAGCGCAAGGCGACGGACGAAGTGATCGCCCGCCGCGGCTTCGATGCCTTCCTGCTCGATGGCGTGACCGGCAGCGGCAAGACCGAGGTCTACCTGGAGATCATCCGCGACTGCCTCGCACGCGATCGCCAGGCGCTCGTGCTCGTGCCGGAAATCGCGCTGACCCCGCAGACCCTGCGGCGCTTCCGCGAGCGTCTCGGCGTCGAAATCGCCACCCTGCACTCCGGGCTCGGCGAAGGCGAGCGCGAGCGCGCATGGCTCGCCGCCGCGCGCGGCGAGGCGATGGTCGTGCTCGGCACGCGCTCGGCGATCTGGGTGCCACTGGCGCGACCGGGCCTGATCGTCGTCGACGAGGAGCACGACACCTCGTACAAGCAGCAGGACGGCTTCCGCTACCACGCGCGCGATGTTGCGGTCGTGCGCGCGAAGGCGCTCGACGTGCCGGTCGTGCTCGGCAGCGCGACGCCGTCGCTGGAGAGCCTTGCGAACGTCGCCGCGGGTCGCTACCGCGGCCTGCGCCTCGACCATCGCGCCGGCCTTGCGCAGCCGCCCGCGCTGCGCGTGGTCGACCTGCGCCACCAGCGCCTGCAGCACGGTCTCGCGCGACCAACGTTCGACGCGATCGCGGCCTGCATCGCGCAGGGCGAGCAGGTCCTCGTATTCAAGAACCGGCGCGGCTATGCGCCCGTGCTGCTCTGCCACGACTGCGGCTGGAGCGCGCACTGCACCCAGTGCGAGCGCGCGCTGACCCTGCATCGCGCGCAGGCGCGCCTGCGCTGTCACCACTGCGGTTTCGAACAACGCGTACCGAGCGCGTGCCCGTCCTGCGGCGGGCTCGCACTGAATGCGCTCGGCGAGGGCACCGAGCGTCTCGAGGACGCACTGAAGGAACACTTCCCCGCGGTGCCCGTCGTGCGCGTCGATCGCGACACCACGCGCGGACGACGCCTGCGCGATGCGCTGCTCGACAGCCTGCCCACCGCGGGAGCGCGCATCCTGGTCGGCACCCAGATGCTCGCCAAGGGCCACGACCTGCCGCACCTGACCCTGGTCGTCGTGGTCGGCGTCGACGAGGGCTTGTACAGCATCGACTTCCGCGCCAGCGAACGCCTCGGCCAGCTGATCGTGCAGGTCGCCGGGCGCGCCGGGCGCGCGGAACGGCCGGGTACGGTGATCCTGCAGACGCACGCGCCGGATCATCCCCTGCTCGGCGTGCTGCTCGATGGCGGCTATCGCGCGCTGGCGCAGCGCCTGCTGCAGGAGCGCCGCGACGCGGGCCTGCCGCCGTTCGCGCAGTTCGCGCTGTTGCGCGCGGAAGCGAAGGACAAGAGCCTGCTCGATCGCTTCCTCGCCGCGGCGACGCAGGCGGCCGCGCACGCTGGCATCACCGCGCACGGACCGCTCGCCGCACCGATGCCGCTGCGCGCGGGCGCGCATCGCGCCCAGGTGCTGCTCGAAGCGGCCGAACGCACGACACTGCAGGCCTTCCTGCCGGGCTGGCTCGACGCGCTGCGCGGATTGCCGGACGAGCGTCGCGTGCGCTGGTCGATCGACGTCGATCCGGTCGACCTGTATTGAGCCAGTCTCTAGCGTGCCGGACGGAGCGGGCCGATGCCCTCGAACCCATCCGCGAAGATCCAGTCGTCACGCACGATCTGCACGACGGCGCGGCGTCGCTGGTACCCGGCATCGAGTCCGTTCAGCAACAGGGTGCGGCCATCGGGCGTGACGCCGTTGACGAGCAGGTCGACCCAGTCGGCCGCACCGAACGTGATGCCATAGTCGGCGAGGTAGAGGGTGATGTCGCGCATGCCGCCGTCCGCGTTCCAGTAGAAGCCGTGGTTGGTCGGGCCGAGCGTCGGGTCGAACACGACGTAGCTGCCGACCACGACATTGCCGTCCTCGCTCGATTCGAACGCATAGGTCACCGCGTCCGCCTGCGCACCTTCCGGCAGGTCGAGATAGTGGAGGCCCTCGCCGGCGCGCCAGCGCCACGCACGCGGATCGCCGAGCCCGCCGTCGACACCCGCGCCGACGATGACCGAGCAGTCGCTGTTGCAACCGATGGCCTGGCCCACGCGCTGGCCGTTCGCGTCGGTGATCCAGCTCGGCGTGCCGTCGTCCCAGCGCAGGCCGTAGCGCGTGAAATCGTCCGGCGCCGGTTCGCCGAAACCGGCGACGACGTGGCCGTCGTTCGATGCCGCCCAGGCCTGGCCGCTGAATGCGTCGGCTGGCAATGCGAGTTCGACCTGGCCGGCGATCGCGGTCCACGACCATGGCAGCTGCGGCCATGGACCTTCCGGCGGCGGAACCGCGGGCTCGGCCGAGCCGGTCAACACGTTGCCATCGGAGGACAGGCCGAACACCGAGGCATTGCCGAGTGTCGTGCCCGTGATGCGTGACCAGTCGGTCGCGCCGATCCAGCGCTCCGGTGCGGCCACCAGCGCTTCGCCACCGTCGTCGAAGTAGCCGGTCGTCGCGATCACCGCACCGTCCTTCGAAATCAGCGGCGTGATGTTGTCGAGCGTGAACGTCATGCCGCCGCCAAGCACTTCGGGTGATGCGCCGGGCCGCCAGCGCACGACGAGGCCATCGGGATAGGCGACGCCGATGACGGTGCCATCGGCGGCGATGTTGGCGACGCCTGCAACCGCATAGCCTTCCGGCGCAGGCAGTTCGGTCAGGGTCACGCTGTCCGCGGCGGCCGACGACAGGCCGAGCGCGAGCGCTCCGTGCAGCAGGCAACGGGTGATCGTCGATACGGTCGCGGCATTCATCGGGGACTCCTGGCTGGCGGTGACGGTCGCGGCGCTGCGGCGCCCTCCGTCGATGCCCTAGGCTGGCGAGTCGCTGCGCGGGCGTCATTCCAGACGCATTCCAAGTGCATGACGACCGTACTGGCATCGCATCAGGAACGCGTTTGGAACGCGTCGCCGGGCGATCAGTCGTTGCCGATGCGCGGCACGCCAGCCGGATCGGCGGCGGGTGCAAGCAGCAGCGCCGGCGGGATCTCGCGTTCGCCGGCAAGCGCCTGCGCCTGGCGCAACGCGTTGAACCACGGCTCGCGTTGCCCGAGCGCATGGAACAGGCGCAGCTGCAGCAGCGCGCTGTCGAAGTCGCGCGCGGCCCACGGCGCGACGCGACCGATCGCGGCCGCGGCCTCGTCGCGCGCGCCCTCGGCAAGCAGGCGCGGCGCGCGCGCGACCACGACCGCGACGATCTCCGCCGGGATCGCGCGCCGATCCGCACTCGCCGTGGCGAAGCGGAACCATGCCTCGGCCTTGTCCGTCGCGCCCTCGTGCAGCGACCACTCGGCCATCGCGAGCGCATCGTCGACGACACCGGGCTGGTCGCCCGCGTCGTTGCGTGGAGCGCGCGCGCGATCCTGCAACGCGCGTGCCTCGTCGTCGCGACCGAGCGCGAGCAATGCGCGCTGACGGCCGCGCACGACCGCCGCACGGTCGCCGTCGGCACCGGAAGACGGCCAGTCCGCGAGGGCCGCCGAGGCGCCTGCGTCGGCATCCGCCCAGCGCTGCCGGCGCAGCGCCAGGTCCACTTCGAGCGCGCGCAGCCGCGCGCGCAGCACGCGGTTGCCGGACGTCGCGCTCGTTTGCGCCTGCGCGAGCGCGTCGGTGGCTTCGCGGTAGCGACCGGCGCCGAGCAGCACCTGCGCCCGGTTCAACAACAGGTCGACGCGCTGGTCCGGGTCGGTGATGCGCTCGCGCAGCGCGCTCGCACGCTCGAGCGTCGCGGCCGCATCATCACGCTGCAGCAGGGCAAGCTGCGCGTCGACGAGGCCGGTCAGCGTGATCAGCAGCTCGTGCACGGCGCCGAACGACTGGAAGCGATCTGCCGCACCCGCCAGGTACCCGAGCGCGGCGGGCGGGCGACCGCGGTACAACTCGAGCATGCCGAGATTGGCGTCGACGCGCGCGACGCCGAGCGCATCGCCGGCGCCCTCGAGGTCGATGCGCGCGCGGCCGAAGTCGACCAGCGCATCGTCGAAGCGGTGTTCCGCCACGCGGCTGTTCGCCCGACCGAGGCGTGCCTGTCCGCGCTCGAGGTTGTCGCCGGTCGTTTCGAGCAACGCCAGGGCCGCCTCGAAATCGGTTCCCGCGTCCGCGAACCGGCCGAGGCGCAGGCGCGTCGCGCCGCGCGCATTCAGCACGCACGCCTGCAGATGCGTGTCGACGCGCACCTGCGGCTGCGCGAGCACGTCGTCGAGCGCGGCCTCGGCGCGATCAAGGCGACCGGCACGCACGTCGACTTGCGCGAGTCGATAGGCGAGCTGCGCCGGATCGGCCGCCAGCTGCGCCGAGGCGCCGAGGATCGAGCGCGCGACATCGAGCTCGTTGGCGAGCATCGCAGCGCGTGCACGCTGCAGCGTTTCGTCGAGTTCGGCGTCGCGCTCGGCACCCGGCGGAAGGTCGTGTCCGAGCGCGGCGAGCAGCAGGTCGGTCGCGCCGCGCGCCGCTTCGATCGCATCGCGCGCAGCGAACTCGACCGGCACCGCGATGCCGCGTTCGGGCAGCGCGGCGAGTTCGACGCGCCAGCCGGAGGCGCTGCGCACCGCACGCCCGCGCACGACGAGAGCGGAGCCGGTGGTCCTGCGCACGTTCTCGACGTCTTCGCCGGAGACGCCCGGCGCCGACAGCAGGCCCAGCACGTTCTCGCTGGGCGGCACGCCAAGGCCCGCTTCGCGCAGGCGTTCGGCGACGAGGTCCATCGCGCCGAGCCGCACCCAGGCATCCTCGCGCAGGCCGTCGACCTGCAGCGGCAGGATCGTCACGCGCTCGTCGCCGCGCGCGGAGCCGGTGCGCGGCTCTTCGCCGCGATGGGGTCGCCATGCGAGCACCGCCGCGCCGACGAGCATCAGCACGATCGCGACGAGTGCGAGCCGGCGCAGCGGTCGCCCGCGTGACGCGTACGCAGCGGCCCCGCCGGCCGGCGATGCGGCGTCCGAGTCGGCCGGCGCGGCGTCGACGCCAGGCGATGGATCGAGCACGCGCGTCGGCGCGACCCAGCGGTAGCCGTAACCGGCGATCGTGCGGATCGTGTGCTGGCGGTTGCCGTCGTCGTCGACGGCGCGCCGCGCGCGCAGCACGATCTGCCCGAGCTGCGCATCCGATACATTCGAGCGATGGAAGATGGCGTCGACGAGTTCGTCCCTTCCGACCGCACGGTCGCGATGCGCGATCAGGTGGGCCAGGCATTCGAACGTCCGCCGCGGCAACACCACGCGCCGACCGCCGCGCCACAACTCGCGCGTCGACGGCAGGAAGCGGAATTCGCCGAACTCGTGGACGGTGCCGGACATCGAATCAGGTTAGCGTGCATCGCGTGGCCTGACGAGTATGCGCAGCGTCGTTGTGCGAAGCTTGCGTGCCGTGCCAGGAGTCGTGATGCCGCGCCAGTACAGCATGGGAGGTCGCACCGCGCCCGGCACGCCACCGCCGGGTACGCGCACGGGCGGCCCGCGCGAACCGCCGCCGCCGAAAGCGGCACCGAAGAATCTGCGCGAGCGTTTCGGCGCGCTGCGCAACCTGCCGCCGTTCCTGCGCGACCTGTGGGCGACCAGCCCGAGCTTGCTGGTCTCCGATCTCGCGCTACGCGTGCTGCGCGCACTGCTGCCGATCGCGACCTTGTTCGTCGGCAAGCTGATCATCGACGAAGTCGTCGCGCTGGTGCGTGCCGGCGCGATCCCGGGCTCCGTGCACGACGCGCTCGCGAGCGGCCGCTTCAACCACCTCGCGTTGTTGCTGGCGAGCGAATTCGCGCTGGCGGTGCTGTCCGACCTGTTCGGGCGCGTGGTGTCCCTGCTCGATGCGCTGCTGTCCGAGCAATACACCAATGCGACCAGCATCCGCCTGATGCAGCACGCAGCGACGCTCGACCTCGAGGATTTCGAGGACAGCGAGATGCAGGACCGGCTCGAACGCGCGCGCCGGCAGGCGGTCGGGCGCAGCTCGCTGATGGGCCAGCTGTTCGGCCAGGCGCAGGACCTCGTCACCGTGCTGGGTTTCGCGGCCGGCCTGCTGGTGTACGCACCGTGGCTGATCCTGCTGCTCGCGATCGCGCTCGTACCGGCGTTCCTGGGCGAGGCGCATTTCAACGCGCAGAGCTATTCGCTGAACTTCGCATGGACCGCGGAGCGGCGCGTACTCGACTACCTGCGCCAGACCGGCGCCAGCGTCGAGACCGCGAAGGAAGTGAAGATCTTCGGGCTCAACGCGTTCCTGATCGAACGCTACCGCACGCTGTCCGAAGGCTTCTACGCCGCGAACCGTTCGCTCGCGAAACGCCGCGCGCTGTGGGGCAGCGCGTTCGCCGCGCTCGGCACGGTCGGCTACTACGCCGCCTATGCGCTGATCGCGTGGCGCACCGTGCGCGGCGACTTCAGCATCGGCGACCTCACCTTCCTGTCCGGCTCGTTCCGGCGCCTGCGCAACCTGCTCGAGAACCTGCTGATCGGCTTCTCGCAACTGGCCGGGCAGGCGCTGTACCTCGACGACCTCTATTCATTCTTCGAGGTGCAGCCCGAGATCGTCTCGCCGCCGGACCCGCGCGCGTTCCCTTCGCCGATCCGCGCCGGTTTCACGTTCGAGAACGTCGGTTTCCGCTATCCGGGAGCCGAGCGCTGGGCGGTTCGCGGACTTTCCTTCACCCTGCAGGCCGGCGAAGTGCTCGCCCTCGTCGGCGAGAACGGCGCCGGCAAGACGACGCTGGTGAAACTGCTCGCGCGCCTGTACGACCCCGACGAAGGCCGCATCCTGCTCGACGGCCACGACCTGCGCGAATACGACCTCGCCGAACTGCGCGCGCACGTCGGCGTGATCTTCCAGGACTTCGTGCGCTACGCGTTGAGCGCGGCCGAGAACATCGCGGTCGGGCGCATCGAGGCACGCGACGACCGCGCGCGCATCGTGCACGCGGCCGAGCAGAGCCTCGCCGACCCGGTGATCCGGCGCCTGCCGCACGGCTACGGACAGAGCATGGGCAAGCGCTTCCGCGACGGCGTCGATTTGTCCGGCGGCGAGTGGCAGAAGATCGCGATCGCGCGCGCCTACATGCGCGATGCCGACGTGCTGATCCTCGACGAGCCGACGGCCGCGCTCGACGCACGCTCGGAGTACCAGGTGTTCGAACGCTTCAAGGAATTGTCGGCCGGCAAGACGGCGGTGCTGATTTCGCACCGCTTCTCGACCGTGCGCATGGCCGATCGCATCCTCGTGCTCGAAGGCGGACGCATCGAGGAGGTCGGCACGCACGACGAACTGCTCGCTGCGGGCCGGCGCTATGCGGAGCTGTTCGAGCTGCAGGCGGCGGGGTATCGCTGACGTGCGGGGGCGGTCGATCGCCCGCATGTCCGGATCGGCAGTGAAACGTCGTTACTCGTGACCATCCCCGTGTTCAGGAGCGCCTCATGTCCCCGATGCCGCGCTGGTTTCGAGTTGGCGTTCCACTCGCCTTGCTCGCGCTGGGCGCTTCGCCCGCGCGCGCCGGCACGACGGTCTGGACCTGGCCCGGCGCATCGCCCTGCAATACGACGCTGCAAGCGTGCATCGCCAACGCCTCCAGTGGCGAAGACGTAGAAATCGCGAGCAACGGCCCGATCGCCGAGTCGATTGCGATCTCGGGCAAGAGCCTGAACCTGCACCCGGCCAGCGGATACACGCCGGTGTTCGAGGGCGGCCCCTCGAACACCGCGATCACCGTGTTCGGCGGCGCTACGCTGGTCGGCATCGTGGTCACGGGATTGACCGTCCGCGGCGGCTCCATTGCCGTGTACCAGGGCGGCACCGGACCGTTCTACGCGACCATTGAAAACAATGTCGTCGAGGGCGACGGAGTGGATGCCAATCGCACCGGAATCGCGATCCGGCCCTTCGGCAGCACCCCCACCGGGGAGATGCACTTCACCGTCGTCGACAACCTGATCGATATCCGCTTCCTGCAGGGCGACGACATCGCCGCGATCGGCGTCGACGACCTGGTGGGGGCGACCACCGGCACCATCGACGGCAACACGATCACGGGTGGCGGCACGTGGAGCACGCTCGGTGCGACCCGCGTGCGCAACGGTGCGGGCACGGCCGAGGTGGAGATCGGCTACAACCGCGTCGCGGCACCCGGCTACAACGGCGGCATCGTGCTGGCGCAGGACGATGCAGCCGGGGTGCTCGATGCGCGCGTGATCAACAATCTCGTGACGGACACGATCGACATCACGGGCCCGCAGCCGGGCGCGATTTCCCTGCTCGCAACCGCCGGCAGCCTGCATGCCGAGGTACTCGGCAACACGCTCGTGGGCAACGACACCGGCTTCATCGCGACGGCCGGTGCGGGCGCGAACCTCACCGGCGCACTCGCCAATACACTCGTCGCCGACAACGACGTGCACGGCGTGGTGATCGGAGCCGGTATTGCCGTCGGCTTCGCCAACGACCACAACCTGGTGTTCGGCAATGGCGCCGACGACTTCACCCCGGGACCCGACACCGTCCTCGCCGATCCGCTGTTCGTGGGCGGCGGCGACTTCCACCCGCGGGCGAACTCTCCGGTTCGCGATGCCGGCAACACCGGCTGGACGACCGGCATCCCGACCGATCTGGATGGCGCACCG
>Ga0207639_10000743_pt1 | contig 22251 bp, 18 predicted proteins | sample KBSCornC32_FD_184299 | JGI IMG/M metagenome (GOLD analysis project Ga0207639, IMG submission 184299) | Corn rhizosphere microbial communities from Kellogg Biological Station, Michigan, USA - KBS Corn C3-2 (SPAdes) (version 2) | ecosystem: Host-associated > Plants > Roots > Rhizosphere > Soil ...
GTGCGTTGAGCCGCGGCAAAGTCCGGGAAAGAGCTGGGGTATCCGCCGAAGTGACCTTCTCCCCAGAAACCCACATGCATGATGTCGACCCATTCGATTAGAGGGTTGCCATCGAAGCGAGCGGCGAGCAAATGGTTCAACTCTTTCAGCGCCTTCATGTATTCGGGGTGATCGTAGCGCGGCTCGATCCATGAACCGGCTGCTCCGGCAGAGAGTTCGCTTCCGCCGTGCCTGCCCATCGGGCCGATCTTTACCAGTGGAATTTTCGATCGGAGAAATTCCGGCAACGCGAGCTGCTGAGGTTGAAAAACTGTGTTCGACGACTGAATGCGAAAGGCAACGCGCAGCCCATGACGCTTCGCCGCGTCGAGCGTCAGTTCCCAGACGGGATCCAAATCCAGCCGTCCCGCCTGTTTCTGCACGTTGCGCCAATCGCAGCGAATATAGAGGACATCGACGAAGGGGAGACTCGCCATCTTCTCCACGTGATCTTCGAGGGACTGCTGATGTTTTCGTGCGGCAACGGAGGGTCCACCTTCCTCCCAGGTGTAGCCGACAAGCCCGAGGCCAGGATTGCGCAGCGGCTTCTCTGACGGTGTCGTGTACAAAACCGTTTGCCAACCCTGATCCTGATCGATATCGAAAGGGCCTTGATTCAGGCGATCTCTGGCTGGGAAGAACGAGCCAAAGTCATAACCCTGCCACAGGTGTTGGCGGAACACCGAGCCCTCAGCAAACGCACTCAGGTTTCGCGTGGCTGGAAGGAGGGCCGCTGCCTTCAGGAGATCCCTGCGTTGCATCGAAAGCCTTTCTCTGGGTGCCAGGTTGAGAGTAAGGTAACAGATGAGCGAAACAAAAAGAAGGCTAACGAAAGGCAAGCACGTTTGGCTTCTGCTCAAAAGCGATGAAGCGTTTTCGGATTGCACATGTCGGTGCAGGAGAATGGAGCCGCTATGCTCATGGGCCTACTTTGCAGCGTCTTGCACAACAAGATCGCGTTGCCCTGGAGGTGATTTGCGATCTCGATGTCGAGCGGGCGCGGCGTTTCAGAGATCTTTTCGGCTACCGTGCCGCATCGAATGACCTCCACTCAGTACTTCAGAACATCCGGCCGGATGCGGTTGTGTGCACCGTGCAACCTAGTCACACTTTTGAGTTGGTGAGTTCATTGCTTCCTCTGCGGATTCCGCTACTCATCGAGAAACCGCCTGGAGTGTCGGCGGTGGAAGCCAAAACTCTGGCGGATGCATCGATTGCTGCCGGTACATTCACATTCGTCGCTTTCAATCGCCGGTTCATTCCGTCGATCGTTCGGTTGAAACAATGGTCGATACAACGCCCGGTTGTGTTTGCGCGAGCAGAGATGCTGCGCACCAATCGGCTGGAGCTGGAGTTTGCGACCGCAACAGGGATTCACGCGCTTGATGCGATTCGTTTTCTAATGGGCGATCCAGAGTTCGTCGAGGTGAGGTCGAGCCGGCACCATGACTCATCAGCCCGCGACTATTGGATCCGCCTTGCATTTGCTAACGAGGGTGCAGCTGAAATCTCACTGATGTTGAATACAGGATTGCGACGTGAGTCCTATCTTCTCACTGCATCCGGAGCGGCAGCGGAGGCGACGCTCGGCGCTCCTTACAGCTCGGATCTCTCATTTCATGGCGATCGATATTGGTCTGAAGAGAAGATTGTCGAGGAACACCCGCTCGCAGGCGATTCTCTAGTGAGCGGCGGAATCGTGGGTGAGTACGAGGAGTTTCTCAGGCTCCTTGATGCAGGCGCATCATCCACGTGTTCGCTTGCCGACGCTGCCCTTTCCATGCAACTGGCGGAAGCGGTACAGAATGGGTACTCCGGACCGTTCCCGCCATTGTTCGACCGCGATGACAGCTAGTGTCCGGGCTCGAGTTCAGGTGTGGCGATGTCCGGCCTGGGCGTTCCGCCGATAGAAGGGCCATGCCAAACGCCTCCTCCAAAGGTTGAGACGTAGATCATCTTGGAATCTTCCAGATCGGGCATGACACGATGACCCCACTTGAAATTGAAGCCGTCGATTCTCGACCAGTGCTCTCCGCGGTCGGAAGATCGCCATGCTGAGGATTCAAATCCAGCAGCATAGAGTATGTTCGCATCTGCGGGATCCACCGTGATGTCATAGACATGTTCATCGCGATCCAACACGCTCTTCCACGTTTGGCCTCCATCTTCCGATAAGAAGATGCCTCCGCCTTTGCCATGCATTCCGGTGGCTCGGGTCCAGCCTGCAAGGTAGAGGCGATTGGGATGCTGCGGGTCAACCGTCAACCCGTTGGGGCCGTTCACCTCATCGGGCAGTTTCACTGGAGTCCATGACTCGGCACCATCGGTAGATCTATAGATGGCCCCATCGCCACTGTTGCCGATGCTTCCATCTTCACTCCTGCGCGCAATCACGACGTAAAGAGTGCCATCGGCGGCCCGTGACAACCTCCACGCAAGAGGTTCGTTCTGCGTAATGCCTTTGTTCTTGAGGACCCAGGTGGCTCCATCATCCGTGCTTTTGTAGACTCCGCGCCCCATTGCAGCAACCCACAGGGTTCTGTGTCCCTGTGGGCTTTGAGGATCCAGCAGAATGTGGGTGGGGGCAGTCTCCGGCATACCTGTATTGGATTTTTTCCAGGTGCGTCCGCCATCCACACTCAGACACACACCACCGCGGTACTTCGTCACGGCGGTCTTTCGCCACATTTTCGGTCGCGGAAGATCGTGGGTTCCGCTCATGACGCCCCACATCTTTCCCCGAACAGCTGGATCGAATGCGACCCAGTACGTTGTATTGCTCCACTCCTCAGGAACGCCATTGACCGACCGCGTCCAGGAGCGCCCTTTGTCCTCACTGCGGAATAGACCAATGTCTGTTGTCGGGATGAAGCGACGATTCTTATCGAAAGGGTCGAAAAGATATCCGTAGTTGGTCGTCACATCGAGGCCCGTGCTGGTCCAGTCACCATCGGGCATCTTCCTGGAATAGGCGCCATTCCAGGTAGCCCCGCCATCGGTGGTGATCATGGTGCGTCCGAAGTCCGTTCCATAGCAGAGTTCAGGGTCTTGCTCGGCTACTCCTAGTTCGAGGGGGTTCTCTCCCCACTCCACACCGATTTGCTTAGCGATCCAGTTGTCATGGATATTCGGTGCGGGGGTCTTGTTCTCTTTCCAGACAAGCGCCCAATGCTGCCCGCTGTCTTTCGTCCGCGCCACGCCCATCCACGTTTTGCCATCGAGTTGAAGGTGGCCGTAGGAAACGTATGCGGACTCGGGGTGATGCAAGCTCGTTGCGATTGCGCGAACCTTGGCACCCGCTCCCGGGAGCGGAGAGGAAGTCCACGAGTTGCCGCCATCTGAGGAAAGATGTACTCCAGACTCGGATGTGGCGTAAATCATCGCGCCGTTCTTAGAGAAGCCGATGCTTACATCACTAAATGTCACTCCTTGCGGAGCAGGCCGGTCGCTCCATTTGCCTTGCAGCCGAACAGAGACGCCGTTCTTTCCGGCGGCGTAAACATCCCGTTCATTGCTATTCGAGTTCGGATCGATCCAAAGCTTCTGCGGAGCAGAGTTTAGGTCGTGCTGTTTTTCCCAGGTCTGGCCTGCATCTTTTGATGTGAAAACGGCGGAGCGGCCGTTATTGACGCTTGCGACGACGAGAGTTCGGGAATTGGTTGGATCGATGGCGAGAGCGACGACCTCGCCCATCGGATTCTGATCCGAAACGATGGTCTCGTCCGAGTGATCTGAACTCATTTTGATACTGCGTATGGAAGACGGCAGCGGCCACACCACTTTCCAGGATTCACCGTCATCTGTACTGCGCCAGAGCGCCTGGTTTCCCGCATAGAGAGTGCGAGGTTGTATCGGATCGAAGGCGAAGAAATGGACAGGACCGCGAAGATTGAACATGCGCCACGACTTCCCGCCATCATGCGTGATGTAGGAGCCGGTCATGTCGCACGCTATCAGGACCTCATTGAGGTTGTGCGGACTGATGGTGGCGTGGAACATGGCGCCGCCGCCCCCGGGCCCGACAACCGTGAACTCCTGCGCATGAGCCGAGGAGGCACGCAGGAAGGTCGTGAAAAGCACTATCGCTATTACGCATTGTTTGTTTATGTATGTTTTTGTCATCGCTCCAGGTCCGTGTCATCGTTTCTAGCCTTTTGCCGCCTCCGGCGTCAAATTCGGCTCGCGCCCATTGAGTGAAGGGAGCCCCTGAAATGTGAGCGATATTTCCCCGGCAAGAGGCGATTGGCGATGAATGCGTTTTCAGGATGCAGGAACGCAAGGATAAGTTGCGTATTCTTCGTTTATGTGTGTTTTTTGTTTGCTTTGCCTTCGTTAGTTGTGGTATCTCCATAGAATCACTTTGGAGGCTCCAGGAATTCCCCATGAAATTAAGGAATCTACTTTCGTTCGTAGCAGCCCTGATTCTGTCTATCGGGGCGGGCTCTGCCGACCTACCGGCACAGGGTACAGATCTCGGGACCATTCGAGGAACGATAACCGATTCCACCGGAGCGCTGGTAACCAACGCCCAGGTTGAGATCACGGACCTCGCGACGGGCACCTCTCGCAAGATCACAACCGACGGACACGGCAACTTCCAGACAGTTGCGGTGCCAAGCGGACACTACAAGGCGACGGTAACAGCCCCCGGCTTTGGCACATCCGTGATCAACGGCATTGTTGTGAACGGCTCAGATATTGCGACGGCCAATGCTACGCTTCGCCCTTCTGCCGACTCAACGACGGTCGAAGTTTCATCAGAAGCGACGGTTCTGGATACGCAGGATCAGACCCTGAGCCAGACGCTCAGCTCAAGGGCAATTATCGAACTGCCCCGCGATAGCCGCGACATCTACTCGTTCCTCTACATCAATCCGAACATCACACAGAGCGATGAGCCGGGGAACTTCAAGTTCATCGGAGCCCAGAGTTACGGGGCGAGCTTTTCTGTGGACGGACTGCGGTCCAACGGCGGAATTTTTGGACAGGCGACGGCCAGCCAGCCTTCGCTAGAGGCGGTTGGGGACCTGAATGTACTCTCGAGCACGTTCAGTGCGGAGTATGCAGGCATCGCAAACGTGCGTGTGACCACCAAACGCGGCGGATCCACCTATCATGGCTCCGCGTTCTACAACAACAAGAACTCGGCGCTGTCGTCATGGAAACTGGCAGACAAGGATACACTCGCGAATTTTGCCCCGACGATATTTCAGCCGGAATTCAAGAAGCCGTTCTTTAACATCACCGATGTCGGTGGATCGGTAGGCGGACCGGTCGCCAAAGTGAAGAAGACCTGGTTCTTCGCGGCTTACGAACACAACTCCACGATCGAGCCATCCAGCGCGTCATCCACAACGCTTCCGCATCCTACGCTTCTGGCCGGCGATTTTTCGCTGATGAGCGACGCTTCGAAGCCTTCGGTCGGGAATTCGGTTTTGACACCGGACGAGATTGCAAACGACACGGTAGGAGGTCTGGGTCAGCAATTCATCAGGATTCCCGACCGGCTCCTCAATCCTGTGACGACGAAGCTGATCTCTCTCTACTTCCCAAAAGTGGGCACGTCTGCTCCTATCAATCCAACGACGGGCGCCGTTGCTCCTCACTACACAACGTCCGTTCCAGGCAGAAGCGGGCAGGATGAAGGAACCCTGCGTGTAGATCATGACTTCTCTGATAACGATCGCGTCTACGGCGTCTACCATGGGTCGGCCCAGAACATCGCTTTGAATCCTGTCGTGAATGTCTTTACGGGACTTGGACTGAGCCAGACGGATCGCAAGAACAATACGGTCTCCCTTTCGTATACACATGTCTTCTCAAGCAAGCTCGTGAACGAAGCTCGCGGCGGATTCAACAAGCAGCATCTTTACACTCACAGCAACACCACGCTGGGCGGCTTCTTAACGAGCATCGGATTCTCTGATGCGGACGTTACCGCGCTTGGCGCCGTGGTGGGACCGAACGAACTCAATACTCGAGGCCACCTCGCCGTTTCGCTTGGTAAATTTCAGGCTTTCAGCAATGGCGGTAGAAACACAGACCGGCCGGCAGATCAGGACATTATCACCTTCGGAGACACACTCAGCTGGTCTTTGGGCCGGCACAGCATCAAGGCTGGCGGTGACTTCGTTCGCAACCAGGCGATCGACGGATTTGCTGTAAACCGTGGAAATGTGCGCGGGCTCGTGACCTACTCGGGAACTGGCGCAAACGCCCTTTCGCGCTTCCTTCAGGGCGAGCCGGCTGACTCGGTGGGCTTTGTGAACGAGCCCCGGCCACCCATGGATGTCCACAACTGGGAATCGGGATATTTTGTTCAGGATGATTTCCGCGTAAATCCGCGCCTGACCCTCAACCTCGGAATGCGTTATGACGTGATTGATCCCTTCGTTGAGAATCACGATCTGATGGCGAACCTGGATCCGAACTACCGCGACAGCACGACGGGCCAGGTTGGCCGCTTCATCATCCCCTCGACCAAGACGCTTCAGTACCTTGATCCAAACATCATCGCTTTCGGCTACGTTTTGGCAAGTCAGTCCGGTCTTGGCGTAGGCAGGGGTCTCGTCAGAACGGACAAGAGCGGCTATGGACCGCGCGTAGGGTTGGCATATCAGATTAACGACAGGACAGTGGTACGCGGCGGCTACGGAATCTACTATCCAACTTCAGCCGCACAGGGTATCCGCGATCCAATTGCAACGAATCCCTTCAATCAATCGCGGACCAAGAAGTCGGTTGCCGGCGGCCCGCCACTCAGCGGCTGGCCGTCGGGTGGATCTACCGGTACAAGCCCACTCAGCGGTGGAACTCTCAGCGGTTTTGGAAACACGCCATCGGCCAACTACGTGCCTATCAATCTTAAGAACCCGCGGGTGCAGCAGTGGAATGCCACGGTGGAGCGGCAACTTCCGTGGCTGTCTTCCGTCCGGCTCTCGTATATCGGAGCGCACGAATCCGGTCAGATCGTGGGCCACGATCTCAACATGATCGAACCGAGCGACAATCCCTTTGGTACAACGACGGGCGATGGAGTGACTCCCTGCGACCCGCTTAACAATGGCGACTGCGCTTACTCCGATGATGACAACGCCCGCCTGAAGATTCCGGCACTGGGCGATTACGTCACGGGCTTCGGCAACGTTGGCCACAGCCTCACCAATTCGTTCCAGGCACAGGCTCAACGCCAGGCGAGGAATCTCACGTTCAGTGTGGCCTACACCTTCCTCGACCAGAAGTCGTCGGGGCTGGACGTGGGAAACTCGAGTCTCGGCGGCGATGCGTACAACCCATTCCAGCCAGACAGCGACTACGGTCCGGACTCGTTCGTCTCCCGCCACCGTGTGGTTGCATATGGCATCTTTGATCTTCCATTCGGACATGGAAGGCAGTTTTTGGCCAAGTCGTCGAGAGTGGTTGACGCAGCATTTGGCGGATGGCAGGCCACGACCAATATGTTCTTCAAGACCGGCACGGGTTTCACTCCGTTTTTTGATTGCGGTGATTGCGATCCTGTTACTCCGGGGAACGTGGCATCGGGCACGCTGGACGCCGTCGGCGACTTCAATGCCACGTCGGTGCGGGCGGTCATCAAGGGTGGTACCAGAAGCAATGTGCCGTCTGGATTTTTCTGGAATCCGGATGCATTTACTCTGCCCAGCATGGGTGCCTCACTCTACACGCAACCGGGAGTGGCGGTCCGCAACGCCCTTTATGGACCCTCTACCTATGGAGTGAACCTCGGAGTGCATAAGTCGTTTGCTTTCGGCGAACGAGTCGCACTGCAAATTGGAGCCGATATCAATAACGTCTTCAACCATCCCATGCTCTCGCCCGATATATCGGACGGAGGCGGTTGCGAGGGATGCTTTGCCAACGTCGGGACGTTCTATCTGACCGTTGATCAGTCGACGCCAGGAACACCGGGGCATGCGCCGAAGGTGAATCCAGTCGACATGACCGATCCAGACCAGTACTCTCCGAATCCGGACTTCGGCCATCTGTTCCGCAGTTACGACCAGGAAGGAATTACAAGTAACCGGGAGATTCGCCTGCGCGGCCGAATAACGTTCTGAGCTCAGAATGCCGTGGCTACTTCGTCCCTACGGAGAACCTCAACAAAAATGCCCGGTCTATGCCGGGCATTTTTGTTGCTTGCGGATCACCTGGAAAATCTTTGCGCAATTAGCGATTCTTCACTAGTTCAAGCTCGCCGAAACGTTCCGGTGTGTGGAATGTTTCGGTCATGGGGGCTTTCCACGCCAGGGAATGTTGGCGTTCGGGAGGTCCTTGAGAGCGAAACAAATTTACACGGAACTTGTTTCCCGCTGCCGGCGGACGCTGATCGAGTGCAGAAAACGGAATCCGCATTGTTCCGTACCAGATCTTTGCCTTGCGATCGATTCGGGCTGCTACTTTGAATCCCGAATTCCAGGTCCATCCTACTTCGTGGTGCGGTAAAGCCAGATCGATGTCAAGGTCGATCCACTCTCCCTGGGGAGAAACCTCGAATTCTTTATACCGGCGGATATTTTTGAAGTCTGATCCGATGAAAATCTCAGCAACATCCCACTTCCAAAGCTCATTCGTCTCCGCAACGGTATTCGGATCGGGCTTCAGATGGAGCTCTTCGTAGGGACACTCGAAGAACACGTAGAGGTTCTCGTCTGTCCAGCGGGAGCGTGCGGCTGACCGATAGCGCGGTTGAGCGTTGCCATGGGAGTCAACACTGATGTAGACGGGCCTTGCTTCACGCCAGAACTTCGATTGTGGGTCGGTATCTAGCGGCGCATCGTGAGCGGCGTAGAGGCTTTTGAACATTGCTGAGCCTGGGTTCTGCGAATGAGCGATATCTGTCACGGCCAGCAGGCAACACGCTGCAAGTGGGATGACGAATTTCATTTCGGCCTACCCGATCACAGAATTGAAATCAAACCGTAATGTGCAATTCGCGCGCGGCATTACTGTTGTAGACCTTTCGCAGAATCGACTCTGGAAGGTTAATTCCGTATATCTGCCAACGTCCCTGGGGCGGCGTCTTCGCCGGGGCGTAGTCAAAGTACTCATCGTCGGTCTCTAGAAATCGATAGTAAATCTCGTAGAGCTTATCGTTGAAAACTTGTTGCGGAAACTCGTCGCCGTGCGGGGTGGCGTCAGTGCCGAAGAGGATCCTGTCCTGATATTTTTCGAAGAAAGCGCGCGACGTCCTTGGTTGCCGTCCCAATTCGCCAATGCGCGCGGCGATGTCGACATGCATGTTAGGGAAGCGATCCAGGTTCTCGGAAACGTTGGCAAGATCTTCTGCGAAATTCCCAACGTGCAGCACAATGAACTGTGTTTTAGGATGGCGAGCGATTACGCGGTTCCGCGCCTCAAGAAGCTCCGCATTGCTGGGGAAGTCGGCTCCATAGAAGGACCAGTCCGGATGATTGCTCAACTCCTCATATCGCTCGTTGAACCGATCCGTCGGCTTGAAGAAGGCAATGGGGTCTGATACATGAATGGCAACCGGCATGTTGAGCTGGCCGCACGTGTCCCACATCGGATCGAACCGGGGGTCGTCGACCTTGATGAGCTTTCCTGAGGTGATGTTTTCTCTTAGATAGAGTCCCAGAGTTTTAAGGATCTTGAGACCGCGCGCTCCGTCCTTCTGAGCCTGTTCAATTGCCTGGGCTTGCAGCTTTGGATAATCCGGCTTGAGGAATTCGGAGTAAGAAGGCTCCGCAAAGGTATAGAAACGGTCCGGAAAGGCGCGATCGTATTTCTTGACCGTTTCCGCCAAGCCCGACCCATAGCCGCCGGTCAGATTGATCATGGAGCGGATATTCTTTCGATCCATCACCCCAATCATTTCCTCGGCCGTTCCGAGGTACTGTCGCTCGGGAGCGAGTGAGACACCATTTTCTTCCTTCGCCGACACGGTGATGTGTGCGTGAATGTCAATCACCGGGAACCGGGCTTTATCAATGTGTGTCTCTCGAACCTGAAGCATGCTCTTCGGCTCGTAATCAGCTAGGCTCAATGACATCGGTTGGTCCTTAGGAGTGGTTGCGGCGGAGGCAGAGAGGGCGACGGCTTGGCTCATCGCGCCTCCTACTAAACCAAGTCCCGTAGTGCGCAACAGTTGACGCCGATTCATTGAGATGCGAGCTCCTTGAGGGAAGTGAGTCTGATGGTGTTGCCGGGACTTGCCGAACTCGGGCGTCCTTGCATTAAGACTTACATTATCACTGCGGGCTCTCCATTCGAGTGCTTTTTATTTCGTTTTTATTCCATGTTGTGGAAGGGAAAGCCGAGTAGGTCGTCGGTCAGGTTTACGTAGCTGATTCAATGACATACGTAGCTAATGAATCACGCTTAACGCTGGAAACGCAGGCGCCTTGGCTGCATCACGGTTAAATTTCAGTCGCCAATTTGCCATTTCTGAGGTAGAACCGAAACAAGAGATAATAAACAGTAAGAATCAATTCAGGATAAGTTCATTGGCAGAGACGGTTGCGGGATCTCCAGATACGCCTCGGCTTCAGCGGTCTCTGAAGCTGTGGCACCTCATCGTCTACGGCATCATCATCATTCAGCCCACGGCGCCGATGGGAATTTACGGCGTCGTCAGCAACATAGCCAGAGGACACGTTGTCACCACGATCCTGATTGCGATGGTGGCAATGCTCTTCACTGCGATCAGCTACGGCCGCATGGCTCGCGTCTATCCCCGAGCCGGTTCAGCGTTCAGCTATGTGTCTGAGGAGCTTAATCCCAAACTTGGCTACGTGGTCGGCTGGGCGATGCTGATGGATTATCTCCTCAATCCGATCATCTGCGTGATCTGGTGCAGTCAAGCTGCGCGGAATATCGTGCCCGGAGTGCCGTTTGCGTTCTGGGCGATTGCATTCGCTCTGCTCTCTACCTACCTCAACACGCGGGGTATTCAAACTTCCGGCCGGGTAAATGCTGTTTTGTCGATCGCGATGAGCCTTGTGGTGGTCCTCTTCTTAGGCGAAGGGGTTCGCTATATTCTCTCCGCGGTACGTCCCACCGCGCATGACCTTCTTCGGCCTTTCTACGATCCGGCGACCTTTTCGACGGCCACGGTCTTCAAAGGCACATCGGTAGCGGTTCTCACCTACATTGGGTTCGACGGTATCTCCACGATGGCCGAAGAGGTGGAGAATCCGCGACGCAACATCCAGCTTGCCACGGTCCTGACCTGCCTGATCATTGGGATTCTTTCCATGATGCAGGTGTACGTAGCGCAGCTGGCTTGGCCCGCTGATCAACCGTTTGCTGCTTCGATGGTGGACACGGCATTTGTTCATGTAGCCGCACGGGTAGGGGGAACCTTTCTCTTCCAGTTCCTGAATGCAACGCTGCTGGTTGCGAACATGGGATCTGCCATCGCCGCGCAGTTTGGCGCGTCGCGGCTGATGTACAGCATGGGGAGAGACAACTCGCTGCCGCGCAAGCCATTTGGCCTGATCCATCCTCGGCATCATGTGCCGCGGAATAATGTCTTGATCGTCGGTGCGATCGCGTTGCTGGGCGCGTTCCTTCTTACATACGAGCAAGGAGCTGAATTGCTCAATTTCGGCGCGTTCATCGCGTTCATTGGCGTCAACGCTGCCGCGCTGGTGCACTACAAGTTTCGTTCGCCGGAAAAGGTTGTGTTTCCGATGCTCATCCCTGCGTTGGGGATTCTGGTGTGCGCGTTTATCTGGATCCACCTGAGCCACAACGCCCAAATCCTTGGCGTCCTCTGGATCGGCGTCGGCGTGATCGTCGCCTGGTACATGCGAAAGAGCAAGGCCTCGGCCCTGGGACCGCAGTAGCTTTCAGCTCCTGAAACGTCCCGGTCAGGAGACGGGCTTGCTTCGAAGCTTTGCGACTGTCTCCCACTGCGCTCTTTGACAACGCTGTGGAGGCAAGCCCTTCAATACTTGCTCCAGATCATCCACAACCATTTGCCCCATCCACGGCCATACCTCCGGTATATTCCCGGCACGGTGTGCCTGCAGCAGCGTGTTAGGGGTGGAGCGCGCGCGATGATCGGCAGCAATCGGCTCGTCGGGCCACACATCGATTGCGGCTCGAATCCGTCCTGATGCGGCTGCGTCCAGCAAGTCATCGAAATTGACAATGCCCGCCCGGCTCACCAACACGACGATGCTGCCCTGCGGCATCAGGTTGAAGAAGGAGCGGTCGATCTTCCCTGCGTTCTCGGTTGTTGTGGCGGCCAGCAGGAAGACCACGGTGGACCGCCGGAAGCATTCATCGAGCGCAACCGGCCTCACTCCGGCTTCACGCAGAACGGATGGATGGATCCATGGATCGTGAACGAGCACGTCTCCGCCGAACGCCTTTACCAGTGGCAGGAGGGCGCGGCCCAGATTGCCAAAGCCCACGAGACTGACCGTTTTGCCTGAGAGGAGGAAGGAGTCATGGTTATCCGCTTCTCCGTACAGGGACTCTGTTCCTGCCCGGATAGCGGCATCGGCCTCATGGATTCTGCGGGATGAGGCGAGGGCCATTCCCAACGCCATTTCTGCAACCGGTTTGGCAAAGACAGGTGCGGTTGAAAGCACTGGAATGCCACGACGATGGCATTCGACGTAGTCGACGTTGGGCAGGAAGTTGCTTTCGACATTGAACACTGCCTTCAATTTTGGAGCGCGATCCAGCCGCTCCTTCGGCAATGCAGACTGGCCGATTAAGGCAACTGCCTCTGGCAGATATCGATCGATATGCGAATCGTCAGCCGGCGAGCCTTCGTGCCACACAACCTCACCTAGTTGTTCGAGTCGTGCCTTGGTTGGCGCGTCGAAGATGAGGTCGATGGGGCGAGGATGTGGATCAAGCAAAATCAGTGGTCGAGAAGTCGAGTTCATGGGTGAGTTGGAAAGCCCTTCCACCTTCCCGCGACGCTTTGTTTCAATTCGCTACCGAGTGCAGGCCAGACACGCCCGACTATAAGGGCCCAGCACCGCGCGAACATTCGAAAGCACGATCGCCTTGGGATCACTCCGCAATGTGCCGGCGCGGATCTCATCATATTGACGAGGACAGTACTGGCTCAGAAGTGTTTCTGGGATACCTGACTGCTTCAAGTTCTGCACGAGCCGGGTGACAGCGGCCTCAGGTTCGGGAAGTTTCCAGTAATAGCGGATGCGGTCGCTATAGCTGTAAATGCGAAGCAGCTTCCGCTGTTCAGCGCTGCCGTGGTAATACTTCTGCCAATCGGCTGGATGAGCCAGCATCACTGCTTCCATGGTTTCCATCAAATTGGACCGCGCGGCTTCCGGTAGCAGCTCACGTTCAAGAGCGGCAAGGGAGTAAAGCGTCTCTCTAAGCGCAAAGGTCAGTGCGGGCCCAACCTTCAGGATGCTGAACCCATCCCGGATGAGTTCTTGATAAGCGCAAGGCACCTGGTAGTCGCTGGAATGTGCTTCCAGGACCAACTCCGGATGATGTTGAAGAAAGCTTTGCAGATGATGAGCCTTCGCAGCATCGTAGTTGACGACCGAGTCGTGATCGAATTCGACGCCCGGCTGCACCACCACACCGATAACGCGTTCCCATGCTGCATCCAGTCCGGCACGATGAAAAGCCGCTCGATGCACCTCAACCGTGTGTTCCACTGCTTCAGTGGAAGTTACTTGAAGCACATCGAGAGAATGGTTAGCCCCGCCCGGTGTAGGGACTTCTGTCCCGATGATATAGAGGATCGGACCTGAACCGGGTTCACGCTGTGCAGTCTCTGCGGCGCTGCACAATGCGACCGCTCGTTCGGCCATCACGTCATCGGGAAGAATCGCAGGGTCATCCGCACAGCGCATGCTTGCATCCAGATGGATTTTGGTAAACCCTGCTTCGGCGTACAACCTCACCATCTCCACAGCCTGATGCATCGCGGTCTTTGAATTCAAATGCTTCCAGGGATTAGGCCCGAGATGATCTCCACCCAGTATCAAGCGGCTTGTATCGAAGCTTAGTTCGCGAGCAATGTCGTACACAAAATCGCGAAACATTGCTGGAGTCAAACCTGTGTATCCACCATCCTGATTGACCTGATTGCAGGTGGCCTCCAACAGGAGATGCGTTCCGTCTTCCTGCGCCTGAATCATTGCGGCTTCAATCACCCAGGCGTGCGCCGAACATACCGAGGTGACTCCTCGCTGACCTCTTGAGGCGCGTAGAAAATCCTTCAAGTACTGGGACACAGCAATACCTCTTGTCGTTGAGCCGGATTGCCTTCAGGCGTAGATGGCAAACTTCTCGACTACCCGGCTGATGACCCCATTGGGACTTGGGGAGTCTGGCTGCAACCCAAGTTCGATTGAAGAGAAGAGCCCGACCATCTGACTGAAGATCACGTCGACCGCGGGACGGTATGCGTCATCCAGCATTCCGAACGCTTCGCAGTAGAGGCTCGAGTCGCTTGTTGAACCTGGATGCCCGATCGCCACGATCGTACGCACCACGCTCTTGGCGCGAATCTCATTCAACAGATCGAGGTCGTAGCGACGCCTTCTGCCATCTCTTGAGACAAAGCTGACGAAGAGGGTTTCGGTGTTCAGAGATGACATGGGCCCGTGCCGCAGTCCAAGCGTGGTTTCGTTCATGGTCTGGATGTTTCCGGCTGTCAGTTCCAGTATCTTCAATGCTGATTCGCGCGTCGTGCCCGCCAGGGCACCGGAACCGACGAAGCAGGCTCTTCGATAGCCCTGTTTTGCAAGCTGCTGCGCCAGCGAAGCACCCTCATCCAGCATGTAATTTGCTGCCTGCGTCATGTGCTGCAACGTCTCGTCAAAGTTCTGCCCGTCCCAGAGGTGAGCGAGTTCCATGCCGAACAAAACCATGTTCGTGAATGAACTGGTCATAGCCAGGCTGCGATCATTCACAACATCGTCGAGCACCATCGCAAAACAGCTTGAATTCTGCGAGGCCAATTCCACCATGCGACCATTGCGATTGCAGCTCACGACGAGATGCTTCACGTTCGGACTTGCCGCGAGCGCCTGCTCGAGGACAGAAACGCCTTCGGGGCTGTCACCCGACCGCGAAAACGAAATCCATAGATACTTTTGATCCGGAATGACGAGATCTTCTCGATTCGTAAGCAGATCTGTACTGGCGACAACGCACACTTCGCAATTCCATCGCTTACGCAACAGATGCGCGACCGAGTGGCCAATGTAATCTGAAGAACCTGCGCCGACGAGATAAACGGTCCATCTTTCGTTTTTCGCCTGCTGCAGGTAGTTTTTCAATTCAGTTTTCTTTTCATTGAAGAGCCGATGGGTGATCTGCCATGTCGCGGGCTGCTGAGCAATCTCCGCCGGGGTGTAGAGGAGTCCAAGTTCGATCTTCTGCTGTTTCGAACGAGACAAGAGTTCTGAGAGTGGATTCACCGGATCAGCTCCCGCTACATAGTGCGATAAAAGGAAATAATACGAAGCTAAAGTAAACTATTAACAGGCGATTTTGCAAGTAGAAAGAACGGAAATACTTACCGGATGTGGAGCCTTACAGACCCCAGAAGGAGAGTTTCGGGATATCTGGATCTGCATCTTGAGCAAAGTGAGCTGTTTACGAGCTCATGTGTTCGGACGATGGACGAAGCCACAAAACGAAGGCTAAAGTAATCACACGGGAACTGAATGACTAAACGTTTCGACATCAGCATCGCCGGGGAACTCAATCTCGACCTGATCCTCTATGGTCTACCGACCAACATGCAGACAGAGAGAGAGTTACTAGCAACGGATTTCCGGGCCACCTTGGGCAGTTCATCCGCAATCGTTGCTCACAATGCGGCAGCGCTGGGCTCGCGCGTGGCATTTACAACGCTGATAGGACGGGACGCCTTCGGACAATTGGCCCTCGACCACCTGCGTGCCGCTGGGGTTGATGTCTCCCGCACACAGAGACACGACTCCATCGCCACAGGGATCACGCTTCTTCTGCCCCACGGGGTTGAACGCCATATCCTCACGTTTCCGGGAACGATCGCCGAGTTGACTGTTGCGGATCTTGACTTCGATTTCCTGACGCAGTCTCGTCACTTTCATCTTTCTTCTTTGTATCTACAGCGGGGGTTGCATGAGGGTCTTCCCGGTCTTTTGCGGCGGCTCAAGGAGGCAGGTCTCACGATCTCGATGGATACGAACGATGACCCGAGTAATAGTTGGGGTGCGCCTCTGCTTGATGTGTTGCCATACGTGGACATCTTTCTACCCAACGAAGATGAAATTTGCCGGATGACGCGATCGTCGAACCTTGATGAAGCTGTGCGGATCCTTCCTGTAAAGCCGCTTGCGATTGTCGTAAAACGTGGAAGCAGGGGTGCACGAGTCTACGAGCGCGGGCAGGGAACGGATGTCGCCCCGCTTACCGTTGAGCCAAAAGACACAATCGGAGCGGGCGACAGCTTTGACGCAGGGTTTCTCCATGCTTTTCTGTCGAATCTGGACACGGTCACCTGCGCGCGTGCTGGCAACATTACCGGGGCTCTGTCTACACAGGCATCCGGAGGAATCGAAGCGTTTCGCGATTCAGCGCTGAGCGATTCATTTCTGAAAAAACATCAGTGGGCTGAACTATTCCAGAACGTCGAGAAGCAGAGCTAGCTGCAAAGCTAGAAATCAATCATTTCCCCACACTCGACTCCGCCATGTTGAGGAAGACGCGAGTCATCGTTTCGGCGCCATCATCGGCGCGCTGGATCAGCATGATCGAGACAAGTTGATTCGTGGGATCGATCCACCCCTGAGTTCCAAAGGCTCCGCCGTGTCCGTAGCTGCCAACGGTGTGGCCGGCCAGTTCTCCCATTGGGTCAGTGACAACTTCCCAGGCGAGGCCGTAGTCCGAACCTCGCATCCAGCCCACCGGGCGGATATCGGAGGTGTGGGATTCGGTCATCAAGTGAACCGAGAACGGCGAAAGATAGCGATGGTTCTCATAGATCCCGCCGTTGAGCATCATCCGATAGAGATGCAGGAGGTCTTCGGCAGTTGAATAAAGTCCCCAGCCGGGGGCTGGGAAAACTGACCCAGCGCGATGCCTGGCGGGATCTCCGCCGAGAATAGTTCCGGGTGCGCGCACCAGTTTTCCATCTTTGCCAACGTAGACCATTGCGATTCGGTCGACCTTGTCAGGTGGAGGGAAGAAGAAAGAGTCCTTCATCCCCAGCGGGTGCAGAATGCGATCGGAAATGAAGTCCTCATACTTCTGTCCAGAACAGACCTCGATGATGCGGCCGAGGATCTCGATTCCTGCACTGGAGTAGCTCCATGCCGTTCCGGGCTGGAACAGCAGGCGCTCTTTGGCAAGCTGACGCACCACTTCGTCGAGGGGAACATTCATTGCGTGCTGATAATTGCTGATTGCAGCTGGGGCAGCATCCGTCATGCCCGCAGTGTGGGTGAGCAGGTCGCGGATGGTGATGGCGTGGTCTGGTTCACTCAGCCGCGCTGCATCGGGCCCGGTGGTGGCAGCGACCTTGAGATTCTTGAATTCAGGCAGATATTGATCGACAGGATCGCGCAGAGAGAGCTTACCTTCTTCGGCCAGCATCATGATTCCGATCGCGGTGACCGGCTTGGTCATGGACATGATCTGGAAGATGGTGTCCTTCCGCATCGGGCGGTTGGATTCGGCGTCGGCCATGCCCTGCGCGTCGAACTCGATGACCTCATTGCCTTGAGCGACGAGGGTCACGACGCCAGCAACTGTCTTTTCATCGACGAAGTGGCGCATGCGCTCAGGGATTTTTGCCGCGAGGTCTCGATTCATGCCGCTTGCGGTTGTGGGCTGAGCAACGCAAAACGAGTAGCTCACGATCAGCAATGCGGGCACGGCAAGGATGTTGCGGAAACGTGGCATGAAGTGGGACTCCTATGAATGAAAGAGCGATCAGAAACGGATGCCGGAAGAGGCACGCAGAAGGCACTTCTATGTGGGGGACTTAAGGGAGGGAGATTCTGCAGCTTTTCTGGCGGAGAGAGGGGGATTCGAACCCCCGATAGAGCTTTTGACCCTATAACGGTTTAGCAAACCGCCGCCTTCAGCCACTCGGCCATCTCTCCGGACTCAGTCTGGATTATAGCGGAAGTCGGAGTGTGGCCGCCGGACAATGGAAAAGGCCGCTTATCCAGCGCGGCCTTTGATCGTCAACCTTCCGTGTTTCTATTTCGCAGCTACCTTCTGCTTGACGGCCACGGGCTTGAGCTTGGCCTCGTCGTTCTTGTGCGCCTCTTCAAAGAGCTTGGCTGCGCGGACTACGCGATCGCGCGCGTAAGCGGCGTCGTGCCAGCCTTTGATCTCTACGCGCTTACCTTCAAGGTCCTTATATATGGAGAAGAAGTGCGTGATCTCCTTGAGCATGTGCGGGTAGATGTCCGTGTAGTTCCAGACATTGGTATAGCGGGGGTTGTTCTTACCAACGGCGAGGACCTTTTCGTCGAGTGTGCCCTGGTCGAGCATCTCGAGGAGGCCGATGGGGCGGACCTCATGGACGCAGCCTGGAAAGGTGGAGTGAGGGACCAGGACCAGGACGTCGAGCGGGTCGCCGTCGTCGCTAAGAGTAGAGGGGATGAAGCCGTAATCGCCGGGGTAGTGGACGGGTGAGTGCAGGTTGCGGTCGAGCTTGAAGACGTGCAGTTGCTTGTCGTACTCGAACTTGTTGGTACCGTCTTTAGGAATTTCGATGACGGCCCGGAAGACTTCGGGCGAGCGATCACCGATGGGGAGCTCCAAATAATTAACCATTCTGTTTCTACATCCTCTCGGGGTTAGGTTCGGCGGGTAGAGGGAACCGGAATCTCTTTAGATGCTCATCGCATGAAGCGCTTTGTGTGTCTCGAGGGGAACCATGAGGGCGCCGTGATGGAGGCCGAAGATGATCTTTTCATCGTAGTCGGCGAGGCACTTACCGGGCACCACCTGAACTACTATAGTAGCGGATTGTAGTGTCCATCACAGCTAAACCCCGCGTGGATTGCGACGATTGTAACCATGGCTAGGTGTCCAGCGGTGACCGCCGCTTTCTGTGGGCTTTAGCTACACTTCCACACGTAAGGACACTTCGCTCCATGTTCGAAAAGCAAGGAAAGTTCTACGCAGACTGGCGCGACCGCACAGGCCGCCGTCTTCGTAAGTCATTCAACAGCAAGCGCGCCGCTCTCCAGTTTGAATCCGAGCAAAAGGAGCTCGCCCACCCAAAAACAGCGGCGAGAGGCCCACGGCTGCCTCACTCCTACTCGCCGCAGTCCAGGGGCGAAACCACAGGTCTCCGGCTTATCAAGCCGCCAAGCTCCTCATTGCGCATTTCGGTACCGCCACCGCCGCCCAGCTCTCCTCGGCCCACGTTATCGAAATCAACGAGGCCATCCGCCGCGCGCGTTACGCCCATTCGACGCTCACCAACAAAGTAAGCGCCGTCCGCCGTCTCCTCCGCTTGCTCTGGGAGTACCACGGAGCTCCGCGCCTCGACCACCTGGTCGAGAAGTATCCCGGCCTGCGCCCCCGCAACGTCACCGCCACCGACGAAGAACGCGCCGACCTCATCGCCGCCGCGCCGCCCTACCTCCGCCTCTGGATAAGTCTTTGCGCAGATCTCGCCATCCGCTCCACCACCGCCGCGCTGCTCGGCCCTGAGAACTACAACCCTGCCCGCCGCGAGCTCCGCTTTCGCACCAAATGCGGCGAACGCCTCACACTCCCGGTCACTGAAGCCGTGCGCGTCCTCATCGACCAATGCCAGATGAGCGACCCCATGCCCTTCGTTCACCAGCTCTGGCTCCGCGAGCACCATTACGGCCCGCGCCCCAAAGTCCTCCTCGACGCCGGATCACTCCGCCACAAATTCCTTGAGCTCCGCCGCTCCATCGGAATCACGCGCAAGCTCACTCTCCACGACCTCCGCCGCACCACCGCAGTCGCCATGTATCGCTACACGCGAAACATCCGCTCCGTCCAAGCGCTCCTCGGACACCGCAACATGCAATCGACCATCTGGTACCTCGACCACGATCTCGAACCCATCGCCGTCGATACGCTCGAAACCATCAAAAAGCCCTTCATCATTCACCGTTCGGAGAACAAACCAGCATGAGAACCGCCCTCCTCGCTCGACCTCTCATCATTCACGCGCACGCCATGCCGCCCACCGACCGCACCACCCTCGCCGCCCGCGCCGTCACCAAGTGCCAGGACGAATACCACCACGCCTACGCCATCGCGAAAGAGAAAGGCCTGGCCCAGCCCAAAGCGCTCCGCATGGCCTCCGTCGCATACAAGCTCGCAATGCCGCGCATGGAATCTTTAAACGCGATCCGCGCCGCTATTGCCTGCATCGCGCAGGGCATCGCTTTAGAAGTCTTCGACGGTCGCGACGGCTCGCAACTCCTCTACGCCGCACAAGTTGCCATGTCCACACTCAAAGCCAAAGGAGCCAAAAAGAAGTGACCACCCCCACCCCCGCGACCAAATCCGCCCCGCCCTCCGCCGCCGAAGTGTGCGCCCGAGTCCAACACGCCCTGGCAGAACAGCGCCGCTTGGTTCCAGGTCCGCTGGTGCGACAGCCGGCCAACGCCGCACGCCTCGCCGCAATCCTTCACATGGCTGCGATGGATTTGTGGGACGTAGCCACCGAGCAGGACGAAGCCCAAATGTGGGAAGAGGCCCGCGCCATCGCCAGCCGCATCCTCGCCGCCTGCGCGAGCAGCTAACACCAGGTGCGACTTCCCCCGCACCCGCTTTCAGGCTCCAGCATCTAATCATTCGTGCAATTACTTTGACGCAAGGGAAACTCCCTGCTATGGTTGCTGCTGCCCCTCCCCTACCAGCAGGCCCATTCAAATCCATAGGAGTCTCGTCATGCCCACGCCCTATGCCAGCACTGTCATCGGTGTGCTTAAAGCCGCCATGCGTCTAGTGGAGAGCTGCTGTCATCTTCCCGAGACCAGCCCGGCGCTACACAAACTGCGTGAAGCCGTCAACGAGGTCACTGCCGAACTAGAAGTAATCGCCAGCAAAGAACCGCACTGGGAGTTTTCCTCTCCTGGTGCCGACTTCTACGAGAAGGAGGGCTAACCGCTTTTGCTCGACACTCTCTCGATCCTCTCGGGGGCGCGTCATTTTCCACCAGCCCAAACTTCAGCCTCGCCTCGTTGACTCTGGCGCAATCAACTGCGTCACCCTAGTCAAAACCCCAGTTGTGGCGCTCCCTCCTTGATGCCACTCTGCCCATATGAACATCCGCATCGTCTTGTACGTCGTCGATGGGGATCTCTTGCTCTTCACCGGGCCACCCGAGCAGTGTCCGCCGATTCCCAGAGCGGGCGATGACATCATTCACAACCAACGCCGGATGCGTTTAGAAGGCATCCGTTACCACTACCAGGCCGACGACTTGGAGATCGGGCTGTTGGCCTGACTTAGGGAAAAATACCACGGGTTGTGGTCTATCGTCTCAGACACCACAACCTGTGGTATTCTCTCCTGTGCATCCGCTCGTAGAGTCCGACCCCGCCGAACGCACCCCCGCCCGAGAAGAGACCTCCCCCGCCGAAGCCGTCGCGTGGCTCGAAGATCCCCAGCCGCCCCCACCGCCAGAATCCATTCAGCAGTACATGGTGCGCCAACTCGCCGAGGCCATTGGCTGGCGACCCGAACGCATGCAGGAGGCCGTTACAGAACTCATGGAATACGACCCCGAAAAACGAAGAAAGGCCCGTGGGGTCCCCGCCGACCCCGTCGGTGGGGTGTAAAAGTGCCTGGTATCACACCAATCCCGTCAGACCAAGTCATGGCCATCATGCGACTCAAACAGTGGGCATTCGACCGCCTCCAGCTCCGCCACGGACGAACCTGCAAGCCCGAACACTCCGGCTACAAAGAGCGTCGCCGACGCGAAGCCGACAGCCGACACGTTCGCGTCGTAGACTTCGAGCTCGCCCTCGCCCGCCTCGATCCCGACGAACAACAAGTCCTGGTGCTCACCTATCGCGACAGAATCAGCCGCGAAGATATCGCCGCCGTTCTAGGTTGCAGCGTCCGCAAAATCTACTACCTTCTCCCCACCGCCCGCCGCCGATTAACCGACATCCTAGACCGCCTCGACCTATTGTGACCTCTTACAAACCAAAACTGCGCGCTATGCATCGAACAACTCGAAGGTAGCCCTTACAAATGTCCATCAATCCTCCGCGCGAG
>Ga0207639_10000744_pt1 | contig 22249 bp, 18 predicted proteins | sample KBSCornC32_FD_184299 | JGI IMG/M metagenome (GOLD analysis project Ga0207639, IMG submission 184299) | Corn rhizosphere microbial communities from Kellogg Biological Station, Michigan, USA - KBS Corn C3-2 (SPAdes) (version 2) | ecosystem: Host-associated > Plants > Roots > Rhizosphere > Soil ...
AAGGCGCCGCCAGCGTTCCAGGAGCCTCAACTCGCGACCCTCGTCGACGATGTTCCGCCGGGCGATTCATGGATTCACGAGATCAAATATGACGGCTACCGGCTGCTCCTCGCGGTCGGCGACGGCGTTGCGACGGCCTGGACCCGCAACGGCAAGGACTGGAGCGACAAGTTCAAGGCGCTGGTGAAGGCGGCGGCTAAGCTTCCAGCGGGCTGCCTGATCGACGGCGAAGCGGTCGCGATCGACGAGGAGGGCAAGCCCAGCTTCCAGCTGTTGCAGTCAACCCTGAAGGACCAGCGCGGCGCGAACCTCGTCTTCTACGCCTTCGACCTGCTCGTCGACCGCGGCGAGGATATCAGGAAGCTCCCCAACATCGTCCGCAAGGACCGGCTCGCCTCGCTCCTCGCGGGCGCCTCAGGACCGATCCTCTTCGGCGACCATATCGTCGGGCGTGGCGAGGAGATGTTCGCGGCTGTCTGCAAGTCGGGCGGCGAGGGAATCATCTCGAAGAAGGCGAGCGCGACTTACAGCGGGACGCGCAGCGGCAACTGGCTCAAGATCAAATGCATCCAGCGCCAGGAGTTCGTCATCGTCGGCTGGTCCGAAAGCGACAAGCGCCGCGGCTTCCGCTCGCTGCTCCTCGCGGCGAAGGAGAAAAGGAAGCTGACCTACGTCGGCAAGGTTGGCACCGGCTTCAACGCAAAGTCGATCCAGGATCTCATGGAGATCATGGAGCCGCTCGCCGTCGACGAGGCTCCGGTCGAAGTGCCGCGTGCCGACCGCAAAGGAGCGCACTGGATCAAGCCGAAGCTCGTGGCCGAAATCGCGTTCAGCGAGTTTACCGATGACGGCATCCTCAGGCACCCGAGCTTCATGGGCCTGCGCGACGACAAGCCGGCGTCGCAGGTCGTCGTTGAGACGGTCAAGCACACGGAGGAAGTCACGAAGAAGGCCAAGCGCCGCCATCCTCCCCTGCATTCGCAGGGGAGGGGGACCACCGAAGGTGGTGGAGGGGCCCCTCCGTCGCGCCTTCGGCGCGCCACCTCCCCTCGAAAACGAGGGGAGGATGTGGGAGCCACCGCCGAGGATTTCGGAATCGAAATCAGCAGCCCCGACCGAGTGATCTTTCCCGAGCTCGGCCTGACCAAGAAGGACCTCGCCGATTATTACGCGACGGTCGCGCCGCTGATCATGGTCGACGTCGCCGACCGGCCAATGACCCTGATCCGCTTCCCCTCCGGCCGCACCGGCGAGAGCTTCTTTCAGAAGCACGACAAGGGCACCTTCGGCCCGCACGTGAAGCAGATCCCGATCGAGGAGAAGGACGGGCATTTCGAGGACTACCTCTACTTCGACAACATCCGCGGCCTGCTCGCCTGCGTGCAGATGGGCACGATCGAATTCCACGGCTGGGGCAGCAAGGTCGAAAGGCTAGAATATCCCGACCGGCTGGTGTTCGACCTCGATCCCGACGTTGGCCTCGATTTCGGCAATGTGAAGGAAGCGGCACTGCTGCTTCGCGAGCTGCTCAAGGGACTAGGCCTCGAGAGCTGGCCGCTGCTGTCGGGTGGCAAGGGCATGCACGTCGTTGTCCCGCTCGACGCGTCGGAAGACTGGCCGACGGTCAAGAGCTTCGCCGAGCGGTTCAGCCGCGCGATCTCCGAAGCCGAGCCGCAGATGTTCACCGCCAACATCCGCAAGGAGCAGCGCAAGGGCCGGATCTTTCTCGACTGGCTGCGCAATCAGCGCGGCGCGACGGCAGTCCTGCCTTACTCTGCCCGCGGCCGCGAGGGCGCGCCCGTCGCCGCCCCGATCGCCTGGGCCGAGCTCGATAAGTACGACAGCGGCCACCACTTCAGCATCCGCGACGCGGACGAACTGCTCAGGCGCGCGAAATCGAAGGCGTTGGCGGGGTGGGGACAGGCGAAGCAGGCGCTGCCTGACGCTTGATCTGAGGTCGTGCCTCTCAGTTGATGAGGGCTATTCACATATTTTCCGAAGAGCTATTTGAATTGACGGAATACGGAGCCGGGGAACCGTATGAGACAGATATTGCGCACTCTGGCGCTTACAATTCTCGTCGGTGGATGTTCAATTCACGGTGGCTCCGCCACAGGCAATGATAGCGCTACCGACGTCAATGAAAGCGCTGATCCGCCTCCTAACGATCTTGTGTCGCGGGTGAAGACCGGTGACACAACAGTCTGCACCGATTCTCAGGTGAAACAAACGGCTCTCAACACGATAGTTGGTTCGACCGATCTTCAAGCATTCGCTCGGGATGGGGGCCACTTAGGGCCATTAGAGGACGTGAGCGCGATCGGTGTGAACAGAGATGTTGGTGAGATATCATGTTCGGCGAGCTTGAGGTTCAACGGTGGGAGAACAAGTCCGTTTGAATACGACGTTCGGCCGGCTCTCGAACAAGGCGGCGGCATCATCGTAGAAACTAAGATGAGTGAGGGCGACCGGGATACCGTAAACAAATACATCCTGATCATTAAGCAATCCAAATGGTCACACGAAGAGCAAACGAACGCCACTGACGAAATTGAATCGAACGATGCTGATGTTCAGCGAACACCTGCGGATAATTCGGCCGATCCGACGCCAGATGAACTTAATGAGGCATTCCCACCGGTGGCTGACAATATCATCTAGCGAATCTCCGACAGCTCCACCCCTCGCGTCTCCCGCGCCAGCAGCGCGCTGACGCCGCTGATCGCGCAGGCTACGGCGACGTAGATCGAGACGGGCACCGACGAGTGCAGGTCCTTGTACAGCCACAGCGCGATGATCGGCGCGAGGCTGCCGGCGAAGATCGCGGTCAGCTGGTAGGCGATCGACACGCCCGAATAGCGGATTCGGGTCGGGAACAGCTCGGTGATGAAAGCGGCCTGCGGCGCGTACATCGAGGCGTGGAGCACGAGGCCGATGACGATCGCGAGGATGATCAGGCCGTTGCTGCGGCTCCCCAGCATCGGAAAGAACAGGAAGACGAAAATCGCCGAGCCGAACCCGCCGAACGCATAGACTGGCCGCCGGCCGATCCGGTCCGACAGCATCGCGATCAGCGGGATGGCGACGAACTGGATCGCCGCGCCGATCAGCAGGGCGTCGAGCGCGAGGCTCCGGCTCTCGCTCGCGACGTCGACCAGGAAGGTCAGCGAGAAGACGGTGATCACATAATAGACGATGTTCTCGCCGACCCTGAGGCCCGCGCCGAGCAACACCGCGCGCGAACGCTCGCGGAACACGTCGATCGCCGGTGTGCTCGGCGGCGCTTCCGCTTCGATCTCCGCCTCGAACATCGGGCTCTCGGTCACCCGGTTGCGGATGTACCAGCCGACGATCACCAGCACCGCCGACAGCAGGAACGGCACGCGCCAGCCCCAGCGCACGAAGTCGGCGTTTGTCTGAATTCCGGCCATCAGCGCCAGGATTCCCGCGGACAGCAGAAGGCCGAGCGGCACCCCCGCCTGCGGCCAGCTCGCCCAATAGCCGCGCCGCTTGGCATCGCCATGTTCCGCCGCCATCAGCACCGCGCCGCCCCATTCTCCGCCGACCGCGAAACCCTGAAGCACGCGCAGCACGATGAGCCCGACCGGCGCCCAGATCCCGATGCTGTCGTAGCCGGGCAGGAGTCCGATCAGCACCGTCGCGAGCCCCATCATCACCAGGCTCCACATCAGCAATTTCTTTCGCCCGATGCGGTCACCGAAATGGCCGAACACGATCCCGCCGAGCGGCCGGGCGACGAAGCCGACGGCATAGGTCGCGAAGGCGAGCAGGGTCCCGACCAGCGGGTCGAACGAGGGGAAGAACAGCTTGTTGAAAACGAGCGCCGCGGCGGAGCCGTAAAGGAAGAAATCGTACCACTCGATCGTCGTGCCGATCAGGCTCGACGCGATCACGCGCCTGAGGCTGCTACGCTGTACTTCGGCCATGCACTCCCTCCGTCATCGCGAGCGTAGCGATGCAATCCAGCAAAAGGCAAATTGCTCACACGAAGGCACGAAGAAGAAGGGAAGCCACGAAGATTGGCGGCATCGCCCCTTCGCGCCTTATTTTCTTCTTCGTGCCTTCGTGTGAAATCAATTTTCTTGTGTCCAACTGGACCCCCGATTTGGCGCGGGTACAAGGACGCATGCGTTCACTCGCTCTCCCCGCCCTCCTGTTCCTCCTCGCCGCCGCCGCTCCGCCGCCGGAGAGCGCGCGATGGCGTCAGGAAGCATCGAACGTCACCATTACCCGCGACGACTGGGGCATCGCACATGTGCACGGGCATACCGACGCCGACGCCGTGTTCGGAATGATCTACGCGCAGGCCGAGGATGATTTTCCGCGCATCGAGGCCAACTATCTGACCGCGCTCGGCCGCACCGCCGAAGCCGATGGCGAGAAAGCGATCTGGCAGGACGTGCGTGCACGGCTCTACGTCAGCGAGCCCGAGCTGAAGGCGTTCTATGACAAGAGCCCCGCGCAGATGCAGGCACTGATGAACGCCTGGGCCGATGGACTGAATTACTTCCTCGCGACCCATCCGGACATCCATCCGCGCGTGATCAAACGCTTCGAGCCGTGGATGGTGATGGCGTTCACCGAAGGAAGCATCGGCGGCGACATCGAGCGGATCGACCTCGATGCGCTTCGGGATTTTTATTCACAACGTCATCCCGGCCTTGAGCCGGGACCCGCCTTGTCTCTGAACGGCAGGCAGGCCCCGGATCAGGTCCGGGGTGACGAATGGCGGGACACCGAACGCCAGGGTTCAAACGGAATCGCCATCGCGCCGGGTCTCACCACCAATAAGCACGCGCTCCTGCTCATCAACCCGCACACCAGCTGGTACTTTCGCTCCGAGCTCCAGATGTCGAGCGACGAGGGGCTGGACGCGTACGGCGCGGCGACCTGGGGCCAGTTTTTCATCTACCAGGGCTTCAATCCGCACGTCGGGTGGATGCACACGTCGAGCGGCGTCGACGTGGTCGACGAATTCGCCGAGACGATCGAGCAGCAGGGGAAGGCGCGTTGCTATCGTTACGGTTCCGCGTGCAACAAGCTCGGCATTCGCCCGGTCACGATCCGTTATCGGCTTCCGAACGGGAAGCTCGGTTCGCGAACCTTCACGACCTTCTTCACCCACCATGGACCGATCGTTCGCTCCGATGGCAGCCGCTGGATCGCCTTCGCGATGATGAACCGCCCGGTCGAAGCGCTTCAGCAGAGCTATTTGCGGACCAAGGCATCTGACCTCGCGTCGTTCATGGAGGTCGCGCAGCTCAAGGCGAACAGCTCGAACAACACGATTTTCGCCGACGACAAGGGCGAGATCGCCTACCTGCACCCGCAGTTCGTCCCTCGCCGCGACGATCGCTTCGACTATACCAAGCCCGTGAACGGCAGCGATCCCGCGACCGACTGGGGTTCGCTCCATCGGCTGCCCGAGCTTCCGAACATCGTCAGCCCTCCGAACGGCTGGGTCGACAATAACAATAATGCGCCCTGGTCGGCGGCGGGCGCGTACAGCCCGGATCCCAAAAATTATCCCAAATATATGGACATGTACGGGGAGAATTATCGCGGCATTCACGCGCTCCAGCTGCTGACCCACAGCCGCGACTGGACTCTCGACAAGCTCAACGCGGCGGCGTTCGACAGCTTCCAGCCGGGATTTGCAGCGCTGATCCCCGCGCTGATCCAGGCCTACCATCAATCGACCCGGCACGATGCCCGATATCAGGAACTCGCGGCGCCGATCGCCGTCTTACGCAATTGGAACTACCGGTGGGGCGCTGATTCCGTCGCGCAGACGCTCGCAATGGTGTGGGGGCTGAAGCTAAGGGCGGCGCTTCATGCCCCTGCCGACGAACCGGGCAACAAGGTGATGATGAGGCTCGCTCGCGACACGACGCCCGAGCAAAAGCTGCAAGTGTTCGACGAGGCGGTTGCCGACCTTCAGCGCGACTTCGGCCGCTGGAATGTCCCGTGGGGCGAGCTCAACCGCGCGCAGCGAATCTCCGCCGACATCGACAATCCGACCTTCAGCGATTCCGCGCCGAGCATCGCGGTTCCGTTCGCCGACGCGAATTTCGGGTCGCTCGCGTCGATCCGCTCTCGCCCGAAGCCGGGCGCGAAGCGTTGGTACGGAGACTATGGCAACAGCTTCGTCGCTGTAGTCGAGTTCGGCCCGCGCGTGCAGGCCCGGGCGGTGACCGCCGGCGGCGAGAGCGGCCATCCCGATTCGAAGCACTTCAACGATGAGGCGCAACGCTACGCGTCCGGCGCGCTGCGCGAGGTCTATTTCTGGCCGGATCAGCTGAAGGCTCACACCGAGCGGGAATATCGCCCCGGGGAGTGATTGTTCGGTCTTCGCCGAAGCGTTGATGCGCGACTTGCGGCGCCGCGCCCGGTAGAGTGGCGTAAATGACTGACGGTCCCTACATTGCCGAGGCCGCGTCGCTGATCGGAGATCCCGCGCGCGCCAACATCCTTGTCGCGCTTCTCGACGGTCGAGCCCTGACCGCGACCGAGCTCGGGCTCGCCGCGAGTGTCGCGCCGTCAACGACGAGCGGCCACCTCGCCAAGCTGCTCGAAGGCAGGCTGGTCTCCGTCACGTCGAGCGGCCGCCATCGCTATTTCCGGCTGGGTTCCCCCGCCGTCGCCCGCGTACTCGAAAGTCTCGCCGAGTTCGCCGTCCACGGTCCCCCGCGCCACCGGCCCAAGTCTCCCTGCGGCGAAGCCATGGCGCGGGCCCGGACCTGTTACGACCATCTGGCCGGAAAGCTCGGCGTGGCCCTTGCCGACAGCCTGGCCGAGCGAAATCATGTCCTTCTAAGCGACGAGGGCGGCCTCGTGACGGATTCCGGTCGCGCGTTCCTCGCGGATATCGGGGTTGCGTTCGATAGCCCGAAAGCCTCCCGCCGTCCCTTCTGTCGAACCTGCGTCGATTGGAGCGAACGGCGATGGCACATCGCCGGACTGGTCGGCGCAGCGCTCGCCAACCGCTGCTTCGAGCTCGGCTGGACCGCTCGCCAACGTGACAGTCGAGCGATCACAATCACCCGTGCGGGCGAAGAAGCGTTCGAAAGGCTGTTCGGAGTCCGGGTCTAGACGCCCGCGAACTTGTCCGTAGCCCGGACCAAGGCGTCGAGATTGCCCGGCTCGCTGAACAAATGCCCTGCGTCCGGAATGATGTTGAGCTCGACCTCCGGCCATGCCTGCTTCAGCTGCCATGCTGCGACCGGCGGCGTGCAGGTATCGTGGCGCCCTTGGACGATCACACCCGGAATGCCGCGTAGCTTCTCGGCAGCACCGCGCAGCAGCTGGCCTTCCTTGAGCCAGCCATTGTTCGCCATGTAATGATTTTCGATCCGCGCAACCGCGACAGCGACGTCGGGAGCAGTGAAATGCTCGATCGTCGAGGGGCTCGGGAGCAGGGTGACGATATCGCCCTCCCACTTGCTCCACGCCTGCGCGGCGCGCAGCTGCTCGTCCTTGTCGTCCGAAGTCAGCCTTTTGCGATAGGCATCGACCAAATCGTCGCGCTCGGCCTCGGGAATGAGGCTGACGAACTCGTCGAACTTGTCCGGATAGACCTGCGAAGCGCCGCCTTCCTTGTACATCCAGTCGATCTCATATTGGTCGAACAGGAAGATGCCGCGTAGCACCAGCTCGGTGACCCGCTCGGGATGAGTCTGGGCGTACGCGAGCGATAGCGTCGAACCCCAGCTGCCGCCGAACACCTGCCACTTGTCGACCTTCGAAACCTGCGTCCGAAGCTTCTCGATATCTTCGACCAGGTCCCAGGTCGTGTTGTGGTCGAGCTCGGCATAAGGCGTCGACTTGCCGCAGCCGCGCTGGTCGAACACCAGGATCTTGTACTTGTCCGGATTGAACTGCCGCCGATGATCCGGGCTCGACCCACCGCCCGGGCCGCCGTGCAGGAACACCACCGGCTTGCCGTCAGGGTTGCCGCACAGCTCCCAATAGAGGCTGTGCCCGTCGCCGACGTCGAGCATGCCCGTTTGGTAGGGCTGGATTTCGGGGTAGAGGCCGCGGCGGCTCTGGGTCTGGATGTCCATCAGAAGCTGAATTCCTCATAGATTTGCGACAAGTCGCCGTTCCACTCGCCATGATAACGCGCGAGCAGTCGGTCCGCGGGCGTCATGCCGGTTGCGACGACATCGTGCAACGGGTCGAGGAACCCGCCCTCATTGTCGCCCGCGCTGTTGAGCTTTCCTCGGCGGGTGAGGCCGCCCGCCGCGATCTCGAGGACCCGGCCCGCGAAATCCCGCATGGTCTCACCGTCGGGCGTCACCGCGTCGAGCGCCAGCCTCGGCACCTCGTGGCGAAGCTTTTCGCGCTGCTCGATCGTCCAGTGCTTCACCAGCTCCCACGCTGCATCGAGCGCCTGGTCGTCGTAGAGCAGTCCGACCCACAAGGCGGGAAGCGCGCAGATCCGGCTCCAGCGGCCGCCGTCCGCGCCGCGCATTTCGAGGAAGCTTTTCAGCCGCACTTCGGGGAATGCGGTCGAGAGGTGGTCGGTCCAGTCGGTCAGCCTCGGCGTCTCGCCCGGCAGCTGGGGCAGCTTGCCCTCAAGAAAATCGCGGAAGCTCTCGCCGGCGACGTCGATATATTTGCCGTCGCGGTAGACGAAGTACATCGGCACATCGAGCGCGTAGTCGCAGTAGCGTTCGTACCCGAAGCCGTCCTCGAACACGAAGGGCAGCATGCCGGTACGATCCGGGTCGGTGTCCTCCCAGATGCGGCTTCGGAAGCTCTTGAAACCGTTGGGCTTGCCTTCGGTGAACGGCGAGTTGGCGAACAGCGCCGTGGCCACCGGCTGAAGCGCGAGACCAACGCGGAATTTCTTCACCATGTCGGCTTCGGACGAATAATCGAGGTTCACCTGGATCGTGCAGGTGCGAAGCATCATGTCGAGGCCGAGGCTTCCTACCTTCGGCATGTAGTTGAGCATGATCGCGTAGCGGCCCTTGGGCATGATCGGCAGCTCGGCGCGTGTCTTGTCGGGCCACATCCCGACTCCGAGGAATCCCAGGCCAAGCCGGTCGCCGACCGCCTTACACTGTTCGAGGTGCCGCGCCGCTTCGGAACAGGTCTGATGGAGGTTCTCGAGTGCCGCGCCGGAAAGCTCGAACTGTCCGGCGGGCTCGAGGCTGATCGTGCCTTTGTGCGGACCCAGAAGCGCAATGACCTTTCCATCTTCTTCGATGGGCCGCCAGCCGTATTTGGTCAGCCCCGTCAGAAGGTCGCGGATCCCGCCAGGCTCGTCGTAGGAGGGCGCGCGGTGATCGGCGATACGATAGACGAACTTCTCGTGCTCGGTGCCGATGCGCCAGTTCTGCGGCGGCTTTTCGCCATGTTCGAATTCCGACAGCAGGTCGGCCCGGCTCTCGATCAGTCGCGAATAGCTGTCGTCGGTTCTTTGCGTCATGTGGAAGCGCGCCCTAGCGGCGGCCTTGCGTCAGCGCCAGTCGCCCGCGAGCGCCATGAAAGCGGTGAGCGCCGCGAGCGCGGCCGTTTCGGCGCGGAGAATGCGCGGCCCCAAAGAGATCGCCGACGCGCCGCTGCCGCGTACCAACTGTCTCTCCTCCTCGGTGAAGCCCCCTTCGGGGCCGACGAGAATCAACGCCGGTCCTTCGGCGAAGGTCGAAGCGACAGGCTCGCCGCCGGCTTCGTCCGCGAAGTAAAGATGGCGCGCAGGATCGAGCTCTTCGATCAACCTCTTCAGCGACGTGGGCTCGACGATTTGAGGCACCCGCGTCCGTCCGCACTGCTCGGCAGCCTCGATCGCGATGCTTTCGAGGCGATCGAGGCGGACTCGCTCCGTGACAGTCCGCTGCGTCATCACCGGAATCAGGCGCGCAACGCCAAGCTCGGTGGACTTTTCGACCAGCCAGTCGGTCTGCGTCCGTTTCACCGGCGCGAACGCTAGCCAGACATCGGGAATGCTCTCGGACTCGCGCGTCTGGCGGTCCACGGCCAGCGTCATCCGCTTCTTTCCCGCGTCGGAGATGTGCGCCAACCATTCGCCGGAAAGCCTATCGAAGACGAGTAGCTCGGCGCCGACGCCCAATCGCAGGACGTTGCCGAGATAATTCGCCTGGTTGGCATCGAGCGCGATGGCCACGCCTTCGCTCAGCGTCTGCCGGACGAACAGGCGCGGCAGGCTCTTCGGCGGCCAGGCGGGGGTTGCGGGCATCCCCGCCTCCTACTTAGGTGCATTCGTGACCGCCACCACCGACATTGTTCCCGACAGCGAGCGGCGCGGATTCATCGGCGCGCTCCCGCCGCGCATCAGGCCGTTCGCGTCACTGATGCGCCTCGACCGGCCGATCGGAAGCTGGCTGCTCTACTGGCCGTGCGCCTGGAGCGTGGCGCTGGCGGGCGTGCGTGGGCGCTGGGACCTGTTCCTGTGGTTTGGCCTCGGGGCCTTCGCGATGCGCAGCGCGGGCTGCGTCTACAACGACATTGTTGATCGAGACCTCGACCAGCGGGTCGAACGCACCCGCCTGCGCCCGCTTGCGAGCGGGCGCGTGTCACTCGAATCTGCATGGCTTCTGATCGCCGGGCTGTGCGTCCTCGGGCTCGTCGTGCTTCTCCAGCTCAACGTCCCGGCGGCGATCGTCTCGCTAATCAGCATCGCGCCGGTCGCCGCCTATCCGTTCATGAAACGCATCACCTGGTGGCCTCAGGCATGGCTCGGCATCGTCTTCTCGTGGGGAGCGCTGGTCGGATGGCCAGCAGTAACGGGGGCCCTCAGCCTCACGGCCTTCCTGCTGTGGTTCGGAAGCATTTCGTGGGTCGTCGGCTACGACACGCTCTACGCCATCCAGGACATTGAGGATGACGCGTTGGTCGGCGTCAAATCCTCGGCGCGGCGGCTCGGTGACAAGGCCCCGCTCGGCGTCGGTATATTTTACGCACTGGCGGTCCTGCTGTGGGGCGCCGCGGTCTGGAGGGTCAGGCCGGACTGGCTCGCGTTACTCGCCCTCCTTCCTGCAGCGCTGCATCTCCTCAACCAGGCGCTTCGCGCCGATCCGAACGACGGTAAACTCGCGCTGAAGCTGTTCCGCTCGAACCGGGCTTGCGGTTTTCTCATCTTCCTCGGGATGCTGGTCGTCGGCCTCGCTCCGCATTAAGCGCCAGCGCGATGCAAACCCCCGAAAACGCCCGCCGAATCGCCGAATCCCTGGTCGAACGCGGAATTGCCGCGGGCGCGACCGCCGCCGACGCGCTTTACGCCGGAAACCAATCGTCCGGCGTCGAAGTGCGCCTCGGCAAGACCGAGGGCGTCTCGCGTTCGGAGGGCGAGCAGATCGGCCTCCGCCTGTTCGTCGGTCAGCGATCCGCGACCGTCGCATCGTCGGATTTTTCGGACGAGGCGCTCGGAATGATGGTTGAGCGCTGCCTGGCAATGGCGAAGGAGGCGCCGGAGGACCCTTATGCGGGATTAGCGCCAACCGAGCTCCTCCAATCAGGCCAGCCGCCATCACTCGATTCGGACGACGGGCTGGAGCCCGATCCGGAGGAGTTGAGGGCCCGTGCTCTCGAAGCAGAAAATGCGGCGCTCGCGATTTCGGGAGTGACGAACTCGGGAGGCACGAGCGCCAGCGCGTCGGCGACGATCGTTGCACTGGCGACCTCCGACGGCTTTTCCGGCGCCTATCGGACCAGCGGGCACAGCAACGCTGCCGGAGTCATCGCGGGCGAGGGAGGGTCAATGCAGCGCGATCACGCATGGCACAGCGCGCGCCATCTCGCGGATGTCGAAGATGCTTCCGAGATCGGCTGGCGGGCCGGGGAGCGCGCGGTCGCGAGGCTCAATCCGACGCGACCGAAACCCGGTAAATATCCAGTGATTTTCGATCCGCGGGTTTCGCCCACGTTGCTCAGCCATTTCGCGAATGCGATCACCGGTTCATCGATCGCCCGAAAGACGAGCTTCCTGCTTGAGAAGCTTGGCAAGGCCGTATTTGCTCCTGGCGTGACAATCGTCGATGACCCACTCCGGAAACGGGGTTTGAGGTCACGCGCCTTCGATGCCGAAGGCGTGCGAGTGTCTCGGCAGGAATTGGTCTCCGGCGGCATCCTCGGCCAATGGATCGCCGACAGCGCATCGGCTCGGCAGCTGGGCATTCAGCCAACCGGTCATGCCGCGCGGGGAGTCGGCGGCGCGCCGGGTGCAAGCCCCAGCAACCTCTACATGGAGGGGGGCACGCGCAGCCGTGAAGAACTGCTCGCCAGCGTCCCCGAGGCGGTGCTGGTGATCGAGCTCATCGGCCAGGGCGTAAACGGAGTGACCGGCGACTACAGCCGCGGCGCTGTGGGGTTCATGGTTCGCAATGGTGAGATTGCGGAGCCGGTGTCGGAGATCACTGTGGCCGGCAACCTGATCGATATGTTCGCCACGCTCCAGCCGGCAAGCGATCTCGAGTTTCGTCGCGGCGTCGATGCACCGACGATCCTCGTGCCCGAAATGACGGTGGCTGCGGCCTAGGCTTCGGCGCTCACCTTCGGCACGCGCAGCCGCGGGATTTCGATGTGCGGGCATCGGTCCATGACCACCTTCAGGCCCGCCGCTTCCGCGCGAGTGGCGGCTTCCTCGTTGATCACGCCGAGCTGCATCCACACTGCCTTGGCTCCGACGAAGATCGCCTGTTCGACCGCCTCGAGCGCCGCTTCCGGCCTGCGGAAAATGTCGACAATATCGATCGGGACGCCGATCTGCGCGAGCTCACGCCACACGAACTCGCCGAGCACATGCTCGCCGGTGATCTGCGGATTCACCGGAAGAACGCGATAGCCCCATTCCTGGAGGAACTGCATAACGCCATAGGAGGGCCGCGACGGGCGATCCGACGCCCCGACAACGGCGATCGTCCGGGCATTTCTCAGAAGCTCGGCAATGTCCTCGTCACGAGTCAGCATCTTGGTCCTTTCGCTGCGCCCTCAATGCGCGACAGCTTCCAACAGTTTCGCGGCGAGGGTCTCAAAGGCCTGGGCCTCTGCTGCGCCGCTTGCGGCTGGCGGATTTCCGGCATCGGACGCCTCCCGAATGGCGAGCGACAGCGGCAAGCGCCCTAGAAACGGCACGCCCATCTCGGCCGCGGCAGCTTCGGCGCCGCCGCTACCGAACGGATGTGAGCTCTGCCCGCAATGCGGGCAGACGTAGGTCGCCATATTCTCGATGATCCCGAGCACGGGCACGCTCATCTTGGCGAACAGGTCGATCGCCCGCCGGGCGTCGATCAGCGAGAGGTCTTGGGGTGTTGAGACGACGACTGCGCCGGCGGGCCGGGAACGCTGGATCAGCGACAGCTGCACGTCCCCCGTTCCGGGCGGAAGGTCGACGATCAGCATCTCCGAATCGCCCCAATCCGCCTCGACTAGCTTGGCGAGGGCGCCGGTCGCCATTGGCCCGCGCCAGGCCAGTGCGTGCCCCGGGGAAACCAGCTGGCCCAATGACAAAAATTTAATCCCGTGGGCTTCGACCGGGATGAGACGCTCCCCTTCGGCGGTCGGCTTGGCGTCGGTGCCGAGCAAGGTCGGCTGGGAGGGTCCGTAAACGTCGGCATCGATCAGTCCGACCTTCTTGCCCATTTTCGCGAGCGCGATGGCAAGATTTGCGGACACCGTGGACTTCCCGACGCCGCCCTTGCCGCTTCCGATCGCGATCAAGGTGCGTGACGGCTCGGCAGCCGTCATTGCGATACGCGCCTCGGTCACGCCGTCATTGGCGAGGGCGGCCGACCGTAGTTCCTCCTCGACCCGGGAGCGTTCCGCGGCGGAGAGTCCCGTCGCATCCACAATCAGCGTTGCGATGCCGCTCGCCAGCTTGCGCGATCGGATGCGCTCCTCATGCGGAAGGTCGCCCAGCTGCTCGCGCGCATCGGTCATGAAGGGCACATAGGAAGCGCGCCGCCGCTTGCCACTGTTTTTCGTTGATACCGCTCCCTATAATCGGCCCCGATGAGCAATCTTATGGGGTGGGGCGGCCGCCTTCGCGGCCTGTTCGCCGACACTAAAGGGCCCTGGGGGCCAAGCGGCAGCGGCGATGAGCCACCTGCGGACGACGGTCATGGTAGCGGTCCCTGGGGCGAGCCGCCCGAGCACGGGCGGCGCATGGGAACTCGGTCCGGCGGCGGCCTCGACGAGCTTCTGCGCCGTGGTCGTATGCGCTTCGGGGGCGGTGGCGGAGGTCTTCCACGCGGGCCGGACCGTTCCCTGATCTTGTGGGCGATCATCGCTGTCGTCGGCATTTTCCTCGTGGTCACCAGCTTCCACGTCATTTCGCCCGGCGAGCGCGGGGTCGTAACCCGCTTTGGCCGCTACAGCTCGACGCTCGGGCCTGGCGTCGGGACCACCCTGCCGTCGCCGATCGACCGCGTTCAGAAGGTTGACGTCGAAGGTATCCGGAGCACCGATCTCGGTTCGCAAAGCAGCGAGGACCTGATGCTGACCGGCGACCAGAATCTGTTGGACATCGCTTATTCGGTAAGGTGGAACATCAAGAACCCCGAACTCTACCTTTTCCAGCTTTCAGAGCCGGACGAAACCATCAAGCAGGTTGCGGAAAGCGCGATGCGCGCAGTGATCAGCCAGGTCACGCTCCAGGAGGCGATGGGCGACAAACGCGCCGACATCGAAGCGCAGGTCACCGACCGGATGCAGCGAATCCTGGACGGCTATCGATCGGGGATTGCGGTTCAGGGCGTGGCGATCCAGCAAGCCGACCCTCCCGCCGAGGTCAACGATGCCTTCAAGGAAGTCACCGCCGCCCAACAGGAAGCGCAGAGCTACATCAACAATGCGAATTCCTACGCGCTGCAGCGCACCCGGCAGGCGCAGGGCGAAGCGGCTGCTTTCGACAAGGTCTATGAGCAATACAAGCTCGCGCCGGACGTGACCCGCCGCCGGATGTACTACGAAACCATGGAACAGGTGCTTTCGAAGATCGACAAGACGATCGTCGAGGCGCCTGGAGTGACGCCCTATCTTCCGCTGCCGCAGGTGCAGAAGAGCCAGCCGCAGCAGGACCGCCAGCAATGATCGGCTTCATCCGCAATCGACCGATAGTTTCGGCGGTGATCGCCTTCATCGCCTTGATCATTGTGCTCGGAAGCTTCCCGATCGTCCCGGAAACCAAGCAGGCGGTTGTCGTCCGTTTCGGAAAGCCGGTTCGGATCCTCAACCGTTATGAGCCGGGAAGGCCGATCGGCGCCGCCGGAGCGGGGCTGTCGTACCGGATTCCGTTCGTCGACCAGATCGTCTGGATCGACAAGCGCGTCCTCGCGGTCGACATGGAGTCGCAACCGGTGCTCTCGACCGACCAGCGGCGGCTCATGGTCGACGCGTTCGCCCGCTACCGGATCGTCGATCCGCTACTGATGTACATCCGATCGACCACAACCGAGAATCTGAACAGCCAGCTTCAGACCATCCTCCGATCGGAGGTTCGTAACGAACTGGCGAAGCAACCGTTCGCCGCCCTGCTTTCCCCGGAACGGCAGGGCGTGATGAACGACGTCAAGAATTCGCTGAACGTTCAGGCCGCGAAGTTCGGCGTCCAGATTGTCGACGTGCGCATCAAGAAGACCGACCTTCCCGACGGCACGCCGCTGCAGTCCGCTTTCGACCGGATGCGGACGGCGCGATACCAGGAAGCGCAGTCAATTCGCGCCCAGGGCAATAAACAAGCCCAGATCATCCAGGCTGAGGCCGATGCCGAGGCCGCCCGGACCTATGCCGCGAGCTTCGGCAAGGACCCGGATTTCTATGACTTCTATCGTGCGATGCAGAGCTACAAATCGACGTTCGTCCAAGGAACCGGAGGAAAGCCCCCGGCCTCGACGACCATCATTTTGTCGCCGCAGAATGACTATTTGAAGGAATTCACTGGACGTACGAAGTGAACTGCGGCGTTCAAATGGCGTTAAGCCGGTAAGGGCATTACCGCCCTTGCGTCTCACACCAAATGATGGAGTATCGATGCGCTCGAAGGAGTCCGGAAAAGTGCGCTACGCCTACGGGGTCGCAATGGCCCTGCTGCTTGGAGGATCGGCCTTTTCCCTGGCCACGGGACAGGCGGGCGCGCAGGTCCCGCAAAACGCGCCCGGCACTTCCGCGCTCGCTCCGCGGCCAGGCGCTCCGATGTCCTTCGCGGACCTGGTCGCCAGGCTGCAGCCGGCGGTGGTCAACATCTCGACCGAGCAGCGCATCCCGGTGCGCCGTCAGCAAAGCGACCCGTTCGAGCAATTCTTCCGCCAGTTCGACCCGACCCAGCCGCAAAGCGGCGACAACAGCGGCGCCGGTAGCGGCAACAGTAACAGTCAGGGCGGCCGCACTCAGAAGGCCGGCTCGCTCGGATCGGGGTTCATCGTTTCCCCGAATGGCTACATCGTTACCAACAACCACCTGATTCAGGGCCTGACGGGTACCGGCACGGTCGATAGCGTCACCGTGACGACCTATGAGGGCAAGGAATATACAGCGCGGATCGTAGGCCGCGACGACACCTCGGACCTCGCACTGCTCAAGATCGAGGCGCAGAACCTGCCGTTCGTGCAATGGGGCGACAGCACCAAGGCCCGCGTCGGCGACTGGATCCTCGCGATCGGCGATCCCTACGGCGTCGGAAGCACGGTCACTGCAGGCATCATCTCGGCGCTCCATCGCTCGATCACGGAGGCAGGCGGCGCGTACGACCGCTACATTCAGACCGACGCATCGATCAACATGGGCAACAGCGGTGGCCCGATGTTCGACCTCAACGGCAACGTCATCGGCATCAACTCGGCACTGATCTCGCCGACCGGGGCCTCAGTTGGCATCGGCCTCGCCATCCCGGCGGAGCTCGCCAAGCCGGTCATCGATGCCTTGATGAAGGGGCAGCGGCCGGTCCGCGGCTATCTCGGTGTCGGCCTACAGCCCGTCGACGAAGACTTGGCCGCGAGCGCGAATTTGCCGAAGAACAGCGGCGAGATCATACGGACCATCGTTCCGAACGGTCCGGCCGCGCGCGCCGGCCTTCAGCAGGGCGACGTGATCGTGAAGGTCAATGGCCAGCAGGTCACTCCGGATCAGACGGTCTCCTACCTCATCGCCAATGCGCCGGTAGGGAAGCCGATCCCGATCGAGATCGTCCGCGGCGTCCCGAACGGCAAGCGTGGAACAGTCAACGTCACGCTTGCCGACCGTCCGACCGAAGAGGCTTTGAACAAGATCGGCGCGGGCCAGTCGGGAGGGTCGGACACCACTACTCCAGGCACCGTCCCGGCCCAGAGCGCGCTCGGGCTCTCGCTCACCACGCTGACGCCGGATTTGGCGCGCGGCGCCAATCTGCCGACCGGCGCGCGCGGCGTCATCGTCACTTCAGTCGACCCGAACAGCGACGCGGGAGACAAGGGCTTCCGGCGCGGCGACTTGATCGTCTCGGTCAACAACCAGCAGGTGACGTCGCCGGCGCAAGTGATCGCGATCGTCGATGCAGCGCGCAAGGCCGGCCGCACCAGCGTCCTCCTGCTGGTGAAGCGCGGCAACTCGCCCGAAGCGTTCGTCGCCGTTGACGTCAGCGGGAAGTAGCCAGAAACCTTATCCTGCGGGTTGGCCCGGTGCCTGATCGGCCGCCGCAGTCGCAAACCCGCACTGCTTCTGCTCCATCGGGATCTGCTTGGTGATCCGCGTGGCGTTCTCTGAATAGGCCTGCGTGACCGATCCGCTGTTCACCTGCTTGCCGCGGAGCGGGCTGACACCCTGGCAGATGTGGAAGACGTGCGGAGTCGCGGACTTCTTCGCGCCATTCTCCGGAGCGATCCAGTAGACGACATCCTGCCCGTTCGGATTGGCGGCGGTCTTCGTCGCATCGGCAACCGTCTTGGAATCCTGTGCGATCGCCTTCGCCTGGTCGGCGACCTCGGGCGAGCAGTCCTTCGTCGGCTGGCTGGCTTTGATCTCCGCCGCGCATTTGTTCATGTCCTGGGTATATTGCTCGACCGACGGCGGGTTGAAGTCGACGCCGATGAACGTCGCGACCGCCGCCAGCACCACGCCGATTCCGCCCGCGATCTTCTTGTTCTTGGGGTCCATGTCCTTGTCCATGAAGATCAGGACAATGAGTGGCAGGAAGGCGATGACGGTGATGATCGCGCCGAGCTGGTTCTGGAAGAAGAACCGGGCCGGATCGGACTGGCGGGCAGGATCCTGCTTGTTGGCCGCCTTCCACATCAGGTTTCCGCCGATCGCGAATATGGCGATCACGACCAGCAGGCCGATCAGCAGCGGCAGGTTGCCGTGATCGAATTTGTGCTGGCGGAGCATGACCACGCCGGCGACCTCGGTGCCGATGGCGATGATCCACGCAATCGCCGCGAAAATGCGAAGGCGCGTCGCTGCGGACTTCTGGCCGTGCGTCGCACGCCATTCCTTGGTGACGTCGACGTCGGCGTTCGGATCGGTGTCGGACATGTTCACATCCCCCGTTAGCGATGCGCTTTGGTATCGCAGGATGGACGCTGACACGAGAGGAATTGTCATTATGACGGGAACAGGGAATCGTAGCGGGCGTGTCTTGAGACGCGACGACGGGGAGATTCGCTTTGTTCGAGTTCGGCCTTAAAGAAGCTTCAAGAGAGGAAGTCGGCGTGGCGGACAATCGCGAGGTCATCGGCGAGCTCGAACGAGAGTGGCGCGATGCCCTGTGCACCAAGGACATGAAGCGCCTTGCGGACCTCATGCATCCCGATTTCGTGCTGATTGGCACGCGTTCGACGGGCCCCTTCCTCATGCATCGCGACGAATGGCTCGACGCGATCCAGCGCCGCGACGTCGAGACGATCGAGTTCGACGTCCGCGATGCGACCGCCCTGGACGATGTGATGATCGGCACGGTCCACGCGCGCTGGCGCCTCAAATATCTCGGGCGGATCATCGAGGACTGCGTGTTGCTCACCGATGTCTGGGTCAAAGACGGCGATCGCTGGGTCGCCATCCGTCGCCACTCGACGCCTGCGCCGGCAGGCCAGTGCGACAATCTCAAGGGGAATTAAATGGCACGCGAAGAGTCGCTCCGCGCGGGGGAAAACATCAAGGAACTGACGATCCGGGGCATCATCCTCGGGGCCGTCCTGACCGTGATCCTGACGGCCGCCAACGTTTATGCGGGCCTGAAAATTGGACTGACGGTTGCGACATCCATTCCTGCTGCAGTCATTTCCATGGCCGTGCTGCGCTCGTTTCGGGATTCCACGATCCAGGAAAACAACATCGTCCAGACGATCGCCTCAGCCGCGGGGACACTCTCGGCGATCGTCTTCGTTCTCCCCGGACTGGTGATGGTCGGCTGGTGGACTGGCTTTCCCTACTGGCTGTCGGTCGCGGTCATCGCCATCGGCGGCATCCTCGGCGTCATGTACTCCGTGCCTCTTCGCCGGGCCCTGGTCACCGGGACAGACCTTCCGTTTCCCGAAGGCATCGCTGCTGCTGAAGTGCTCAAGGTCGGTTCTGGCGTCGGCGGCGCCGAGGAGAATCGGCGCGGCCTGATGCTGATCGTGTGGAGCTCGATCGCTTCGGCGGTTTTCTACGCGCTGGCTCAGACCAAGCTCCTGGCCGCGGACGCCACCAAGGCCTTCAAGGTCGGGTCCGGTGCGACCTCGGTCTCGGGCAGCCTGTCCATGCTCCTCATCGGCGTTGGCCATCTTGTCGGTCTCACCGTCGGAATCGCGATGTTTGTGGGGCTGCTGATCAGCTGGGCGTATCTGGTACCCCACTACACGTCGCTCGCCGGAGCGATTCCAGCGGGCACGAGCGTCGGCGACTTCGTCGGGGATGTATTCGTCCATAAGGTCCGCTTTATCGGCGCCGGCACGATCGGCATCGCCGCGATCTGGACACTCCTCAAGATCATGGGGCCGATCATTGCCGGCATAAGGGGAGCCCTGGCGGCCAATGCGGAGCGCAAAGCCGGTCGTGGTGAGGCGCTTCCGATTACCGAGAGGGATCTGCCCATCGGCATCGTGTCGGGCACGATCGTCGTTCTGATGATCCCGATCGGACTGCTGCTTTATGCCTTCGCGAGCACCAATCCCATCGCAGCCAATCCGGGCGTCACGCTGGCCGCCAGCATCATTTACATCCTGATCGCCGGCGTCGTGATCGCCGCCGTATGCGGCTACATGGCGGGACTCATCGGCGCCTCGAACAGCCCGATTTCGGGCGTCGGAATCCTCTCGGTAGTCGGCATCGCACTCATCCTTGCGGCGCTTTTCCCCCATGCGACTGGCGATGCTTCCAAGTCGCTGGTCGCGTTCGCGCTGTTCGTGACTGCCGTGGTGTTCGGTGTGGCGACGATCTCGAACAACAACCTTCAGGATCTGAAGACGGGTGAACTGGTCGCGGCGACGCCCTGGCGGCAGCAGGTCGCATTGGTGCTCGGCGTGGTCTTTGGCGCGGTCGTGATCCCGCCAGTGCTCGATCTGCTCAACACCGCGTTCACGTTCCAGGGAGCTCCCGGCGCAAAAGCCACGGCTCTCGCCGCTCCGCAGGCCGCGCTCATTTCGGCCATCGCTCAGGGTCTGCTCAATGGCAATTTCGACTGGCGCTTGATCGAGATTGGCGCCGGTATCGGTGTCGTTGTGATCATTATCGACGAAGTCCTGCGCAAGACGAAGCGGGGCGGATTGCCACCGCTCGCAGTGGGGATGGGCATCTATCTGCCGATGGCGCTGACCTTGCTCGTCCCGATTGGAGCATTGCTCGGCTGGTTCTACGACAAGTGGGCGGCCCGGACTTCCAATCCTGAATTCGCCCAGCGCATGGGCGTGCTGCTGGCGACCGGCCTGATCGTCGGAGAGAGCATCATGGGCGTGGTCTATGCAGCGATCGTCGCCGCTACTCAGACCGACGCCCCGCTCGCGCTGGTCGCCGAAAATCCGTGGGCCGTTCCGATCGGGATTTTGGTCTTCGCGGCGATCGTTCTCGGCTTCTACGCCTGGACGCGGCGCGAGACGAAGGTCGCGCTAGCGGCCTAGTACTGCGCTTCGCAGCTCTTTCGATCCGAGCGGGGGCGCACCGGCTTCGGCCTGACGCACGAGCTCGACGATCACTCGGTTGACGGGGGCGTCCACGTGCAGCCGATGGGCAAGCTGCACCAGTTCGCCGTTGATGTAGTCGACCTCGGTCTTGCGGCCTTGAGCGAGATCGTCGGACATCGACGAGCGCGCCTTCGTGTCGATCTTCCATTTCCTGATGAAGACGGAGTTGAACAGCCAGTCGGGTGAACCGATCACCAAAGGAAGAAGACGCGGCCCCACCGCTCCGACTCTCGCAGGCCGGATACCGGCGCTCTTCAGCAGCCGAAGCCCTTCACGCATCGCTGCCGCGAATACACGCCGGTAATCGCGAGATTGCAGCTGCTCGCGAAGCGGCCGCCCCGACAGCGCGTTGATCGCATTGTTAAGGTTGATGAGCAGCTTGCCCCAGGCAATGCCGAGCATGTCGTTCGACAGCTTGATGGCTGCAGGTCCCGCGCCGATGCGTTTGACCAGCTTCCGCGTCCGAGCACGATCTTCCACATATAGCGGAGCGCCCGCGACGCCTTTGTGAAACCGGCCTTCTCCCAGATAGGCGCAATTGAACGGCACCATCCCGCGGACGATCTCGAAGCGATCTCCCAGCACTTCCTTCAGGACATCCACATTGCTGACACCGTTCTGGAAGCTGATGACCAGCGCTCCGTCGCGGGCGTTCTCCGCAATCTCGCGCGCCGCTTCTTCGGTCTCCCCGCTCTTAACGGTTACCAGGATGATCCCTGCATCCGCGAGGGGCGCCGGCACACATGCAAATTCGACCTGTTTGAGCCGTTCGGACCAGCCGGAATAGTCGCTGACCGTCAGCCCATGCTCATGGATGTCGCGCGCTATCCTTGGGCGGCCGATGAAGGTGACGGGAATTCCCGACGACTGCCACACACCGCCGATGAAGCAGCCGACCGAGCCCGCGCCAAGAACCGCGACGCGAGGTGCTTCAGCCACGGCCGCGGTAGGCTTGCACGCCCTGATCGGGCAGCCACAGGCCTTCTGGCGGCTCGTCAGACTGCCAGAAGACGTCGATCGGTATTCCGCCGCGCGGATACCAATAACCGCCAATCCGGAGCCACCGCGGCTTCATCTCGTCCACGAGCCTCTGGCCGATTCCGACCGTCACATCCTCATGGAAGCCGCAGTGATTG
>Ga0207639_10000747_pt1 | contig 22193 bp, 20 predicted proteins | sample KBSCornC32_FD_184299 | JGI IMG/M metagenome (GOLD analysis project Ga0207639, IMG submission 184299) | Corn rhizosphere microbial communities from Kellogg Biological Station, Michigan, USA - KBS Corn C3-2 (SPAdes) (version 2) | ecosystem: Host-associated > Plants > Roots > Rhizosphere > Soil ...
TGGGGCACGATCGCCGGCGCCACCTTGGCGTAGTAATCGACGACCTCGCCCTTGCTGAAGCCGGCCTTGGGGTAGAGGACCTTGTCGAGGTTGGTGAGCTTCAGCTCACGCCCGTCGACCTCGACCAGGTTGCTGGCAGGCACTCAGAGCCGATCCCGGTAGGGGTTTCGCTTAACTTTTTCGAGAAGCGACTGTTGCCGTCCGAGGATGGCTGTGGCGAAAAAGTGCAAGACGCTCAACCCCTACCGGGATCGGCTCTTGGCGGACGACTTCGGGGTCGAGGCCGAGCGTTTTTTCGCAGCGGCATTCTTTGCCTTGGCCGAGCGTTTCTTCGCGGCCGGTTTTTTTGCCGGCTCGCCGTCGCGCTTGCTGCGCACGTCGGCAATGCTCTGCTCCAGAGCGGCCATCAGGTCGGGGGCCTTGGTCGGCTCGCGATCCTCCTGCGGTGCCGCCACCACGTCCTCACCGGCCGCCTTGCGTTCGATCATCGCCAGCAGCTCCTCGCGGTACTCGTCGCGGTAGAGCGTCGGGTCGAAGTCACGCGTCAGCGAGTCGATCAGCTGCTCGGCCATCTCGACCTCGCGCTTGTTGATCTTCGGGGTCTCGCCGGGCAGCACGTCCTCGAGCTCGTCCGGCGGCACGACCTCGTCGGCGAAGCGCATCGTGGTCAGTGTGAGCACGCCGTCGCCGGGGCGGATCGCCGCCAGGTGCTCCTTGTTGCGGAAGACGAAGCGGGCGATCGCCACCTTGCCCGACTGCTCCATCGCCTGTGCCAGCAGCGAATACGCTTTCTCGGCGCCGTCGGCGGGGCCGAGGTAATAGGGGCTGTCGAAGTAGATCGGGTCGATCTCGCTGATCTCGACGAAGTCCTGGACCTCGATCGCGCGGGTCTTCTTCGGGTCGAGCGAGGCGAGCTCGTCTTTGTTCAGCGGCACGTAGCGGTCTTTGGTGATCTCGTAGGCCTTGATGATCTTCTCGTAGGGGACCTCTTCATCGGTCCCTTCGGCGACCCGGCGGTGACGGATGCGGGCGCCGTCGGACTCGCGGATCTCGCGCAGCGAGATGCCGCGGCGGGCAACCGCGCTGTACAGCTTCACCGGCACGTTGAGGAGCCCGAAGCTGATCGAGCCGCTCCAGATCGCTCTAGCCATCGGCGTTCACCTACCCGATTGTTCCAGCCGCTCACGCAAGCGGCAAAGCGGCGAGCGGTGGCGAGAGGCATCTTGCGCCTAGGAGGGATTGACGAAACCCCCGCGCACGTCTGGTCCGACGCTCGCCAGCCGCACACGCGGGTTTCGTCAATCCCTCCTAGCGCGGTGGGATCATCCCGCGGTGCTGTTCGAGCTGAACGAGGTCAGCCTCACCCGCGGCGATCGCCGTGTCCTCGACTCGCTCAGCGCGACAATTCCGCCCGGAGCGACGGCGGTCGTCGGGCCCTCGGGCGCGGGCAAGTCGACGCTGCTGCGGCTGCTCAACCGGCTCGCCGACCCGGACGCGGGGACGATCGCCTACCGCGGCAAGCCGCTCGGCGAGTATGAGCCGCTGGCTTTGCGCCGTCAGGTTTCGCTCGTGCCGCAGCTGCCGGCCCTCTTGGAGGGGACGGTCGAGTCGAACCTCGCCTACGCGGCGGGCCTTGCCGGCAAGGAGCTGGACGCTGGCCATTGCCTGCGCCTCGCCGGGCTCGATCCGGCCTTCGCCGGCCGCGACATCGCCAAGCTCTCGGTCGGTGAGCAGCAGCGGGCGATGTTGGCGCGGGCCCTGTCCCAGGGGCCGGCCGTCCTGCTGCTCGACGAGCCGACCTCCGCCCTGGACCACGCGACGCGGGACGCGATCGAGGCAACGCTCGCCGAGTTGCGCCGCGAGCTCGAGATCTCGATCGTCCTGGTCAGCCACGACCCCGAGCAGGCGCGGCGGCTGGGCGATTGGGTCGTGCGGTTGGAGAAGGGACGGGCGATCGAGGCAGGCCCGATCGAGGGGGTTGCTCTATGACCTCGATCCACCTCAGCCCCGGCCAGGTTGCTGCTTCACTTGTCCTGGTCGCGCTTGCGGCGGCGATCTCCTTCTGGCAGAAGGCCGATCTCGAGCGCGATATCGGCATCGCCACCGTGCGCTCCTTCGTCCAGCTGACCGCGATCGGCTACGCGATCAAGCTGATCTTCGAAGCCGACTCGCTCTGGCTCGTCTTCGCTCTGCTGGCGGTGATGGTCCTCTTCGGCGCGCTCACCGCCCGCAGCCGGGCGAAGAAGGTCCCGGACGTCTTCTGGCCGCTGCTCGTCGCGCTGGCCCTGGCGGGGGCCACCACCCTCGGCCTCGTCGTCGCCCTCGGCGTCTTCGAACCGACCGCCCGCTACCTGGTCCCGGTCGGGGGCATGGTGATCGGCAACGCCATGACCGCCTCGGCGGTGGCGCTCAACCGGCTCGGCGACGAGATGATCGATTCGCGGGCGAAGATCGAGGCGACCCTGGCCCTCGGCGCCACGGCCCAGGAGGCCGCCGCCCCCTTCGTCCGCCGTGCTCTGCGCTCGGGGATGATCACCCTGGTCGACTCGACCAAGACCACCGGCCTGATCTTCTTCCCCGGCACGATGGTCGGCATGCTGCTCGCCGGCGCCAGCCCGACCGACGCCGTCCGGCTGCAGCTGATCCTGCTCTACGCCCTGCTCGGCAGCGTCGCCATCGCCGGCCTCGTCGCCACGGCCCTGGCGTATCGCAACTTCTTCACCCCTGCCCAGCAGCTGCGCGAGCTCGAGTCCAACTAGCTCTGGTGCGCCTTATGCACCGCCGGCGTGCAAAAGGCGCACCGGAACCGCTCAGCCGCTTCCCGCTGGCGCGGCCGGGCAGCACCAGCCCTCGATGCGTGGGAACGGTGCGCGCCCGCGATGGCCGGGGGAGAAGATCGAGGAGATGTTGCCGATCGCCTGCAGGTGGCCGCGCCTGCCGAGCGGGAGGAAGAGCCACTGGTCCGCGGCCGGCCAGGCAATCAGCAGGCGGCTGCCGTCGGGGGACCAGGCGAGCTGGCTGAGACGGCCCGAGACCGCGAAGAGCCGGCGCGGTGGGCCGCCGTCGGCGTCGATCAAGAGCGCTTCGCTGCGCGGCACGCCTGTCCTAACGCGCCGTTCGAGCAGGACCGCGATATCCCGTCCCCACGGTGCGAAGGCCGCCGTGCGCAGAAACGCACCGGTGGGGAGCGCGATGCGTTGGGCCCTGCCGACCCGGAAGCCCTCCGCGAGCTTGGCGAAGCGCAGGTGCCGCAGCCAGAGTCCGTCTGAGGATGCTTCGAGCAGGGCGCGGCCGTCGGCAGCCCAGTCGATCGCGGCGACGCCCGGTGAGGAGTCGACCGCTGCCAGGGTCTGGCCGGTGTCCGTCTCGACCACGCGCAGCTTCCTCGTCGTGTCGACGTAGGCGAGGAAGTGCGGGCCCGGCGGGAACCATGCCGGCGTCACGGGCGCGGCAGGCCCGACGAGGTGACCTGCGGTTCCATCGGCCCCGATCGTGCGCAGCGCCTGCCCGGCCAGATAGGCGATGCGGAACCCGGAGGGGGACCAACGGGGATCGCTCACCGGTCCGGTCGCTGAAACCGACCAGTGCGGCGTGCCGTCGGGCTCGATCGCGTTCAGCGTGCGTCCCGCCGCGGCGGCGACGAAGAGGCCGTGCGGAGACCAGCTCGCTTCGTCGTAGCCCCCGAGCAGGCGGCGCGAGCCGTCTGGCTGGACCACCCAAGGACCGCGCCGGGACTCGACCAGCAGGCGGCCGCCGCCGGGAATCCGTGTCAGCGCCGGTTGGGCGTTGCGGACCCCGGCGGTGAAGACATCGTCGATCCAGTTGCGCACCGCGGCTCCGGCCGGCGAGAGGAGAAGCGCCGCGAGCAGCGCGGCGGCCGCGAGGGCGAGGGCGAGCCGCGGCAGGACCGGGCGCTCGGCCGGACGCCGCTCCGCATAGGCTCGTTCGACCAGTGCCAGTCCGCGGCGCTCGGCCTCCGCCGCCCCGGGGAGGGGCTCCTCTCGCAGCAGGGTGCGCAGGCGGTCCTCGCTCATCCCTCCACCTCGATCAGGTCGCGCAGGCGGTCGAGGCCCCGGCGCAGGCGCGAGTTGACCGTGCCCCGCGGCAGCTCGAGCATCCGCCCGATCTCACCGGGGGTGTACTCGAGCAGGTAGCGGAGCACGACCACAGCGCGTTGCTCGGGCGGCAGCTGCGCCAGGGCCGGCATCAGCTCGCTCGCCGACTCGTCGATCCGCTCCGCCGCGGCGCGCCCCTCGGAATCGCCGGCGCCGGCCCGCAGCGCCTCGCGACGCCCCCAGTCGATCGCGCGGTTGACGACGATCCGGTGCAGCCAGGGAGCGAAAGGCCGCCGGCGGTCGAAGCGGTCGAGGCCGTCGACCGCGGCCAGGAAAGCCTCCTGGGCGATATCCTCGGCCGCGGCGGCATCGTGGACGACGAGGTAGGCGGCGCGCTGGGCGCGCGGCCAGTGCATCGCGTAAAGCGCGGCGAGCGCCTCCCTCGAGCCTCGCTGGGCTTCTCGAATGAGCTTTCGCTCGCTGCCCTCAGTGCCCAAGCGTCACCTCTGCGGCGCAGCATCTCAATCTTCGCCCACCCGCGCCTCCCAGCGCCCGACCCGGTCGAGGGCGTCGTTGAGCCGCCCGGCGAGCCCGGGCGACAGTCGGCCTCTCGGTAGCTCGACCACGTAGGAGGCGCTGCGGGGGAAGCAGTGGTTCTGCCAGTTCGGGCCGGTGCCGGCGGGCCAGCGCATGAGGCGGAAGGGGATGCGCGCCAGGTGAGCGAAGAGTCGGCCCGCGGGAACGCTTCGCCAGCCTGGCGCGCCATGTCCCCAGGCGCGGACGAAGGGCCCGCCGCTTCTTATCTGGTGGAACCAGATCGTCACCCGCGGTCGCAGCTCGTTGACGATGCGGGCGGCGAGGCGGGCTTCGGGCTCCGAGAAGGGTCGAGGGCCGGAATATTCGGCGCTGCCGCGCTGTCCGATCGGCTTCCAGCCCGAGGGAAAGTTGCGGTTGAGGTCGACGCCGCGCCCGTTCAGCCGGGTCGCGGCGGCGGAGCCATCCGGATCGAGGTTCTCGACGACGAAGACGTTTGCGTTTGGCTCCGGGCAGCCGTTGATCAAGGGCTCGATCCCGCGCGCCGCGCACTCGTCGCCATGGATGCAGGCAAAGACCAGGACCCGGCCGTGAAAGCGGGGATCGCCGTACTGGCGCAGAACGATCGAGCGGCCGTCCAGCGACCTGCCGACCACGCCGGCTCTCTCGACCAGGTTGCCGGGGTGGCGGGGGGTTCGGGTGAAGGCGAGGAACCTGGTTGCCTTCGTGGCCGTAGCCGTGGGCCCGGACGCGGGCTTGAGCGGACGGGTCAGTCGCTCGACGTTCACCGAGAGCAGCGAGTCGGTGTGTTTGGGGACGCGGCCTGTCTGCGAGGAGCGGGAGTAGACCGCGAGCTGGCGCCCGCCATCCTCGAGGCGCAGCTTCAGCAGGAAAGGGTCGTCGGTCAGCCGCTCGAGGCCCGCCAGGTCGACGCGAATGAGGCGTCCACTTACCGTGTCGAGGGCGAGCAGGAAGGGCAGGCGCAGGTCGCCGTCGTAGAGGGCGTAGGTCCAGCGCCCGTTCGCACTCGACGCGCCGCTGATCGGCAGGCCGGAGAGGGCACGCCCGTCGTTGCTGACGGCCAGTGGTCGCGGCGCGAGTCCTCCGGTGCGGGTGTCGAGGGTCCAGAGGTCGAAGTCGTCCGAGGCGCGGTCATGCCTCGAGCCACGGTCATGCGTTCGATAGTGCCTCAGGTAGACCTTTGAGCCGTTCGGCGAGATCGCCTGGAAGTAGAAGTAACCCCCCAGGTTCAGGTAGCGAATCGCCTGCCGCGGTCGGTGCTGCCCCGCTCGGCGCGGGTGGCGGAGGTAGACATCGGTGTCGAGGATCGCCAGCCTCGCCAGCGGGGGCGGATAGGTGCGGGCGAAATGGATCAGTGTCAGCGTCCTGCCGTCGGCGGAGAGACCGCCGGCGCTGCCGTCGTAGGCGACCGCTGGGATGGCGTAGCTGCCCCGCAGACGCCACCAGCGGTCGATCGCGCCATCGCTCATGTCGATCCGCTCGATGATCGTCAGCGCCGGCTTGGTCTGAGGACTGAGGGTGACGTAGCGGTAGGAGCGTCCGTCCTGTTTGGTGACGATTCCCCCGGGCGCGGGTTCGCCTCCCGGTGCTTCCTTGGCGGCTGCGGTCGTGGTTGCAAGGCTCGCCAAAAGGAGCATGAGGAGGAAGGCCAGCTGTATGGCTATCTGTCTTTGTCGTCTCACACAGGGAATACGCGCGAGTCGGCCCCAGAGGTCCCGACCCCAAAAGACCTGCTCGGCCTCCTGCGTAGACTCGATCGCGTGTCCCGCGCCCAGCGCCTGACCCTGGTGGCGACGATCCTCGGCTCGACGGTCGTCTTCCTGGACTCGACCGTGGTCAACGTGGCGCTGCCGGCGATCGCCGATGGGCTCGACGCCGGGTTGGCGGGACAGCAATGGGTGGTCGAGGCCTACATGCTCACGCTGGTCTCGCTGCTCCTGGTCGGCGGCTCGCTCGGGGACCAGTTCGGCCGGAGGCGGATGTTCGTCATGGGTCTGGTGGCTTTTGGTGTGACCTCGGCACTCTGTGCGATCGCGCCGACGGTCGAGTTCCTGATCGCCGCCCGCGCCCTGCAGGGGATCGCAGGGGCGCTGCTGGTGCCGGGATCGCTGGCGATCGTCGCCGCCACCTTCGAGGGGGCCGAGCGCGGCAAGGCGGTCGGCACCTGGACCGCCTGGACCGGGATCGCGACCGTGATCGGGCCGGCCGGGGGAGGGGCCTTGATCGGCCTCACCTCCTGGCGGGCGATCTTCTGGGTCAACCTGCCGCTGATTGCGGCGACGGTGGCGCTGACCCTGCACTCGGTGCAGGAGAGCCGCGACCCCGACGCCTTCCGCGGCATCGACTGGACCGGGATCGGCCTCTCGGCCGCCGGCCTCGGCGGGCCGGTCTTCGCCCTGATCGAGCAGCCGACCCGCGGCTGGGGCGACCCGCTGGTCTGGATCCCCTTCATTGCCGGCATCGCTTGCTTCGTGCTCTTCGTCCTGCATGAGATGCGCGCCCGTCACCCGATGCTCGACCTCGGCCTGTTCAAGATCCGCAACTTCGCCGTCGCCAACCTGACCACGCTCTCGACCTACGCCGGGCTGATCGGAGGTCTCTTCTTCGTCGGCCTCTTCCTCCAGCAGGTGGCGGGCTACTCGCCCCTGGAGGCCGGCCTGGCGACGACGCCGATTTCGCTGATCCTCTTCCTGCTCTCGCCGCGCTGGGGAAAGCTGGCTTCGGGAACGGGCCCGCGATTGCCGATGACGATCGGCCCGCTCGTCGGCGGTCTCGGCCTGCTGCTGATGTTGCGGATCGGCTCGAACGCCGACTACGCGACCGACGTGCTGCCGGCGATCCTCGTCTTCGGCCTCGGCCTCTCCGCCACCGTCGCGCCGCTGACCGCGACCGTGCTCGACTCGGTCGAGGAACGCCACGTCGGCATCGCCTCCGGCGTCAACAACGGCATCTCGCGCGTTGCCGGCCTGCTCGCGATCGCCGTCCTCGGCGCCGTGATCTCGGCCTACTTCGGCTCGACCCTCGACGGCAACCTGGGCGACCGCCCCCTTGGCCCCCGCGCTGAGCAGACCATTTCCGACGCCAAAGCCCAGCCGCTCGCGGTGCCGAAAACCAACAAGCTTCCACCGGCCCAGGCGACACGCGTCAGCACCGCCTCCGCCGACGCCTCGACCTCGGCCTTCCACCTCGGCATCGGCATAGCCGGCGTCCTGATGATCATCGGCGGCGCCGTCTCCGGCGTCGGCATCGAGAACCCAAAGCGCAAAGTCGAAGCGATCGCCTCCCGCGGCTCTGCGCAAGCTGGCGAGTGCGGTCACGGAGCTGATGCAGACTGCGCCCAGGAGCCAGCCGCCGAACCCGCTTGAGCGCGCTGTCATCCCGCCCTGACTAGGCTGCCGGGCGTGAGCGCTCCAATCGTCTTCTCCGGCATCCAACCCACAGGACGCAAGCACCTGGGCAACTACATCGGCGCAATTCGACAGTACGTCGAGGGGCAGGACCGCGGCGACCCGGCGATCTTCTGCATCGTCGACCTGCACGCGATCTCGGTCGCCTATGACCCGGCCGAGCTTCGCGAGCGGCTCTACGACACGGCGGCGATTCTTCTTGCCGCCGGCCTCGATCCCGAGCGCTGCATCTTCTTCCGCCAGTCCGACGTGCGCGAGCACAGCGAGCTGACCTGGCTGCTCTCCGCGGTCACATCGCACGGCGACCTCAACCGCATGACCCAGTTCAAGGACAAGTCCGCTAAGCAGGAGCTGGTCTCCGCGGCGCTCTTCTTCTACCCGGTCCTGATGGCCGCCGACGTGCTCGCCTACCGGGCGACCGAGGTGCCGGTCGGCGACGACCAGCGCCAGCACGTCGAGCTGATGCGCGAGGTCGCCCGCCGCTTCAACGAGCGCTTCGGCGAGACCCTGGTCGTGCCGGAGATGCGCATTCCCACGGTAGGGGCGCGGATCATGGACCTGCAGGAGCCGGAACGGAAGATGTCGACCACCGGCGGCACCGAGGCCGGCACCGTGCTCGTCCTCGACGAGCCGGCGGTGATCCGCAAGAAGCTCGGCAGCGCCGTCACGGATTCCGGTCGCGAGATTCTTCACGACCGGGACGCGAAGCCGGGAATTACCAACCTGATTGAAATCCTCGCCGCAGTCCGGGGTCAGTCCCCGGCAGAGATCGAGGAGGACGCCAGGCCACTGGGCTACGGCGCCTTCAAGGACACAGTCGCAACAGAGGTCGTCGAGTACCTGGCCCCGGTCCGTGAGGGCTACGCCGAGCTGCGTCCCGACGAGGCGGCGCTGGAGGCGATCCTCGCAGCCGGTGCGGAGAAGGCCCGCGCGATCGCCGCGCCGGTCGTCGCCGATGTCCGCGAGCGCATGGGTTTCTGTCCCGCCTGACTCGCCGTCGCGCCGGGGCGTTACCGTCCACCGATGACCGTCGCCGAGCTGGACCTCGACCTCGACGTCTTCGCCGGTCCCTTCGACCTGCTGATGGCGGTCGTCCTGCGCGAGGAGGTCAGCCTGCTCGAGGTCGAGCTGGCCGAGGTCGTCGTCGCCTACGTCGAGCATCTCGAGCGCACCGAGGAGCTGGAGCTCGACGTCGCCACCGAGTTCCTCGTCCTGATCGCCTCGCTGCTGGAGCTGAAGTCGCGCCTGCTGCTGCCCGGCGAAGAGGAGGCGCTCGAGGATGTGACGCCCGAGGAGGCGGTCGAGGAGCTGGTCGCCCGCCTGCTCGAGTACCGCCGCTACCGCGACGCTGCGGCGGTGCTGGAGCAGCGCTTCGAGGCGGCGCGCGGTTACCTCTACCGCTCGGCGCCGCTGCCGACCGAGCTGCGCAAGGTCGCCCTCGACGCGGCGACCGCGGTTTACGACCCCGACCGCCTCGGCGCCGCCCTCGGCGACCTGCTGACGATCCCGCCGGAACTCAATCTCGACCACATCCGACCCACGGTCTCGCTGGAAAAACGGCTGCGCGCCCTGCGCGAGGCCCTGCGCGGCAGCGCCAGCATCGATTTCGACGAGCAGTTCGGCGAAGAGGACCGCCTCACTCAGGCAGTCACCCTCTTCGCTCTGCTCGAGATGTACCGCAAAGGAGAGGCGACCTGGGAGCAGTCCAAGCCCTTCGGCCCGATCCAGATCCACAAGAAGGAGGCCGCGCCATGAGGTTCCGGTGCGCCTTTTACGGCGCCTGCCCGCATAAAGCGCACCGGAAGGAGTGCCTGTGAGTGACCTGACCCGGACGATCGAGGCGCTGCTCTTCCTCTCGCCGCAACCGGTCAACGCGCGCGACCTTGCCGAGGCGACCGAGTCCACCGAGGGCCAGGTCGAGGAGGCGATCGCGCTGCTGCGCGAGGACCTCGCCGAGGGCAAGCGCGGCGTCGTCCTGCGCGAGGTCGCCGGCGGCTTTGCGCTGGCCAGCGATCCCGCCAGCGAGGCAGCCGCCCGTCGCCTGCTGGCCAAGCCGCGCACGCCGCCGCTGACCCAGGCCCAGGCCGAGACGCTGGCGATCGTCGCCTACCTGCAGCCGGTCACCCGACCAGAGGTGGCCCGGATCCGCGGCGTCACCTCCGAGTCGGCGGTGCAGACCCTGGCGGAGCGCGGCCTGATCGAGGAGTCGGGGCGCTCGCAGTTCGGGGCGGCGATCTTCAAGACGACCGAGCTGTTCGAGCGGCTCTTCGGGCTCGCCGGGTTGGACGCGTTGCCCGATCCCTCCAAGTTCGATCCGACGCCTGAGGACGAGCGCGAGCTGCGGGAGCGGCTGCTCAAGGCTGGGGAGCAACGATCCGAGCCGTGAGTGTGGGCGGGACCGGGGAAGGTCCCGACGGAACAACAGCGGGGAGGTTCCGTCGGGACCTTCCCCGGTCCCGCGGACGCCTGTGAGGCTCGCGAAGTTTCTCGCGCATGGAGGGGTGGCCTCCCGGCGTAAAGCCGAGCTGATCATTGGCAAGGGGCGGGTCAGGGTGAACGGGGCGGTGGTGACGGACCCGGCGAGGGACGTCACGGATGCTGATGAGGTGCGGGTCGATGGGAGCTTGGTTGGGACCGAGGCGCGGGAGGTTTGGGCGGTGAACAAGCCGGCGGGGGTGGTCTCGACGGCGCGGGAACCCGGAGGGCGGCCGGCGGTGGTGGAACTGGTCGATACGACGGCTCGGCTGTATCCGGTGGGGCGGCTCGATGCCGAGTCGACCGGCTTGCTCTTGCTCACCAACGACGGGGAGCTGGCCAATCGGCTGACGCATCCGCGCTACGGGGTGCGCAAGGCCTATCGGGCGGAGTTGCGGCGGCCGCCGTCTGACGCTGACTTGGGTCGGCTCGAGCGGGGGGTTGAGCTCGAGGACGGGATGACGGCGCCGGCGGAGGTCCAACGGCTTGGCGAGCGGGAGATCGAGATCGTCTTGCGCGAGGGACGCAACCGCCAGGTGCGGCGAATGGCGGAGGCGATCGGCAACCGGGTGGTGAAGCTGCGGCGGGTGCGCTTCGGTCCGATCGAGCTGGGGCGGCTGAGCAGCGGCCAAGCGCGGCGACTGAACGAGAAGGACATCGCCCGGCTCTGGGAAGATGCAAAACGATGAGTGAGGAGCGACTCTTCGCGGTCCGCGGGGCCGTGCAGGCCAGCGCCAACGAAGCGGATGCGATCGTTGCGGCAACCGAGGACCTGATGCGCGAGCTGCTCGACCGCAATGAGCTCAGCGCCGAGGCGATGGTCAGCTGCCTCTTCACCACCACGGAGGACCTCGACGCCGAGTTTCCGGCCGTCGCCGCGCGGCGGCTCGGCCTCGACACGGTGCCGCTGATCTGCGCCCGCGAGATCGACGTGCCGGGGGCGATGCCGCGGGTGATCAGGACGATGGTCCACTACTACGCCCCGCTCGACCACAAGCCGGACCACGTGTACTTAGGCGCGACGCAGGAGCTGCGCGGCGACCTGCACGCCGCCCAGTAGTCACGTCGTTGAAGGGTTTTCCGGGCCAGGAGCCCGACAATCCTTCAAACTCCCAGCGATGAGCGTCACCTTTGCCGAGAAGCTCGCCCGCATGCCGGGCTACCAGGCCGGTGTGCCGACCGGGCAGGCGCCGGAGGCGATCGCGTCCGGCGGCATCGCTCAGCTCGCGTCGAATGAGTCGCCGAGCCCGCCTCACCCCAAGGTGATCGAGGCGATCGCAACCGCGGCCGGGGCGATGAACCGCTACCCCGATCCAGACGCGACGCTGCTGCGTCGTCGCATTGCCGAGCGCTACGACACCGACCCCGCCCGGGTCGCGGTCGGCAACGGTTCCTGCGAGATCCTCCTCGCCGCCGCCGAGGCGCTCTGTGAGCCGGGGGCCGAGATCCTCTACGCCTGGCCCGCTTTCTCGATGTACCCGTACCTGCCGGCGCTGACCGGAGCCCGGGAGGTCCGCGTGCCGCTCGCCGCCGGCGACGTCCACGACCTCGCGGCGATGGCAGCCGAGGTGACGGCGGCGACCCAGCTGGTCCTCGTCTGCAATCCGAACAACCCGACCGGCACTCACGTACCCGCGGCCGAGGTGGCCGAGTTCTGCGCCGGGCTGCCTTCCCATGTCACCGTGATCCTCGACGAGGCCTACGTCGAGTTCCAGACCCATGACGACGTCGACGCCGCGGTCGACCTGCTCGCCGACCTGCCCAACCTGGTCGTCCTGCGCACCTTCAGCAAGTGCTACGGCCTCGCCGGGCTGCGGGTCGGCTATGCCCTCGGCTCACCCAAGTTCCGCGCCGCGATCGACGCCGTGCGCCAGCCCTTCAGCGTCAATGCCCTCGCGCAGGCCGCCGGGGCCGAGGCGATCCTCCATCAGGACGACGTCAGCAGACGAGTCGAGAGCACGATCGCCGAGCGCCTGCGGGTTGAGCAGGGCCTGAGCGAGCTCGGCCTTGCCACCGCCGAGACCCACGCCAACTTTTCCTGGATCGACCTCGGCGAAGCCGAGGAGGCCGAGGTCGTCGCCGGCCTCGCCGAGCGCCAGATCGCCGTCCGTCCCGGCACGCCGTTGGGCGACCCCGGCCACATCCGCGTCTCCTACGGCACCGCCGAGGAGAACGGCCGCTTCCTCGCCGCGCTGGGCGAACTGCTCGGTTAGTTACCGACCCGCGGGTGGACGCTCCGCTCCCCACCTGCTACAAAGTCAGGGAAGGTGAAGCAATCAGCCGACACGACGAGCGTCACCCGCGCCTCCGGCGCCGCGCTCGCCCCCGCGCGCTTCTCCTATTTCTGGCGATTTAGCTAGGCGTCCGGCCTCGCGGCTCTGCCGCACCACAAGCAGCAACCGGCCCGGGCGCCTCAGAGAACTCGTTCCGCCGCACGCGTGCGGCGGAGAAACCGGAAGTAGGCTTGTGAACGTGGAGGACGGTGAAGGCAAGATGATGATCGGGATGAAGGGCGAGACGCGAGACCGGGTCCGCGACCAGCGGATCGAGCGGATCGAGGAGCTGGTCTCGCCGGGAGCGCTGCTCGCCGACCTGCCGCTGGGAGACGATCGCGAAGGGGCCGTGGTGCGAGGCCGCGGCGAAGTCGGCAACGTGCTCGACGGCAGCGATGACCGGGTGCTGGTCGTGGTCGGGCCCTGCAGCGTGCACGACCCGGCGGCGGCGCTGGACTACGCCGGCCGACTTGCCGAGCAGGCGCGCAAGCTGAGCAGCGACCTGCTGATCGCGATGCGGGTCTACTTCGAGAAGCCGCGGACGACGACCGGCTGGAAGGGACTGATCAACGACCCGCACCTCGACGGCTCGCTCGACGTCAACACCGGTCTGCGCATGGCGCGTCAGCTGCTGCTCGAGGTGCTCGACCACGACCTGCCGGTCGGCACCGAGTTCCTCGACCCGATCACACCGCAGTACATCGCCGACGCGGTCTCCTGGGGGGCGATCGGCGCACGCACCACGGAGAGCCAGATCCACCGCCAGCTCGGCTCCGGCCTCTCGATGCCGATCGGCTTCAAGAACCGCACCGATGGCAACGTCCAGGTGGCGGTCGACGCCGTGCGCGCGGCGGCGGCGCCACACGCCTTCGCCGGTATCGACGATGCCGGCGCCCCGGCGATCCTCTACACCAGCGGCAACCCCGACGGCCACGTGATCCTGCGCGGCGGTCGCGGCGCTCCCAATCACCGGGCTGAGGACGTCGCCGAGGCCCTTGAGCTGCTGCGCGTCGCCAGCCTGGCCGAGCGGCTCGTGATCGACGCCTCCCATGACAACAGCGGCAAGGACCCAGCCCGGCAGCTGCTTGCCGCCGGGGAAATCGCCGACCAGGTCGCCGACGGCAACGCCGCGATCGCCGGGGTCATGCTCGAGTCCTTCCTGGTCGAGGGTCGCCAGGACCTCGGCGAGGGCGAGCTCGTCTATGGCCAGTCGATCACCGATCCCTGCCTCAACTGGGAGGCGACCGTCTCGATCCTCGACCAGCTCGCTTCGGCTGCAAGGGCGCGGCGCGGCGAATGAGGATCGCCGTCCTCGGCGTCGGCCTGATCGGCGGCTCGATCGGGTTGGCCGCTCGTCAGCGGCTCGAGGCCGAGGTGGTGGGGTTCGACCCCGATCCGGGGACCTTGGATAGAGCGGGTGAGGATAGGGCGATCGATCGTGGCGCGAGCACCGTGGCCGAGGCTTGCGAGGGTGCCGAGGTGGTCTTCTGCGCCGCGCCGGTGGCGGGCCTGCCCGAGCTGGCCACGGCAGCGCTTGCGGCCTGCGGCCCGGAGACCGTCGTCACCGACGTCGGCTCGACCAAGCGCGACATCGTTGCCGCGCTCGGCGCCGACGAGCGCTTCATCGGCGGCCATCCGCTTGCCGGCGCCGAGACATCGGGCGTCGAGAACGCCCGCGCCGATCTCTTCGAGGGCGCACGCTGGTACCTGACGCCGAAATCGGCCCGCTCCAGCGGCCTGCTCTACGACCGCCTGCAGCGCACCGTCACCGGCCTCGGCGCCCGCGTGCAGGCGATCGACGCCGAAGCGCACGATCGCCTGATGGCGACGATCAGCCACCTGCCCCACGTCGTCGCCAACGTCCTCGTCGGCCAGGCCGTCGAGGAGCTGACTCGGGACTCGGAGCGGATGCCCGAGGTGGGACCGAGCTTCCGCGACACGACCCGGGTCGCCGGCGCCAACCCGGCCATCTGGGGCGACATCTTCGCCAGCAACCGCGAGGCGGTTGCCGAAGCCGTGGACGGCGTGGTCGAGCGCCTGCGCGAGGCGGCGGCGCTGATCCGCGAGGGCGAGCGCGACGCCGTCGCCGCCTGGCACGCGGAGGCCGGCAGCGACCGGCGCCGCCTGCTCGAGACCGAACTCGCCGGTGGGCCGCTGCGCGAGCTGCGCGTCGTCGTCGCCAACCGGCCGGGCACGATCGCCGAGCTGGCGCTGGCGCTCGGTGAGGCCGGGGTCAATATCGAGGACATGGCGCTCTACCCGGCGCCCGACATGACCTCCGGTGCGGTCTCGCTCTGGGTCTCGGGGGACGAGCAGGCCGAGCGCGCCGCGAGCCTGGTGCGCCGACTCGGCCACAGCGTCAGCGCCGTCGGCAACGGCGGCTAGCTGCGATGGCGACGCGTTTCGAGCCGACCGGACCGCTGAGCGGCAGCCTGCGCCCCCCCGCCGACAAGTCGATCTCCCACCGCACCGCGCTGATCGCCGCGATGGGCGAAGACGTGACGGAGATCGAGGGCTACCTCGATTCCGCCGACACCCGCTCGACCCTCGACGCCGTGCAGGCGCTCGGCGCCGAAGTCGAGGGCGTGTCGCCGAGCGGAATCGAGCCCGTGATCCGCATCCAGGGCATCGGCCTGCGCAGCGCCCGCAGCACCCCGATCGACGTCGGCAATGCCGGCACCCTGCTGCGCCTGCTGCCCGGCTGGCTCGCCGGGCAGCCCGGCGGCCGCTGGACGCTCGACGGCGACGGTTCGATCCGGCGCCGCCCGGTCGACCGGATCGCTGCGCCGCTGCGCCGGATGGGCGCCCAGCTGAGCTGCCGCGAGGGGCGCCTGCCGCCGCTCGAGGTCGAGGCGGCACCGCTGCAGGCGATCGAGTACGAGATGCCCATCGCCAGCGCCCAGGTCAAGTCGTGCCTGCTCTTCGCTGCGCTCCTGGCCGAGGGCGAAACCTGGCTGCGCGAGCCCGCGCGCAGCCGCGATCACACCGAGCGCATGCTTGCCGCCGCCGGGGCCGACGTCGTCTGGCTGCGGGGTGGCATCGCGGTGCGCCCCGCAAAGCGCCTCGAACCGAGCGAGCTCGCCGTGCCCGCCGACTTCTCCTCGGCCGCCTTCTTCCTCGTCGCCGCCCTGCTCGTGCCGGGCAGCGAGGTGACGCTGGAAGGTGTCGGCAACAACCCGACCCGGACGGGGCTGCTGACGATCCTCGAGCGGATGGGGGCGGAGGTGGAGCTCGAGCCGGTAGGCGAGCGCGGCGGCGAGCCGATCGGCACCCTGCGCGTCCGCGCCTCGGCGTTGTGCGGCACCGAGGTCGGCGGCGACGAGATCCCGCTGGCGATCGACGAGCTGCCCCTGGTCGCTCTCGCCGCCTGCTTCGCAGAGGGAGAGACGACGATTCGCGACGCGGCCGAGCTGCGCCGTAAGGAGTCTGACCGGGTGGCCACGACTTGCGCGGCGCTGGAGGCACTCGGCGCCAGCGTCGAAGCGCGCGAGGATGGCATCCGGATCGAGGGCGGCGGCGGCCTGCGCGGTGGCACGATCTCCTCGCACGGCGACCACCGGATCGCGATGCTCGGCGCCGTCGCCGGTCTTGCCTCGCGCGAGGGCGTCACGGTTGAGGAAATGGACGCGGCCGCGGTCAGCTACCCCGGCTTCGAGGCCGACCTCGCCTCGCTCGCACGGCGGCGCTCCTGAGCGCGCAACGCGCGAGCGCCCTCCGTCTCTACGCTGCCGGCCATGGTCATCGCCATCGACGGACCCGCGGGGGCCGGTAAGTCCACCGTGGCGCGTGCCCTTGCCGCCGAGCTCGGCTTCACCTACCTCGACTCCGGGGCGATGTACCGCTGCGTTGCCCTGGCGGCGCTGCGGCGCGGCGCCGACCTTGACGATTCCGGCGCGGTCAGCGAGCTCGCAGGCTCGATCGCCATCTCGCTCGACGGTGAGAGGGTCACGCTGGACGGCGAGGACGTCAGTACCGAGATCCGCGAACCCGACGTGAGCGAGGCGTCCTCGCGCGTCTCCGTCCACCGGGGTGTGCGCGAGGCGATGGTGGCGCGCCAGCGCGAGCTGATCGCCGCCGGCCGCTACGTCGCCGAGGGTCGCGACATCGGCACCGTGGTCAGCCCCGACTCGCCGCTGAAGGTCTTCCTCACCGCCTCTGCCGAGGAGCGCGCCCGGCGTCGTGCCGCGCAGACGGGGGAGGACGCCGTGGCCGTCCTCGTCGCGCAGCGCGAGCGCGACCGCCGCGACGAGACCCGCGAGCACAGCGCCCTGCGCCCTGCCGCCGACGCGGTCGAGATCGACACCACGGGCATCTCCCAGGATGAGGTCGTCGCTCAAATCGCCTCGCTCGCCCGCGACCGAGACCTCGCCCAATGAGGTGCAACGTTTTGCGACCCTCAGGGAGCCGAAAAACGTTGCACCTGCCGAAGGTATGGGCATGAGCTTGCCCACGGTCGCCATCGTCGGCTTCCCCAACGTCGGCAAGAGCACCCTGGTCAACCGCCTCGCCGGCGGCCGGGAGGCGGTCACCCACGCCGAGTCGGGGGTGACCCGCGACCGCAAGCGGGTCCGCTGCGAGTGGAACGGCCTCGCCTTCGAGCTGCTCGACACCGGCGGCATCGACCTCGAGGACGAGTCCGAGCTGGCCCGCGACATCCAGCGCCAGGCGCGGCTCGGGATCGCCGAGGCGGACGTGGTGATGCTGGTCGTCGACGCCCGCGCCGGCGTTCGTGCCGGCGACGTCGAGCTGGCCAGGACCCTGCGCGGGGCGGAGGTCCCGGTGATCGTCGTCGCCAACAAGGTCGACCGGCCCGAGGACGAGCACCTGACTGCCGAGCTCAACCAGCTAGGCCTCGGTGAGCCGCTGCCGGTCTCGGCCAGTCACGGACTCGGCAGCGGCGACCTGCTCGACCGCGCGGTCGAGCTGCTCGGCGAGCACGCCAAGCCGAGCGAGGACTCCGACGCGGTGCGGGTGGCCGTGATCGGCCGGCCCAACGCGGGCAAGTCCTCGCTGGTGAACGCCTTCCTCGGCTCCGAGCGGGTGATCGTCTCCGACCGCGCCGGCACCACGCGCGACTCGATCGACACCGAGGTCGAGGTCGACGGCCGCCGGGTGGTCCTCGTCGACACCGCCGGCCTGCGGCGGCGGTCGAAGGTCGCCGGCACGGTCGATTACTACGCCCAGCTGCGCTCCGAACACGCCGTCGAGCGCGCCGACGTCGCGCTCGTCGTCTGCGATGCCGGTGACGGGATCACCGCCGAGGACCTGCGCGTCGCCGAGATGGCGATGAAGGCCGGCTGCGCCACTCTGCTGGCACTCAACAAGTGGGACGAAACCCGCACCGACGTCGACGATGCCCGCGCTCGGGTCACCCAGAAGCTGCGCCTGCGCCCAGCGGTGATCACCTGCTCGGCGACCCGCGGGCGCAACGTCGCCAACCTGCTGCCCAAGGCGCTGGCGCTGGCCGACCGCGCTGCCGAGCGGATCCCCACCCCCGAGCTCAACCGCTTCATCGCCGACGTGGCGGCGAGGACGCCGCCGCCCTCGCGCCGCGGCCGTCGCTTGCGGATGTACTACGCCGCCCAGGTCGGCGAGCGTCCGCCACGGATCGCGATCCAGGTCAACGACCGCAAGCTGATCAACCGCGAATGGGCCTATCACCTCGAGAACCGCCTGCGCGAGACCTACGGGCTGGAGGGCGTCCCACTGGTAATCGACTTCGTGCCCCATAGCGGCACCCGCCGGGGGCGCGCCTGAGGGCTGGAGTACCGGCACCTCGGAGACGGGGCTCAAACAGACCATCTAGGCTTCCGGCATGAGCGATATCCAGCCACTCGCCGAGGGCGAGTACCTCTTCACGTCCGAGTCCGTCACCGAGGGCCATCCCGACAAGGTCGCCGACGCGATCTCTGACGCCGTGCTCGACGCGGTGATGGCGGGCGACCCGGAGGGCCGCGTCGCCTGCGAGACGCTGGTCAACACCGGCATGGCGGTGGTCTCGGGCGAGATCTCGACCAGCGTCCATCTCGACGTTCCCGAGCTGGTCCGCGAGACGATCCGCGGGATCGGCTACGACCACGGCGATTACGGCTATCACTGCGACCACATCTCGGTCCTGGTCTCGCTCGACAAGCAGTCGCCCGACATCGCTCAGGGCGTCGACAAGGCCTACGAGACGCGAACCGAGTCGACCGAGGACGAACTGCTGGTTGCCGGCGCCGGCGATCAGGGAATGATGTTCGGCTACGCCACCGATGAGACCGAGGCGCTGATGCCGATGCCGATCCATCTCGCCCACCGGCTGGCCGAACGGCTCGCCGCGGTGCGCAAGGACCGCTCGCTCGAGTACCTCGGCCCAGACGGCAAGACCCAGGTCACCGTCCGTTACGCCGACGGCCGCCCGGTGCGGGTCGAGAAGCTGCTGATCTCCACCCAGCACGCCGAGGGCGTCGAGTCGGAGTCGAAGATCAAGCCCGACCTCTGGGAGAGCGTCGTGCTGCCGGTGTTGAACGCCGAGGCACCCGGCCTCTTCGACGAGGCGGAGCTGCGCAGGCACTTCCTCGTCAACCCGACCGGCAAGTTCGTGATCGGCGGCCCGGTCGGCGACGCCGGCCTCACCGGGCGCAAGATCATCGTCGACACCTACGGCGGCATGGCCCGCCACGGCGGCGGTGCCTTCTCCGGCAAGGACCCGTCCAAGGTCGATCGCTCCGCGGCCTACGCCTCCCGGCACGTCGCCAAGAACGTCGTCGCCGCCGGCCTCGCCCAGCGCTGCGAGGTCCAGGTCGCCTACGCGATCGGCGTCGCCCGCCCGATCTCGCTGATGGTCGAGACCCTCGGCACCGGCACCCTGCCCGACTCTCAGATCTCCCGGCTGGTCGAAGACGAGTTCGACCTCCGCCCAGGCGCCTTCCGCGGCTACCTCGACCTGCACCGGCCGGTCTTCAGCCAGACTGCCGCATACGGCCACTTCGGCCGCGAGGGCGATGCCTTCACCTGGGAGCGCACCGACCGGGCCGAGGCGTTGAAGAGCGCTGTCGGCAGCGCCCAAGCAGCTCCCGCCTGAAGCTCGCTCAGCGGGGCGGCTGAGCTTCGCCCAGCCCGTGGGAGCCGGCTGCGGTGGCTCCCGTTGCCTGGTCGACGCTGTGGACGACGTCGGCCGGATCGGCCACCCCGTAGAAGACGAAGTTGTAGTCGTCGCCCGCGGCTGTGTCGAAGTCGACGTCGCCGATCTGCATCAGGCGCTGATAGACCGACTGCTTGTAGTTGACGTTCTGGACCCGCTCCAGGCGCGTCTCCTGGACCTCGCGGGAGACGATGCCGCGGCGGATGTTGAGGCGGCGGTCGGTGATCGTGTAGGTCGTGGCGAGGCGCTTGACGAGGCCGATCAGGACGGTCGCGGCGACGATCACGAGGACGACGAGGAATACGGTTGCGCTGCTCGAGCCGAAGAGCTTGAAGAGGACGCCGGCGATCGCGGCGACAAGGATTCCCTTCAGGTAGAAGCCGAGGATCGCTCGCCATGACGGATGGCCCTGGAAGATCACCTGCTCCCCGGGGCTGAGGTTGAGCGCCATCGCGCCGCAGCATACCCGCGCCGTCCGCGTCCCTCCATAACGTGAGCGAGTGTCGATAGCGAAGGTCGAGCCGCTCACCACCGCCCGCGCCCTGCGCGGTCCCTTCGACTACCGCCTGCCCGAGGCGATGGCCGACCTCGCGATCGGCAGCCTGGTCAAGGTTCCCTTCGGCCGGCGGCGCATCCTCGGCGTCGTCGTCGGCCTCGCCGACGCATCGGCGCTGCCGGCGGAGCGACTCGCCGAGCCGATCGAAGCGCTCGAGGCCGGCACCCCTGCCGAGCTCGTCCGACTCGGTCTCTGGATCGCCGAGGAGTACTGCTCGACCCCTTCGCGGGGGCTGCAGCTGGTGCTGCCGCCGGGGACGGGGGCCGGCGGCCAGCGGGTCCGCGCGCGGCACGAGCTGCGGGCCGAGATGACCGTGGCGGGAGAGGAGGCGCTGAGCGGGGAGGAGCGGCTCGGCGTCAAGCAGCGGGCGGTGCTGGAGGCTTTGCGGGGAGGAGAGATGTCGGCGGCGGAGTTGAGCGAGGCGGTCGGTTCGGACCGTGGGGTCCTGCGGCGGCTCGAGCAGCGCGGCCTGGTCGCGACGCGCAGCTCGCTGGTGCGGCGCCACTCGGCCCAGCCGCAGGTCGGTGCGAGCGGCGGTCGCCCCCGGCTGCTGCCCGAGCAGCGAGCCGCGGTCGAGGCGATCGTCGCCGCGCTCGACGGCGAGGCTGGCGCGCCGCGAGAGCAGCTGCTGCACGGCGTCACCGGCTCCGGCAAGACCGAGGTCTACCTCGCCGCGGTCGAGGCGGCTCTTGCCCGCGGCAAGGGGGCGATCGTCCTCGTCCCCGAGATCGGCCTGGCGCCGCAGGCGGTGGCGCGCTTCCGGGCGCGGCTGGGCGATCGCTTCGCGGTCCTCCACTCGGCTCTCTCCGACGGCGAGCGCTACGACGAGTGGCAGCGGCTGCGCAGCGGCGAGGCGAGCGTTTGCGTCGGGCCCCGCTCGGCCGTCTTCGCGCCGCTGCACGATCTCGGCCTGGTCGTGATCGACGAGGAGCACGACGCCTCCTACAAGCAGGAGGGCGACCCCTGCTACGACGCCCGCGCGGTCGCCCGCCGCCGCGCCGCCGTGAGCGGCGCGGTGCTGGTCGCCGGCACGGCGACGCCACGGCCCGAGTCCTGGCTCGAGCTGCCGCGGCTGGAGCTGCCGCGCCGAGTCGACGGCCAGGCGATGCCCTCGGTGCGGGTGCTCGACATGCGCGAGGCCGATCCCCGCTCCGGCGCCCTTCACGCTGAGACGTGGGCTGCCTTGGAGAGTGTCCGCACCGCCGGCGCCAAGGCGATCGTGATGGTCAACCGGCGCGGCTTCGCCCCCTGGCTCACCTGCCGCGCCTGCGGCCAGCACTGGAACTGCCCCAACTGTGACGTCTCGCTGATCGTCCACCGCCACAGCGGGCGGCTCGTCTGCCACCACTGCGCCCACCGCGAACCGCTGCCGAGCGCCTGCGGCGTCTGCGACTCGACCACGCTCTCGCGGGCCGGCGTCGGCACCGAGCAGGTCGAGGCGCTGCTGGCCGAGCGGTTGGCGCCGATGCCGGTCTTTCGGCTCGACGCCGACACCGCGGCCGGGCGCGGCGCCCACGCCCGCATCCTCGCCGCCTTCGGCGAGGCAGAGAGCGCCGTCCTCGTCGGTACCCAGATGGTCGCCAAGGGCCACGACTTCCCCGAGGTGACGCTGAGCGCGATCCTCGACGCCGACGCCACCCTGCGCTTCCCCGACTTCCGCGCCGCCGAGCGCACCTTTGCGATGGTTGCCCAGCTGGCCGGCCGCAGCGGCCGCGGCGCCGCCGGCGGCGAGGTGATCGTGCAGAC
>Ga0207639_10000750_pt1 | contig 22124 bp, 13 predicted proteins | sample KBSCornC32_FD_184299 | JGI IMG/M metagenome (GOLD analysis project Ga0207639, IMG submission 184299) | Corn rhizosphere microbial communities from Kellogg Biological Station, Michigan, USA - KBS Corn C3-2 (SPAdes) (version 2) | ecosystem: Host-associated > Plants > Roots > Rhizosphere > Soil ...
GCGATCGAATCCGATGGCGCCGGGACGATCCTGACCACGTGGCGCTGCCTGCACCAGCGCCATCCGGAAATGAGCCGCGAGCAGATGACGAAAGTCCTTCGCGAAAGACTCGGCGCGCAGCGTGTGCTCTGGCTCGAACGCGGTTATCTGCAAGGCGACGACACCGACGCCCACATCGACACGCTCGCGCGCTTTGCGCCGGATGACGTCATTGTTTTCCAGGCCTGCGATGATCCGGCCGATCCGCATTACGACGAACTCACCGCGATGCGCGACGAGCTCACGGCGCTGCGCACGACCGCGGGACAGCCATATCGGCTGCTCGGGTTACCGTGGGCGAAGCCGATTTTCGACGACGGCCGGCGCTTGGCTGCATCCTATGCCAATTATCTGATCGTCAACGGCGCGGTGCTGATCCCGGCCTATGACGACCCGGCCGATGGCGAAGCGGCGCGCGCGATTGCCGCCGCCCACCCCGGACGCGAAGTAATTGCGGTACCCTGCCGGCCCCTGATCTGGCAAAACGGCAGCCTGCATTGCCTGACGATGCAGTTGCCCGACGGCCTGCTCAAAACGAGTACGTTGAATGTATAAGACACTGCGCGTCGCGCTGCTGCAGGAAACCGACCACGGCAGCGTGAGCGCGAACCTCGACGCGATCGAATCCGGCTTGCGCACCGCGGCCGCCAAAGGCGTGCGCCTGGCGCTGTTGCAGGAGCTGCACAACGGGCCGTATTTCTGTCAGCACGAAAGCACGCACGAATTCGACCGCGCCGAGACGATTCCCGGGCCGAGCACCGCGCGCATCGGCGCGCTCGCCGCAGAGCTGAAACTCGTTGTTGTCGCGTCGCTGTTCGAGCGTCGAGCCGCGGGCATTTATCACAATACCGCCGTGGTGTTCGACTGTGCGAAAGATATTTGTGGAAAATACCGCAAAATGCACATTCCGGACGATCCGGCGTATTACGAGAAATTCTACTTCACGCCCGGCGACTTGGGCTTTCAGCCCATATCGACTTCGGTCGGCAAGCTCGGCGTGCTGGTGTGCTGGGACCAATGGTATCCGGAAGCCGCGCGCCTCATGGCTTTGGCCGGCGCCGACGTGCTGCTCTATCCGACCGCGATCGGCTGGGATCCTTCCGACGATGCTGCGGAAAAAGACCGCCAGCGCGACGCCTGGATTACCGTGCAGCGCGGCCATGCCGTGGCGAACGGATTGCCACTGCTCGCTTGCAACCGCGCCGGGTTCGAAGACGCACCCGATGACGGTCGCGGCCTGCAGTTCTGGGGATCGAGTTTCGTCGCCGGGCCGCAAGGCGAAATGCTCGCCCAAGCGCAGGCCGACAAACCGGAACTGCTCATTGCCGATGTGGACATGCAGCGCAGCGAAGCGGTGCGCCGCATTTGGCCGTTCTTGCGCGACCGACGCATCGACGCCTACGATGATTTGCTGAAACGTTTCCGCGATTGAGCATGGATTCCCCAACCGTTTCCTCCGCGGCACCTGATGCCGCCGACGCGGCGCACGCCGACCAGCCGCTCGCGCACGTCCTTCGCGACGGCGTCGAGTACACGCTGCTCGGCACCGCACACGTGTCGCGCGCGAGCGTAGCGGCGGTGCAATCGCTGATCGACAGCGGCGATTACGATGCGATTGCCGTTGAATTGTGCGACACGCGTTTTCGCGCGATGCGTGATCGCGAGGCCTGGCGAAATCTGGACCTGCTCAAGATCATCCGCGAAGGCAAAGCCGGCATGGTCGCGGCGAACCTCGCGCTTTCTGCCTACCAGCGGCGTCTCGCCGAGCAGTTCGGCATCGAGCCCGGCGGGGAAATGAAAGTGGCCGCCGATCTCGCTGATCAGCGGGGCAAGCCGCTGTGGCTCATCGATCGCGAGATCGCCACTACGCTCAAGCGCGCCTATCGCAGCGTGCGCCTGCGCGACCGACTCGGCATTTTTTCCGGTCTTATCGCCAGCGTGTTCGAACGCGGCGGCGTGGCCGAGGAAGAAATCGAGAAGCTCAAGCAAGGCGACATGTTGCAGAGTGCGTTCAGCGAATTTGCCGAACAGTCCGAACCGCTATACCGCAGCCTGATCGCCGAACGCGATACGTTCATGGCCGCGCGCTTACGCGAGGAGGCCGCCAAGCAATCGCTGCGGCGCGTGCTCGTGATCATCGGTGCCGGTCACCTGGCCGGTATCCAGCGCGAACTTGCCGCGCAGAATGAAGCACCGCACACCATTCTCGCCGCGCTCAATGCGGTGCCTCCGGCGGCGCAGTGGCCGAAATGGATCGGCATCGGTTTGCTCGTCGCGATTTTCGGTGCGATCGCCTACGCATTCACGCGCGGCGTCGGTTTCGGCACCTTGGCGCTGCGCGACTGGATACTGTTCACCGGCATCGGCGCCGCCATCGGTACGCTGGCCGGTGGCGGACACATCTTGAGCGTGCTGACTGCGCTCATCGTCGGTCCGCTGAAACCGTTCCGCCCGTTCGTGCCGGTCGGCGCCGTGGCCGCCGCCGTGGAGATGGCGCTGCGCCGCCCGCGCGTGGCCGATTTCGAGGCGCTGCGCGACGATGTCATTGACTGGCACGGCTGGTGGCGCAATCGCGTGTCGCGCACCCTGCTCGTGTTCCTGTTCTCCAATTTCGGCATGATGATCGGCGAATGGATGGCCGGCATCCGCATCTTGAATCGGGTCTTATGAGTCTTTCCAGATTGTTGTTCAAACCCAAGTGGCAGGACAAGGATCCCGCCACACGCAAAGCCGCGATCATGGCAGGCAGCGACGACGCCGAATTGAGCGCTGCGCTGCCCGAAATCGCGCGCCGCGACGAAGATGCGGGCGTGCGCCTGGCCGCCTTGCAGCGGCTCGGCGATTACGAGGCCTGGCGCGAGCGTTCCACCGGAGATGCGCAAGGCTCCGTGCGCGCCTTTGCGCGCGAGAACTATCTGGCGATGCTGTGTTCCGGCACTGGTGCGCCGCCGGTCGCACGCCGCATCGCCGAACTCGAAACGCTGAGCGAAGACGAAATCGAACGCGTAGCGACTTCGGCGACGGACGTCGCGCTTCGGCGCGAGGCAATCACGCGAGTTTCCAAACAAACTCTCATCGCGCAGCGCGCCGCCGCCGATCCCGACGCGACGCTGCGCCTGCAGCTTCTCGAACGCGTGACCGACACGACCTTGCTCGAGCGCATCGCCGAACGCACGCGCAAAACCGACAAGGCTGTCAGCCGTCGCGCACGCGAGCGATTGCAAGCCGCGCGCATCGGCGCGGGCGACGCGACCGCGATCGCCGCTCACGCGCAAGCGCTGTGCGAACGGACCGAGGCGCTCATGCGCTTGTCGCCCGCGAACGCGGTGAGTGTGCTGGCCGAAATCGATACGGAGTGGAATGCACTCGGCAACACCGTGGCGGCCTCCCTGTCCGCACGGTTCCACGGCGCTCGCGCGCTGGTGCTGAAAGCCGGTGAGCCGCGCCCGGTGTCGACGCAAGAAGTCCTGCCCGTGATGGAAGCCCCGGCATCCGCCCCATCTGAACCCGTGCTCATCGCCGCTCCGCCGCCACCCATCGACGAGGCCGCAACGGAACGAGCACGCGCAGAACGCGCGCGCCAGAAGGCGCTGCGCGGGCAACTGGAAAGCGCCATCAAGGAATTTTCCGCGGCGCTCGATGCCGGCGACAGTGCCATCGCGCATCGCTTGCATGCGCAGTTCGAAGAGCAGCGCAAGCAGCTGCGCGATGTCGCGCCGGAGCTGCGCAGCCAGCTCGATTCGCTGCAGCCACGTTATGCCGAGCTGAAGCGCTGGCAGCACTGGTCCAACAATCAGCGCCGCCGTATTTTGTGTGCGGACATCGAAAACCTGATCGAGACGGGTGTGCATCCGGACGCGGTTGCGACGCGTGTGCGCGAGGCGCGTGAAGAATGGCGCCATATGAATGCCGCCGAAGGCCTCGGCGACGATGCCGAAGCCGCCGCCGGTATCGCGCATCGATTCCATGGCGCGTGTGCACGCGCACTGCGGCCGACGCGCGCGTATTTCGCCAAACGCAAGGAAGTCCGGCAGACCCATGCAAGTGAAATCGAGGAGCTCGTCGCGCGCGCGACCGCGATCGGCGACGACAGCACCGATTGGAAAGGCATTGGCGAACTGCGCACCGAAGCAAGCACGGCATTGCGTGCGCTCGACAACGTCGATCCACGTCGGCGGGCGAAGATCGCCGCACAGCTAAAAGGCGTGATTTCGCGCATGGCTGCACTCGCCGGCGCGCACGAAAGCGACGTCGAGGCCGCGAAAGCACGACTGATTGCTCAGGCCACGGCATTGTCGTCCGGCGGAAATGCCAATGCGGCGCGCGAGACGCGCGATCTGCAGAAACGCTGGACTGCGCTCGGCAACGGTCGGCGCAACACCGATCAGAAGCAGTGGCGCGAGTTCCGCGCGGCGTGCGATGCGGTGTTCGGCAAACTTGATGAAACGCGCAAGCAGCGCGAGGACGCGACGGCGGCGGCACAAGCGCAGACCCGCCAGTTGCTCGACGACTATGCAGCATTGGCGCAAAGCGACGACGCGGAGAACGCAAAGAAGCAGCTGCGCGAACTCGACGCACGCTGGCAATCCGGGGGCAGCGAAGATCGAGCGATGCTCAAGCGTCAGCGCGAATTACGCGATGCGATTGCGTTGAATCTCAAGAATTCCGAACGACGCAAACGCCTGGGCCGCTTCGCCGCGGCACTGCAGAAGTACGCGGCGTTGCGCCAGCAGGAAACCGGCGGCCCCGCCGCCGTGCTCGACGATTTACCGGCGGCGGCTGAATTCGACGCGGTACTCGCCGCGCGCCAGGCTGGCGAGACGATCGACACGGATGAAGACACGGCGCGTGAAGCACTCGTCAGCCTGGAATTTCTCGCCGGCGTCGAATCACCGGCCGAGGATCGTCAGCTGCGCATGAACCATCAAGTGCAGCGGCTGTCTTCACGTATGCGCGAAGGCGCACGCGCCGAGCCCGAGCGCGAATTGGCCGGCTTGCTCAAGAGCTGGTTCGCGCAAGCACCTCAGGAAGCTGAACTGGAACGACGTTTTGCGATCGCCGCCACTGCGGCGGTCGACTCCCTGCCCTAGTTCGCAGGGTTGCACCGAACGCCGCGCAACTCTCGAAACACAGTCCGGTACCTGATTCCCGATTTTCGAGAGAGCCGGATTTTCCGCTCGCCGGGATCAGCTATGTGTCAACAATCCCCACCCGGGAGCGGGACTATCAGAAGGCAGGACGAAGCGGAACCCGCGTCGTTCAAGCGCTGTCAGGAACTCATCCATGACCTGCGCGGTGCGTTCGTTGTCGTGAAAAAGCACGATATCGCCACTGTCGATCGACTCGGCCAGTTGCTGGACCTCCACTGGCGTCGGCACCTGATCGTCGCGCCGGTGGAAGCCGAAAAGCACGTCGAAGCTGACCGACCAACCCATGTAAGCCATGCCGGCCTGGTTTGAAGTTTCCATGACTGCCGCGTCGACACGGCCAAAAGGTGCGCGAAAATAGCGTGGGCGTTCTCCGGTCGACGATCCGATTGCGTCGCTGCACTGATCGACTTGCCATTTCATCCGTTCAGGATCTTTCTGTTCCACCTCGATCAGGTCAAGATGCTCGTAAGAATGGTTGCCGATCACATGCCCGAGATCACGAATCTTGGTGAGCATCGCCATGTTTGCATATTTATTGCCGTCGAAATTCGCGCAATTGACGAACCATACCGACTTTGCCGCATGACTATGCAAAATCCCGAGGAGCCGAGCGTCGACTCGCGGATCTCTCGGGCCATCATCGATGGTCAGCATGACGATCCTATCGTTATCGAATTCGTTGTCCTCGACCGCCGACGCGCGGGAGACTGTCGGTGTGCTGTTGCCATCCACGTTCAGTGAAACCGAGTACCCTGGGAGCAGGAGGACGATTGCAAACGCGGGGCCGATGCTGCGAGCCCTGGATGTGGAGCGTCGACCCGGCCTGAACAAGCCCGTCCAGCCAGCCTTCTTCGCGACGCTGTCCGTTGACCCAAGGTCTTGCATCGAAACGGCGGCAGGCCGGTGCGTGCGGTCGAGAAGGTGACAAATCAGCAATAACACCGTTGCGTTATTGAATAGATGCCATGCGAACAGGAGAGCGAACGAAGTCTCCGGTAGCACACTGCTATGAATCCAGGTTCTGCCAATAGCAGCGACAATTGCGATTGCGTAACCGGTCAGACGAGTACCGACGTTCAGCGCAACGTAGATCAAAACGATGTGAAATACGAGCAATGGGACGTAGGGCCCGGCCACTGTGGAAAGCAGGAGAAGGCCGAACTCGATCGCCAGCAGGAGCAGAGCGATCAATGTTTGCGATGTAATCTCCGCGCCAGCGTATTTTCGAAGCACGGGGCTCCCCTTTAGGGCGTTACTAGCAATTCTCATGCCGCGTCTGGATCGCGGGAATAGCCGCAACGCGCGCGCTGCGCCCTGTCCACTCGTGGACGACACTGACGCGGCACGACCACAATATGTCCTTCTGCGACGTAGCGTGCCTGAGGGTTCTCCCTGGGCCTCCGGTCGTTCAGGAACCGACCTCCGCCAGTTCGCTGCTCTGGGGACGTTGCTGCCCGCGCGCCTCGCGCAACATGCGCTTGGACCACAGGCTCATGTCATCGAGCAGCGCGTAGATCACAGGCAGCACGAGCAGACTGACGAGTGTGGAAAACACGAGGCCACCTGCAATCGCGCGCGCCATCGGGTAGTACGGCGGGCCGTCGCCGCCGATCGTCGCACCGGGAATGCACAGCGGCACCATGCCGAGAATCGCGGTCCCCATCGTCATGAGGATCGGGCGCAGCCGATCTTTCGCGCCCTGGATCAGGGCTTCTCTTCGACCCATTCCTTTATGACGCAGCTGATTGATGTGCACGATCATGACGATGCCGTTGTTGACGACGACGCCCATCAGGATCAGCACCCCGATCATCGCCATGATCGAGAACACGGTGCCGGTGAGCCAGAAAAACCAGAACACGCCGAAGATCGAGAAGATGAACGTGGTCAGGATCGCCGCCGGATAGATCAGCGACTCGAACATCGCGCACATGAGCACGTAGACCAGCACGAGTGCGATCAGGAGGTTGAACATCATTTTCTTGCCGGCGTCATCGTCACGATCGAAGTTACGGCCGAAGCTCCAGCTGTAGCCGGGCGGCAGGCGCACGAGCTTCATGGTTTCTTCGATCGCCTTGCGCGCATCGCTGCTCGTGGCGCCCTCGGCGAGACTCGCCTTGATCGCGAACGACGTTTGCCGGTTCGTGCGCTCGATGACCGAAGAAGCGTTGCTCGTTGCCACCTGCACCATCGACAGCAGCGGGACCTGCACGCCATCGGCGCGGCGCAATTTGTAATCGCTCAAGTCGTCCAGACTTTGCGCGTCGGAACCGCGGAAACGCAGCCATACCGGCAATTGCGCGTCGCCGCCGTGAAAGTCCTTCAACTGCATCCCGCGCAGCGCGATGGCAATGAACTGCGCGACGTCGGTGGCGGAGAAGCCGTATTCCTTGGCCTTCTCGCGGTCCACGTGCACCGACAGCTCGCGATTGCCACTGTCCTGCGCGGAATTGACGCCCTGCAGGATCGGAATCTGGCGCAGGACCGGAATGACCGACGCCGACAACTCACGCAACACCTGGCCCGAATCGCCGTTGAGGTTCAGATTGATGCTGGTATCGCCGCCGCCGCTGTCGTTGAAGTCGAACAGCGGCTCGCCGATCGGCACTTTCGGCATGTCCTTGCGGATCTTCTCCATGATCTCTTTCGTATCGAACGGATTCTGCTTGAAACCCAGCAGTTGCTTGATGAATTGCCACGCGTTCTCGGCCGGCGGGTTCTTCGGTTCGAACAGGATGGAGCTGAACGTATCGCTGCCGTCTTCGGCGTAGCGGCTGTAAACGCTCTTGATGTGGAACTCGGTTTTGTGTGCCAGCAGATAGCCCTCGACCTTGTCGACCGATTGCTTGAGCTCAGCGAGCGGATACAGCGCATTGAGCCGGTAGCCGATGAACAGGCGGTCGCGATCGCCGGCGGGAAACATTTCCGATTTCACATGCATGGCCGGAAGAAAAATGCTGATCACGAGCAACGCGACCAGCGCCGTTATCGTCCAGCGGCGATGCGTGAGCGTCCAGGTGATGAAGCGCGCGTATGTTGTCTGCATGCGCGTGATCAAGTTCTTGCGGCCGATGAACTTCGGCGGTGGCAGCTTTGCCGAAAGCATCGGCACGAGGCTCACCGCGACGAGCCACGACGACAGGTGCGCAATGGCCATCGCGATCGCGACCTGAGTCAGGAATATGCTGATGTCGTCCTTTTCGCCGAACACCATCGGCAGGAACACGATGATGCTCGCCAGCGTACCGGCCGCAATCGCGATGCCGACGACCTGCGTGCCTTCCACCGCGCTATACCACGGCTTGTCCGGATACTGCTCGCGATAGTGATAAATGCTTTCGACGACGACGACCGCATTGTCGACGAGCATGCCGACCGCGAGCAACAGGCCCATCATCGACAGAACGTTCAGCGTCATGCCGAACATCTGCAGGCAGCCGAGCGTGATCACGAAACAGATCGGGATCGCCAGCGACACCATCAGAGTCGACGGCCAGTCACGCAGGAAAAAGAACAGCACGAGGATCGACAGCAGCGTGCCCTCGAGCCCGGCCTGACTGAGCTGGCGCAGGCTCGTCGTCACCGCGTTGGCCTGGTCGCCGAGCACGTAGATCTGTATGCCGCGCAGTTCAGGCTCCTGGCGGATGCGGTCGACCTCGGCCATGACCGCGCGGCCTACCTCGACGAGGTTCGCACTGCGCTCCTTGGAAATATCGACGGCCACGGCCGGGCGCTGGTCGAGGTGGCGAGCGTAGGTCAGCAGTCCTGGCTTGACGCTGACATCGGCGATGTCGCCCAGCTTCAGGCCTTTGTCGTTGACCGCCATGTTGCGGATTTCGTCGACGCTGCGCCACTCCCCGACCGGCTGCACGTGGTAGCGCGTATCGCCATCCTTGATCAAACCGCCGGACGCGGAAAAATTCGCGCTCGACAATTTCTGATACAACTCGTTCAAGCCGACGCCGGCAGCGCTCAGGCGATTGGAATCGATTTCGATCTGCACTTCGCGCGGCGCCACGCCCTCGATCTTGACCTGGGCGACGCCAGGCAAGCGCTCGAGTGGTCGCTTGAGCATGCGGTCGAGCAATTCGTAGGCATTGGTCAGGTCATGATCGGCCGAGACGCGCAGGTTCAGCACCGGCTGGTCTGCGGTCGAGCCCTTGAAAATCTGATAACGCCGCAGGTCGCTCGGCAGGTCGCTGCGTATCGCATCGATCTTGTTGCGCGCTTCGACCGCCTTCGTGCTCGTATCCTGTCCCCATTTGAATTGCAGCTCGATGTTCACGCCGTCCGCGCGCGTGGTCGATTCCATGCGCTGGATACCGGTGAGCGTGGACAATGCCTCCTCGATCGGTCGCGTGAGCGTGCGCTCGACTTCCGCCGGCGTCGAGCCCTGGTACGGAATGACGATGCCGAGGAACGGAAACTGTATGTCCGGCATCGACTCCAGCGGCAGCCGCCACGCGGCAATCAGGCCGATGGCCGTCATCGACACAAACGCCATGATGACAGTGACGGGACGTTTCAGGCTCAGCTCGGCAAGTGTCATGCGTTCTCTCCGGCCGGCTCGTGTACGTCGAATTCCGCAACGGCGATCGGCGCCGTTTCGGTTGCGCCCTTGCCTCGCGCTCTCGCACCTCGCGCGACGTAGTACGCGTCGGAGCGACGATCAAGCAGGTTGTAAACGACCGGAATCACGATCAATGTCAGCAACGTCGACACCAGCAAACCGCCGATCACCGCGATGGCCATTGGCGCACGCACCTCGTTGCCGTCGCCGATGCTGATCGCCAGCGGCATGAAGCCAAGCAGGGTGCACAGAGTCGTCATCGAGATCGGACGCAGGCGCGATTCGGCGGCCTGCACGAGCGCACCGATCTTGTCGACGCCCTCCTCGCGCAGCTGGTTCACGCGGTCGATCAGCACGATCGCATTCTTGACGACGATGCCGGCGAGCATGATGAGGCCGATGAACACGACAACGCTCAACGGCGTGAACGTGATTTTCAACGCGAGCACCGCGCCGACCAGGGCGAGCGGGATCGAGAACATGATGACGAACGGATGCAGCAACGATTCGAACTGCGAAGCCATCACGAGATAGACGAGAAAGATCGCCAACGCGAGAGCGAACACCAACGACTTTACCGAAGCATCCAGTTCTTCGCTCTGGCCGCCGATATGCGCGGTGACGCCGGCTGCGAGCGGATTGTCGCGAATGAGTTTGCGCACTTCGTTGACGGCGGTACCAAGATCGCCGTAATGCAGGTTCGCCGACACGATCGCAACACGTTCCTGGCTTACGCGATGGATCTGACTCGGCCCTTCGGTCGCGACCACGTCGGCAACGGCTGACAACCGGATCGGCGCGCCGTTCGTTGCGGCATTCGTGCTGCCGGTTGCCGCTGCGGTGGTCGTTGCATTGGATGTGGAACTCGCGGCGCCGCTTGCCGCATTGGCCGCTTGCGTGGAATAGCCGACGATCAGGTTGCGGATGTCGTCGACCGTCCCGCGTTGGTCGGCCTGCGCACGCACCAGCACGTCGATCTTGCGATCGCGGAATGTGTAACGCGTCGCCACCGAGCCGCGCACCTTGTTCACGACCTGATCCGCGATCTGTTTCGTCGTCAAGCCCAGTGCGGCGGCGCGTTCCTGATCGAAGTGGATCTGGATTTCCGGGTACCCACCTTCGACCGTCGATTTGACGTCGGCGAAACGCGGCGAGCCCTTCATCAACGACGACAATTTCTTCCCGGCTTTCTCGAGTGACGCAAGATCATAGCCGCGCAATTCCACTTCCAGCGGCGTGGCGAAACTGAACAGCTGCGGCCGCGCAAACTTCACCTCAGCGCCCGGATACGTCGCCATCGCCGCGCGCAAGGCATCCGTCGCCGCGCGTTCACCACCCTCGCCGGCGCCCGGCTTGAGCACGATCAGCAGACGCGCAATGTTCTCGCCCGACTCGGTCGGCGACGCATCCAGCCGCGTGCCGGTGCCGCTGACGCCATAGATCAGTGCGATATTCGGATCGTTCGCGCTTTTGCGCTGCAACTCGGCGACGAGCTTGTCGGTGTCGACGAGCGCCGTGCCCGGCGGCTGGTTGACCGTCATCTCGAAGCGGCCCTGCGCGAGCGAAGGAATCAAGTCCATGCCGAGCGTCGGAATCAGAGCAACGCTCGCGGCAAATGCGGCGGCCGCGAAACCAAGCACAGCATAGGGTCGCGCGAGTGCTTTCGGCAGGAACGCGTGATACGCGTGTGCGGCCGTGTTGTAACCCTTGAGTACGATGCCGCCGACTATGGCTAGGAACTTGCGAACGAGCCAGCCCGCTGGATACAAAATTGGCGGCAACACGAGCGCTAATACGAGAGCTACTAACAAGATCGGCAGCGGTATTACCTTTGGACCGAGCGACGCAGACCAGGTTGCTAGGCGCCATGCGCCACGCCCCGTAGGCCACGTCAGAGAGACGACTATCGAGTTCAAAATGCTCTTTGCGTAATCGAGACTAATTGGCAGCCGACCGGTAGCAAGTCCCGAAACAAAATATCCACTACTGATTGCCCCACGCAGAAGGAAAGAAAGCACGATCAGGATCAACAGCAGCACGAAATACAATGCAGCTACAGCGACTTTGATTGGCAGAGATATTAGGAAAATGGTTAGTGCGATCTTGCGTAGCCGCGTCGCCCAAGCGAAAGCAAGTGGCCAGCGCAGAATGCTGAACGTGCCAAGCCAAGCCTTGCTCCACAGCGACTCGTGGTCGCGCGTTTCTTCCTTGTACGCCAGCGGCGAGCGGCCTTTGAGCGAAGCCAGCATTGGGATCAGTGTCATCGCCACGACGAGCGATATGAGCATCGCGAACGTGACCGTCAGCGCCTGGTCGCGGAACAACTGACCGGCTACACCCTGCACGAAAACGAGCGGGAAGAACACCGCAACGGTCGTCAGCGTCGAGGCGATGACCGCCATCGACACTTCACGCGCGCCTCTCACCGCGGATTCGAGAATGCTCAAGCCTTGCTCGCGCATGCGCGCAATGTTTTCGAGCACGACGATCGAGTCGTCGACGACCATGCCGGTGGCGAGCGCCAAGCCGCCAAGCGACATCACGTTCAGACTCACGCCTGCCTGGCCCATGAAAAAGAACGTCGCGATCAGCGAAATCGGCAATGACAGTGCGATGATGAGCGTGCTGCGCACGTCGGCGAGGAAGAAGAAGATGATCAGCACGGCGAGCAGGCCGCCCACGATTGCGTCGAAGCGCACGTCGTCGAGCGAACTTTGTATAAAAATGGACTGATCGTCGATCGTGTCGAGTTTCGCATTCGCCGGCAGGATCGAATTGCAGCTGTCGTGCTCATGCGCGCAGGTCAGCCGATCAAGTTGCTTGCGCACATTCGCGGCCACGCTGACGGTGTTCGCATCCCCTTCCTTGTAGACGGCCAGTTCGATCGTCTCGTGGCCGTCGACGCGGACGATGCCCTCGCGTTCCTTGTAGCCCTGCCGCACCTGGGCGATGTCGCGCAAATGCACCGGCACGCCGTTGGCATCGACCTTGACCAACAGGTTGCGCATCTCTTCAAGCGTGCCGAATTGGTTGACCGTGCGCACCAGGTAACGCTGCGAGCCGCTTTCGATGCGGCCGCCGGACACGTTGACGTTTTCGTCGGACAGACGCTTGACGACATCCGCGGCGTTCAAGCCGAGCTGTTGCAGACGTTGCTGATCGAGTTCCACCTCGACTTCGTCCTCGAGACCGCCGCCGACTTTGACCGCGGCGACGCCGGGCGTCGGCTCCAGACGCTTTTTCAATTCATCGTCGGCAAAGCGGCGCAACTGTTTCAACTCGGCTTCACTGACATCGCTCTTGCCCGCGCTCAACGCGAGCCGGAGGATCGGATCGGTCGATGGATTGAAGCGCAGCAGGATCGGTTTCTTCGCCTCGAGCGGCAATTGCAGCACGTCGAGCTTGTCGCGCACGTCGAGCCCGGCCTGGTCCATATTCGTGCCCCAGGCGAATTCGAGAATGACATCCGACTGGCCGGTGCGCGAAACCGAGTGGATCTTGCGCAGGTTCTTGACCACGCCGATCGCCTCCTCGACCGGCTGCGAGATGAGATTTTCCATCTCCAGCGGCGCGGCGCCTTCGTATTCGGTGCGCACGGTCAGTGTCGGATAACTCAGATCCGGCAGCAGATTGACCTTGAGCCCCGACAACGCGATCAGGCCGAACAACACCAGGGTCAGCGTGACCATGCCGACGGTCACGCGTCGGCGCGTGGCAGCCTCGACGATATTCACCCTTTGACTCCCGCAACCTTCTCCTCGATCACCTTGTCTTTGTCCGGCATGTTCAGTTTCTGCACCGACGTGCCGTCGCGCACCGCGTTGCGCCCGACCGTGATCACCTGCGCGCCTTCGTCGATGCCGCTGCGGATTTCAACGCTATCGCCGTCGCTGTAGCCGACTTTGACGAGCTTGCGATGGGCAACGAATTTATCGACGGCCACGGTAGCTTTCGCATCCGGTTTGGCGCCTGCTGCTTTGGCGTCTGCCTTCTTGTCGATCTCCTTCGGCGGCGGCGCTTTGTCAACCACGAACACCGCAGTTTCGCCGTCTTCTTCAACTACCGCAGCACGCGGCACGGTCAGCGCATCATCGCGATGGTCATAGACGATTTCTATGCGGCCGAACATTCCAGGTTTCAGATCGCTCTGGCCACGGAATTCGCAGGTCACGCGGAACGTGCCGCTGGCGGCATCGACAGCCGGTGCGACGCGCAGGATCGTACCGGTGAATTTGCGGCCGCTGAGTGCATCGGCTTCCAGGTCCACCGGCTGGCCGACCTTGAGAATGCCGAGCTGGCGTTCGGGCACGTTGAGCACGGCTTGCAGCGGGTCCATGCCGATGATGCGGAACATGTTCTGGTTGATCTGAATCAGGTTACCGAGCTTGACCGAGCGCTCGGCAATCACGCCGCTCACTGGCGCAACGATGCGTGTGTAGGCGAGCTGCAACTTTGCCGTCTGATACGCGGCGTGCTGGCTGAGCATGTCGAAATTCGCCTGATCGTAGTCGCGTTTCGGAATCAGGTTTTTCTTGATCGACTGTTCGGCGTACGCAAATGTCGCATCAGCCTTGTGCATCAGCGCTTCGGCTTGCGCCACGCTCGCTACGGCGGCGCTGTCGTCGAGTTCGGCCAGCAACTGGCCTTCATGCACAGTCATGCCCTCCTCCACCAGCAATTTCTTCAACACGCCGCTGGCTTTCGAGGTGACTTGGGCTTCGTTATCGGTGACCAATGCGGCAGTGCCGCTGTAGCTGGCACTGATTGGCTTGCGCGCTGCAGCCGCAACTTCGACCGGCACCGCATCGATATTGGCAGGCTTGGCGGCAGCTGCGGCGCCTTCCTTGTTACAACCGGAAAGCAGGCCGGCGGCGATACACATCGCTAATAGAATCAGTGAGTTATTGGTTTTCATTCAGATGTTCCTGCTGGACGTGCGGACCGGATGACTTGCTATGGTGTTATACTAAACTATATCACCACAACAATCAAGCCCTTCCCCATGCTGATCGAGTGCGAATTTTCGGCCGCGCGGCATTTCATCGCTAGGGCCGATAGTCACGCGAAATAATCGGGCGTTTGATGTTGGATGCGCGCAAGAGGCATTGGGTTGCACGTTCCTGTCGGGTCTGTGCGAAAACTGCCGCATCGCCTGTTGAAATGACCCTCGGCCGACTACGCACCGAACCGTTCAACTCGTCATGTCAGTGCCAGCGGTTTCCAATTACGAAACCCCGCAAGAGCTTTGGGCCAGGTCGGAATGTGGCGGCAATCGTCTGAGCCACGATATACTTCGCGGATAATTCGTTGACTGCCCCCGGATCCTTTCCGCCATGCCAAGAATCGCTTGTCGCTTTGCCCTGCTCGCTGTTTTTCTCTTCGCGGTTTCCGCACATGCCGATGACGATCTGAAAGCCGGCAAGGAACTCGTGTACACCTGCGGCGGCTGCCACGGCGTGACCGGCTACAAGAATGCGTATCCGAATTACCACGTGCCGCGCATCGCCGGTCAGAACTACGATTACATCGTCGCCGCGCTCACCGAATACAAGAAAGGCGAACGTGCGCACCCGACCATGCGCGCACAAGGCGAAGGCATGTCCGACAAGGATATCCACGACATCGCCGCCTATCTGTCCAGCCTCAAGCCGTAAGGACGCGACCCATGAATTCGATGCACCTTTCCGCCCTGCTCGCCTGCGCAATCGCCGGCAATCTTTTCGCTGCCGAGGAAGGCGGGGCCGCTCCAGGCAAGTCTGTCGAGGACCTCGCCAAACCGTGCGCAGCGTGTCATGCGGCCGACGGCAACGCCACGGCGGCGCAATATCCGCGTCTGGCCGGCCAGTACCACGATTATCTCGAACGCGCGATGCACGAATACAAGACCGGCGATCGTCAGAACGCGATCATGGCTGGATTCGTCAAAACCCTCAGCGACGCCGACATCGACGCACTCGCGCGTTATTTCGCGCAGATGCCGGGCAAGCTCGACGACCTTGCGAAGCACGAGCAGGGCTCAGAATAAGCTTTTCTGCTGACCGTCAATTGCGCCGCCGGCATGACGGCGCAGGTTCAGCGCAGCGCGCTCTTGCCGCTGTGATCCCGATAGTACGGATTGTGCCCGCTGGCATGATCCGTCGCGTCGCGCACGGCGGTGATTTCCGGCAAACGTGAGCGCAATGTGGTTTCGATGCCCTGCTTCAGGGTCACATCGGCCATGCCACAGCCGTGGCAGCCGCCGCCGAAGCGCAGCGTGACCACGCCGGTATCCGTGATTGCCTCGAGGCTCACGCGTCCACCGTGTGAGGCGATCTGCGGATTGATTTCGCTGTCGAGCAAATAGCGTACGCGCTCAGCCAGCGGCGCATCATCGGCCGGCGGCATGGCTTTGAGTTTCGGCGCACGCACGGTGAGCTGGCCCCCGGTTTCCGTCGTCTGGTAGTCGATCTCGGCGCTAACGAGGTACGGCGTGCTCGCCGCATCGACATACAGCGTGAAACCTTCGCATTGCAATGCCCATTCGCTGCCTGTCAAATCGCCTGGTTCGCAGAATTCCAGGCGGCAGTCAGCCTTCGGCGTGCCCGGCTGCACGGCCTGTATGCGTACGCCGAGGCCATCAATACCCTGCTGTTCGATCAGACGGCGAAAATGCGATTGTGCGGTTTCGGAAAGAGTGAGCATGGTTTCCATATTGGGTCATTGTAGTCGCAATTGAAGGCCTGATCGCGGCGCTATACTTGGGTGTCGACACAAGGAGTGCGAACATGAACATCCAGGATCTCGCGCAACAAAAATGCAAGCCGCTCAAGGGCAAGGAACATCAACTCACCGCCGCAGGTGCGCGCGAACTGCTCGCCGCCCTGCCCGGCTGGGAGATCGGCGCCGGCGAGGCGCATATCAGCAAGCAATACAAGTTTGCAGATTTCGTGCACGCGCTCGCGTTCGTCAACGCGCTCGGCTTCATCGCCGAACAGCAGAATCATCATCCAGATCTGGAGCTCGGTTGGGGCCGCTGTCTGGTCAAATTCTCCACGCACGACGTCGGCGGCTTGTCGATGAATGATTTCGTGTGCGCGGCAAAGACCGAGGTCTTGTCTGCCGCCTGAGGCGCAGCAGGCGCGGATCCCGACCGCCGTGCAGGCGGTTGCCGCGCTGGTACTGATTGCTCTGACGTTCCTCCTGCTGCGCGTTCTCGCCGAGCGCCAGTTCACAACGCATCTGCGCGAAGAAGCAGCGCACGCGCTCGCGCTGGAAGCAGCAGGAAAATCGCCTTGGCAATGGCGTTTCCGCGACTCCGAAGACATCGTGGCCGGACGCGTATTCGGCGCGAGCAATTTCTCGTTCGATGCCGAAGGATTGCGCGTGCGTTCGGCAGGCGCGCCATTCGAAGTCGGCTTACCGCTCGCGCACCCCGTCGATTTGCGGCGTTTTCCCATTTTCCACATTGCCGCATCTGCGGATGCTCCGGCAACGTTCCGCATCATCGCGCGAACGACGCTCGACGCGCCGCAGTCCGCCGGTTTGCCAATCTCGCTGCATGGCGCGGAAACGACGTTCGATCTGCGCAGCGACGACTCGCTGCCGGATCGTGCAGCGATGCTGCGCCTGCAATTCAACTTGCCTGCAGGAGAAACGCTGCAACTGCAAGCTGCGTCGCTGGAACTGCCGCCGACGTCCGCTCCGGCGCGGGTCCGTGAACTGCCATCCGGATCGGTCGAGCGGCAGCTGCTCGCCCTGCGCAGCATCCATGAGGAAGACCCTTCCGCGGTTGTACTTCCTGCCGGTGATACGCCTGCCGTTGCGATTATCGGCGTGCGAGAGGCCGAGCCGATCGGAATCGCCGCCATCATGTACGTACTCGCTGTGCTGCTCGCACGCGTGCGCCCGCCGCGCAACGCGCGGGTGCGCGCGCTCGTGGAAATCACGCTCGTACTCGCTGTTCCCCTATGGCTGATCGTCGGCGGATATTTCACCGGACGCCTCGATCACGCGCAGACGTTGCTGGTCGCGACGACGGTGCTGTATGCGACCAGCCTCGGCTGGCCGCGCACGTGGCTATGGATCGGCAGCGCGCGCGCATGGATTCTGGCCGCCGCGGTCGTCGCGCTTGCCATCGGCATCGGGTTTGGATTGCATCGATCCGGCGAATCGCTGCGCGCGATCGATTCCGGACACGTCACGCGCTATCTCGGTTGGGCGCTGCTCCAGCAATATCTGATTTGCGCGATCGTCCTGCCGCGGTGGCAGGCGCTGACCGGCAGCACCGCGTGCGCGATTTATCTCAGCGCATTGTGTTTCTCGCTGCTGCACGCGCCCAATTCCACTCTGATGCTGGCCACTTTCGCGGGCGGATTGTGCTGGTGCGCGCTGTACTCACGCGAACGCGCGCTGTTTCCGCTCGCGTTCTCGCACGCCGCGAGCGCGTTATTGCTGATCGCGCTGCTGCCGCCGGATATTCTGCTCTCAGCGGAAGTCAGCGCGCGGTTTTTCCAGTAGGAAGCCGTTCCAGCACGGCGGCGAGATCTTTCGCCAGGGGCGCGGAAAAACTCCAGGTCTTCCCCGCCATCGAGAACTCGAAACGCGCTGCGTGCAAGAACAATCGGCGCAGGCCAAAATCGCGCAGGCGCCGGTTCAGTTCCTTGCCGCCGTATTTTTCATCGCCGGCGAGCGCATGCCCGGCATACTGGGCGTGTACGCGGATCTGGTGCGTGCGGCCGGTATGTAAAGTCACCTCGGCCAGGCTCGCGTCGGCGTAATTTGAAATCACCTTGAACGCGGTGAGTGCCGGCTTGCCTTCATCGCTCACGCGCACCATGCGTTCGCCGCCCTGCAGGATCGATTTGCGCAGCGGTGCATTGACGTCGAATTTCGCACGTTTCGGATGTCCGCCCAGCAACGCGAGATATTGTTTGACGATACCGCCGCCACGAATGAGTTCTTGCAGACCGGTCAACGCCGCGCGCCGGCGCGCGAACACGAGCACGCCGCTGGTATCGCGATCCAGCCGGTGCGCCAGCTCCAGCGTTTCGGTCGGACGCGCGGCGCGCAACAACTCGATCGCGCCGAAGTCCACGCCGCTACCGCCGTGGCTGGCGAGTCCTGCCGGTTTGTCGAGCACAAGAAAGTCGCGATCTTCGAAAATGATCGCATCTTCGACGCGCTGCAACTGCATCTTGCCGGGCGCGACCGTTTCGCCAGGCGCCGCCATGCGCACCGGCGGAATGCGTACCTCATCACCGCCGGCCACGCGGGTATCGGCCTTGGCGCGCTTGCCGTTGATGCGCACCTGCCCGGTGCGCAGCAGCCGGTAGACCAGACTCTTCGGCACGCCCTTGAGCTGCGTCGCCAGGAAGTTGTCGATGCGCTGGCCGTCGCGCTCCTCGGAAACCGTGACCATGCGCACCCCGGCACTGGTCCTGTTTCTCTCAATATTCATCGAAGTTCGCGTCCCGATTGGATTTTTTCACCCTTCTTGCTACAATTCACGTGCGCTTCGCGCCTGCCGCCGGTTAGCCGGTGGCGTATGGCGCACTCGAATCCAACGCACCCCGCGCGCCCCGGTGTCACTCCGGGAGGAGCCACCCGGCGGCGGTGGATTGAACGCTCATCCAGCGAGCGATCATAGCGAAACGGTTCGAGTTGCGGATTACCTGTCGTCGTCAAATGACGGCTCGAGTCCACGGTAGCGCACAGGGCATACGTTCACCGGCCTGGCGCGATTCAAACGCGCCGGCCATTAACAAGCGTTCCCGCGGACGCGCACTGCGCGCCCACGGTAGTCGCAAGCCGCGCCGCACTCGTTTGTGCTGGCCGCGGAGTGCGGCGCGTTTCGCGGTCGAGCGCGCGAGGAAATACAAATGAAGCGGATGCTGATCAACGCAACTCAGCGTGAAGAGTTGCGCGTGGCCATTGTCGACGGCCAATCGCTCTACGATCTCGATCTCGAGATTCCCTCCAAGGAACAAAAAAAGGCCAATATCTACAAAGGCCGCATCACGCGCGTCGAGCCATCGCTCGAAGCGTGTTTCGTCGATTACGGTGCCGACCGCCACGGCTTCCTGCCGCTCAAGGAGATTTCCCGCGACTACTTCGCGCAGGGCGTCGATCACAATCGCGCGACCATTCGCGAGCTGCTCAAGGAAGGCCAGGAAATTCTCGTCCAGGTCGAGAAAGAGGAACGCGGCAACAAAGGCGCAGCCCTGACTACATTCATTTCGCTGGCCGGCCGTTATCTCGTCTTGATGCCGAACAATCCGCGCGCCGGTGGCGTTTCCCGCCGCATCGAAGGCGACGACCGCAGCAACCTCAAGGAAATCCTCGACCAGCTCAAGCTGCCGGACGAGATGGGCCTGATCATCCGCACCGCCGGCATGGGCCGCGAGGCGGACGAACTGCAGTGGGATCTGGACTATCTGCTGCAGCTGTGGAAGGCGATCGAGGATGCCGGAAAAGATCGTCCCGCGTCGTTCCTGATCTACCAGGAATCCAAGCTGATCATCCGCGCACTGCGCGATTATCTTCGCAACGACATCGGCGAGATCCTCATCGACAGCGAGGAACTCTACAACGACGCACGCGAATTCGTGCAGCAGGTGATGCCGCAGAACCTGCGCAAGCTCAAGCTCTACAACGATACCGTTCCGCTGTTCTCGCGCTTCCAGATCGAAACACAGATCGAGAACGCTTACGAACGCAGCGTGCGCCTGCCGTCGGGTGGTTCGATCGTGATCGATCAGACCGAAGCGCTGACCTCGATCGACATCAACTCGGCGAAGGCGACCAAGGGCGGCGACATCGAGGAGACCGCGTTCAATACGAACTGCGAAGCGGCGGTCGAAGTTGCTCGCCAGTTGCGCATCCGCGATGCCGGCGGCCTCATCGTCATCGATTTCATCGACATGGAAAACGCGCGCCATCAGCGCGAAGTCGAAGACAAGCTGCGCGACGCGCTGCGTCACGACCGCGCGCGCGTGCAGATCGGCAAAATCTCGCGCTTCGGTTTGCTGGAAATGTCGCGCCAGCGTCTGCGCCCGAGCCTCGGTGAAGCCACGCAGGCGGTCTGCCCGCGTTGCGAGGGCCACGGCCGCGTGCGCAGCGTCGAATCGTTGTCGTTGTCGGTGTTGCGTCTCGTCGAAGAACAGGCGATGAAGGAAAACACCGGACAGGTGCTCGTGCAGGTACCGCACGAGGTGGCAAACTTCCTGCTCAACGAGAAGCGCGCGAGCATCGTCGAGATTGAGAAGCGTCAGAATGTTCCGCTGATCGTCGTCGCTGACGACAAGCTCGAGACACCGCATTTTGAAATCTCGCGCATTCGCTCGGCCGATATCACCGGCGATGCGAAGCCGAGCTACGAGCGCTTGACCCCGGTCGTCTCCGCACCGCCTCCACAGGTGGCGAAACCCGGCGCCGAACCGGAAAAGCCCGCGGTCAGCGGCGTGGTACCCGCGGGTCCGGCACCGATGAAAGCCGAACCCCAGGTGATGGGTGCCGCGGCACCGCCGGTACCGGCTGCAACGCCTGCGCCCGGATTCTTCGCGCGTCTGATGGGCTGGTTCAACGGTAAATCCGCGCAGCCCGAGAAGACGCTCGCCGAGCTCGTTCCGCCGCCCGCGCGTGCCGCGAAACCGGCGCACGCGAACGAACATCGACGTCGTGACGAATCACGCGACAAGCGCGATGGACGCGGACAGCGCGATCGTGGACGCGGCGAAAGCAAGCAACCGCAGCGCCGCGATGAACGCCAGCCGCAGCAACCGCGCAAGCCGCAGCAACCGCAGACGCAGCCGGAACGTCCGAAGCGCGATGTAGTTGCGTCGCCCGCGATGCCGGCACCGGCCGCCGCTGCGTCGGCGAATATCCAGAATCCGACCGTCGTTGCGCCGCCGGTGCGCGCGGCCGAAACCGACAGCGAGGCCAAAAGCTCGCGTCGCCGCGGACGTCGCGGTGGACGGCGCCGTCGCCGTGGCGAGGAAGGCTCGGCCGGCGCCGAGATGCCGAATGCAACGGGCGCCCCGGTCGTGTTCGATTTCGACGATGAGGATGCGGATCGCGGAACATCGTCGACAGCGTCTGCCGCGAAAGCAGCAGCGCCGCAGGCACAAGCACGGACGCCGCCAGAACAACTTGCCGTGTCCGCACAGCCTGCCCACTCGCCAGCACCGGGCCCACAACCCGCACCGGCGGTGACGCCGCCGTCCCCGCCTGCCACCGTCGTGCCGGACAAGCAAACAACGCCGCCCGCTTCAGCGCCACGAGAGAACGCGACGCCGGCCATGCCGCCGTCTCATGCAGTTCCGCCGTCGCCTGCTCCGGCCGAGCGCGCGATGCCGCCAGTCGCGGCTGCAGCGCCGGTACCTGCGCCG
>Ga0207639_10000752_pt1 | contig 22089 bp, 18 predicted proteins | sample KBSCornC32_FD_184299 | JGI IMG/M metagenome (GOLD analysis project Ga0207639, IMG submission 184299) | Corn rhizosphere microbial communities from Kellogg Biological Station, Michigan, USA - KBS Corn C3-2 (SPAdes) (version 2) | ecosystem: Host-associated > Plants > Roots > Rhizosphere > Soil ...
CGTGGATGCCCTCTGGAACAACCCCCGCAAATGGTATTCCATGGCTATCCGGAACACGGCGCATATGAGCTGGTTCTCCTCGGACCGCACGATCCGGCAATACGCCGGCGACATCTGGGGAGTGCCGGTGAGCGGGACCTAAAAGATCCACAAAGGACAAAGAGCGCGTGGCCAAGGCGAATTGGGAAGCGGACAGCGGGGACGTCGAAGCGATCGTTTCAGGGCAGCATGCCAACCCGTTCGCGGTGCTGGGCCTGCAGCTTGTCGATGGGCAATGGGTCGCCCGGACCTTCATTCCGCACGCCGAAACGGTTTCGGCCTTCAACCTCGCGGGTGATCCGCTTGGCGAGCTGACGCTTCGCCATCCGGCCGGCTTCTTCGAGGGGATGGTGACGGTCGCCGGCCGCCAGCCGATCCGCTATCGCGCCTGGAACGCCGGCGGCGAGTGGACGGTCTTCGATCCCTATAGTTTTGGTCCCGTCCTTGGGCCGATGGACGACTATTATATCGGCGAGGGCTCGCACCTCCGCCTCTTCGACAAGCTCGGCGCGCACGAGATGGAATTCGAAGGCATCCACGGCACGCACTTTGCCGTCTGGGCGCCCAATGCCAAGCGCGTCAGCGTTGTCGGGCCCTGGAACGACTGGGATGGCCGGCGCCACCCGATGCGCGTCCGCCACGACACCGGCATCTGGGAAGTGTTCATTCCGGTGCTCGGCACCGACACGATCTACAAGTTCGAGATCGTCGGGCCGAACGGCGAGCTCGTGCCGCTCAAGGCCGATCCCTTCGCGCGGCAAGCCGAGCTCAGGCCCAAGAACGCCTCGGTCGTGCCCGATCCGACGGCCTTCCGCTGGACCGACGAGGCCTACATCGATCGCCGCCGCCAGCACGACTGGCGCCGCACGGCGATGACCATTTACGAGGTGCATCTCGGCTCCTGGCGCCGCCGGGCCGATGGCGGCTTCATGAGCTACGACCAGCTCGCCGAGCAGCTCGTGCCTTACGCGGCCGACATGGGGTTCACCCATCTCGAGTTCCTGCCCATCACCGAACACCCGTTCGATCCGAGCTGGGGCTATCAGCCGACGGGCCTCTATTCGCCGACGGCGCGCTTTGGCGATCCGGCCGGCTTTGCCCGGCTGGTGGATGCGGCGCATGCCGCCAATATCGGCATCATCCTCGACTGGGTGCCGGCGCACTTCCCGACCGACGAGTTCGGGCTCGCCAGGTTCGATGGGACAGCGCTCTACGAGCACGAGGACCCGCGGCAGGGCTATCACCCGGACTGGAACACCGCGATCTACAATTTCGGGCGCAAGGAGGTGGTGTCCTACCTCGTCAACAACGCGCTCTACTGGCTCGAAAAGTTCCACGTCGATGGCCTGCGCGTCGATGCGGTGGCCTCGATGCTCTACCTCGACTACTCGCGCGAAGCGGGGCAGTGGGTGCCCAACAAGTTCGGCGGCAACGAGAACCTCGAGGCCGTCGAGTTCCTGAAGCGCGTCAACACCGAGATTTACCGACTCCATCCCGGCACCTTCACGATCGCCGAGGAGTCGACCGCCTGGCGGGGTGTTTCGGCGCCGTCCTATGCGGGCGGCCTCGGCTTCGGCTTCAAGTGGAACATGGGCTTCATGAACGACACGCTGCGTTACATGAGCCGCGACCCGGTGCACCGCAAGCACCACCACAACGACATGACGTTCGCCTCGCTCTACAACTATTCGGAGAACTTCGTCCTGCCGCTGAGCCACGACGAGGTGGTGCACGGCAAGGCATCGCTCATCAACAAGATGCCGGGCGACGACTGGCAGCAGTTCGCCAACCTTCGCGCCTACTACGCCTATATGTGGGGTTGGCCGGGTAAGAAGCTCTTGTTCATGGGCCAGGAATTCGCGCAGCGCGAGGAATGGAGCGAGGCGCACGGGCTCGACTGGTGGCTGCTCGACGCCGGCATGCACGAGGGGATGCGCCGGCTCATCACCGACCTCAATTCGGCCTATCGGGAGCTGCCGGCGCTCCATGCGCGCGACAATGAGCCCGAGGGCTTCCAATGGCTGATCGGCAACGACCATACCAACTCGGTGTTCGCCTGGACGCGCCTCGCGCCCGGCGAAGAGCCGGTGGTCGTCATCTCCAACATGACACCGGTGCCGCGCGATCACTACCGCGTGCCGATGCCGTCCGTCGGCGCCTGGAGCGAACGGATCAACACCGATGCCGGCTGGTACGGCGGCTCGAACACCGGCAACCAGGGCATGGTGGTCGCTGCGCCGGTCGAGGGCCAGCGCTGGCCCGCCGTCGCCGAACTCTATCTGCCGCCGCTCGCCACGCTCATCCTCAAGCACGACAAGGGTTAGGGGCCGTGCGGGGGCGAGGGCGCAACACAGACAAATGACCCGGCATAAGCCGGGCTGAGGAGGAGGAAGTAATGGCTGATTACCGAGTACCTTCGCCGCTTGCCCGCGAGACGATGGCTTATGTGCTGGCGGGTGGTCGAGGTACGCGCCTGATGGAGCTGACCGACCGACGCGCCAAGCCTGCCGTCTATTTCGGCGGCAAGTCGCGCATCATCGATTTCGCCCTCAGCAACGCCATCAATTCCGGTATCCGCCGCATCTCCGTCGCCACGCAATACCAGGCGCACAGCCTGATCCGGCACATGCAGCGCGGCTGGAACTTCCTCCGCCACGAACGCAACGAGAGCTTTGACGTGCTGCCGGCGAGCCAGCGCGTCAAGGAAGATATGTGGTACGCCGGTACGGCCGACGCGGTGTTCCAGAACATGGACATCATCGAGGACTACGGCCCGCGCTACATCGTCATCCTCGCGGGCGACCATATCTACAAGATGGACTACGAAATCATGCTTCGGCAGCACGTCGACACGGGCGCCGACGTGACGATCGGCTGCCTCGAAGTGCCGCGGATGGAGGCGACCGGTTTCGGCGTCATGGCCGTCGACGGGCGCGACCGCGTCATCGATTTCATCGAAAAGCCGAAAGACCCGCCGGGCATCCCGGACCGGCCCGACACGGCGCTCGCCTCGATGGGCATCTACGTGTTCGAGACGCGGCTCCTCATGGAGCAGCTCCGGCGCGATGCGGCGATGGAGGGCTCGAGCCGCGATTTCGGCAAGGACATCATCCCCTACCTCGTCAAGAACGGCACGGCCTGGGCGCACCGCTTCACCCGCTCGTGCGTCCGCTCGTCGAACGAGCCGGTGGCCTACTGGCGCGACGTGGGGACGGTCGATGCCTACTGGAAGGCCAATATCGACCTCACCGACGTGACGCCGCAGCTCGATCTCTACGACCGCGACTGGCCGATCTGGACCTATGCGGAGATCACCCCGCCGGCCAAGTTCGTGCACGATTTCGACGGGCGGCGCGGCACCGCAGTCAACTCGCTGGTTTCGGGCGACTGCATCATTTCGGGTGGCCATCTCAACCGCACGCTGCTGTCGACGGGCGCCCGGGTGCATTCGTACTCCGAGCTGCAGGAGGCAGTTGTTCTGCCCTACTGTAACATCGGGCGGGGGGCGCGACTGAGGAAGGTCGTCATCGACCGCGGCGTCAACATTCCCGAGGGGCTGGTCGTCGGTGAAGACCCGGGCTTTGACGGGCACTGGTTCCGCCGCACCGAGACGGGCGTGACGCTCATCACTCAAGGCATGATCGACAAATATCTGGCAAGCAAATGATCGAAGTCCTCTCGGTCGCGTCCGAGGCCTATCCGCTGATCAAGACGGGGGGCCTCGCCGACGTGGCTGGAGCCTTGCCAGGTGCGCTCACCGCGCATGGCGTCTCGATGCGGACGCTGATCCCGGGCTATCCCGCCGTGATGAGGGAGGCTGCCGGTGGCCGGGTCATCTATGAGTTCAACGATCTCTTCGGCGCCTGGGGACGGCTGATCGCGGGGCGGTTCGCGGGGCTCGATCTCATCGTGATCGACGCAAGCCACCTCTATGACCGGCCGGGCGGGCCCTATGCGGGCCCCGACGGCAAGGATTTCGCGGACAACTGGCTGCGATTTGCCGCGCTCTCGTGGGTCGCGGGCAAGCTCGCCAACGGCCTCGTCGAGGGTTACCAGCCGCAAATCCTCCACGCCCATGACTGGCAGGCAGGGCTCGCCCCGGCTTATGTGAAATATGGCCCGACGGACCAGGTGAAGACGGTGATGACCGTCCATAACCTGGTGTTCCAGGGGCATTTCGGCTGGGACATCTTCCAGCGCCTCGACCTGCCGGCGCACGCCTTCTACGAAAGCGTCGAGTACTATGGCGGCGTCGGCTATCTCAAATCCGGCCTCGCGACTGCCGATGCGATCACCACGGTATCGCCGACCTACGCCAAGGAAATCCGGACCTACGCCTTCGGCGCCGGGCTCGACGGTCTGATCAACGCCCGCGCCAGCGCGCTTTACGGCATCACCAACGGCATCGATATCGATGCGTGGGACCCGGCGACCGACGCCGAGCTGCCGCAAACCTACACCGCCAACACGCTCCACAAGCGGGCGCTCAACAAGGCGGCGATCCAGTCGCGCTTCGAGCTCGAGGCGACGCCGGGCCCGCTGTTCTCGGTCGTCAGCCGGCTCACCAGCCAGAAGGGCATCGACCTCATCTCGTCCAACATCGATTGGCTGGTGTCGCTCGGTGCGTCGCTGATCATCCTCGGCTCCGGCGATCCGGGGCTCGAGGGGGCGCTGCTGACGGCGGCGCAGGCGCATCCTGGCCGCGTCGCCATGTACAAAGGCTATGACGAGGGCCTGTCGCACCTCATCCAGGGCGGGGCGGATGCTATCCTCATCCCGTCGCGCTTCGAGCCCTGCGGCCTGACGCAGCTCTACGGCGTCCGCTATGGCTGCGTGCCGGTCGTGGCGCGGGTCGGAGGGCTCGCCGACACCGTGATCGACGCCAACGAGGCCGCGGTCGAGGCGGGGGTCGCCACGGGCGTACAGTTTTCGCCGGTCACGTCGGAGGCGCTGGGCGATGCCATCAAGCGCACCGTCGACCTCTATGCCGACGAGAAGGTGTGGCGCAAAATGCAGCGCCGCGGCATGAAGTCGGACGTCTCGTGGGACGCCAGCGCCAAGAAATACGCCAACCTTTACGCATCGCTACTGGGGCAGCCGCTTGATGAGCAATCTGGAGATTAAGACCACTCCGTTCGCCGACCAGAAGCCTGGGACCTCGGGCCTGCGCAAGCGGGTGCCGGTCTTCGCCCAGCCGAACTATGTCGAGAACTTCGTGCAGTCGGTGATCGACAGCCTCGAAGGCTTCAAGGGCAAGACACTGGTGATCGGCGGGGACGGCCGCTATCACAACGACGTCGCCATCCAGGCCATCATCCGCATCGCCGCCGCCAACGGCTTCGGCAAGGCGATGGTGGGGCAGGGCGGCATCCTCTCGACGCCCGGCACCTCGCACATCATCCGCCACTACAAGGCGTTCGGCGGCTTCATCCTGTCGGCGAGCCATAATCCGGGCGGTCCCGATGGCGATTTCGGCATCAAGTACAACATCGGCAATGGCGGGCCGGCGCCCGAAAAGATCACCGACGCGGTGTTCGCGCGCTCCAAGGTCATCGACCGCTACCTGATCAACGACGCGCCCGATATCGACCTCAGCCGGATCGGCACGCAGAAGTCGGGCTCGATGACGGTCGAGGTCATCGATCCCGTCGCCGACTACGCGGCGCTGATGCAGACGCTGTTCGATTTCGACGCCATCCGGGCGCTGTTCAAGTCGGGCTTTTCGATCCGCTACGACGCCATGCACGCCGTGACCGGCCCTTACGCCAAAGCCATCCTCGAGGGGATGCTCGGCGCGCCTGCCGGCAGCGTCATCAACGCGGTGCCGTTGCCCGATTTCGGGGGCGGGCACCCCGATCCCAACCTCGTCTACGCCAAGCCGCTCTACGACCTGCTGATGGGGCCGAATGCCCCGGATTTCGGCGCGGCTTCCGACGGCGACGGCGACCGCAACCTCATCATCGGCCGGGGCCGGTTCGTGACCCCCTCGGATTCGCTGGCGCTGCTCGCCGCCAATGCCCAGCACGCGCCGGGCTATCGCGATGGCCTCGCGGGGATTGCCCGCTCCATGCCGACCAGCGCCGCCGCCGACCGGGTGGCGGAAAAGCTCGGCATCGAAATGCACGAGACGCCGACCGGCTGGAAGTTCTTCGGCAATTTGCTCGACGCCGGCCGCGTCACCATCTGCGGCGAGGAAAGCGCGGGGACGGGCTCCAACCATGTGCGCGAAAAGGATGGGCTCTGGGCGGTGCTGCTCTGGCTCAACATCCTCGCGGCGCGCCAGCAGAGCGTCGACACCATCGTCAAGGACCACTGGTCGAAGTACGGGCGCAACTACTATACCCGCCACGACTACGAGGAGGTTGATGCGGCGATCGCCAACAAGCTCGTCGACGATCTCCGCAGTAAGCTTTCGGGGCTCGTGGGCCAGCGTTTCGGCGGCCTCACGGTTTCTTACGCCGACGATTTTACCTATCACGACCCCGTCGATGGCTCGGTCAGCGGCAAGCAGGGCATTCGCATCGGGTTTGCGGATGGCAGCCGGATCGTGCTGCGGCTGAGCGGAACCGGAACCGTCGGGGCAACGTTGCGGCTCTATCTGGAACGGTATGAGCCCCCGCATGGACAGCACGACCTTGACACCCAAGCCGCTCTCAAACCCCTCATCGAGCTTGCAGAACAGCTCGCCGGGATCAGCGAGCGAACAGGTCGGAATGCCCCTTCCGTTATCACCTAATCCCGCTCCGCAACTGGTGCCCAATGGCGGCAGTGCCGTCGCCCTCGGCGCAACGGTCACTGCCGAAGGCGTCAACTTCGCTGTCTATTCCGAGACGGCGTCGGCCCTCTTTGTCTCGCTCTATGATGAGCTCGACAACGAAATCGACCGCTTCGAGCTCGATGGGCACGAGAACAACATCCATCACGGCCTGATCGCCGGGATCGGCGCCGGCATCAAATATGGCTTCCGCGCAGACGGCCGCTACGACCCCGACCAAGGCTACTTCTTCGATCCGAACAAGCTGCTGGTCGATCCCTATGCACGGCGCATCGATCGCACCTTCGTGCGTTCGCCGCGCCTGCGCCTCCATCGCGACGAGGCGGTGGACACGGCGCCGCTGATCCCCAAGGCGATCGTTGTCGGCGCCACCAATAAGCGGGCGATGCCGCGCCGCCGGGCGCCACAGACCTTTTACGAGCTCAACGTCCGCGGCTACACGATGCGCCACCCCTCGGTACAGGGGCCGCTGCGCGGCACCATCGCGGCGCTGACGACCAAGCGCGTTATCGACCATCTCAAGTACCTCAACGTCGACGTCGTGCAGCTAATGCCCACGGCGGCGTGGATCGACGAGGGCCATCTGCCGGCGCTCGGGCTTACCAATGCCTGGGGCTACAACCCCGTCACCTATTTCGCGCTCGATCCACGCATCGCGCCGCGCGGGCCGCAGGAACTGCGCTACATGACCGATGCCTACCGCAAGGCCGGTATCTCGGTGATCCTCGACGTGGTCTACAACCACACGGGTGAGGGCGACGCCAACGGCCCGATGCTGTCGCTGATGGGCCTCGACGCCAAGACCTATTATCGGTTCACCGAAGTCGACGGGAAGCAGTTTCTCGTCAACGACACCGGCACCGGCAACACGCTTCGCTGCGATCACCCCGCGACGCAGCGGCTGGTGGTAGAGAGCCTCCGCTACTGGGTCGAGGAAATGGGCGTCTCGGGCTTCCGCTTCGATCTCGCGCCGGTGCTCGGGCGTGAGCCGGGCTTCAACCCGGACGCCAAGATGCTGCAGATGATCAAGTCAGATCCGGTCCTGAGCAAATGCATCCTCGTCGCCGAGCCGTGGGATCCGGGTCCGGGCGGCTACCAGCTCGGCCGCTTCGGACGGGAATTCCACGAGCACAACGATACTTACCGCGACGAGATCCGCTCGTTCTGGCGGGGCGAGCCCAACCGCATCGGCGCGCTTGCCGGCAAGGTTGCGGGCTCGGCCGAAATCTTCAACTTCGCCGGCCGCAAACCCTCGGCGAGCGTCAACTTCCTCGCCGTGCACGACGGTTTTACGCTGGCGGATTTCGTCAGTTTTAGCGACAAGCACAACGAAGCGAACGGCGAGAATAACCGGGACGGCCACAACGCCAACTATTCGTGGAACTGCGGCCACGAAGGCCCGACCGACGATCCGGCCATCAACGACATGCGCCATCGCGACGTACGGGCGCTGCTCGCCACCCTGTTCCTGAGCCGCGGCCTGGCGCTGTTCCAGCAGGGCGACGAGTTCGGCCGCACGCAGCGGGGCAACAATAACGCCTATGCGCAGGACAACGAGATCACCTGGGTCGACTGGGAGCACGCCGATGGCGCACTGGTCGACTACGTCGCGGCCTTGCAGCGGTTCCGGAAATCGCACCCGGCGCTGCTCAGCGACCGCTTCCTGACGGGGGAGGACAAGGGTGGCGTCCGCGACGTCGTCTGGCTCCATCCGGATGGCCGCGAAATGACCGGCGGCGACTGGAACGACGGCGCCGCCTCGGTTCTCGGCATGCAGCTCGATATCGATGACGACGAAGTGCTCGTCTGGTTCAACCGCCGCGCCGAGGCGGTCACCGCCAAGCTGCCGGCGCATGACGAGGGCTGGGTCGTGGGGCTGGTCTCCGACCCGTCGAGCCAGGAGCTGGCGGTCGAAGAAGCGGCGGTGACGCTGCCGCCGCGCTCCGTGGTGGTGCTGGTGCCGGGCGGGGCTGCTTAGAGCTGCTCCGCCGGTGTGTCACCGCGGGTCCTTCGAGGCTCGGCTTCGCCTCGCACCTCAGGATGAGGGTTTGGCCGACATCGTTCGCAGCTCAGGATGAGGTTGTGGCTCATATCGTTTGCACCTAGGGGTGAGGCTTATCCCTCCCCCTCATGGTGAGGTGCGAGCGCAGCGAGCCTCGAACCACCCGGTGAGTATCACCAAGGTTCCGGCGGCTACTCCGCTGGCACCCTCGAACCCCCATCATCAAGGCTGACGCTTGCGGTCCGGTCGAGCTTGCCCCAGCCGACGATCGGCCCGGTCAAGGCCTTGAGCACCGATTTGGCGACCACGTAGTACATGACCTGGCGGTAGCCGAAGCGCTGCAGCGGAAGCCACAGCAGCAGCCGCCAGTCCTCGCGCCGCTCGTAGAGGAAGCCGATGGCCGCTGCGGCGAGGTCGACCAAGAGGAAGACACCGAAGAACGTCGCCGTGCGGATCAGGTTGTCCGGGTTGAACTGGTCGCGGTGCTGCCAGTAGTCGATCCCGGTCCAGGCGATCTGCCAGAGGAAAAGCAGGTCGACGAGCGGCGAGAGCAGCGAGAACAGGATCTGGAATAGCCAGACCTGCGGGAATGCCACCATGCCGAGCGTACCGGCGCGCGGATTGAGCATGGCGCCGCGATGCTTCCAGAGGCACTGCAGCGTGCCATAGGCCCAGCGGAAGCGCTGCTTGGCGAGCCCGGCAAAGCTCGCCGGCGCCTCGGTCCATGCCACTGCCTCCCGGTCGAACAGCACGCGATAGCCGGCGCGACCGACCGCGATGGTCAGGTCCTGGTCCTCGGCCAGGGTGTCGGCGGGGTAGCCGCCCAGCGCGTCGAGGACGCTCCGCCGCCAGGCGCCGACGGCCCCGGGGACGACGGTGATGGCGCCAAGCGCCGTAAGAGCGCGCCGCTCAAGGTTTTGCGCCGTCACGTATTCGAGCGCCTGCCAGCGGGTGACGAGATTGATGCGGTTGCCGACCTTGGCGTTGCCGGCGACGGCGCCGAGCTTGGGGTCAACGAACCAGCGCGCCAGCCGGCCGATGGTTGCCGCCTCGAACTGCGTGTCGGCATCGAGCGCGACGACGATCTCGCCGGTCGCGATGGCGAGCCCGCGGTTGAGGGCATTGGCCTTGCCGCCATTGGCGATGGTGAGCAGCGTCACCAGCGGATGGGTGCCGTAGTGCGTGCGGACCAGCTCCGACGTCCGGTCAGCCGAGCCATCGTCGATGATGACGATCTCGAGGTTCTGGTAGTCGCTGGCGAGCACCCGGGCGATCGAGGCGAGGATCACCTTCTCCTCGTTGTGCGCCGGGATCAGCACGGAAACGAGCGGCTGGCTCGCCAGCTTGGGAGCCTTGCGCCGCCGATCCTGGAGCAGGTTGATGCCGCCGAGCCCCGCGAGGAACACGAGCCGGCCGAGGCCCAGCCAGATCGCCCACTGGAAGAGGTTGCCGAGGGCTGCGCCTGCGGTGCGGAGCGCAATGAACATCGGCACGTCGACCCAGGCGGCGCGGGCGCCGGCGGGGAGCGGCGGCATGGCCTCGTCGCGCGTGAGGCCGGCGAGGTCCGAGACGGTCACGAACTCGAAGCCCTTGGCCCGCAGTGCGTCGATGATCTTCGGCAGGGCCGCGACGGTCTGCGCGCGGTCGCCGCCGGCATCGTGCAGCAGCACGATCTGCCCGCGCTGGTCGGGATCGGTGCTGGTGACGCCGTTGATGACGCCCTGGACGATGTTGTCGACCCCCGGCCGCATCCAGTCGTCCGGATCGACCTTGAGCCCGACCGTGAGGTAGCCCATCGACTGGGCGAGATCGATCGGATCGACCTCGGCGCGCGTCGTCGGCTCGCTGTCGCCGAGGTAGGGCGGCCGGAAGAGCCGCATCGAACGTCCGGTGATGGCCTCGATCAGCCGCTGCGTGGCGTTGATTTCGAGCTCGGCGACCCCGGCCGGGATGTTGGCGATGTTGGGGTGCGTGTAGCTGTGGTTGCCGATCTCGTTGCCGTCATCGACCACCTGACGCACGAGGTCGGGGTTGGCGGCGGCGTTCTCGCCGATCATGAAGAAGGTGCCGACGGCGTTCTTCTGCTTGAGCACGTCGAGGATCTTCGGCGTCCATTCGGGATCGGGACCGTCGTCGAAGGTCAGCGCGATCTTTCCCGGCCTGTTGCCGATGCCGTCGACCACATAGGAGGTCGGCAGGACCGTGTAGGTTTCCTCGTCGATATCGCCGGTGTCCGGATCGATCTCGATATCGCGCGCGCCCGGCGAGGGGTGGGCGTTGACCTTGAGGATTTCGCCGGTGCCTTCGAAATCGACGTCGTCGTCGCCGGCGATGGTCTTGAGCGAGTCCGGGGCCGTCGCGCCATAGGGCCGGCCCATCACATCCCAGAGCGAGGGGTCCTCGGAGCCGAGGCGCCATATCGCATAGCCGGCCGGCTGGTAGATGTCGGCGGCGTGGATCTCGTTGTAGGCGGTGACGGCGTCGAGCAGCCAGACATTGTGTGTCTTGCCGTCATCCTCGACGTAGGAGAAGTGCGGGTTGTTGGAATCCGGGTCGAAGTCGACGCTGGCTTCCGAATCGCGCGCGGCGCGCAGCGCATCGGCGAAGGTGAGGTCGGTCGCCGTCTGCCCCTTCACCCAGTCGTAGCCATAAGCGCCGATGGCGACGATGGTGTGGGCCGGATCGAGCTCGGCCATGCGCTGGTCGAGGATTTTTTCGAACCACTCCTCGCCGGCGATCGGCCCCGGCGTGCCCTGCGCCCAGTGCTCGTCGTAGGCCATGAGGATCAGGTAGTCGGCGATCGACGCATAGGCCGAATAGTCCCAGTCGTCGTCGTCATAGGGCACGGCGAGCGCCAGTGTCAGGTGCAGCGGCTTGAACGCGGCGGCGACTTCGCGGAGGAACGCCTTGAGGTCGGGTTGGGCCGCGGTCGGGACCTCTTCGAAGTCGACCGTGAGGCCCTGGAAGTGGTTGCTGGTCAGGAACGAGACGATCTCGCCGAGCCGCTGCGCGCGTGCTGCGGGGTCGGCGAGGAGCTTGGCCAAGCCCGCGCCGTCCCAGTTGTCGTCGACCGAGTTCTGGATCAGCGGCAGCACCGGCACGCCGGGTCGTGTCACATTGATCAGGTCGAGCGCCTTGTCGTCGACATCGGTTTCCAGCGCCATGCCCTGGCCCTTGAGCGACATCCAGGCCGGCACGACCCAATCGAGGTGCGGCAGGGCGCGCTGCAGTGCCGGATACGAGTTGTCGTCCCAGTTGACGTAAAAGCCGATCGACAGCGGACGGCCGGTAGGCTGTGGCGTCGGCGCGGTCGGCTGCCGAATCGAGGCGAAGAAGGGACGGCCGCTGACCAGCGTGCGGTTGAGCGTGCGCTCCCGGTCGCGCAATTCGGCGGCGAGCTTTTGCGCATCGGTCAGCACGGCCGGCGCCGCCATATGCGGCTGGTCGGCGGCAAAGAGCGCGGCCACGGCGCCGCCGGCGGCCGGCCCATGCACGATGGCGAGGCTCGTGGCGAAGGCGACGCCCGCAATGGCCACAATGACGGCCGCGATCCGCGCGAGCCAGGTGAGCACGCGGCGCCGGCGGCCGGTGGGGTCGAAAAAGATCGGTTTGACAGGCACTGGGAATGTAGCTCGTTGGCAAAGACTTGGCCGGCGCAAATCATTCGCGCGGCAATGCAAGGCGAATGCTTGCCAATCTCCGCCAAATAGTGGCACGCCAAGTAAAAACTGCCAGGGTGCGACAGCGGGCCGCAGCGCCGCGCCCATGGTGAATAATGCTTTAATTCAATGGCTTAGCGGCTTGGCGTGAAAGGGCGTCGGGCCGCTGCGGCAGGATGCCTCACTCGGCGGCCGCAACCTCGTTGCCGGCGATCAGGCCACCGGCCTTCTCGATGAAGGCGATGACGTCGTCCAGTCCCTCGCGCCGCAGCAGGTCGGTGAAGACATAGGGGCGACCCTCGCGCACCTTGATGGTGTCGCGCTCCATCACCTCGAGGCTGGCGTTCACGTAGGGCGCGAGATCGGCCTTGTTGATGATCAGCAGATCCGAGCGGGAAATCGCGGGCCCGCCCTTGCGCGGGATCTTTTCGCCCTCGGCGACGGAGATCACGTAGAGCGTGATGTCGGCGAGGTCGGGCGAGAAGGTCGCCGCAAGGTTGTCGCCGCCCGATTCGATCAGCACGATGTCGAGGTCAGGGAAGCGGCGGTTGAGGTCGGCGATCGCCGCGAGGTTGATCGAGGCATCCTCGCGGATGGCGGTGTGGGGGCAGCCGCCGGTCTCGACGCCGACGATGCGGTCCTCCGAGATCGCCTGCACGCGGGCGAGGATCAGCGCGTCCTCGCGGGTAAAGATGTCGTTGGTCACCACCGCCATCGAGTAGCGGTCGCGCAGCGCCTTGAGCAGCATTTCGCAGAGCGTCGTCTTCCCGGAGCCAACCGGGCCGCCGATGCCGATGCGGAGCGGGCCGTTGAGCGACTTCATATCAGCCTCACGAGAACGAGGAACAGGAACGCAACGCCAAGGGCGAGGCAGAGCGGGGAGTAATTCTTCCGGTCGAGGGTGCGAAACGGCTCTGTCGGAGTTCTTGCCGCCCACCACGCGGTGTAGCCGATCGCGCCGCGCGCAAGGAAAACCAGTCCGGTAGCCGCCGCAAGCAGCGTCAGCGTCGCGCCGCCGGCGACGGGGTCGGCAACCGAAAACGCAATCACGCAGGCGATGAAGGCGGCGACCGCGACGCCGAAGGACTTCCACTTGGCCGGCATGCGCTCGACGCCGGGGAAACCGGCAACAGTCCTCGCCAGCAATTGCTCGTCGCGGATCGGCCACATGATGCCGACGCTCCAGAGGAGATGGGCGATGCCGACGGCGAGGAGGGCGATGCCGGCGGCGGCGGCGATGAGTTGGGCGGCGATATCCATCAGGCGGTCATGAGCGGAAAATCCGCGGTTCGAGAACTTCGTGGCGCATTTGCGCGATATCGGCTGCGTAGGCGATCGAGCCGAGATCATCAAGCGTCGCCGTTGCCGCAAAGGCTGCCAGCGCCGCGATTTGCGGCTCGAGCGCAGCCATGGTCCGCAGCCCCGCCGTCTGGCCGAGCGGCACCAGCCGGACGGCAACCGAAATCTGGGCATGGACGGCGGCGGTGAGGTAGCCGAGGAGAGTGTCGCCGAGCGGTATGGCCTCTGCGCCCGCGGCGGCGCCGACCGCGACCGGGTAAGGACAAGGATCGGGCAGGCGGGCGAAGACGTCCGAGGGCCAGGTCTTGGCCGCGATGGCAAAGGCGTCGCCGGTCGCCAATGTCTCGGCGCGACGCTCGGCGGATGGCGTCAGGGCGAGGCAAAGGTCGGCCAGTTCGGCGAGCGCTGCGGCGTCGGTGTGGCAGCGGTGAGCGTGCGCCAGAAGGATGGCATCGGCGCGGATGCCGCCATGCGCCAGCGCGCCGGCAACCCAGTTCTCGAGGGTCTTGGAGTCGCTTACGCGCCGATCCGCAATTGCCGTCTCAAGCCCCGACGACCAGGCGAAGCTGCCCACCGGGAAGGCCGGCGAAAGCCAGGTCAGCAGGCGCTGGAGGGGAGCGGTACTCATGGGTGCAAGGCACCGTTTGCGGCAGAGGCCCCCTCACCCGACGCTTTGCGTCGACCTCTCCCCCAAAGGGAGAGGTAAGAGGAGGCGGCTTCCAGCCAGCGGCCACGAGGGGCGAAGTGACGGAAGGCGATGCCGCGGCGCAAATCACCTCTCCCTTTGGGGGAGAGGTAAGAGGAGGCGGCTTCCAGCCAAGGGCCACGAGGGGCAAATTGACGGAAGGCGATGCCGTAGCGCAAATCACCTCTCCCTTGGGAGGAGAGGTCGGATTGCGCAGCAATCCGGGTGAGGGGGCCTTGGCGAGGAGCGCGGCGCTTTCTCATCTCGCGCTCAAGGCGTGTCCGTGGCCATGGTCGTGCCCATAGGCGCCATGCTCGGGCGAAAAGTGCGACACCGTCTCGGCAACGGTGGCGCCAAGCCCGATCAGCATGTCGCGGATGATGCGATCGCGGCGGATCAGGATGCGCTGCTTTTCGATCTGGGCGGGCAGGTGGCGATTGCCGATGTGCCAGGCGAGTCTCGCGATGTGCGCGGCGTCCCGGCCGCGAATTTCGTAGACCGGCTCATCCGCGGCGACGATGCCGACGAGACGGCCATCCTCGAGTTTTAGGCGATCCCCGTGGTCGAGCGTCACCGGTTCGGGGAAATCGAATAGGATTTCTTCGCCCTTGGGCAGCGTGAGGAGCTTTCGCCGCAGGCGCCGCTCGTCGTGGGCGAGCGTCAGGGTGTCGAAGGGAACGCCCTTGGCGGTGGCGACGGGCAGATGAGCGACAACGCGGAACATGGCGGCCTTTCTAGCCGATCGCATGATGCCGTCACAGGACTTCTCGCTCGCTCGCCGAACCTACCCGCTCACGAGACGGTACGGAAGAGCCGGATGATCCAGGAGAACTGGTAGAGAATCTGGATGATGGCGAAAGCCAGCTGGAAGCGGCTGTTGCGTGTCACCACCGCGATGCCGCAGAGCGCCAGCGTCACCGGCACCTGGATGGCGTATTCGAGGTCGAGGTGGTTGAGGTAGTCCCAGCCCTTGAGGCCACTGTCGAAGATATCGAAGATCACGGTCAGCGCGAAAAAGCCGAAAAACCAGGCTCGCCGCGACATGAAGAAATCCTCGTAGCCGTCGTACTCCTTGATGTCGTCGGGAAAGAGCAGCACGCACAGCATGAAGAGCGCCGTGCAGTAGGAGATGAGGAAGAGGAAGGCGCCGAACGTCCACTCGGTGACGGTGAAGAGCGCGAACTCCCACCACCAGAAGTGCACCAGGGTGATGATGATCGAGGCCGCCCAGATGAGGTGGGTGGCCGAAAGCTTGGCGCGCGTCGGATGCTGGATGATGCCGGCGAAGCCGATCAGCAGGCGGCCGATGCCGAGCCCGATGACCGTGCCCATGAGAATCCGCAGGTGCGTGAAAAGCTGCGCAGCGTTGGCGGGATCCATGAGGGTGCTCTCGCGGGCGAGGCGATCAGCCTATCCGGCTGGCGGCATTAACGAAAGCGCGCGTCGCGGTGCTCAGGGCGCCTGCTCGGTTTCGGCGCAGGTGAGGATGGGCTTGGCGTTGGCGCCCTGCGTCAGGTCATAGAGGCTCGCCTCGTTGCCCTTGGTCCACCAGACGTATTTGCCGGCGGCGTATTTTGCGCCCGACCCCGATAGCACGGTGTTGAACACCAGCGTGCTGCCATCGAGCGGCACGAGCGCCAGGTAGTTGGGCGCGGCGTTGATGTAGTCGACGCTGAGGTTGCCGACGTCACCGCCCTCGCAGCCGTAATGCACGGTCTTTCGCTCGAAATCGCCGGTGGTGCCGAGGGTGATGATGACGGCGCTGGTGGCTGCGGGAATCGCCGCCGTCGCCGGCTCAGGCGTCGCGGGCCCGACTTCGACGGTGGGCGGTGTCGTTTCGGCGGCCCAGGCGGGCGTGACAAGCAGCGGCAGCAGCAAGGCGAGATAGGTCGGTCGCATCGAAGGCCTCCCGGAATCGCTTTTGCAAAGGATAAGCGCAACGAGGCGTCGCTGGCCATGACAAACGAAAGCCCCGCTGCTGGAGCGGGGCTTGCGCTGGTGCGTCAAAGCTGCCGGTCAGAGCTGGCAGTAGTGCCGCATGCCGTCGAAGCCGAGATAGGTATCGGTGCGGTAGTCATAGGACCGATAGGCATCCTGGCAGGCCGACACGTGGTCGTCGCTGTCGGCATAAGCGCGATCCCGCGCCGCGCCGGCGATCGCAGCACCGGCTGCGAAGCCGAGAATACCCGCGCCGATTGCCGGGCCCGGCCCGCCCCAATAATGGTGGTAATGGGGGTGGTTATACCACCACCACGGCGCTGCCTGAGCCGGCGCGACCGCGGCGAGCGACGTGACGCCGAGCATTACGGCTGCCGACGCCAAGGCAATGATTTTCCTCATCTTTCACACTCCTTGAGTGTTTGTCATGAGGTCGAAACGGGTATCAGCGGCGAGGGTTCCGAGATCGTTGCCCGGTCGCGGCGTTGTGTTGGCGACCGACAACGAGGCGGGGGGGAAAATGAGCCCCGTTTGCCGTGGCGCTCGTCCGTTGCGCTTAGCCCGCGGCGTGGACCACGAGCAGGGCCACGACGATGGCGACGGCGTCCTCGATGAGGCCCGCCGGCAGGTCACGTCCGAATGCCTTGGCGAGGCGGGCGCGCACTTCTGCCCCGCCATATGTGCCGATGACGGCGCCGATGACGCCGGCCACGATGCCGCCGATCCAGGCGCCCGAGGGAAGGCCGAGCACGAGGCCGACGGCGGCGCCGAGGACGAGGCGGGCCACAAACTGCTGCGGTACCTTGCGGCTCGGCGTCGTCGGGAGCTGGTCGCTCACCAGCTCGGCGATGGCGAGCAGCGTCACCACGATGGCGACGATGATGTTGCCGAGAAAGCTTGCCCAGGTGCCGGAGAGATTGATCCAGCCGAAATAGGCGCCCCAGCTCAGCGCGGCGAGCGGGGTTACGGCGCGGAGGCCGGCGGTGATGCCGAGAAGCAGGGCAAGCAGGTAGATCATCTGACGCTCTCCGGATGGGGTGCGTCACGCTATGATGCGTTTCATCTGCTGGCTAGACCGAGCCCATCTCAGCCTGTGCACGGCCACGCCGAGACAGGATGCCGCGGGCGCGAGGCGGCGAGTTAATCTCGCCGACAGGTGGCAGCAAGGTTGGCCCCAATAGCCCTTTTCGTTGCCGGCCGACGATCATGAGTCGGCCGCTGGCGGTGGGGGCAGGCCTGAACGTCATCATTCTGCTGACTGGCCCTGTGGAGCAGGGGCCGCTGGCCGCCCGGCTGCGATCATGCGATCCGGCGGTTGTCGTGCATCCGGCCGCGACGCTGGGCGAGCTGCTGGCGATCGACGGGCCCGTGCTGGAGCAGGCGCGGCTCGTGGCGTTTGCGACGCCGGTCATCGTGCCGCCGGCCGTCCTCGAAAAGCTCGGATACCGCGCCTACAATTTCCACCCCGGGCCGCCGGAGTTTCCCGGCCTCAGCCCGGCGCAATATGCGGTCTATCGCGGTGCGCGCCAGTTCGGGGTGACGCTGCACGAGATGGCGGCGAAGGTCGACGCGGGGCCGATCGTCATGGCGCGCCGCTTCCCGCTGCCGGCCGGCATCTCGGTCACGGTGCTCGAACAGCAGTCATACGGCGCGCTGGCCCAGCTATTCTGGGATTTTGCCCCGGCGCTGGTCGGGTCGGACGCGCCGCTGCCGCATTCGGCCGACGCCTGGAGCGGCAAGAAGACCTCACGCCGCAGCTACGAAACGCTCTGCGCCATCAGCCCCGACATTCCGCGCGACGAACTCGACCGCCGCATCTCGGCCTTTGGCACCGGGCAATTCGGCCTGATACCGACGGTGACGCTGCATGGTCACCGCTTCCGCCTCGTGCCCGAGGGTGAGGAGACGCCCGGCGCGCCTTAGGTCGGCGCGGATTGAGTGGCGCCAGCACTGCCCCGCGCGCGGTGGCGGAGGACGAGCAGCGTCAGCGCGGCAAGGGCGCTGAGCGACAGCCCGGTCGCCACCCACAATGCCGCCTCGCTGCCGGGCCCCGAGAGGATCGCGGCAAAGAGCGGCGGTGCTGCAGCGAAGCTGAGGTTGAGCGGCAGCGCCAGCATCGAGGATGCGCGGGCATAGGCGGCGGGTGGGAAGAGGTCGAGCGGCATCGTCGACCGCGCGACCGCCAGGATGCCGCTGGCGAGGCCGTAGACCAAAATGAAGGCGATGGCGGCAGGAGCGCCGGCAGCGAAGATCAGCACCATGAAGCTCAGTGGCAGCGACGCGGCGGCGAGGAGGCCGGTGGCGAGGCTGTTCCAGCGGCGGCCGGCAGCGAAATCGATCAGGCGCGAGGAGAGCCCGACGAGGCCGAGGAACGAGGCGACCAGCACCGCCGTGCCGTGATCGAGGCCGCGGCCCTCGAACAGGGTGATGATAGTCAGCGAAAAACCCCAGGTGACGACGCCGTTGGCGCCGCTGCTGAAGGCGAGCAACGCAAAGGCGGTGCGATCGAGTGGCTGTGTCGTGCCACCCTCGGCCTTTCGCGCCACGCCGGCCGGCCGCCTCGCCAGCAACAGCCAGTAGATCGGGCCGGGGACGATCAGGAGCAGCGCTGCTCCCAACAGCGTTGCCGGCCGCCATCCATAAGCGGTCTGCAGCGCGCTGAGCAGCGGCCAGCAGATCGTGGTGCCGAGCGCGCTGAAGATCATCAGCGCCCCGATCGCCGCCCGCGCCTTCGGGCCGGCGAGCTCGGCGAGGCCGATCTGCATCGCCGTGGTCAGCATGCCGGCGCCGGCGAGGCCGACCAGCAGCCAGCCGGCGAAGTACGCCCAGGCCGACATGGCTGTCGCGATTGCCGCAAGGCCGAGCGCCGCGATGCCGACGCTCGCGGTCATCACCGACCGGCTGCCGAAGCGCTCGAACAGTCTCAGGAACGGCACAGCGGAGATGGCCATCACGACCAGCATCACCGTCGACCCAGCCATCGCCGCCGCGTACGGCAGCCCCAGCGCCTTGGCCATCGCTTGTCCGGTGATGGCCGGCAGGTTGAACGTCATTCCCCAGCAAAGCGCCTGCGCCAGGGCGAACGCGGCGACGGTCAGCGGCAGGCGAAAGCGGGACATAAGGGACTCTGGACGGCGGTAGCCACCCATCGATCAGCCGCTCATGACGGACATATGACCGCCGGAACTAGTCGGGCAGGAACGCCGGATCGAGGATCTGCTCGATGGTGTAGGGGCAGGTTTCGGGGAAGACCGATTCCGGCAGTCCGGTTTCATCGATTGCGGCACCGCGGGCGATCACGAAGCTGCCCGAAAGATGGACGGTTGGATAACTTTTGAGGCTTGGGCTTTCCGCCACCAAACGGCCGATTCTCATTCGCTGCTCTACGATGCTGGCTTTCCAGCTGTTCGTCCGCCTGGAGGGTTGAAACTGCCATTTGAGCAGGTGCTGAAGCAGTACCTCCATACGGCTGTCGATTTCGTATTTGTCGCTCCGCGCCAAACTTTCGATCTCCTCGGCGACATTTTCAATGTCGATTCGATCGAAGCGACCGGCGCGCAGCAATGCACCTTGCTCCGCGGCCCAAAGAGCAAAGTCCTGGTCGATAGGGATCGGATTCTTCGTTTCGATCTTATTCATGAGCTAAAATATAGCGCATGGCGTGTGACGCGCCAAATATGGCGCACCTGTCGCCATGGTGCGCGATCAATGGCGCGCGCGAGGCGATGGTTCAGAACAGGAAATACCGCTGCGCCATGGGCAGGACGGTGGCTGGCTCGCAGGTCAGCAGCTCGCCATCGGCGCGCACTTCGTAGGTCTCGGGATCGACTTCGATGTGCGGCGTTGCCGAGTTGTGGATCATAGCGGCCTTGCCGATGCCGCCGCGGGTGTTTTCGACCGGCAGCATGCCCTTGTCGACGCCGAGCTTCTTCTGGAGGCCAGTGTCGTAGGCGGCCTGCGAGATGAAGGTGACGCTGGAGCGGGCGGGCGATTTGCCGAAGGCGCCGAACATCGGCCGGTAGTGCATCGGCTGAGGCGTCGGGATCGAGGCGTTGGGGTCGCCCATTGGCGCGGCCGCGATGGTGCCACCGAGCAGCACCATTTCGGGTTTTACGCCAAAGAAGGCCGGATTCCACAGCACGAGATCGGCGCGCTTTCCCACCTCGACCGAGCCGATGTGCTTGCTCAGGCCGTGGGCAATCGCCGGGTTGATGGTGTATTTGGCGATGTAGCGCTTCACCCGGAAATTGTCGTTGTCGCCGGTCTCGTCCTTGAGGCGGCCGCGCTGCTTTTTCATCTTGTCGGCGGTCTGCCAGCAGCGGATCAGCACCTCGCCGACGCGCCCCATGGCCTGGCTATCCGACGAGATGACCGAAAACGCGCCCATGTCGTGGAGGATGTCCTCGGCGGCGATCGTCTCCTTGCGGATGCGGCTTTCGGCGAACGCCACGTCTTCGGGGATGGCCGGCGACAGGTGATGGCAGACCATCAGCATGTCGAGGTGCTCGGCGATGGTGTTCTGCGTGTAGGGCCGGGTCGGGTTGGTCGAGGACGGGATAACGTTGGGAAAGCTTGCGACCTTGATGATGTCGGGCGCGTGGCCGCCGCCAGCGCCTTCCGTATGGAAGGCATGGATGGTGCGGCCCTTGAAGGCGGCGACCGTGTCCTCGACGAAGCCGGATTCGTTGAGCGTGTCGGTGTGGATCATCACCTGCACGTCGAAGCGGTCGGCGACGGCGAGGCAGTTGTCGATGGCGGCGGGCGTCGTGCCCCAATCCTCGTGCAGCTTTAGGGCGCACGCGCCCGCCTGAACCATTTCCTCGAGCGGGGCGGGGAGGGAGGCGTTGCCCTTGCCGGCGAGGCCGAGGTTCATCGGGAAGGCATCAAAGCTCTCGATCATCCGGCCGATGTGCCAGGCGCCGGTACAGGTCGTGGCGAGCGTGCCGTGGGCGGGGCCGGTGCCGCCGCCGAGCATGGTGGTGACGCCCGACATGAGCGCTTCCTCGATCTGCTGGGGCGCGATGAAGTGGATATGGGCGTCGAAGCCGCCGGCCGTGAGGATTTTGCCTTCGCCGGCAATCGCCTCGGTCGAGGGACCGATGACGATGGTGACGCCCGGCTGGGTGTCGGGGTTGCCGGCCTTGCCGATGGCGGCAATGCGGCCGTCCTTGAGGCCGACGTCGGCCTTGTAGATACCGGAGTGGTCGACGATCAGCGCGTTGGTGATCACGGTATCGACGGCGCCCTGGGCCCGCGTCGCCTGCGACTGGCCCATGCCGTCGCGGATCACCTTGCCGCCGCCGAATTTTACTTCTTCGCCATAGGTGGTGAGGTCCCGCTCCACCTCGATGAAGAGCTCGGTGTCGGCAAGCCGCACCTTGTCCCCGGTCGTCGGGCCATACATGTCGGCGTAGGTCGAGCGGGAGATGCGGGCGGGCATGTTGGCTCCGGGCGCTAGCGGATGACGGGGTCGGCGGCAGTCTGGCCGCCGCGATAGGTAGCCATCGCGGCGTCGATGATGCGGTCGAGCGCCGGGGCTTCGGTGGCGACGTCCGGGTCGGTCATCTGGGTCTTGGCGATGATCGAAACCCCCAGGACTTCGATGGCGTAGACCTGCTGCCGCTCGCCCTTTTGCGCGAGCGCGTTGCCCTGCGTCTGGAACGTCGTGAGCAGCGAGCGATAGGCTTCGAGG
>Ga0207639_10000757_pt1 | contig 22024 bp, 13 predicted proteins | sample KBSCornC32_FD_184299 | JGI IMG/M metagenome (GOLD analysis project Ga0207639, IMG submission 184299) | Corn rhizosphere microbial communities from Kellogg Biological Station, Michigan, USA - KBS Corn C3-2 (SPAdes) (version 2) | ecosystem: Host-associated > Plants > Roots > Rhizosphere > Soil ...
AATGTCCAGCTGATCGGTTTTCCCGGCTGCTTCCCCAATGCCTATGCCGATACGATGATGACCCGACTGGCGACCCATCCCAATGTGGGCGGGGTCTTGTTGCTCTCGCTGGGCTGCGAGGGGTTCGACCGCGAAGGGTTGGCGGAACGGATTGCCCGATCCGGCCGCCCGGTGGAGACGCTAGTCATCCAGCAGCAGGGCGGCACGCGCAAGACCATCGAGGCCGGCGTGGCCAAGGCACGCGAACTGCTCGCTGTCAGCGCCGAAAGCACGTCACGGGTGCAAATGGGGATTGCCGACCTCGTCGTCGGAACGATTTGCGGCGGGTCCGACGGGACCAGCGGCATAACCGCCAATCCGGCCGTTGGTCGAACCTTCGACCGGCTGATCGCGGAGCAGGGAACCTGCATCTTCGAGGAAACCGGCGAACTCATCGGTTGCGAGCAGATCATGGCCGAACGCGCGATCACGCCCGAACTTGGCGTCTTGATCGAACAGGTAGTGGAAAAGGCCGAGCGCTATTATACCGTTCTTGGTTATGGCAGCTTTTCGCCCGGCAACGCCGAAGGCGGGCTGACGACGCAGGAGGAAAAGTCGCTCGGAGCCTATTCCAAGTCCGGGAACAGCCCGATTTCGGGCTTGCTCAAACCCGGCGACCATCCTTCCGGACCTGGGCTTTACCTGCTGGACGTGGTGCCTGATGGCGAAGTCCGTTTCGGCTTTCCCAATATTTCGGACAATGCCGAAATCGTCGAACTGATTGCCTGCGGTTGCCATCTGGTCCTGTTCACCACGGGACGCGGTTCCGTGGTCGGATCGGCGATCAGCCCGGTCATCAAGATCTGCGCCAACCCCGAAACCTATGCCCGCATGTCGGGCGACATGGATGTGGACGCAGGGCGCATCCTGGCGGGTGCGGCCGACCTCGATCAGGTCGCCGGCGAGATCTACGACGCTGTGGTCGATATCGCAGGAGGCAGGCAAAGCCTTTCAGAAGAACTCGGCCACCAGGAATTCATCCTGACCTACAAGCAGTTCGAGGCGGCAGGTCCGGCCTGCCTGCCGAACAGGAGTCGAACATGACCCCCAGTCCCTTCGGCCTCACTGGCAAGAGGGCGCTGGTGACGGGCGCCGGGCAGGGGATCGGCAAAGCCTGCGCCGAATTGCTGGCAACGCAGGGCGCGGATGTCCTGGCGATCGACCGCAATGCTGGAACATTGGCGGCGCTGGCGGGATGCCGCACCCGCCTTGTCGATGTGACCGACCCTGAATCAATCGCCGCGCTTTTCGAGCAGGAGGGTGCGGCCTGGGACATTCTGGTCAATTGCGTCGGCAAGGTTCATGGCGGCACGCTGCTCGACAGTACCGAGGCCGATCTTGACGAAGCCTATGCGATCAACGTGGCGGCGATGGTCCGGGTGATCCGCGCCGTCCTGCCCGGCATGATCGGCGCGGGGGGTGGTTCGATCGTCAATATCGCCTCGGTCGCCGGCGCGATCATCGGCGTGCCCGATCGCTTCGTTTACAACACGACGAAGGCCGCCGTCGTCGGCCTGACCAAAGCCATCGCCGTGGACCATGTAGCCGAGGGCATTCGCTGTAATGCGGTTTGTCCAGGCACGGTCCGTTCGCCCTCGCTGGAGGAGCGGCTGCGCGTGACGGGTGATTTCGACGCGGCGCTTGCCCGGTTTTCAGCGCGGCAGCCAGTTGGGCGATTGGGCAAGCCGGAGGAAGTGGCGGCGGTCGTCCTGTGGCTGGCCAGCGATGCGGCGGCTTTCGTGACCGGGCAATGCCATGTCATCGACGGAGGCTGGTCCAACGCCTGACGGCAAGTGATCAAAGGAAAAGCAAAAAGGGGAGGGTGCGCAGTGTCATCCATGCATTACGAAGCAGCAGAGCCGTCAAAGAGCCATGCCGATGGCCGGGCCACCCTGGTAGAGCGCCGCTTCCTGGTGGCTTTCGCGGTGGTTACCAGCCTGTTCTTCATGTGGGCAATAGCCAATAATTTCAATGATATCCTGATCAAGCAGTTCCAGAAGGCGCTGGAACTGTCGCGGATGGAGTCGGGCCTGGTCCAGACGGCCTTCTACTTCGGCTATTTCACCTTCGCCCTTCCTGCCGGATGGTTCATTGCCCGGCACGGCTACAAGGCAGGCATCATCGCGGGGCTTGGCCTTTACGCGGCCGGCGCGCTGCTGTTCTGGCCGGCGGCCGGAGTGCGCGCCTTCGGCTTTTTCCTTGTGGCGCTCTACATCATTGCAGCGGGCCTCGCCTTTCTGGAAACCGCGGCCAATCCGCTGATCGCTGCCATGGGTCGGGAGGAGAGCGCGGCGCAGCGCCTGACTTTTGCACAAAGCTTCAACGGGCTTGGCGGCGTGATCGCGCCCTTCCTGGGCGGCGCCCTGATCTTTTCGGGCATCGAGCACAGCGCCGCCGAATTGTCGGCCATGCAGCCCGCGCAGATCGAAGCCTATCGTGCAGCCGAAGCCCTTGCGGTGCGGCTGCCTTATCTTGCGCTGGCGGCCGTTGTTCTTACCCTAGCCGCTATTGTGGCGCTGACCCGCTTTCCCGTGATCGCCGAAGGGCAGGGTACCGATCAATCCGGTGGCGGACTGGGCGCTGCGCTGCGCCGCCCACGCCTGCGGGCGGCGATCCTGGCCCAGTTCTTCTATGTCGGCGCACAGGTGACGGTGTGGAGCTATTTCATCAATTTCGCTCAGGACCAGACCGACATTGGTGAGAAACTGGCCGCGCAATGGCTGGGCATCAGCCTGTTTCTGTTCATGGTCGGGCGGTTCGCCGGCGCGGGGCTCATGCGCTATGTCCCGGCACCGCGACTGCTGACGGGCTATGCATTGATCGCGGCGGTACTGTGCGGCGTCGCGATGAGCGCGGGAGGAATGATCGCGGTCGTCGCGTTGGGACTGACCAGCCTGTTCATGTCGATCATGTTCCCGACCATCTTCACGCTCGGCCTTGCCGGACTGGGGCCGAGCAAGCGAATTGCCTCTTCGCTGATCGTCATGGCGATTATCGGCGGAGCCCTCTTCCCGCCGCTGACCGGCCTTATGGCGGAGCGGCTTCATTCGCTGGCAATGGCGATGTTCGTGCCGCTGGTCTGTTTCCTGGTGATCGCCTGGTTCGGCCGCCGGGTCACCCGTAACATGGCGATGGGAGGAGTCTGATGGCACGGCAGGTCTATGTCCTCGATCTCAGCGACGAAGCGCTGGCGGAAGAATATGAGCGGTGGCATCGACCGGGCAACGTGCCCGCGCGGGTGTTGCAGGACATCCTTGATGCCGGCAACACGCTGATGGAGATTTATCGTACCGGCGACAGGCTGGTGATGATTACGGAGACCGCGGGCGATGTGGAGCCTCAGGATCGGACCGGCAGCGCGGAATCCCAGGCCTGGGAGGCGCAGATGGACCGGTTCCAGAAGCCGGTGCCGTCAGCCGGCAATGGCGTGAAATGGCAGCCTGCCGAACGCATTTTCGTGCTGGCTGAACATCTGCGGAAGGATGTTTGACGCGATGGTTTCCGCTGGGGAAGCGCACAAGCACGGTTAGGACGGATCGACATTCAGCCCTGACGGCCTGCAAATGTTGGCCTTTCGTGCTTCCGGTGCTCACCTACTGGAAGTAGGCTGCGCGCCGGGTCACGAAAAACCACCATTTTCGGCTCGTCATCATCTGAATGTCGATCCGTCCTAGGGCTGGTAGCCCAGCCGATCGGAAATCCGCTCCGTCGTGCGGCGCAGCATGTCGCGCGCCGCGTCCATTTCGACCTTCTGCGACCCGTCGATCAATGAGAGGAACGGAATGGTCAGGGCCGCAACCACATCCTTGTCGAAACCGAAGATAGGGAAGCTGATGTCGGTGACGCCGTAGGTTATCGGGCTGGGACGACTGTCGAAACCGGCCAGGCGGATCGCCTCCCGCCGCTCCGCTAGCCATTCGCGGTCGACCGTCACATGCCGTTCTTCCTCAACCTCCCGCACGATCCGGTCGACCCGTGCCTGGTTGGAATAGGCCAGGATCACCTGGCCCGAACAACTTTTGAGGATGTCAACGATCGTACCGACCTTAAGGGAAAATCCCCGCGTGCCAGGCTGCTCCTCACGTGCGACGACCATCCCGTGGCCCGTGGCGGGCACCACCAGATGGCAGGATTGGCCCGTTTCCAGCGCCAGCCCCTGCATTTCGGGTAAAGCGGCCCGCACCAGATCCTGCGATGGCGTGGCCCGGAACGCAACGTCCAGAAGCTTGTAGCTCACCGTGTATCGGTCTGTTGTCTGGGACTTACGCAAATATCCCAGATTCTCCATCACGACGATGATCCGGAAAAGCTCGCCCACCGTTCGCCCCAGATCGGCGGCGATTTCGCTGACCAGCGCCCCTTTGGGGTGGGTGGCGAGGTATTCGAGAACCTCAAAGGTCTTTTCGACTGCTGGGGCCGCGTAGGCGCGCTTGAGTTCGGATCGCGGCACGTTCGTTCATCCCCCTGGCATTCGATGGCGGCACCGTCATCCGATTTCGTCAATCGAAGGTTCAATTGCAACTTGAAAATATGTTTGTAAATATGCAAACAGATGCAGACGATCACCTCATAGAGGTGCGCATCAGGGGAGAATCGGATGTCGGGCTTTACCAAGCGCCAATTACTTGGGGCACCGTTGGCGGCTGCCTTGGGTTCGGCGCTCGCTCCTGCGAGCGCCAGTGCGCGGCAGGGCGTGGCCAGGATCGCCGGAGGCCGTTTTGATTCGTCGGTCGCAAGTCTGAACAATTATGAAGTCCCTTCCTGGTTCGCCGACGCCAAATTCGGGATCTGGGCACATTGGGGTCCCCAGGCGGTTCCGGGGCAGGGCGACTGGTATGCGCGCTTCATGTATGTTCCCGGCCATCCGCATTACGACCATCACCTCAAGGCCTACGGTCATCCTTCGGAAAAAGGCTATAAGGACATCATTCCGCTCTGGACGGCGGAGAGGTTCGATCCCGATGCGCTGATGACGAAATACAAGGCGGCGGGAGCCAAATATTTCGTCTCCATGGGTGTTCATCACGACAATTTCGACCTGTGGCGCTCGCGCCATCACCGCTGGAATGCGGCGGAGATGGGGCCGAAACGCGACATTGTCGGTGCATGGCAGGCGGCGGCAAAGCGCCAGGGGCTGCGCTTTGGAGTGTCCGAGCATCTGGGGGCAAGCTATACCTGGTGGCATCCCAGCCACCTATATGATCAGTTCTGGCCTATGCTGGGCCGATCCTATGACGGTAGCGACGCCCGCTTTGCCGACCTCTACCACGACAACCGGGGTGAACCGTTCATCAATACCCCGGAGTCCTGGTATACCAAGAATCCGGCCTTTCACCGCCACTGGTTCGACCGGATCAGCGATCTGATCGACAGCTATCAGCCCGACCTGTTGTACAGCGACGGCGGCCTGCCGTTCGGGGAGACCGGGCGCAGCCTGCTCGCCCATTTCTATAACAGCAGCATAGCGCGGACCGGCAAGCTTGAAGCGGTCTATAATTGCAAGCAGACCGGCTCCGGTGAGTTCCACCGTAACGCGGTGGTGCAGGACGTAGAGCGCGGGGTGCTCAAGGGCATTCAGGATCGGCCCTGGCAGACCGATACGTCCAACGCGGACTGGTTCTTCAGCGAGAACTTTCCCCATAAATCGACAGCGACGGTCATCGGCCTGCTGGCTGACATCGTCAGCAAGAACGGCAATCTCTTGCTGAACGTCACGCTCTATCCCGATGGCAGCCTGCCGCCGGAATCCGACCAGTTGCTGGTCGAGCTGGCCGCATGGATGAAGGTCAACGCCGCCGCCATCCATGGCACGCGCCCGTGGAAGATCCACGGCGAGGGGCCCACCGAAACGCAGGACGGGATGTTTCGGGAAGACGTGGCCTATACGGCGCAGGATATACGGTTCACCACAGGTGGTGGGGCCCTCTATGCGATCACTCTGGGCGAACCGCGCGGTCGCGTTTCGATCGCGTCGCTGGCCGCCGGCAATCCCCATGACCAGCGTCGGATCAGGCGCGTCACATTGCTGGGCAATCCTGCGCAACTCCATTTCCAACAGGACAGCGCGGCCCTGACGGTGACGCTGCCGGACCGACTGCCGAGCCGCCTGGCAAGCGCCCTGCGGATCGATTTCGCATGATAGGAAGGAAAGTTCAGTGAAGATGGGTGGTGAAGGGTCTTGTCCGGGACGCGGCCATTGAAGGCGATTCTGTGCGACGCGCCATTCGCGCTTTCGGTGATAGAACGAGCCCGGCCTCAGCCCGGTCCGGGTGAAGTTCTGCTGAAGATCGCGCGGGTCGGTTTGTGCGGTACCGATTATCATATTTATTCGGGGACCCAGCCTTACCTCTCCTACCCGCGGGTGATGGGGCACGAGATTTCAGGCACGGTTGCCGCGACCGGGGAAGATTCCGCCTTCGGCATTGGTCAGTTGGTGACCGTCAATCCCTATCTGGCCTGCAGCGAATGCCGTGCCTGCCGCCGCGGTAAGCCCAATTGCTGCAGCAACATCTCCGTTCTTGGCGTGCACCAGGACGGTGCAATGAGCGAATATGTGCTTGTGCCGGAAAGGGCACTGATAGACGCTACCGGGCTGTCGCCCGACCACGCTGCGATGGTTGAGTTCCTCGCGATTGGCGCTCATGCCGTGTCTCGCGCGGCTGTGCGCCGCGACGATCGTGTGCTGGTTGTCGGGGCAGGACCGATCGGCGTCGCTGCGGCGTTGTTCGCGAAGCTCGATGGTGCAGATGTGACCTTGATCGACACGCGGCAGGCCCGGCTTGATCATGCGCGCGAGAGGGTTGGCATTGCCCACACATTATTGGTTTCCGATCAGTTGAAAGCCGATCTGGCGGCGGCAACGGACGGAGAATTCTTTGACTGCGTTTTCGATGCGACGGGTAATATCCAGGCGATGTCCGCAGGACTTGCCTATGTTGCGCACGGCGGCACCTATGTGCTGGTGAGTGTCGTCAAGGATGATCTGATTTTCCCGGATCCCGAATTTCACAAGCGTGAAACGACCTTGCTCAGCAGTCGCAACGCTACTGCGGGTGATTTTGACAGAGTAATAGCTGCCATATGCAGTGGAAAGCTGCCGATGCGTGCTCTTCATACGCACACCGTGGCGATGAACGACCTGCCGCGCGATCTACCGAACCTAATCGATCAGGCTGATTCCGTCCTCAAGGCAATTGTGGTCATTTGAATCATAAATATTTGATTTATCGACAATTTAATCGGCCCGATGGTTCGAACTACAACGCTTTAAATACCAGGAGGGTAGAAATGTCTGAGGATTATTTTTCTTGCAGAGCCTTGCGCTAAACGACCAATTTGGTTACCCATTCAATTACTCGGACAAAATGATTCGAGGGTTCGTCTGGCGTGATATCGGCTTGATCCGATGCGCGATTGTCTAACGGATTTTATAACTGATGGCTCGGTTGGGAGCCAACCTCGTGGAGGGGGCATGATGGGAAAAGTTTCCATGCATTCAAATGGGATGCTGTTTGCGGGTGCGTCGTCGCTCGCGCTGGCCATTTGTGCGACAAGTGCGCCGGCATTCGCGCAAAGCACGGACGCGGCAACCAGCAAAAAAGCCGAAGATTCGGGCTCGGATTCCACGATCATCGTGACCGGCTTGCGCGGAGCGTTGCAGACGGCCGCCGTGCGCAAGAAGAATGCGGACACCGTGATGGACTCCATCACGGCGACGGATATCGGTGCCTTCCCCGACAAGTCGGTTGCGGAGGCTTTGCAGCGCGTGCCCGGCATTACGGTCAACCGTTTCGCAGTGAGCAGCGACACCGCGCACTTCTCTGCCGAACCTAACGGCGTGATCATCCGCGGCCTCCCGCAGGTCCGCAACGAGTTCAACGGCCGCGACACCTTTTCTGCGAACAGTAGTCGAGGCCTGTCGTGGAGTGACGTTCCGGCGGAGTTGCTGGGCGGCGTCGACATCTACAAGAACCAGACGGCGGACCTGATCGAGGGCGGTATCGCCGGTTCGGTCAACTTGCGTACGCGCGTTCCCTTCGACGCGAAGGGGGAACTGATACAGATCGGTGCCAAGGCCAATTATGGAGACGCGGCCAAGAAATGGTCACCGGATCTCAACGCATATTACAGCAATCGCTGGAACACCGGAATCGGTGAAATCGGTATTATGGGGCATGTCGCCTACTCGCACGTCAATACTGCATCTCTGGGGCTGCAGTCCTACCGCGCGGGCGTTTTTACTGGAGGTATGATTTCCGGCAGCCAGGACGTCAACGCCCAGTTTGGACCAGGTGCTGTCGTCATTCCGACTGGCATAAATATGCTGGACACCACATATGAGCGTAAGCGGACGGGTGTTGCTGCGGCCGCGCAATGGCGAAGCAACGACCAGAAATGGCTAGCGACTTTCCAGTATATTCGCTCGAACTATAACAATGTGATGCGCGAGCATGGCGTTGGCGTCAACATGTTCGGAATTCCCAGCTCCGATCCGAATTACCGTTTCCAGCCGGGCTACAGCGACATTCCAGTGCCAGCCCCGGGGACCGACCCGTTTACCTTCGGGCAGGATGGCTTCATTGATCGCGGCACATTCAACATGGCTGGCGGCTGGTGGGGTCCTCCGGCGGATGAAGCCAACATGGCACTCAACTCGGATGGCACCGCCATGATCCGTAGCTGTTATGGGTGGAACACCTACCCTGAGGGCTATTGCTCGGCATCTGACCAGCACGGTGTAGGCGTCAATGCAAGCAACCGCTATTCCAAAGGTCAGAATATGACCCAGGAAGGCGGGTTCAACCTCAAATATGAGGCGACCGATAATCTTCGGTTCAATTTCGATGCACAATATGTCGATTCGACTATCAAGTTGTACGATGCTGCACTGACTTTGTCGTCATGGGCAGATGTCGAACTTGACAACCTCGGTACGCACCCGCGTATTTTGGCATTCAACGCGCCGACGAACATCGCCCAATCTCCGGGCGGACTTTCGAATCCCAACAACTATTATATCCACGACCTTGCGGACAATGTTCAGGACAGTTCGGGTCAGGAAGTGGCCATGCGCTTCGACGGCGAATGGAATACTCCGTTCGACTGGGCAGACACCGTTAAGTTCGGCGTACGCTATGCCGATCGCGATCAGCGGGTGCAAGGCAGCTCCTATAACTGGGCCAATATTGCCAATACCTGGACGCAAGGCTGCCAGTACATCTACTTCAACGCGGATTCGAAGCCGGGATCGTGCACCAGTAATGGCGTTACGACGACGTTCAACGGCTACCCCGCGAATTTCTACAAGGTGGGAGAGTTTGGCAATCCGTTCTTCGGCGGCTCGCTTGGCATGTTCCCACATGTTCCTTTCTCGTTCCTTGCCAATCACCAGCTTGACCTGTTCAGCCGCGACAAGATTTCAAATCCTGATCCAGTTACCGGCGCGGGTGGTATCGGTTCCTTTATCCCGGTCTGTAGCCGTAATGGTCAGCCAGGCACTGGCGTTCCGACGGAAATGCCCAACAGCTGTTTCGCGCAAAACGAAATCGCCGACGTGTCGGAAACGACCCGCTCTGCTTATCTGATGGTGAAGTTTGGCGGAAACGACACCTTACACATTGGTGGGGTAAGGGTTAGCGGCAATATCGGCGTGCGTTACATCAACACGCGTGTAAAGAGCTTGGGCTTTGAACAGTATCCGCGGCTTCAGGCCAGCCCGGAAACTGCCTGTCCGTCCACTCCGCTCGTTCCGGGCGGGTTGACCGGCAATGCGTCGCCGCCGCCGCCGCCGCAACCAGGCCAGCCTGTCCAGGTACCCTATAGCTCCATCTGCTATATGTCTCCTGAAGATGTCCAGTTTGCCATGGGTGACGGGACAGGCAAGCCCATCAACATCAAGGTGTCGCAGAATCATATCCTGCCCAGCTTCAACCTGCGCTTTGATTTCTCGCCCAAATGGGTGATGCGTCTTGCCGCGTCGAAGGCAATGTCACGACCCGATATGGGACTGTTGAGAAGCTATCTGAGTGTCAGTCAGAACTTGCCGGGCACTTCGCCTGATGATCCGCGGTGGATCAAGGACGCGCAGGGCAATATCATAGGCGCGGCACCTGAATATATGGCCAGCGCGTTCAATGCGCGTCTGAAGCCAACGACTGCATGGCAATTCGACGTGTCGCTTGAGCATTATTTTGCCAATGCCGGCATGTTCAGTCTCGCGCTGTTCCACAAGCAGTTTTACGACTATATCCAGTTCGGGCGCTTCTTTGCGGAAGTTACCAATAACGGCGTGACCCGGACGGTTCAGGTCAGTGGCCCTGCAAACGGCAAGGGTGCGAAGATCCAGGGCGCCGAGGTCGCTTATAACCGCTTCTTCGACTTCTTGCCCGAACCGTTCAATCACTTCGGCATACAGGCCAACTACACCTTCATCCGTAACAAGGGTGTGCCGAATTCGAACCTGGCGTCCATGTGGCCGGGGGTTTACACGCCCAGCACGATCAATCCGGGATCGCTCGAAGGGCTGTCGAAGCATTCCTTCAACCTCGTCGGCCTGTTTGAGAAGGGTCCGTTCGGCGCAAGGCTCGCCTACAACTGGCGGAGTCGATATCTTATCACCGCCGCCGACTGCTGCGTCGGCTTGCCGGTCTGGTCGAAGTCCTTGGGCTATCTCGATGGATCGATCCGCTACAGCGTGAACAAGAATATCGAACTGAGCATCGAGGGTAGCAATCTGCTCAATACCAAGACTGTCACCGAGCAACAGATGTCCGATTCCCAGAGCCCTGAAGGCAAGATGATCCTGATGCAGAATAGCTGGTTCCGGCAGGATCGCAGGTTCACCTTCGGCGTGCGGTGGAAGATGGGCGGCTAAGACAAGCGGAGCGGGAATAGGGGGCGCTCCTGCGGGTGACGCCCCCTTTCTTTTTCGGCCATGAATTTGTAGCCAGAGATTTCACAACGGCCTCATGCGGACGGATGGTTTAGGATGGGCGAACCTCTGGATATCGTGATTTTGGGCGGTGGGACGGCTGGTTGGATGGCGGCAACCGCTCTCGTGACATTTCTGCCTTCGTCCCGTTGCCGCGTGCGTTTGGTTGAATCGGAGGAAATCGGAATTGTTGGCGTCGGCGAGGCGACGCTGCCGCAAATGAAGAATTTCAACGACGCGATTGGCGTCAATGAAGCGGAAATGATGCGGGCCACCAAGGGCGCGTTCAAACTTGGCATCGAATTTGTCGACTGGGGTACGAAGGGTTCGCGTTATATCCATCCCTTTGGCGCGCACGGAACGGCCGATACGGCCCACGTCTTTCATCATCGATGGGTAAGAGCCCTGCGCAGCGGCTGGGAATCCGATATTCAGGAATATTCGTTCGCCGTGCAAGCGGCGCGAATGCGCCGATTCAACTTTCCGAGCACGGATCAGGCGGCGATCGAGTCGACCTTTTCCTACGCCTACCATTTCGACGCCAGTCTTTATTCCGTGTTTCTTCGTGGACTTGCCGAACAGCGCGGGGTAATCCGCACCGAAGGCAAGGTCGGGGAAATCGTTCGCGATCCGCAAAGCGGCGATGTCCGTTCGCTGACACTAGAATCCGGAGAGTCGATTACTGGCGACCTGTTTATCGATTGTTCCGGCTTTCGTTCACTGCTGCTGGACAAGACTCTTGGAGTGGCGTGGGAAGACTGGTCCAAGTGGTTGCCATGCGATCGTGCCTTTGCCGTTCCCAGCGAGCGCGGCGAGTTTACTCCGTTCACGCGTTCCACGGCAATGGAGGCCGGTTGGCGCTGGCGCATCCCCTTGCAGCATCGTACCGGCAATGGTTATGTCTGCTCATCGTCCTTCATCAAGGAGGAGGACGCGGCCGCTTCGCTGCTACGCAGCCTGGACGCCAAACCTCTGGCAGAGCCGCGCATGCTCAGGTTCCAGGCGGGCAGGCGCGTCGTCAGCTGGGAAAAGAACTGCGTTGCCATCGGTCTTGCCAGCGGATTCCTGGAACCGTTGGAATCCACCAGCATCTACCTCATTCAGGTCGCAGTCCTTCAGCTTCTGCCATTACTCCCGATGAAGCGGATCGACCCGCGGCTGCGGGATGAATTCAACCGCCTGATCGACATGGAGTATGAACGGATCCGGGATTTCCTGATCCTGCACTATAAGCTCAACACGCGCGGTGACGCCGAAATCTGGCGCTATTGCGCCGCCATGGAGGTTCCTGACAGCCTAAACCACAAGATCGAGATCTTCCGCCACAGCGGGATCATAAAGCGCTATCATGGGCTGTTTTCGCCGCCGAGTTGGCTGAGCGTGTTCGTTGGTCAGGGTCTTGTTCCTGAAGGCTATAGCCGGCTGGCAGATACAGAGCCGGAGGATGACATGATCGCGGGTCTGGATGCCTTGCGCACCACGATCCGTGACAAGGTCGGGCAAATGCCCAGCCACGATGATTTCATCGCCGATTATTGCGCGCCGGAATCCCCGCTGGCTGCGGTTACCGAGGAGGTCAGACCGTGAGGCCGGTAAACGATGTGGTGGTGATCGGCCGCGATGCTCCCGCCTGGATGGCTGCCGCGGCAATTGTTCGCTCGCTGGGCGCCGCAGGGGTCAAGGTGCGGGTGATCGAATTGCCCAGCCTGTTGAAAGCGACCGATTGCTATTCCGCGCTTCCCGCTCTGGACGGCTATCATTTGCGTGTCGGTCTGAACGATCGGCTCGTGTGGACAACGTGCAAGGCCGTGCCTGTGGCGGGCCAGCGTTTCAATTGCTGGGGCGGCGCTGGCGCCCCGTTTCTCCACGGCTATGATCGTGAAATCGCTGATGCGCCCCTCGAGTTTACGCATTTCTGGACCAAGGCCCGCCAGGATGGACTGCGGTCCGAGTTCGAGGCTTTCTCGCTCGCTGCCATGGCAGCGCGGGCTGGCCGTGTCCCTGTCTCGCAGGACGGCGCCTCCCTCCGCGCGACATTCGGCTATAACATCGATGCCCGCTCCTATGCCGTGCTGCTGCGGCATTGCACGCTCGGGCTGGGCATTGGAGCGAAGGAGGCCACGCTTGCGGACGTCGAGGTCGACGGGGACCGGATCGCGGCTGTCGTGCTTGATGACGGTGAACGGGTGGAGGCCGACCTGTTTGTCGATGCCTCCGGACCGGAAGGGCGGCTGATCGGTCGCTTGCCGGGCACCGAACTGGAGTCCTGGCGTGAATGGCTGCCATGCGACCGTGTCATGGTCGCGTCGGCCAGAACACTTCAGCCGCTACCCTCGTTCAGCCAGATTTCGGCATTCGCGCAGGGGTGGATCGGGCTCTTTCCGATGCAGAATCGCACGAGCGTCGTTGCCGTATATGACAGCCGCCAAATATCCGACCAGGAAATGGCGCAAAGCCTGCCAAGCCTCGCGCGGGCGCCGGTTAACAGCGAGGTGGCAGTGTCGCCGCTCAACCAGGGCATTCGTCGTCGCTGTTGGGTAGGGAACTGCGTAGCCATCGGCGAAGCCGCCTTTTCCCTTGAGCCGCTTGATGCCGTGCAGTTGCATATGACTCATAATTGCATCTCGCAACTGATGGCGCTGTTTCCAGTCGAAGCGGGGCAGTTTCCCGAAGCGCAGACCTATGACGACATCATTCGTTGTGTCGCTTCCAATCTGCGCGATTTCCAGATCTTGCATTACAAGCTCAATCACCGGATTGGAGAGTTGTTCTGGGACCGTTGTCGCGAAACGGCCGTACCTGAAACTTTGCAACGCAAACTCGATATCTTCGCCGCGCGAGGGCATGTTCCGCTCAATGATTTCGAGACGTTTCAGACGAGTAGCTGGGCCAGTTCGTTCATCGGTCACGGGTTGATGCCGCAAAGCTTCGATCCCCGGCTTGATGCAATCGAAGAGCGCGAGCAGATTGCCGAAGTGCACCTGCGAATGAAAGCTGTCATCAGCCAGGTCGAAGCTTTTCCATCAGTGGAAGATTTTATCGCACCGACACAACAGCAAGGTCAGGCGCGAGCTGCTCCTTTGCGACAGGAACAGTTGTGAACATCCGCAGCGTGTCCGCCTTCGAAGTCGTTCGTCGCCCCGGTGCGTCAAAGTGTTCGGGCGTGCGCCGGCTTGATGCTCCCCGACGAGCGGATCATAGAAAGGGGTGGAGGCGAGGTGCTTTGCCCGAAGGCACTCGATCCAAGTCCTCCGCATGCGATCTGGTCGGACCGACCAGATCGCATGCGGGCTTCGGGGTTGCGGTTGATCGTAGCCGATCAGCTCCGCTTGAGTACACCTGTGAAGTGATGGATGCTGTCGCCGGTGCGAACGGTAATCGTGATCGGAAGATCGGCATCGGCCGTGGACTTCTTGTCCCGTTTCGGCATCTCGAACACCAAATATCCTCCCGAAGCGGCCTGAGGGGCCACCTGATCTGGCATCAGCAACTGATAAAGGGCGTCCAGTGTCTTGCCGCCGGGTTGCAGATATTCGTCATCAAGATTGCGCCTGAGCGATTCGAAATCGGTCTGCCGCGTTCCGATATTTGGAGCCGCCGCGGGAGAGTTGCCGGGCATCCCCGATTGGGTTTGTCCCATCAGCGACGACAGCGTGCTGTTGTTCTGTGCGGTGACGGCTGCTGCGCGGTTCTGCTCCCGCTTGATGAGGCCATAGCCACGATCAAACTCCGCGAGCGGGACCTTCTTGAGTTCAGAACCATCGGCCAGGGTGAGGGTCACATCGTCCGGGCCGAATTCAAACGGCTCGGTTCCGAGGTTCATGACGAGAACCCGGATGGTTCCCCGCTTGTCGGCTGCAAGGCCGGGGGCGACAATTCGTACAAGGGCGCGATCGGTCTTGTCATCCACTGCGTGGAGGCCGGCGTGGCCCTTCACCGTAGCGCCATTCGCAGGCTGCAGGTTCACCATGTAGCCATTGGCCAGCGCCGCGCCAGAAACCGAAAGTGCCGCCGCAGCCAAAAAGAGTTTTCGCAAACGCATGAACTTGCTTCCTTCGGTTGTGCAATATGGGGTGCTGCTGTTACAGGTACAAAAATCAGACAATTGCGTCAATGATCCGGCTCGCCAGTGGAACTGCCGAATAATCTGCCTGGACCGCTGAGAAAATGAGAGAGGAAACAGAACCGATGACATGGAAAATCCTTACCGCAGCAGCCTTCGTGGCGGCCATGGTTGAACCAGCGATTGCCCAGACCATACCTACGGGGCCGTTGCCCGGAACGGTGGACAGCACTGCGGCCGCCCGCAACGACAGGGCTCAGGTCGAAGGATATAACCGGATCGTCAATGAGGGCGTAAAGGTTTCCAGTCCAGGCGACCGTCGCGCGGCAAAAAGGAAAAACGGCCCGATTCTCGCTACTCCGGCCGATTTCGTCCCTGGGGCGGCCGTGCGGGACAAAAATGGCGTCCAGGTCGCAACCATCAAGGAACTCGATGAGGATGGCGCTGTTGTCAGCGCCGACAACAGGTTGGCCAAGCTGCCCATCAATTCTTTTGGCAAGGATTCCGCCGGGTTGATGATCGGCATCTCGGCCGACGAATTCCGGGCCGCCATTGCAAATACCTCGGTTCCCGCTGTGCAGGAATCCAAGATCGTCGACGCAACGGCCGCGGACATGACGCCGGGTGCCGTCATTCGTGACAGCGAGGGCGTGCCGATTGGCACGGTCGAAAAAGTGCTCGACACCGGCGTTGTCGTGGTCACCGATGGGAAGAAGGTCAAAATGGCGCTCAACTCCTTCGCGAAGGACGAGAAGGGCTTGATGATCGGCATTACAGCCAGCGAACTGAAGGCGGCCATCAACAAATAGCATCACTCGCCGGCAGCGTTGCCCAAATTGGAACGATGGATTTGGAGAGGTATTGCCCTGGCGTTGTGGTTGCGCCTCCAATCCGTCGCGGCGGCGACTGCCTTATGGGATTTGCTGATGACCCTGGACCATTTTCGTTTGTCGGATGGGCAGGTGAAGGTGGAGCGGACGCGGCACCGAAAATCAGCGTCAGGACAAGTTGTGCGTCGCTCCGTTGTCATCGGGCGGCGAAAGTTTTTGCGTTCGAAATAAGATGTTTGGTCAGGCGATGGCGGCGACCGTCGCGGGCGAAGCAGGGAGCAAGAGTTTCAGCCATGTTACGAAGTTTGAGGCTGCTGGTTTGCGTTGTCGCTGCAACCATGTCGTTCGTATGTCCGACGGCCTTTGCCAAGGAAGCGAAGACGGTAATCGCCATTCCGGAAGGACGGACACGGACCATCTTTAATGCCGATTGGCATTTCGCTTTGGGATCGCACTGGGGGGCAGAGGCGGCCAATTTCGATGATGCAGCATGGGCACGGATTGGATTGCCGCACAGCTTCAGCATGCCTTATTTTCGGGCGCCCGACTTCTACACCGGCGACGGATGGTACCGCAAATCCTTCCACCTCGCCAAGATTCCCGTGGGACGGCGCCTGGAATTGGAGTTCGAGGGCGCCTTTCAGGACGCGCGGATTTATGTGAACGGCGTCGAAATCGCGCGGCACAAGGGCGGCTATACCGGTTTTCCGGTCGACATCACCAAGGCGGTGCGCCCAGGACGCAATGTAATCGCGGTATTGGTCAACAACGAATGGCAGCCAACATTACCGCCCAGGGCGGGTGAGCATGTGTTCAGCGGCGGCCTCTATCGCGACGTCTGGCTGGTCACGACCGACGAAGTGCATGTACCCTGGAGCGGAACGAGGATCACCACACCGGAACTGTCGGAGTCGTCCGGCCGGGTCGCGGCCGAGACCGAGGTTCGCAATGCTGGAGCGACGTCTGCCGACGTCACGGTGCGGACGAGCGTTGTCGACGGCCATGGTCGAGCCATATCGACATTGCCCGACCGGCGGTTGACGGTAGCCCCGGGCAGTATGGCGATCGCTCGACAATTGTCCGCGCCCATAGCGCGGCCTGGCTTGTGGAGCCCGGAAAGTCCCGTGCTGTACCGGGCGATCACCAGCCTGATCGTGAATGGCCGCGAGCGGGATCGGTTCGACACCGAATTCGGCTTCCGATGGTTTGAATGGACCGCGGATCGCGGCTTCTTCCTGAACGGCAAGCACCGTTACTTCCGCGGCGCCAACGTTCATCAGGATCAGGCGGGCTGGGGGGATGCGGTCACCAACGGTGCGATCGAACGCGATGTCAAAATGATCAAGGATGCGGGGTTCGATTTTATCCGCGGCTCACATTATCCGCACGACCCCCATTTTGCGGAGGCCACCGATCGCCTTGGCGTGATGTTCCTGTCGGAAATGAATTTCTGGGGAACGGCGGGGTTCCGCAATCCGTGGGGTGCTTCCGCCTATCCGACTGATCCCGCTCATCGGGCAGAGTTCGACGCGAACGCCAAGCAGCAATTGACCGAGATGATTCGCATCAACCGCAATCGGCCTTCGATCGTGGTTTGGGGGATGGACAATGAAGCGTTCTTCACTGCGCCCGAAACCATGCCGGACGTGCGGCGGCTGCTTTCGGAAATGGTCGCGCTGACGCATCAGCTTGATCCGACCCGCCCTGCCGCGATCGATGGCGCGCAGCGCGGCGACATCGACAAGCTGGGCGACATTGCCGGCTATAATGGCGACGGCGCCAGCCTGTTCGCCGATCCCGGCATTCCCAATTTCGTCGCCGAATATGGCACCACCATGACCAATCGGCCGGGCAAATATGAACCGGGCTGGGACGATCTGGTCAATACCCGCGGCGCGGACAAGACCAAGGAAGGTTCGTGGCGGCTGCCCTGGCGGTCGGGCGAGGTGATTTGGGCGGGTTTCGATCATGGCTCGATCGCGGGCAAACGGTTCGGCGGCATGGGGATGATCGATTATTTCCGCCTGCCCAAGCGGCAATATTACTGGTATCGCAACGCCTATGCCGGAGTGCCGCCGCCGGTCTGGCCCGTTGCCGGGGAACCGGCGGCCTTGCGGATCACGACCAGCGCCCCAACCATCACGCGCGGCGACGGCACCGACGACGTGCAGGTGATCGTCAGCGTGGTCGACAGCCAGGGACGCCGGCTGAGCAACAGCCCGCCGGTCCGGCTGAGCATAGAGGCCGGGCCGGGCGAGTTGCCCACCGGGCGCAGCATCGACTTTGCTCCCGATAGCGACATCGAGATCCGCGATGGCGAGGCGGCGATCGCCTTGCGCAGCTGGCAGGCCGGGATTACCCGGCTGCGCGCAACTTCGCCGGGGCTCAAGGACGGGCTGGCGACAGTGCGAACGCTGAAGGGCCCGCCATTCGTGCCCGGAAAGACCGTGCTTGCCGCGCCGCGCCCCTACACGGCCTTTGTCAGGCAGCAGAGCGAACGCCCAGGAGATGGCGAATTCGGGCTCAACAACCCGACCTTCGCCAGCAGCAGTGCGCCGGCCCACAGCTCGCGCCTGGCAAATGACGGCGATCCGTCAACCTATTGGAGCCCGGCACCGGGCGATGGCGAAATGACCTTCGCTATCGACCTGGAACGGGTGGTTGAGGTGCATTCCCTGACCATCACCTTCCCGCAATCGGCGCCCTATGGCTTCATGGCTGAAATTCTCGATGAGCAGGGGCAGTGGCGCAAGCTTGCCGAGAATTTCCCGGGCATGGAAGACGCGATCACGCGGAAGCTCGAAACCGAGCCCGTCATTGGACGACGCGTGCGCATCCGTTTCTGGCCGCCCAAGGATGCGATAGTCGGGATTTCCGAATTACGGGTCACTGGCGCCTTGCAGAACTGACACGAACAAAAGGGGTGGAATGTCCATGACGAGAATGACCAACGGGCGATGGTTGCGCCCGTCGCTGGCCCTGGCGATGACCGCCGCGCTGCTTGCCGGCACTCCGGCGCAGGCGGACCGGCGTGTCGCGGCCGACATGAGCAAGGTCGTCGGAGAGACCAGCCAGATGTGGCGCGACAGTGTGGGCGCGGACCATGGCGGAATGCTGTTGCGGCGTGAAAATGTCGATCAGTTGGAACTGACTCAGCGCGAGATCGGATTCCGCTATATCCGCTTCCACGCGATCTTCCTGCATGACACCGATCCCTATCGCGAGATCGATGGACGACCCTATTATAATTTCGACCGGGTGGCACAGATCTATGCCAACGCGCTCAAAGCGGGGATCAAGCCGTTCGTCGAGGTCGGCTTCATGCCGACCGACCTCGCCAGCGACAGCCGCACGATCTTTCACTGGAAGGGCAACGGTTCGCCGCCCAAGGACTGGCAGAAGTGGTCGGATTTCATCACCGCATTCACCAGGGACATGGAAGTACGGTTCGGCCGCGAGGAAGTGCGAAGCTGGCGCTTCGAGGTGTGGAACGAGCCGAACCTGGACGGCTTCTGGACGAAGGGCGACCAGGCCAGCTATTTCAAGCTTTATGACACGACCGTCCGGGCGATCAAGGATGTCGATCCGGAACTGAAGGTGGGCGGACCGGCGACCGCCGGGGCGGCCTGGGCTCCGGAGTTCCTCGCGCACGCCAGGCAAGTCGGCTCGCCAGTCGATTTCGTCACCACTCACACCTACGGCGTTGCAGGCGGCTTCTTCGACGAGAAGGGAGAGGGCGACAATCGGCTTGTGCTCGATCGCCGAGCAGTCATCGACGATGTGGAAAAGGTGCGCGGCGAGATCGATCGTTCGCCATTTCCCGGCTTGCCGCTCTACATCACGGAATGGAGCACCAGCTATAATCCGCGCGATCCGATCCACGATACCTATCTCAACGCCGCGTTCATCCTCAACAAACTGAAAGGGACCGAGAAGACGGCCCAGTCGATGAGTTACTGGGTCTACAGCGACCTCTTCGAGGAAGCGGGGCCGCCGCCGACGCCGTTCCATGGCGGCTTCGGATTGCTGACCCGCGAAGGCGTGCGCAAGCCGTCCTATTTTGCCTATCGCTACCTGTCGCAACTGGGCAAGGCCGAGTTGGGCAATGCCGACGCGGAAAGCTGGCTGACCCGGGACGGTGATAATTTTGCCGGACTGATCTGGAATTACACGATCCCCGATCAGAAGCTGTCCAACCGGCCCTATTACACCAGGATCCATCGGGCGCAGACGCTGGAACCGGTGCGGGTGTCACTGACGGCGGTCAAGCCCGGAAGCTATCGCCTGCGCGTCTATCGGACCGGCTACAGGGCGAACGACGCCTACACGACCTATATGGAATGGGGTCGGCCGGACAGACTGACCGATCAGCAATTGGCCCGCCTGCAGGCCCAGACACGGGACACGCCGGAAGTGGATCGGACCGTCAAGGTAGGTGCCGACGGCCGGTTCGAGCAAAAGATCGATATTCGGACGAACGATATCCTACTCGTTCGGCTCGACCGGATGTGATCAGGCGCCGGGCGGCGTCCCGATGCCTGTCACGGGCTTCGGGATGCGGTCTGCCGTCGCCCGTCAGTGTATCTTCAGAGAGAATCCGGAGGCGGGAAGCCCGGCAGGATTGTACAGATTGACGATCGGGCTCGCCTGCCAGAGATAGCGCACTTCGACAGCCTGCGCATCGGCAGGAAGCATTACCGTGTCCCCTGAAACCTCACCCGGCACGAAGCGGCACTGCGCCGAAGCATCGCACAGTTCAAAGCCGATCGCCGGTGACCCACCCATGGCCCGCAGCGGCCCATGTGCGAAGCGGACTTCGATGCCCCTAGTGATCCGTGCGACGGCTGCCGGCGACGGTCCCCGATCCTCGATCGCTTCCCCCAGCGCCAGGTGGCGAGCAGCCAGGGCAAGCCTGTGTCCCACGTCCTGTTTATTGGTCGGATGGATATCCGCGACCTGTCCGATATCGACTGCGCTGGCCATGCCGACCTGCGGATCGGCGTCGGCGACCTGACGCTGCACATCGCGCAACTGAGCCCATGGGTCGTCCGATGGAGATGAAGCCAGCGCCCCCCAATTGGCAAGTTGGACCATGACGAAGGGCGCCGCGCCAAATCGCTTCCGCCAATCGGCAATCATGAGCGGCATGAGCTTGGCATAGCCCTTGGCATCGCCAGCATTGGCCTCCCCCTGATACCATGCGAAGCCCTTGACCGGGTAGTTGTGGAGCGGGGCGATCATGCCGTTGAACAGCGTGGTTCGTCCGGCGCCGCCCGTCCACGGCGCAGAGGGGAGCGTGCCAATCTGGTTTATCGGAGCGCCGGCTGCAAAACTCCATTTTTCCAGCGGGATGCTGGTTCCATCCGCCAGAGTGAGATTGCGTGGACCATCGCCCCACAGACCGCCGCCGCCGCCGCTGTCGACCACCGTGATGTCGATCAGATTTTTGCCCGACTTAAGTGAGCCGCGCGGAACGGGGTAGTTGCGCAGGGTCGTCCATCCGCGCTCCACTCCCACGCTTTTGCCGTTGACCCGCGTGAAATCCGCGTCGTCTATGGCGCCGAGCGAAAGTTTCGCGCCTTGCTTCGCCTGCGCCGCGGTCAGGGTGATCGTGGCGCGATAATAGCCAATCCCGTCGAAGTTCGCGAGCGACGGCACCCCCCAGCTTTCCCACAAGCGCAGGCCCGGCACATCCTGCCATTTCGCGTCGGCGGGCGCGGTCTCCCTTTCGCCCAGCGCATTGCGGGTCATGCTAGTCCACTGTACTGATGCCGCCTGCGGATCGCGGGCGTAGGTATCGAGCAGCGCAAGTTCGCCGGTGTAGCGAGGGATCGTCTGCAAGGCCTCACGGCTGATCCACTCCTCGATCGGCGATCCGCCCCAACTGGCGGCGACAAGGCCGATCGGTATTTGCTGGTGAAGCTGCAATTCGCGCCCCATGATGAAGCAGGCGGCCGAGAAATCGGCAGCCGAGGCGGGTGTTGAGACCTGCCAGGGGGTGGGGGCGGCAAACCGGTCCTGCGGCCGCGGGCTGGATTGCCGCGGAACGTTCAGCAGGCGCAGCATCGTGTTGCCTGCGCTGGCCACTTCGGCGTCCGAATTGGTCGCGTGGCGCAGCGTGAATTCCATGTTCGACTGGCCCGAACAGAGCCAGACATCACC
>Ga0207639_10000758_pt1 | contig 21974 bp, 27 predicted proteins | sample KBSCornC32_FD_184299 | JGI IMG/M metagenome (GOLD analysis project Ga0207639, IMG submission 184299) | Corn rhizosphere microbial communities from Kellogg Biological Station, Michigan, USA - KBS Corn C3-2 (SPAdes) (version 2) | ecosystem: Host-associated > Plants > Roots > Rhizosphere > Soil ...
CTGAGCGTTCCTTGAAGCGGTAGGGACGGGCGGCTAGGGCGAGGGCCAATGTCCGACCCCTTCTACATCACGACCGCGATCAGCTACCCGAACGGTCCGCCGCACATCGGCCACGCCTATGAGGCAATTGCCGCCGACGCGATCGCGCGCTTCCAGCGAGCCCGTGGCCGCGACGTGCGCTTCCAGACCGGCACCGACGAGCACGGCCTCAAGATGGCCCAGGCGGCACGCGGAGAGGGTATCGAACCGCGCGCATTTGCGGATAAAATGTCGCGTCTTTTCCAGGGTATGTGCGATACTCTTAACGTATCGTACGACCGCTTTATCCGTACCTCGCAGGCCGATCATTACCGCGCCAGCCAGGCGATCTGGGAAGCGATGGAGGAGAGGGGGGACCTCTACCTAGACCGCTACGAAGGTTGGTACTCGGTCCGCGACGAGGCCTATTACGAACAGGAGGAGCTGACGAACGCGGACGATGGCTCGAAGCTCTCGCCGCATGGCACGCCCGTCGAGTGGACAGTCGAGGAGAGCTGGTTCTTCCGGCTCTCGAAGTATCAGCAGCCGTTGCTCGACCATTATTCGGCGAATCCGGACTTCATTCAGCCGGATAGCCGAAGGAACGAGGTCGTTCGTTTCGTGGAGGGCGGCCTCAAGGACTTAAGCATTTCGCGAACCAGCTTCGACTGGGGCGTTCCGGTGCCGGGCAGCGGCAATCACGTAATGTACGTCTGGCTCGACGCGCTCACCAACTACATCACGGGCCTCGGTTTTCCCGACGACACCGAGCTGTGGCGAAAATATTGGCCCGCCGACATCCACCTGATCGGCAAGGACGTGGTTCGTTTCCACGCGGTTTACTGGCCGGCCTTCCTGATGAGCGCGGGGATCGCGCTTCCGAAGCAGGTCTATGGCCACGGCTTCCTTCTCAGCCGCGGCGAGAAGATGTCCAAGAGCGTCGGCAATGTCGTCGATCCGATCGTGCTGGCGGACAAGTTCGGTGTGGATGCCCTGCGCTACTTCTTGCTGCGGGAAGTGACCTTCGGCCAGGACGGAAGCTACAGCGCCGAAGCCATCGTCGGCCGCGCCAATGCCGAGCTGGCGAACAGCTTCGGCAACCTCGCCCAGCGCACGCTTACCCAGATCGTCCGCAACTGCGGTGGAGGACCGCCCGAAATTCACGGCCACAATGATGCGGACAACGCCTTGTTCGACGTCGTTTGCGGCGCCGCTAGCGAAACGATCCCCGCCGCCTTTGACGAGCTCGCTCTGTCGAAGGCCTGCGAAGCGTGGATGCAGGCCGTGTTCGCCTGCAACGCCTATATCGATGAGCAGGCGCCGTGGGCGCTGCGCAAGACAGATCCCGAGCGGATGGAGACGGTTCTCGCTACTCTCTACATCTGCATCGCGATTCTCGCGGTTTCGATCGGGCCTGTGATCCCGGCGAGTTCGGACAAGCTGCTCGACACGATGGGCGTGGCTCCCGAGCTGCGGACTTACGAGGGCATCATGAGCCACTGGTATTCGCCCCTCGCCGAGAGTGAATTCAAGCTGGCGCAACCGGCGCCGCTGTTCCCACGGCTCGAGCTTGAGGAGGAAGAGGCGGCATGAGGCTGATCGACAGCCACTGCCACCTCAATTACGAAGGCCTCGTCGAACGCCAGGCCGAAGCGCTTGATAATGCTCGGGAACGAGGCGTCGCGGGTTTCCTCAACATCTCGACGCGGCAGCGGGAATGGGGGGACATCATCGGCGTAGCCGAGCGCGAGTCCGACGTGTGGGCCAGCGTTGGCGTTCACCCGCACGAGGCCGACGCGCATCCCGATCTCGGCGCCGCCGCGCTGGTGGAGGCCACTGACCATCCCCGCGTGATCGCCATCGGCGAATGCGGCCTCGATTATTATTACGACAAGTCCGATCGCGCCGCGCAACGGGAGCGGTTCCAGGCGCATATCGACGCGGCGCGGGAGACAGGACTGCCGCTCGTGGTGCACACCCGCGAGGCGGAGTCCGACACCGCCGAGATCTTGGAGCGCGCGGTGAAGGAGGGGGGAGTCAGCGGCGTGCTCCACTGCTTCACCGGCTCCGCGAAGCTTGCCCGCAAGGGCCTGGACCTCGGCTTCTATGTATCGCTCTCGGGGATCGTGACCTTCAAGAACGCGACCGACCTCCAGGCGACGGCGAAATGGCTGCCAGCAGACCAAATGCTGGTCGAAACGGACTCGCCGTTCCTCGCTCCGGTCCCGCACCGTGGCCAGAAGTGCGAGCCGGCCTTCGTGGCCGACACCGCAGCCTTCGTCGCTCAGCTTCGCGACGAGGAGGTCGCACAGCTCGCCGAAGCGACCACCGCTAACTTCTTCAGACTCTTCAAGAAAGCGGCGTGAAGGTACGAATCCTGGGTTGCGGGACGTCGACCGGCGTTCCGAAAATCGGGAACGACTGGGGGCAGTGCGATCCCTCCGAGCCGCGCAACTACCGGCTGAGAACCTCGATTCTCGTCGAAAGTGGCGGAGAGCGCCTTCTTGTCGACTGCGGCCCCGACCTTCGTCAGCAGCTGCTAGCGGCCGACGTCAGCCGCCTCGATAGCGTGATCGTCACGCACGCCCACGGTGACCATTGCCACGGGATCGATGAGCTCAGGCCGGTATCGAACGCGATGGGTGGACCGGTTCCGCTCCACGCTCGCCCAGCCGTGCTCGAAGAGTTGAAAAGCCGGTTCAATTACGCCTTCGCCCGGTCTGATTTCTACCGCCCGATCGTTGAAGCTAGCGAGCTGGGGGAGGAACTTCATTTCGGCGAAGCCACCGCGCGTTTCGTGGATCAGCCGCACGGCGACCCCACATCACTTGGCCTTCGCTTCGATGAAGGCGATCGCTCAGTCTCGTACGCAGTGGATTTCAGTGACTTATCGGACGATATGGCCGCGCTTTACGAACGCGCAGACATATGGATCGCCGACTGTCTCACCCGCCGCCCACATCCGACGCACGCCCATCTCGACGCCGTTCTCGGCTGGGCGCGAGACCTTAACATCGGACAGCTGTATCTCGTTCACATGGGCAATAGTCTCGATTATCGTTCGCTGATCGCCGAGCTGCCCGACTGGGCTGCGCCGGCCTATGACGGGCTCGAGATCGCCGCATGATCATGACCAACGATGTGATGCTTGGCGGTGTGTACATCCTGATGGCGGTTATGCTCGTGCTCGGATCGCTGATGGCGAGGCGCGAACCCGCGGCGAAGATGATCAAAATGGCGCTGGCCTGGATCGTGGTCTTCGCGGCGGGATTCGTGCTGTTCACGTTCCGCGACGACTTCGGCTATCTCGCACAGCGCCTCAAAGCGGAGGCGATCGGTACGCCCGTGAACCAGGGCCGCGAGACCCGTATCCCGATGGCGATCGACGGCCATTTCTGGATCAATGCCCGGCTTAACGGTCGTGACGTCAAATTCCTCGTCGACAGCGGGGCGACGATGACCACCGTCGATCGCGAAACGGCCGAGGAAGCGGGGATCCAGGTCTCGCAGCGGCGCGACCAGTTCGTCCGAACCGGCAACGGCATTATCCGCGTGTCGAGCGGACGTGCTGACGAACTCAGCGTTGGCGGCATCGTCCGCCGCGACGTCGGGGTGCAGGTTGCCGACAACGACGACCTCAACGTCCTTGGAATGAATTATCTGTCGACCTTGAGCCGGTGGGGCGTCGAGGGACGATGGCTGATTCTGGTCTCCTGACTATGCCGATACTTTACATAATGAATATTATCATACTTACAGATTGCGAGAGCGAGGGGGGCCCTCGTGTCGCTTGATCGCCTCGTCGAGATCATGCGCCGCCTGCGCGATCCGAAGACCGGCTGCGAATGGGATACGGTCCAAACCTTCGACACCATCGCGCCCTACACCATCGAAGAAGCGTACGAAGTCGCAGATGCGATCGCGCGCAAGGACATGGACTCACTCGCCGACGAGCTTGGCGACCTCCAGCTCCAGGTCGTCTTCCACAGCCGCATGGCCGAGGAAGCCGGACATTTCACGCTCGAGGACGTGATCGAGCGGATCTGCGACAAAATGGAACGGCGGCACCCGCACATATTCGGCAACGCCGAGAACGGCGGCCACCATCTATGGGAGAAGATCAAGGCCGAGGAACGAGCCGCGAACCCTGACAAAAGCGCACTTGCCGGCGTTGCGCTCGCGCTTCCGGCCCTCGAACGGGCCGCGAAGCTCCAGCGGCGCGCGGCACGCGTAGGCTTTGATTGGCCCGATAATTCAGGACCGCGCGCGAAGATTGACGAGGAACTCGCCGAGCTGGATGCCGAAAGCGATCACCCGCGAATGCTCGAAGAGCTCGGCGACCTTTTATTCGCCGTCGTGAACCTCGCACGACATCTCAACATCGAGCCGGAAGCGGCTCTGCGCGATGCGAACGCCAAGTTCGAAGAGCGCTTCCGGGCAATCGAGCAAGCGCCCGGTTTCTCCGACATGAGCCTCAATGAAAAGGAAGAGCTTTGGGCCGCCGCCAAGAAGGTTCAGGCCGGCTCCATCGCCTGAAACCGCGCCCAATTATCGGGCGACAGCCGCACCGAAAGCCGCATCTCGTCATGATCGAGCGCCTGCTCCAGCACTTCGCCGCGCGCGTGCAGCCAGGCGATCCTGTCGCCGGCACTCGCCGGAAGCCGCACCTCGTGAACCTCTTCTCCGGTCCTCAGGCATTCGGCCATGCGCTCACGGAGAGCGTCGAACCCTTCCCCGGTGACCGCGGAAATCGGCACCACGTCTTCGCGCCGGCGCGCTTCTTCGATCAGGCGATTGTGATCTTCGGCCGATAGCAGGTCGATCTTGTTCCACGCCTCGATACGGGGCGGGGCCCCCTCCTCCGCCAGTCCCAGCGACGCCAGCACATCCTCAACGTCCTCGCGCTGCGCCTCGCGATCGGGATGCGCCATGTTCCGCACGTGCACCAGCAAATCGGCTTCGCGGACTTCCTCGAGCGTCGCCCGGAATGCCGCAATCAACTCGGTCGGAAGATCGGACACAAACCCGACCGTGTCCGACAGGATCACCTTGTCGAAGCCCGGCAGTTTGATGTCGCGCATCGTCGGGTCGAGGGTCGCGAAGAGAAGGTTCTCCGCGAACACAGCTTCGCCCGTCAGGCGGTTGAAAAGCGTAGATTTTCCGGCGTTCGTATAGCCCACCAGCGCAACCACCGGCCAAGGCGCTCGCTGACGCCGGTCTCGGTGCAGTCCGCGCGTGCGCTTCACCTGCTCGAGCTCGCGGCGGATCTTCGCCATTCGGTCGCGGATCATCCGCCGGTCGGCCTCGATCTGCGTCTCACCAGGACCGCCGAGGAAGCCGAAACCGCCGCGCTGACGCTCGAGGTGGGTCCAGCTCCTAACCAACCGCCCGGCCTGATAATCAAGATGGGCGAGCTCGACCTGAAGCCGCCCTTCTGCAGTCGCGGCGCGCTCCCCGAAAATCTCGAGAATCAGACCCGTCCGGTCGATCACCTTCGTCCCGACCTCATCCTCGAGATTTTTCTGTTGGATGGGAGTCAGCGCAGAATCGACGATCAGGAGCTTTGCGTCATTTTCCTTGGCCAGCTCGGAAAGCTCCTCGACCTGACCCTTTCCGAGCAAGGTTGCCGGCCGAATGGCGCGCACGCGCAGCGGCCGCGCAGCGACCACCTCGATACCGATAGCCTCGGCGAGACCGTCAGCCTCCTCGACTCGCGCCTCCGCGGAGCGCCGCGCTCCCTCTTTCGGGAGTTCGGGGACAGCGATTATCGCGCGCTCGCCGCGCGCGACCTCGACCGCACCGTTGCCGTCGAAGGAAGTCAGGAGCCAGTCTCCCCATCCTCATCAGCGGCCTGCTCATCGTTCAGGTTGAGCGGATGCGCCGGCTGAAGCGTCGAAATCGCATGCTTGTAGACCAGTTGCACCTGGCCGCCGCGCTCCAGGACCAGGCTGAACTGATCGAAACCCGTCACCGATCCCTGAAGCATCACGCCGTTCACCAGAAAGAGCGTCATTCGCTCGTGATCACGAGCCGCGGCGGCCAGGAACACGTCCTGAAGCTGCGCCTTCGCGCCGTCGGGCGCAACGCTGGTCGGCACGAGATCCGGCGGCGTTTCCGACGGCATGATGGTCGAAATCGCATGCTTGTAGACGAGCTGCGATGCGCCCTCCCGTCTCAGGAGAAGGGAGAAAGCGTCGAACCAGGTGATCACACCCTGCAGCTTGACGCCCTTGACGAGGAAGATCGTGACCGGGAGCTTGGCGCGCCGGACGCTGTTCAGGAAATGATCCTGCAGGCTCAGCTGTCGCGCAGCCATGGCCCTCCTACTCCTCGTCCTCCCGCTTGTCGCCGATGCCGAGCGCCTTCAGCTTCCGGTGCAGCGCCGAGCGTTCCATTCCGATGAACGACGCGGTGCGCGAGATGTTGCCGGAAAAGCGCCGGATTTGAATCTTCAGATACTCGCGCTCGAAGGATTCGCGCGCTTCGCGAAGCGGGCTACCCATGATCGTCACGGCGGTCGTCGCGCCGCCCATGGCGTTGTGGCTGTCCAGGATTTCGGGCGGAAGAAGGTCGACTTCGATGCAGGATGCCCGGTCGCCCGGCGCCAGAATCAGCGTGCGCTCGATGATGTTCCGGAGCTGACGGACATTCCCCGGCCAGTCGTGCGCCTGAAGCGCGGCCATCGCTTCCTCGGAAATCCCCGGCGGCTGCATTCGGCGTTCCGCAGCAAAGCGCGCCAGAAAGTGGCTGACCAGCTCGGGAATGTCCTCGCGCCGCTCACGAAGCGGCGGCAGCCGCACGGGAACGACATTCAGGCGATAGAACAGGTCTTCGCGGAAGCGGCCGGCGTTGATCTCCTCCTGAAGGTTGCGCGAAGTCGCAGAAAGAACCCGGACGTCCACTTTGACCGGTCTCTGCCCCCCCACACGGTGGTAGCTTTGGTCCGTGAGCACCCGCAGGATCTTCGCCTGCGTGGTCAACGGCATGTCGGCAATTTCATCAAGGAACAATGTGCCGCCATGGGCATGCTCCAACAGGCCCGGACGCATTGTCCCATCGAGTTCGCTGCCAAAGAGCTCCTCCTCCACGCGTTCGGGGCTCATCATCGCGGCCGAAAGCACGATAAAGGGCGCCTTCGCGCGCGGGCTCCACTGGTGGATCATCCGGGCCGCGATTTCCTTGCCGACACCCGCCGGCCCCGAAATGAGCACGCGGCTGCCGGTTGGAGCGACCCGCTTCAGAGTGGCGCGAACGGTGTTGATCGCGATCGAGCTTCCGTGAAGCTGGTCTTCCTGGCCGACCTGCTGCCTTAAAGTCTCATTTTCACGCCGGAGGCGGTCGGTGTCGGTCGCCCGATCGACGAGGTAAATCAGCCGCTCCGCCTCGAACGGCTTTTCGATGAAGTCGATCGCCCCTTCCCTCACCGCGGCGACCGCCGTGTCGAGATTGCCGTGACCCGAGATCATCAGCACGGGAATGGTCGAGTCGCGCCGCTTGATCTCCTGAAGTAGCTGAAGTCCGTCGAGCTTCGATCCCTGGAGCCACACGTCGAGAAGAACCATCGACGGGCGTCGTTCCTCGACCGCGTCCAGAGTCGAATCGCTGTCGCCCGCTGTACGGACCGCATAACCTTCATCCTCAAGGACCCCGCTCACCAGCTCGCGGATGTCGGCCTCGTCGTCCACAACCAGCACTTCAAGCGCCATCAGCTATCCTCAACCTCATCATCTTCTGAAGAATTGTTCTCGGCCCCGTCACCGGCGAGCGCCGCGAGCTTTGCCGTGTCGAAGGAGATCCGGACGTGGGTGCCCCCACCCTGTCGGTCGAGAAAGGCGATCTCGCCCATGTGCTCCTCGACGATCTTCTTCACGATCGCGAGGCCGAGGCCGGTACCCCGCACCCGCGTGGTCATATAAGGCTCGGTCAGCCGCTCACGGTCCTCGGGAAGGCCAACGCCGGTATCGAGCACGTCGACGACCAATTGCCCATCTTCCTCCCGCATCTTCAGCTCGACCCGATCGCCCGCAAGGCTGTGCTCGCCGCGATTTCTTCGTGATTCAATGGCTTCCACGCCATTCTTCACTACGTTAGTCAGGGCCTGCGCGAGTTGGCGGCGATCGCAGACCATCCGGAAGTCGCCGCTCGGAGGCTCGACGGTGAAGGTGATCGCGGGATGTGCGACCTCGTGAAGGAACATCGCCTGCCGAGCGATCTCGTGGACATTCTCTTCGCGGAACACCGGTTTCGGCATCCGCGCGAAGTTGGAGAATTCGTCCACCATCCGCCGCAGGTCGCCGACCTGGCGGACAATCGTCCCGGTCAGCTTCTCAAAGGTGTCCTTGTCGGACGCGATCTCACCGCCGAACCGCCGTTGCAGCCGCTCGGCCGCAAGCTGGATCGGTGTCAGCGGGTTCTTGATCTCGTGCGCGATGCGCCGCGCGATGTCGGACCAGGCCGCTCGGCGCTGGTCAGTCAACTGGTCTGTGATGTCGTCGAAGGTCAGGACCGAACCGTCCTGGTAACGAACCCGCTTGACCGCGAGAGTCCGCTGCACACCCTCTGCGGCGATCAGTACGTTTGCCTCCGACTGCTGCCCGCGCATGAACTCATCGAGCTCCGACGAGACTGACCCGAGCGCCTTGCCTTCGATCTGCTCGCCTTGTTCCAGCAGCGTCTCGGCGGACCGGTTCAGCAGCAGGATCCGGTGGTTAGCATCGACGGCGATCACGCCAGCGGTCACGCTCGAAAGAACCGCTTCAATGAACGCCCGGCGGGTATCGAGTTGCGTGTTGGCCGACCGCAGCTCGTTCGTCTGCTCCTCGAGGCGCTCGGTCATCTGGTTGAACGCGGTCGCCAGCGTCTGGACCTCGTCCTCGGTATTCGAGACCGGCACGCGCGCCGAGAAGTCACCCGCCTCGATCCGGCCCGCGGCGCCGACAAGTTCCCCAACCGGCCTGACGAGCCGGTCCGCGAGCTTCAGGGCGGTCAGGATAGAAAGCCCGACAATGATCAGGGCACCGAGAAGGAGCGCCGCGTTGAACCGAAGCTGGTTCACTCGAGATCGCTTCAGCAGCGCGCGATAGTCATGAAGCACATCGTTCGCGCGTTCGATCTGCGACCTCAGTACAGGATCGAATACTCGAGCTTCATAGAGATAAGTGTCCGGACCATAATCGAGTCTGGCCACCGCACCGATGCGGTCCGAAGACGTGATGGAGACGACGTCGCGCTTGCCGAGCTGGGCGATGGCAGCAGCCGGAATATCTTTGCTGAGTGGACGATCATATGGATTGACCAGCGCGATGGCGCGGATTTGCTTGTCCGCTCCATAGGTGAAGATGATCGCTTCGGAGAGATTTCGATTGAGGACCTGGTTCTTCGCAAATGCCAGCGAAAATCGAGGGTCGTCGATAGTGGTCATCCGCAGGTACTGAGCAAGATCGGAGCTGGCCGTGGCCGTCTCGTTTGCGACCCGTTCCACCTCGTTTTGATAGCTCGTTCGCGCGATCTGCACGGTATTTTCAAACATGTTGCGCGCACGGTTCGAAAACCAGAATTCCAGTCCGCTCTGAAACAGCACCGAGGCGAAAATTGCGACCAGCACGGTCGGCACGGCGGAAATTGCCGTGAACAGGGCGACGAGCCGGACGTGCAGCCGCCCACTGCCTAGCCCACCCTCTTCCGCACGCCTGACCGCGACCTTTCGCGCGTAGAGAGCCATCAACACAATCGCCGGCAGTAGGATCGCGATCAGCAGGCCTGCGATCAGCGGGGGCTTCAGGAGCGTTCCGGGCTCCGCCGACCGGCTCAGAAGCCAGGCGCTCAGGCCGAGCATGGCTGCCAGGATCAGTCCGAGCAACAGCGCGATCCGGTCGTAGAAACGCCCGCTTGCCCGCTCCCTCTGGAGCCAGCTTTCCGCCTTGAAGTCACCGGAGAATCGGCCGTACGCGCGTCCATTCGTTGCGGCCGTAGCACGGTCTCGACGGCCGTTGCATCAAAATCACACTTGTGGCGCGCTTAATTCGCTCAGGCTGCGCTGCGGCTAAGCCAGGGTGAATAGAATTCCTGGAGCATCCGCACGACAACCGCCGGATTTTCCTGCTGATTCACGCGGTTGCGAAGGTCCGCGGAGCCCGGAAGTCCCTTCGTGTACCATCCGATATGCTTGCGGGCGAGGTTCACACCGGTCTGCGTGCCGTACAACTCCAGCATCTCGTCATACTGTTCCAGCATGGTGGCAAGCTGCTCGTCGAGGCTCGGATCGGGCCGGTGCCCTCCCCCGCCGAGGTCGCTCATGACCTGCGCGACGAACCAAGGGCGCCCGTACGAACCGCGCCCGACCATCACGCCGTCCGCTCCCGACTGGCGAAGCGCCTCGCGCGAATCCTTGAGCGCGTTGATATCGCCGTTGACGATCACCGGGACCGAGACGGCTTCCTTGACCCGGCGGACGAAAGCCCAGTCCGCCTCCCCCTTGTAGAGCTGGCAGCGGGTGCGTCCGTGGATAGTGATCATCTGCACGCCGAGGTCCTCGGCGATGCGCGCGAGCTCGGGAGCGTTGAGGCTGTTGTGATCCCAGCCCATGCGGGTCTTGAGCGTGACGGGGACCTTCACCGCCTTCACCGTCGCTTCGATGATCGCCGCGGCGGTCGTAAGATCGCGCATCAGGGCCGACCCGGCCCAGCCGTTCACGACCTTCTTCACCGGGCAGCCCATGTTGATGTCGATGATCGCGGCGCCCCTTTGCTCATTGAGCTTGGCGGCTTCGGCCATCACATGCGGCTCGCAACCGGCGAGCTGCATCGACACAGGCTCTTCCGACGGGTCCCACATCGACTTCTGAAGCGATTGGCGAGTCTCGCGGATCATCGCCTGGCTCGCGATCATCTCGGTCACTGTCAGCCCCGCGCCATACCGCTTCACCGCGCGCCGGAACGGCAGGTCGGTGACAGCCGTCATCGGCGCCAGGATCACCGGCGACGCGACCTCGATCGGGCCGATCTGGATAGGCTTCACAAGGCTCATGGGAAGCTGCCAGATAAGGGAAGAGGCCTTGGCGGACAAGGCAAGCGCGCCTAGAGGCCCGCGCCGTGACCACCACAGCGCTCATCGTCGCCGCCGGAAAAGGCGAACGCGCTGGCGGCGGCGTTCCCAAGCAGTATCGCCGTTTGGCAGGCAAGCCCGTGCTCCGCTGGGCGGTCGAGTCCCTGATCCGTCACCCCGCGGTGCAATCAACGCGGGTCGTGATCGGAAAAGGACAGCGGGAGCTAGCTTCGGCGGCACTCCATGATCTCGACGTAGGGGCACTGATCGAGGGCGGCGCCGAACGGGCGGACTCAGTTCGAGCTGGCCTTGCGGAGATCTCGGGTGACGGCGTCCTCGTCCACGACGCGGCGCGACCGTTTTGCCCGGCCCCCGTGATCGATCGTCTTCTCGCGAGCCTCGAATTCTACGAGGGCGCTGCGCCAGTCCTCCCAGTCGGCGACACGCTTGCACGAGTCAGCGACCACCTCGACGAGGCAGTCGATCGAAACGGCCTCATCCGGGTACAAACGCCGCAGGCATTCCGTCTCGATCGCCTCAAGGCTGCTTATGAACTTTGGTCCGGCCCTTCGCCCACCGACGAAACGACGGTGGTTCGGGCTGCCGGAATGACGGTCGCGGTCGTCGAGGGCGATCCCGCGCTGGAGAAACTGACCTTGCCCACGGATTTCGATCGTGCCGAGCAGTGGCTCATGGGCCGCCTGTCGCCGCGCACGGGCATGGGTTTCGACGTTCACGCCTTCGCGGGCGAAGGACCGGTCATGCTTGGCGGCGTCCAGGTACCGCACAGCCGCGGCCTCGCCGGGCATAGCGACGCCGACGTTGTTCTTCACGCGATCACCGACGCGCTTCTCGGCGCCGGAGGCCTTGGCGATATCGGCGAGCATTTCCCTCCGTCCGACCCGCGCTGGAAGGGCGCAACATCGTCGCTGTTCCTCGCTCATGCCGCCGAGTTGCTTCGCGCTCGTGGAGCCATCATCGATCATGTGGATTGTACGATTATCGCGGAGGCGCCGAAGGTCGGACCTCATCGCGAGGCGATGCGGTTCAAGATCGCGGAGATTGCGGGGCTGAATATCGACCAGGTCAGCATCAAGGCGACGACGACGGAAGGCCTCGGATTCACCGGGCGCCGCGAAGGGATTGCGGCGCAGGCGGTGGCGAGCATCCGCATGGGGACGGACAAGTGAGCGAATTTCTCCTCCCCGACATCCTCGTCAAGAAGGCCCGCGAGGTGGTCGACGCCAACCGCGCCGCCGGGCGCCGACTGGCGATTGCCGAGAGCTGCACCGGCGGCCTCGTCAGCGCGGCCCTCACCGAGATCGCAGGCTCGTCGGACGTGTTCGAAGCCGGCTATGTCACTTATTCCAACGCGGCGAAGGTCAGTGAGCTCAAGGTGTCCTCGGAAGTCGTCGATACCTTCGGCGCCGTCAGCGTGGCCACCGCGTGGGCGATGGCGCGTGGCGCGCTTGCAGCATCGGAAGCCGACGTCGCGGTCGCGATTACAGGAATCGCCGGCCCCGGCGGTGGCACTCCCTCAAAACCGGTCGGCACCGTCGTATTCGCGCGCGCCGAACGCGATGCCGATCCGGCAAAGATCGTCGCCGACCAGAAATTCTTTGACGAGAAAACCCGTTCAGGCGTTCGGCTTCAGGCCGCGCTCTGCGCGCTCGACTTGCTGATGCCGTAAAGCGCCGCGGCGCGCTGCTCGAATGCGTTCGTCATCCGCCGCAGTGCTCGGTCGAACATCGACCCGGCGAGCGTTTCGAACAGCCGCGACTTGAAGGCGAAATCGACCGAGAAATGGAGGTTGGTCCCGCCGTCGGCGGCGCGCTCGAATCCCCATTCGTTGTGAAGATACTTGAGCGGCCCTTCGACATAATCGACGCAAATGCGGCCCGGACGGTCCTTCACCACGCGACTGGTGAAACGCTCCTTGAAGGCGTTGAATCCGACGACGAGGTCGGCGACCGTCTCCTTCTCGCTCGAGGAACGAACGCGCACCGCGACCACCCACGGCAGGAATTCATCGTAACGGGCAACGTCCGCGACAAGGTCGAACAGTTGCTCGGGCGTATACGGAAGGTGCTTGGTCTCGCTGTGCCGAGGCACTTCCTAGCTCCTCCCTGCGAGCGGAGCTCGTGGGGAGGTGGCAGGCCGAAGGCCTGACGGAGGGGCCTTCCCCAACGCGTGCTGGCCCCTCCACCGCACTTCGTGCGGCGCCCCTCCCCATCGCTGCGCGACGGGGAGGATAATCATACTCCGGACCGCTCCAGCTGCGCGTTGCGGACCGCCTGCATCTTCTTGAAGTCGTCGCCCGCATGATAGCTCGACCGGGTCAACGGCGATGCGGCGACGAGCAGGAATCCCTTCGCCCGGGCGATCGCGGCATAAGCGTCGAACGCCTTGGGCGTGACGAACTCCTCGACCTTCGCGTGCCGCGGCGTGGGCTGCAGATATTGGCCCATGGTCAGGAAATCGACGCCGGCGGAACGCATGTCGTCCATCACCTGGTGAACCTCGAGCCGCTGCTCGCCGAGCCCCACCATCACGCCCGACTTGGTGAAAATGTGCGGCGCCTTGCGCTTGACGCTCTCGAGCAGGCGCAGCGAGGCATAATAGCGCGCGCCCGGGCGGATCGTCGGATAGAGCCGCGGCACGGTCTCGAGATTATGGTTGTAGACGTCGGGCCCCGCCTCGACGATGGCGTCCACCGCCGCTTCGCTCTTGTTGCGGAAGTCCGGCGTCAGGATCTCGATGGTGGTGTTCGGCGTATTCCGGCGCAGCGCCTGGATGACCTTCACGAATTGCGACGCGCCACCATCGGCAAGATCGTCGCGATCGACCGAGGTCACCACGATATGCTCGAGACCCAACTCTGCAGCAGCAGTCGCGACATGCTCGGGCTCCAGCGGATCGACCGCGCGCGGCATGCCCGTCTTGACGTTGCAGAAGGCGCAGGCCCTCGTGCAGGTGTCGCCGAGGATCATCACCGTCGCGTGCTTCTTGGTCCAGCATTCGCCGATGTTCGGGCAAGCCGCCTCCTCGCAGACGGTTGCGAGGTTGAGCTCACGCATCAGGCGGCGGGTCGCGTGATAACCTTCGCTGACGGGTGCCTTCACCCGGATCCAGTCGGGCTTGCGCTGCTTTGGAGGGACTGCGGCAGGTGCGTTCATGGCCGGCGAGATAGCGACTGGCGCCCAAGCTTGCCACCCCTGCCCTCCAGGGGCTAGCCGCATCCCCATGCCTTACATGAAACAGCTGATCGAAGGTTATCGCCGATTCCGCGAGAACCACTGGGCGCATGAGCTCGAACGCTGGGCCGAGCTGGCAGAGGGACAAAGCCCGCAGGTGATGATCCTCGCCTGCGCCGATAGCCGTTCCGATCCCGCCGAAATCTTCGACGCCCGGCCCGGCGAGATGTTCGTAGCCCGCAATATCGCTGCGCTGGCCCCTCCCTACGAGACGAGCAGCGGGTTGCACGGCGTCTCGGCCGCGCTCGAATTCGCCGTCACCCAGCTCGAGGTCGGCGAAATCCTCGTGATGGGTCATGGCATGTGCGGCGGTTGCGCCGCGGCGCTCACCGGCAAGTTCGACGATGTCCCGCCCGGTGAAGGGCATTTCATCGGCGACTGGGTGCGGATGCTGGCGGAGACCCGCGACCAGGTCCGCGCCCGCCACGACGAACTCGATCGACCCGCATTCCTGGACATGGAGCATGAAGCGGTGAAGGTCAGCCTTGCGAACCTTCGCACCTTCCCGTGGATTGCGGATCGCGAAAAAAATGGGCGCCTGAAGCTTCATGGCGCCCATTTCTCGATTTCCGAAGGGAAGCTCTACCTGCTCGACGAGGCAGAAGGAATCTTCCACCCCGCCTGAGCAGCGAGGCCTAACACCTTACATTATAATTGTAATGCGGCTGACCATATTGGTCGACGTAATAGCAATAGCCGCGGGTATCGCGGTAATATTGGTGGCCGCCGATAACCGCGCCAGCGACGCCGCCGAGGACTGCACCGACCGCTGCGCCGGCACCGGTGCCGATGCCCGGAAGCACCGAGCCGGCGAGAGCGCCCGCGCCCGCGCCTATGACGGCACCGGTTGCGGTGCTGGCGATCGCATGATCGGAAGCGGGTGTACTGGCGCAGCCGCCGAGAGCGAGGCTGCTTGCGACGGCGGCGGAAACTAGCAGACGTGTCATTGATCGTCCTCCAAGCTGTCCCACCCCGATGCGTGAATCAGTGCTGCCACTGAAGTTTCGTTCCCCGTCGGTCCGCGAACCGTGGCGAAAACGGAATGGGCCGCATCAAAGAAAACGGGGCGGAAGTCGCTCCCGCCCCGTTTGACAGCTCAAAAACGGAGTAATGACAGTCGCTTAGCAGCGAATATCGTAGCTATAATGCGGCTGGCCGTATTGATCGACGTAGTAACAATAGCCGCGGGTATCGCGGTAATATTGACGTCCGTTGACCGTGGCGCCGAGGACGCCGCCAAGGATCGCACCGGCAATCGCGCCCGTGCCCGGCTTGATACCCGGAAGCACCGCGCCGGCAATCGCTCCGGTCGCCGCGCCGATCGCAGCGCCGCCGACTACGTTACCGGCCTGCGAGCCGGAATAGCCGTTCCCGTAATATCCGTTGTTATAATATCCGTTGCTGTAATAGCCGTTCGGATAATAGCCGTTGTTGTAGCCATACGGGCTATAGCCGTAGCCGTAAGGCTCCGTGGCGCAGCCGGCCACCGTCAAACTTGCGGCGGCAAGGGCTGCTGCAAGACCAAGCTTCCTCATCGTCTCATCCCTTCGTTACGCGCCCGCTCAATCCGCTATTAGCGGTTTAGCCGACATTTCGTTCCAGCCCTGGGAATGTACGTTTCATGTACGAAACGTCCGAGCGCGCCGGGGTGTGGCGATTCCGCGCTGCCGCGCTACAGGAGCCTCGAAAGAAGGACTCGGAAAATGCGTGATCGTCAGCCCGAACAGGAAGCCAACATTGCCCTCTTGATCGACGCCGACAACGCCAGCCCGGAGCATCTCGACGAAGTCCTCCTCGTCCTCGGGGAACTCGGCACCATCAACATCCGGCGCGCCTACGGCAACTGGGCGAAAGCGAGCCTCAAGGGCTGGGGCAATATCACCGGCAGCCATTCGATCGTTCCGATGCAGCAATTCGACGTCGTGAAGGGCAAGAGCGCCACCGACATGCGCATGACCATCGACGCGATGGACCTGCTGTACCGCGGCAATGTCGACGGCTTCGGCATCATGTCGTCGGACAGCGACTTCCTTCCGCTAGCCCAGCGCATTCGCGAAGACGGACTTAACGTCTACGGCTTCGGAACCACCAAGACGCCCCTCTCCTTCCAGCAGGCCTGCACGCGCTTTTTCGATGTCGGGGCGCTGGCGCTGGACGACGATGAGCTCGAGCAGCCGACTGCAGGCAAGGGCCAGCGCCCTGTCGACCCGGAGCTGCTCCAGGTGCTTGGCTCCGCGTACAAGGCCTCCAAGCGCGACGAGGAGGGCTACACGCCGCTCTCCGAACTCGGCCAGCGCGCCAAAGCGGTGTCGAGCTTTGCTGCCCGCAACTACGGCTTCACCCGCCTCTCGGAGCTCATCAAGGCCGTGCCCAATTTCGAGGTAAAGTCGGGCGAGGACGGCCTCTTGCTCGTGAAGCGGCTCCGCTGAGCGCGGGGCTATGCATGTCGTCCATTGTTGTTCGAAAAGCACTACGACGGAATTTTGGCGTCATGCCGGAACTCCGGAGCGCCTGACCGGTTTGGGGGTCCAACCTGAATTGCATTCGTGCCGGGGAAACGTGACCACACAAAATCCTGAGCGATTGCTTGATACGGCGCTTAGCGCACTATCAAGCGCATCCGATTGGCGAGCGGTTCTCGATGAGCTGCCGGCGCCCATCTACACGACGGACGCCGAGGGCGCCGTGACCTATTGGAACCGGGCGTGCATCAAGCTCGCCGGTCGAGTGCCGCAACTCGGCCGCGACCGCTGGTGCGTCACGTGGCGGATCTACACGACCGACGGCGACTTCATGCCGCACGAAGAATGCCCGATGGCGGAAGCGATCAAGGAGCGCCGTGAGATTCGCGGCAAGGTCGCCATCGCCCTCCGTCCCGACGGATCGCGCGTCGCATTTCGGCCTTACCCGACGCCCCTGTTCGATCGCGACGGCAAGTTCACCGGTGCAATCAACATTCTTGTCGATGTCAGCCATGAGCAGGCGAATGCGCTGAATGCCGAAGCCGACAGGTGCCGGAGGCTGGCTCAGGCCACCTTCAATCGCGAAATCTCCACGATCCTCGATAATATGGCCAACGGCTACGAACGCTCGGCGAAGGACCTTTCGAATAAGCGCTCCGTCTAGCGCTTCGCCACGCGTCGGCTTTTTGGCTCCAGGGTCACTCCCTCCTGCCTCGTTGCAGCGATCACGATATTCGCCTTCTCGAACCCGGCGATGATGTCTCGGGTCATCGCATCCTTGATCTTCCTGATGCCGTGATCGGGACCCAGGAAGCGGACGGTCAGCTCCATCCAGTCTTCGGTGATCCTCCAGAATACCCTCGGGTCGATTTCGCCGGCATCGATCCCGAACCTTTTCTCGAGCCTGGAAACTTCTTCCTTGCCGAGCGTCTCGGCCGTTCTTGCGGGGCCCTTGGCGGCTTGGAGGATGATCCGCTCCGCCTTCGCGAAATCCTGGTGGAAGGCGACCGGGATGCTGATCTCGTCCCAGATATAGGCGAATTCGTGCGTGTAATTGTAAACCGGGCAGTCGAAGACCTTGTCGTTGGTGACGGTCACGATCCGGCCCGTGAACTGGCGGCTTCGGACCCAGGATTTGTCGTCATCCTTCTCGCGAGGAGATTCGCCCATCTCCATGATCCGGGTCTGCATGAAGGTCAGGCCGATCACGTCCCCGCGCACGCCCCCCATCTGGATGCGGTCGCCGACGTTGAAGGTCTTGCCGCGAGGATCACGAAATAGCCTGCGACCGCGGTGATCACGCGCTGCAACGCGAAGGCGATACCGGCGCCGATCAGGCCGAGCACGCTCGCGAGCCTCGCCGGGCTGTCGAACCAGATCGACATGACGCCGAGGATGACGATGCCGGCCACGATCAGGCTGACGCCTTGCTTCGCCCAGAACTGGAACTGGGTGCCCGACCGCGTTCCGATGAAGAGCTTCAGGATCCGGCGCAGGAGCCACGCCACGACCCACGCGATCGCGATGAAACCGATCGTGAGAAGGAGCTTGTGCCAATTGTGCTGGGTTGCTCCGATCAGGGTCACGCCGAATATCTTGAGGCCCTGCACCGTTTGACCGCCCGTCGCCGGCGCGGCGGCGGCGCTGTTGACCAGCGCGGTGAGAAGGTCCTGCACGGAGGGGTCAACCGGGCGCCCGCTGCCTTGGTTCCGGGCCGCGCCGGATGGAGGAACAGCCGCGCTGCCAGCCCGTTCGCTCGCCAAAGGGAGACGATCATGGACAACCGCCGCACCGATACTGCCCGCGACACCGACGACAGCGATATCATCGACAGCGTCGAACCAACCCCCAGCCAAGGCGGAAGCTCGGGCGGCAATCTTCAGGAAGACATCGCCACGCAGGCCGAGCTCGAGCGTGTCCGCGATCCCGAGGCTCGCGAAGGCATCGATAAGCAGGACAAGATCGACCACCAGGAAGAATCGGCGCCGAGACATCCCGCCGACAAGACGCCCTAAGGCCTAAAGCAGCTCGATCTCGACCGTGATCACGTCGTCCGCAGCGATGCCAGCCTTGCGGCGCACCTCCGCCTTCACCGGCAGGAAGTAGCCCCCGCTCTTCATCGGGAAGACCGAGGTGCGCCAGCTGACGTCACCGATCCTCGCCTCGACCCGCGCCGATTTGAACCCGCGCATGCTCGCCAGGCAATGCGCTCGGATTTGATCTGAACGATCGTCGGGCACGGTGAAGAAGTGCCAGCTTCCCCGGTCACCGGTCCACAGCCACAAAGGTCCGGTGACAATGATCATGCCTTCTACCAGTCGTATTGTGGCAAGCGCCGTCCCGCGGCGCTAACCTCGATGAGCTGGGCGAGCCGCTTCGCGCGCGTTTCGGGCCGCTTCGCCCCGGCGATCCAGCCCAGCACCTGCTTGCGATATCCCGGCGGCCGCTTCTCCCAATCCGCCCACGCCGCTTTGTCGTCACGAAGCAGCCGCTCCTCCTCGGCCGTGAGCGAAGCAAGCGGCCGTTCGTAGGAATAGACCCCACTCTTGTGTTTGTTCTCCTCATAGGCGCGCTCGCCCGCCGCGGTCATCAGGCCGGCGTCCTTGAGGGCCTCGAAGCGCTCGACGTTCACCTTGCTCCAGATGCTGCCCTTGCGACGCGGCGTGAAGCGGATGGTGTAAGCGTCCTCACCGAGCGATTTCCGATGCCCGTCGATCCACCCGAAGCAAAGCGCCTGGTCCCGCGCCTGCGGCCAATCGAGCGACGGCTTGCCGCTGCCCTTCTTCCAGAAGCCGACAAGCAGCTCGGGCGCGGTTTCGTGATTGGTCTCGAGCCAACGGCGGAAGTCGGCTTTGGTTGGGAAGAACGTCGGCTTAGGCAGCACGGGCGGCCGGAGCGCCCCTCAGAAGACCCTCGACGCTCAGGTCTTCATCGATCTGAGGCCAATGAATACCGAAACCCGCGCCAGCGATCTCCCAGTTTGAGCGCTGCTCTGGGCTGGCCTCCAGCAGGCGCGGATACCAGGCGAGCGGCACCGCAATCGTGCGGCCGTCCATCAGGTCGACGATCAGCCGGTCTGCATCAAAGCTAACGCCCGAAACGCGTTCATCGGTTTTGACGGCCAAAGTACCCATGCCAAGCCTCGATCAGCTGCTCGCGATGATCACGAACGAGCCTTGATATAGCGTTGATGTCCTTCGCAGCAAAACCCGAGCTGCTCGCGAGGCTGACCGGAGTCAGCCAAAACTTCGCGGTGCAACCGGCCTTGTCCACGTGCACGTGCGGCGGTTCGTTCGGCTCGTGGCTGTAGAAGTAAAGGCGATAGCCTTCAGACCTAAGAACCGTTGGCATTCCATTTCTTCGCGAGCAGTGAGTTCATGGAGATAACCCGAGTCGCAGGTCAAATCTGAAATTCTGAAGCGAGTGACCAAGTCACCTCGTCAGTTTACGATAGCTCGTGCGATGCGGCCTCGTGGCTTCCTCGCCCAGCCGCCGGACCTTGTCTTCCTCATACGCTTGGAAGTTGCCTTCGAACCACTCGACGTGGCTGTCGCCCTCGAAGGCGAGGATGTGCGTCGCCAGGCGGTCGAGGAAGAAGCGGTCGTGGCTGATGACCACGGCGCAGCCCGCGAAATTCTCGATTGCTTCTTCCAGCGCTCCGAGCGTCTCGACGTCGAGGTCGTTGGTCGGTTCGTCCAGGAGCAGCACGTTGCCCCCGCGCTTCAGCATCTTGGCGATGTTGACGCGGTTGCGCTCACCGCCCGACAGCTTGCCGACGTTCTTCTGCTGGTCCTGGCCCTTGAAGTTGAAGGCGCCGACGTAAGCGCGGGTCGACTGGTCGTGGCCGTTCACCTTCATGTAATCGAGCCCGTCTGAAATCTCCTCCCAGACGTTCTTCGACCCATCGAGATGATCGCGGCTCTGGTCGACGTAGCCGAGGTGGACGGTCGGGCCGACGTCGACCTTGCCGCTATCAGGCTTCTCCTGGCCGGTGATGATCTTGAACAGAGTCGACTTGCCGGCGCCGTTGGGACCTATCACGCCGACAATCCCGCCCGGTGGAAGCGTGAAGCTCAAGCCATCGAATAGCAGCTTGTCCCCGTAGGCCTTTGAAATGTTATCAACCTCGATGACCTTGCCGCCGAGCCGCTCGGGCACCTGGATGAGGATTTCGGCCTTGCCGGGAACGTGTTTTTCCTGAGCAGCGACGAGCTGGTCGAACTTCGCGATGCGGGCCTTCGACTTGGTCTGACGGGCTTTCGCGCCCTGCCTGATCCACTCGAGCTCATGGCGGATCGCGGTCTCGCGGCCCTTATCTTCCCGCTCCTCCTGCTCCAGCCGCTTCGCCTTTTTCTCGAGATAGGTCGAGTAATTGCCTTCGTAGGGGAAGTACTTCCCGCGATCGAGCTCGAGTATCCAGCTCACCACATTGTCGAGGAAATAGCGGTCGTGGGTGATCATCAGCACCGCGCCCGGATATTCCTTGAGGTGGTTTTCGAGCCACTGGACGCTCTCGGCGTCGAGATGGTTGGTCGGCTCGTCGAGGAGCAGGATCGATGGCTTCTGGATCAGCAGCCGAGTCAGCGCGATCCGGCGCTTCTCACCGCCTGACAGATTCTCGACCGACCAGTCCGACGGCGGGCAGCGGAGCGCCTCCATCGCGACTTCGAGCTGGTTGTCGAGGGTCCAGCCGTCGACCGCGTCGATCTTGGCCTGGAGGTCGCCCATCTCATCCATCAGCTTGTCGAAGTCGGTGTCGTCCCTGGGATCGCCCATCTCCGCCGAGATGGCGTTGAAGCGATCGACCATGTCCGCGACGTCGCGCGCGCCATCCTTGACGTTCTCGAGCACGGTCTTGCTGGGATCGAGCTGCGGCTCCTGCGGCAAATAGCCGACGGTGATGTTCTCGCCCGGCCAGGCCTCGCCCTGATAATCCTTGTCGATACCGGCCATGATCTTCATCAAAGTCGACTTGCCGGCACCGTTCGGGCCGACGATTCCGATCTTCGCGCCGTGATAGAATTGCAGGTTGATGTGGCTGAGCACCGGCTTCTGGGCGCCGGGGAAGGACTTGGTCATGTCCTTCATGACAAATGCATATTGGGCGGCCATGGGGTCGCGGAGTTCCTTCTGCGTTCGGGAGTTGCGCGCCAGTTAGGCGAGAGAGCGCGCTTTTTCTAGGCGCGCCCGACCATCA
>Ga0207639_10000760_pt1 | contig 21963 bp, 18 predicted proteins | sample KBSCornC32_FD_184299 | JGI IMG/M metagenome (GOLD analysis project Ga0207639, IMG submission 184299) | Corn rhizosphere microbial communities from Kellogg Biological Station, Michigan, USA - KBS Corn C3-2 (SPAdes) (version 2) | ecosystem: Host-associated > Plants > Roots > Rhizosphere > Soil ...
ACCATGCCGCCGACCTGCCATTTCAGGGCATGGTCGCCATTGCTGGCAAGGCGGACCTCCTGCGTCAACTGGTCGAGATCGCGGACATTGCCCTGGCTCTGGCCGAAGCCGTTGGGGACTCCCGCGACGGGGAAATTGGCGGCCGCGCCGCCGTCGGTATCGCCCCGGCTGTAACCCTTTGTCGTTTCATAGGCGGTGATCGAGGTCAGGGTCACCGGGCCGAAGTCCAGAGCGATATTTTCCGATGCGCCGTAGGTCTTGTAGGCCTGCGGGTTGTTGTGCGCTTCGTCGAGGGCGATCTTCGTGCGCGGTTCGGCCGCGACGCTGTTCGATCCCTTCACCAGCGCGCCGCGATGGAAGATGGTCGAGGTGCCGTCATAGTCGCGATAATGGAAGCTGGTGAGCATCGACAGCGTGTCATTGGGCGTCAGGAGCAACTGGACGCGAACGTCCTTTTCGTTGAAGCCGCCCATCGCGTCCTTCTTGGGGGAGACGGTGCCGTCGGCGCTGGCGCCGGTATAGACATTGTCGACCCAGTCGTCGCGATGCTGATAGAGCGCCGAAACGCGGAAGGCGAGCTTGTCGGCGACGATGGGGCCACCGATGCCGCCGTCGAAGGTGACGGTGTTGTAGCTGCCATAGCTGGCCGAGGCACGGCCCTGCCAGTCCATCGACGGACGGATCGTGTCGAACTTGATGATGCCCGCCGTGGTGTTGCGGCCGAACAGCGAACCCTGCGGGCCGCGCAGCACTTCCACCTGGTTGACGTCGAAAACGGGGTTCGATTTCAGCACGACATGTTCAAGGACGACATCGTCCTGGATGATCGACACCGGCTGCGAGGCGCCGAGATAGAAGTCGATATTGCCGAGACCGCGGATGTAGAAGCGCGGAAAGATGCGGCCGGTGGTCGTCTCCGCGTAGAGGCCGGGCACGCGCGCCGCCAGTTCAAGGATGTCGCCGCCGCCGGACTGGAGGCCGCGCAGCTGGTCGCCCTGGACCACGCCGACGGAAACCGGGACGTTCTGCAGATTTTCGGAACGACGTTCTGCGGTCACGACGATCTCGTCGAGCGCGCCGTCAGTCGCCGCCTCCTGCGCGTGGGCGATCCCTGCGATCGACAGCGCGCCAAATGCCGAAGTCAGCAGCAGCACTGACCGTCCGTAGCAGGTTTTGGACAAGATGATTTCCCCCAGAATAGCCGTTGTTCACCCCGGCCGTGTCGATCCCCTGATCGTCTCTCACCGCAGGCGATGTGGCGCCTAGGAGCGGATTGTGGCGGTTCGGTGACAAAGAGCGGCCATTGCCGGACGATCGTATAATTTCTGCTGCATTGTTGCTGCCTGGCAACATGGGAACAGGCCGCGCTTCTCATCATCAGCGATCGATGGCGGCATTCCTGATGCGTCAGCTCTTCCATTCCCCGGCCTGATCGATGGCCTGGCGACCCAAGGCGGGATCATCCGTGAAAAAGGCATCAAGCCCAAGGGCAAGGTAGCGCTGCATCTCCGCCACGCTCCCGGCAGGGTTGCGGGCGCTGTCGCCCTGATCATTGCGGAAGTCGGCAGCCAGAAAATGATTTTCCGGCCGGAAAGTCCAGGTGCCGACCAGCAATCCCGCCCTGTGCGCGGCTTCGACCAGGCCTGTCGGCCGGGCGAGCCGTCCATCGGGCGCCAGCGGAATGATCATGCGGGTCGACGGGGCCAGATAGTCGGCATAGGTCGCGATTTCGCTCAGACCCAGGGGCGTGACAATGTCTGCATAGGTGCGTTTCATGCCCTGCGCGGCGATGTCGGCGGGCATCGCGGCCGGATCGCCAATAAGCTGCATCAACCGGGCATGGGGGAAGGATGAGAGGCGGGGACGCAGCTCTTTCAGATTGCGCGTCTCAAAGGACTGGATGATCAGCGGCGCGCGGGACAGATAGCTGCTCTTGCCGATATGGTCCAGGAGGCGCGGCTCCAGCGGCAGACCCAAGCGGGCAAAATAGGTGGAATGCTTGATTTCGGGAATGAGGCCGATGCTTCGTCCTCGCGCGGCTGCCTCGGCGGCCAGGAAATCGGCGATCTCCTCCAGCGAGACGATCTGGAACTGGCCATCGAAGCCGCGGCTTTCCGGCCGCATCGGCCCCAACCGCTCGCGGGCGCGCAGGGTCTTGAGTTCCGCCAGGGTGAAATCCTCGGTGAACCAGCCGACCTGCTGTTCCCCGTCGATCGTCTTGCTCGTCCTGCGGCTGGCGAATTCGGGGCGAGAGGCGACATCGGTCGTTTCGGCAATGTTGTTTTCGTGCCGCGCGACGAGAACGCCGTCCTTCGTCGCCACCAGATCCGGCTCGATGAAGTCGGCGCCGTCCTCGATCGCCTTTGCATAGGCGGCAAGCGTATGTTCGGGCCGGAGCGCCGAACAACCGCGATGCGCCAGGAGAAGCGGGCGCCTGCGGTCCGGGACAGGGGCGGCGACCGCCACCCCCGTCTTCATCGCCGCGCCCAGCAGCGCAAGATCGGCGCCCGAACGGAGCAGATCCCGCCGGGTGAAAGGCGCGGCCGTCATCAGAACATCACCGACAGCGTGCCGAACCATTGGCGCGGCGGGATGGGATAGACATTGTAATTGTTGGTGTTCGCGCTCGCCTGCACGGTCGATGCGCCCTTTTCGTCGAACAGGTTGGTGACGTTCAGGCTGATTTCCGCCTTCTGCAGGCCGAACATGTCGGCCGGCAGGCGGTAGGCGAGGCGGGCGCTGGCCTGGAAATAGGATTTGACCCAGGCGTCATTGGTGAAGGTCGTGTAACGGCGGCCGACATAATCGCCCACCAGCTGTGCATCGAAATTGCCGATGGTGAGGGTCGCGACCGTCTTGTTCATCCATTTCGGGCTGACCGGGATCAGCTTGCCGCCGGTCGGCACGACCCCGCCTGTCGTCGCGATACCGCCGATGCGCGTGCCGGTCGCCTGGCCGGTGGTGGTGCTGTAGTCGCTGTCATAGATGGATCGGTTGTAGGACAAGGCGTTGTAGAGCGAGAATATCTGGCCGAAGCGCAGCGTCACGGCGGCGTCCACCCCGTCCGTCTTGACGTCGCCGACGTTGAACACGGCCGGCGTGCCACCCGAAATGCCGCCGCCGCCAATGCCGCCGATCGCGGCAGCAGGCGTGATGCCGATCAGGCGATCCCGGAAATCGACATGATAATAGTTCACCTGCGCGTCGATGCCGGTAAGGACAGCCGTGTCGATTTCGCGGCTGGTGCGGAAGCCGATTTCATAGACCCAGCTCGTTTCGGGCCGGCCGTTATTCTTGAGATTGTCGAAGGCGGCCTGGCTGCCGCTGCTCCACGGCGTCACGCCGCCCGCCCCATAAGGCTGGAACTGGCGCAGGTTTTTCTGGACGTTGACGTAGAGCTGTTCCTTGTCGGTGATGTTCCACTTGGCGCCCAGTGCCGGCAGGAACCAGCGCTTGGTGTTGATCTCGCCCTCCGGCAAGGCGCTCGACGACCCGGGCAGCGAGCCGATGATCGGCTGCACCGGGAAGGTGCCGCTGGCGAATTGCAGACTGGACTTGAAGCCGCCCTGGATCAGCAGGCTGGGGGTAAGCTGCCAACTGTCCTGCAGGTGGAATTGCAGCACATTGGTCCGCATCTCGCTGCCATATTGGGTGAAGAGCGGGTTGGTCGGCCGTTCATAGGGGCTGTAGTCCTGCGGCCGGGTCACATCCAGCGCATACCAGCGGCGATAGGCGGCCGAGCTGTTATATTCATACCAGATGCCGGCCTGAATGGCATGGTCGCCCAGCGTCGCATCGAGCGAGGAAAGCACCCCGCCACGATCGATCCGATATTCGGTGGTGCGGATGGCATAGCCCGAATTGCCGGTCGCGGCCTTCAGATTCTGGCCCGGGAAGTAGAGCGAGAACAGGGTTGGGAGCGATGCGACGGTAATCGGTCCGGCGACGATGCCCGCGCCGTCATTATGGTGATAATAGACCTGGGTCGACCAGTCGACGGCATCCGAAAGATGCGCCTGATATTTGACATAGCCCAGATAATCCGTGCGCAGCGCCGCGCTGTAGTAGTTGCGGTAATTCTGCGCCTGCGCGGCAGGAACGGCGCCATTGGCGTCGAGATAGGTGATCGCCGCGTTGAAATCGGGATAGAAGAAGGGACGGACATAGGGCTGATAGGCCTGCGCCGCGTTGGCCGGGTTCTTGAAGACGGTGGTTGCGTCTTCGTTCGGCTCCTGCTTGTCGGAATAGGCGAAATAGCCGGTCAGCTTGCCGTTGCTGTCGTCATGCACGAACTTGGCATTGACCTGCCAGCCGCCCTGCCGCCCGTTGAAGTCCCAGGCGCGGGCGCGCTGGCGCAGTACCGACACATAGCCGCTGTTGCCATTGCCGAATTCGCCGCTGTCGAGGCGCAGGAAGGTGCGCGACGTCCCATAGCTGCCCACCGTCTGGTTGATTTGCGCACCCATTTGCTGGCGGGGATCGCTGGAGAAATTCTCGATCGCGCCGCCCAGGTTGCTGGTCGATGCGATGCCCAGTTCCGCCGCGCCGGTCGCCACGACCACGCTGCCGACATTTTCCGAGATGATCGCGCGCTGCGGCGAGAGGCCGTTGAAATTGCCGTAGCTCTGGTCGCCCAGCGGCACGCCGTCCAGCGTGTGGCCAAGTTGCTGGCCGCTGAAGCCGTGGATGAACAGCGAGGCGTTCTGTTCATTGTTGCCCCAGGGATCGGCCGTCGCATACATGACGCCCGGCAGGGTCTGGATCGCCTTGAACGGCGCGACGCCCGGCAGGATCTTCTGGATTTCGGTCGTCGTGATCGCAGTGGCCGACCGGGTCGCCTTCACGCCGGTCACGATGATTTCGGAATTGCCGGAAGCAGCAGCCTCTTCCGCGGGCGCTGGCTCCGCAGGTGCCTGGGCAAAGGCGGGAGCGGCCGCGAAAAACGACAGCAGTGCAGCGCCGGCAAGCAGCCGGCCCCGCGAGGACGGGTGAGCGATCATGGATGGATTCCCCTAAGGTGCCGTGCTGGCTTGCACGGTTGGCGGCAGCAACTAGGCGGGGAGAATGACGGTTTGTTGGCACCTTGGGGTCAATATTGTTACACAGGAATAAAATAATCGCCTGCCGCCAGAAGCCTGTTTTCTGCGGACAATCATGGGGCTGGGACGCGCAGGATCGTCATTTCCGGGCCCTCACGACAGGATGCGCGATACAGGCTGTAAAGGCGCGAAAAACCATTTTCCCCTTGCCCCGGCGGCAATCCCATGCACAAAGCTTGCCAATTGCCGCGCGGGACATTGGCTTAAACCTGCGATAAGCATTCGGCAGCAAGGATGAAGTGATGGACGACGTAATGATGCAGGACCGGTCAGCCCCGGCATCGCCCCTTCCCCCCCAGGAAGTGGGAGAGGGCCTGTCCGTTATCTCCATCGCCAAAAGCTATGACAAGCGCGTGGTGCTGGCCGACGTGTCGCTGACCGTCGGCAAGGGCGAGGTGGTCGGCCTGCTCGGCCCCAATGGCGCGGGCAAGACGACCTGCTTCTATTCGGTGATGGGGCTGGTGCGGCCGGATCATGGCCGCATCGTGCTGGATGGGCAGGACATCACCGGGCTCCCCATGTATCGGCGGTCCATATTGGGCCTGGGCTACCTGCCGCAGGAAACCTCGATCTTCCGGGGGTTGACGGTCGCGCAGAATATCGGCGCGGTGCTGGAACTGGCGGAGCCGGACAAGGCGGCGCGGCAGGCGCGGCTGGAACAGTTGCTGAACGAGTTCGGCCTGACCCGGCTGCGCGATTCCTCCGCCATGGCGCTGTCTGGCGGCGAGCGGCGGCGGTGCGAGATCGCCCGCGCCCTGGCGGCCGATCCGTCGATCGTGCTGCTGGATGAACCCTTCGCGGGCATCGATCCGCTGTCCATCGCGGATATTCGCGATCTGGTGAAGCAGTTGAAGACGCGCGGCATCGGCGTACTGATCACCGACCATAATGTCCGCGAAACGCTGGAGATCGTGGACCGCGCCTGCATCATCTATGACGGCAATGTGCTTTTCGCGGGCAGCCCGACCGAGCTTGTCGCCAATGCCGATGTGCGGCGCCTCTATCTGGGCGAGAATTTCTCGCTCTGACATGAGCGGCGGGCGGACCCTTCCTGACTTCGGCGAGGGGAAGGGCTGATGGCGCTCGCGCCCCGTCTGGACCTGCGGCAGAGCCAGTCGCTGGTCATGACGCCGCAACTGCAGCAGGCGATCAAGCTGCTGGCGCTGTCCAATCTGGAGATCGAGGCGTTCGTCGCTGGCGAGCTGGAGAAGAATCCCCTGCTGGAAGCGGGAGGGCCCGAAGATTTGGCGCCTCCCGCCGACGGCGTGGACCGGACGGTGGAACAGCATGATCTGCCAGCCGCCACGGGCGATGCCGACCAGTTGATCAGCCAGGGTCTGGGCGCTGCGGATTCGCCGCTGGATGTCGATTATGGGGCGGAAACCTTTATCGACGACGGGCCGGGCGACCGGATGGCAGGCGGAGCCATCGGTTCCGGCGGGAACGATCTTCTGTCGGGCGGAAGCGGCGAAGCGCCCGATTTCGACAGTTTCGCCAATCCGGAGCAGGGCCTTCAGGAATATCTGATGGACCAGGCGCGCAGCGCGCTGTCGGGCAGTGACCTGATGATCGCGGCGCAGCTGATCGGGCAGATCGACGAGGCCGGCTATCTGGAGGCCGACCTGCTGGAGACCGCCCATGGCATGGGCGTTCCGCTCAGTCAGGTGGAGCAGGTGCTGATGGTGATCCAGGGTTTCGACCCGACCGGCGTCGGCGCCCGGTCGCTGTCGGAATGCCTGGCCTTGCAGGCCCGGGAAGCGGATCGCCACGACCCCTGCATGGCCAAGCTGCTCGCCAATCTGGATTTGCTCGCCAGGGGCGCCCTGCCCCAGCTTCGCCGGATTTGCGGAGTGGATGAAGAGGATATGGCGGACATGATCCGCGAACTGCGCGGATATGACCCCAAGCCCGGCCTGCGTTTCTCCACCGAAAGCGCAGCGCCGGTGACGCCCGACCTGTTCGTGCGTCCGATGCGGGAGGGCTGGTCGATCGAGATCAACAGCGCCACCCTGCCTCGCGTGCTGATCAATCGACATTATTATGTCGAGCTGGCCTCCGGTCCGCAGGACAAGACGTCCAGGGCCTGGCTGGCCGATTGCCTCGCCAGCGCCAACTGGCTGGTCAAGGCGCTCGATCAGCGGCAGAAGACCATCATCAAGGTCGCAAGCGAGATCGTCCGACAGCAGGAGGATTTCTTCCGCAAGGGCGTGGCGCATCTGAAGCCGCTGACGCTGAAGGCCGTGGCGGATGCGATCCAGATGCATGAATCGACCGTCAGCCGCGTGACGTCGAACAAATATCTGTCCTGCCCCCGTGGCCTCTATGAACTCAAATATTTCTTCACGAGCGGCGTTTCGGCGTCCGGCGGCGACGGCGCCGTGTCGGCCGAAGCGGTCAAGAGCCACATCAAGGCGCTGATCGCGGCGGAAACGCCCGATGCCATATTGTCCGACGATACGCTGGTCGATCTGCTTCGCGCCAAGGGCACGGACATCGCCCGCCGGACCGTCGCCAAATATCGCGAAGCCATGGGCATCGGATCGTCGGTGCAGCGGCGGCGGCAGAAGGCGCTGCGCGGGCAGGCGGCTTGACCCGGCAACGCCGCCGGGCCAGATCGGCCGCCCCCAGACAAGGAACAGCTTCATGTCCATCGCCTATCTGAACGGGAGCTTCCTGCCGATCGAGCAAGCCCGCGTCTCCGTACTGGATCGCGGCTTCCTGTTCGCGGACGGCATTTACGAGGTCGCAGCCGTGATCGACGGCAAGCTGGTCGACAGCGCGTCCCATCTCGCCCGGCTGGAACGGTCGACCAGCGCGATCGGCATCGCCCTGCCGCTGTCCCTGGCGGAGATCGAGGCGGCGCAGAAGGAATTGGTGGCGCGCAACGGGCTGACCGAAGGGCTGGTCTATCTCCAGATCACGCGCGGCGCCGATGCGACCCGCGATTTCCTGCCCTCCCCCGATATCCGGCCGACGCTGGTGATGTTCGCCCAGGCCAAGCATTTCCTCGACGTGCCCGCCGCGCGCGACGGCATCGCGGTGGCGACCATGCCGGATCTACGCTGGGCCCGCCGCGACATCAAGAGCGTCGGCTTGCTCGCCCAGGCCATGGCGAAGCGCGCCGCTGCCGAGGCGGGCGCGCAGGAGGCGTGGATGGTGGAGGATGGGTTCGTCACGGAAGGCGCATCGTCCACCGCCTTCATCGTGACGGAGGACGGCGTCGTCACCCGGCCATACAGCCAGGCGGTGCTGGCGGGCTGCACCGGCGCAGCGCTGACGGCGCTGGCGGAGGAAAGCGGCATCGGGATCATCCGCCGTCCCTTCACCGTCGCCGAGGCATTGGCGGCGAAGGAAGCCTTCATCACGAGTGCATCCACGCTCTGCCAGTCGGTGGTGCGGATCGACGGTCAGGAAATCGGCGGCGGCAAGCCCGGCCCGATCGCGATGCGGCTGCGCGCGCTCTATATCGACTTTGCCCGGCGCACCGCCGTCTGAGCAAAAAATGCGCAAAAGCTGATCCATATCGGATGAAGAATCGAACGAACGCCATTGCCGCCATTTCGGCGGCGATCATGGCTCCATTTTGGTGTCCGTTACGGCGATTTCGGGAAAAGACCCGTTTACAGGCGCGCTGATGAGCGCGATGCGCGGCATAAATCTCCATAGTGGAGAATGGTCTGGCTGCGTAACGACGGCGTTACGATAAGCTGAAACAAACAGGATGGAGATTTTCGGCGTGGGTTTGGATCATGAAGAGATCGGTTTTGGCGCAACGCCGGACCAACCCTTCGGCACGCGGGACGAGCGGCCCGGGCTGCTCATCCTGGCAGACGATATCTATACCGACGACGCCGCGTTGCTGAGCCGGGCGGCGGGGCTTCGCCTGCTGGGCACGGTATCGCTGGATCAGGCATCGAACCGGCTCGACGTGCAGATCGGCTGCGACATCATCCTGTGCTTTTGCCCATCGCCCGATCCGATGGTCGAGCGGCTGCTGGTGCAGATAGAGACATTGGCGCTGCAGAATGACATGCCGGTCATATTGGTCGCCGATCTGGACACGATCGATCTCGCTTATGCCTGCCTGCGCAGCGAGCGGACCCAGTTGCTTTGCCGACCGGGACATACGGATCTGGCCGCCGCGTTGCTGGCCGCCGCGCGCCAGACGCCGTCCCGCTCGCTTCATGAGGTGAACCGGGAGAGTGAAGGGCTGCGGCTCCAGCAGTTGAGCGACGAGGTAAGCCGCCTCGCCCGCACGCTGGAGGCACTGACCCTGCGGCCTCGTCACGCGACGCCATCCTTCGACCTTGGCCCGCGCATATCGGACGAACCAAGCGACTATATCGGCATGCCCGCGCTGGAACCGATCGGCAGCGCGGACAAGTCGGCCGAAGCCGCAACCTTGGAGGCGGCGCAGGTGCGCGACCTGCTGCGCGCGCGCCGGTTGCGCGACGATTTCCTGCCCGCCGACCTGTTCGCCGACCCCGCCTGGGACATGCTGCTGGATTTGCTGGCCGCGCGGCTGGAGCATGAGCGGGTGTCGGTATCCAGCCTGTGCATCGCATCGGCGGTGCCGCCCACCACCGCGCTGCGCTGGATCAGGACACTGACCGAAAAGGGCTTTGTCGACCGGCAGGCCGACCCGCACGATGGACGACGCGTCTTCATCGCGCTGGCCGATCACACGGCCGAGGCCCTGACCCGCTGGTTCACCGCCAGCCGCCGTTTCCTTTGCGCATGACGATTATCGCCTCATCCCCGCTTGACCGGCGTCCGGATTGCCGTAGATAAGCGCGCACCGGACGCCCGCGATCAATGCTGGCATCGGGCGATTAGCTCAGTTGGTAGAGCGTCTCGTTTACACCGAGAATGTCGGCGGTTCGAGCCCGTCATCGCCCACCATTTTCTTCCATTTGAAATATCTGTTCCCGTCCGAGCAACAATGACGTAGGATCAGGCACTTAAGGAATGCTTGGGTAGGGCAACTGACTCATGTCTCTCACGCTTGTCTTCAGCGGTACGATAGCGCCTTTGCTGCTGATCCTCTCGCCCGTTTCACTGGCTAAAGCGCGCGATTGCGTGAATTGGGAGGCACTGGCAAAGGCGGTGGACATTGCGATGGAAAAGCCCTGCCCGAAAAAGAGGCCCCGGCTGCCCTTGATGTGAAAAGCCCGTGCGCCACGGATATTGCGGCGCAACGCGAGCGCTGCTAATTGGTGGCGCCATGATCCAGCCGCCTGAAATCATCCGCGTCACCAAGCCCCGTGTCTCCTGCGACGGTTCGGGAGATATTCCCGCCGCGCTGGGCCATCCGCGCGTGTTCCTTGAAATCGACGAGCATGGCTATATCGATTGCGGCTATTGCGACCGTCGCTTCGTGCTCGTAGGCAGCGCGGCGGACACGCCGGAAATCGCCGGTTTGCCGGATATTCCATCGGGCGCCAGCCTTTAATCCTGGCAGGCGCGCTCCTGCAAAGGCAGGAGCAAGCCATAGCCGGATCTCTGTCGTGAGCGCCAACAAATCGGTTGGGCTTGCGACTTGCCGCCCCTATATCGGACAGCATGACCGATGCTGTTCCCCAGTTTACCGATGCCCGCGGCCTGCTTTATCGCCCTGGCCTGCTTGATCCCGACGGCGCGCGCCGCCTGACCGCAGAAGCGCTGAAGGGCTGCGACGATGGCGAGCTTTACCTGCAATATCGGGCGAGCGAGAGCTTCGGTTTCGATGACGGTCGGCTGAAGACAGCTGATTATTCCACCGATGCGGGCTTTGGCCTGCGCGGCGTTTCCGGGGAGATGACCGGCTTCGCCCATGCCAACGACATCAGCGAAGCGGCGATCCGCCGGGCGGCCGAGACGCTGACGCTGCTCGATCCCGCCAGCGGCCAGCCGGCCCCCCCACCGCAGCGCACCAACCGCCACCTCTATACCGACGTCAATCCGTTGGAGATCGTGCCCTTTGCCGAGAAGGTGACGCTCTGTGCCGCCATCGACGCTGCCGCGCGCGCCCGCGATCCCCGCGTCGCGCAGGTCTCGGTCAGCCTGGCGGGAAGCTGGTCGGTGGTCGAGATCGTGCGCGCCGACGGTTTCACCGCGACGGACATTCGCCCGCTGGTGCGGCTCAACGTGTCCGTGATCCTGGAGGAGAATGGCCGCCGCGAGACGGGGGTGTTCGGCATTGGCGGCCGTTATCTCTATGACGAGGTGATGGCCCCGGCGATCTGGAACCGCGCGATTGACGAAGCGCTGGCGCAGGCTCGCGTCAACCTGCGCTCCGTCGCTGCTCCCGCGGGTGAGATGACCGTGCTGCTGGGGCCGGGATGGCCGGGCGTTCTGGTGCATGAAGCGATCGGGCATGGGCTGGAGGGCGATTTCAACCGCAAGGGCACCAGCGCCTTTTCCGGCCGGGTGGGTCAGCGGGTTGCGGCTCCGGGCGTTACCGTTGTCGATGACGGCTCGATCATGAGCCGGCGCGGCTCGCTCTCCATTGACGATGAGGGCACGCCGACGCGGGAAAATGTACTGATCGAGGACGGCATCCTCAAGGGCTATATGCAGGACCGGCTGAACGCCCGGCTGATGGGCGTGGAACCGACCGGAAACGGTCGCCGCGAAAGCTATGCCCACGCACCGATGCCACGCATGACCAACACCTTCATCAAGGGCGGGAATGACGATCCGGGGGAACTGCTGAGCCGTATGAAGTCGGGCATCTTCGCCAAGAGCTTCGGCGGTGGGCAGGTCGACATCGTATCGGGCAAGTTCGTCTTCTCCTGCACCGAGGCCTACAAGGTCGAGAACGGCAAGCTGGGCGATCCGATCAAGGGCGCGACACTGATCGGCGATGGGCCGACCGCGCTGACAAAGGTGGTTGGCGTCGGCCATGACTGGGCACTGGACGAGGGGATCGGCATGTGCGGCAAGGCGGGGCAAAGCGTCCCGGCCGGCGTCGGCCAGCCGACGCTGCTGATGGAGGGACTGACCGTCGGCGGCACGGCGACCTGAGCCGCTAACGCCATGGGCGGAGGAACCCTTGGCGGGGTCGGTCTTTATTTTCATGATGAACATGCTGACCGACAGCCATGATGCCGTGACCGAGGACTGGGCGGCTGCTCTGCTGGATTTCTGGTTCAACCAGATCGGCGAGCAGGGCTGGTGGAACCATGATCCAGCGCTGGATCGAAGCTGCAAGATGCGGTTCCACGCACTGTGGGAAGAAAAGCGTCACGTGCCCGCGGAGGAATTTCTGGAACGGGCCGACGATGCGTTGGCGGCAGTGCTGTTGTTCGACCAGTTGCCGCGCAACATGTTCAGGGGATCAGCGGCCGCCTTTTCGACCGATGCGCTCGCGCGGGCGGTGGCGCGTGGTGCCGTCGCCCATGGATACGACATTCAGATTGGCGGAGCGGGACGGCTGTTTTTCTACATGCCGTTCCAGCACAGCGAGGCTTTGGACGACCAGATATTGTCGCTCAGCCTGTTCGAGGGAGCGGGGGATGAAAAATCCCTGGCTTTCGCGCAGCAGCATTACGCCATGATAGAGCGCTTCGGTCGCTTTCCCCACCGCAATGCGGCGCTGGGCCGCGTGGATGCGCCCGGCGAACAGGAAGCGATCCGGGAGGGCGGCGCCTGGTAAGGCGCGTGCCTCTGACCCACCATCGGCCGGTCGCGACGACGGCCCGACGCCGATGACCCCTGTGCCTAAAATTTAAGCAGGGCCGCAATGCTGCCCATTTTTTCAGCGCGCCATATTGCCGTACTTCCGCAAAAGCCCGCATTAACCCGACCTTCACGAATTGGCACGGCCCTTGCTGAGGATGTCGCCGCACACCAATAACAGGGGGGCGACATGAAACTGGTCATGGCAATTATCAAGCCGTTCAAGCTTGACGATGTCCGCGAGGCACTTTCCTCGCTCGGCATCGCCGGCATGACGGTCAGCGAAGTGAAGGGCTTCGGCCGCCAGAAGGGGCAGACCGAAATCTATCGCGGCGCTGAATATTCGACCAACATGGTTCCGAAGATCAAGGTCGAGGTGGTCTGCGACGACGACCTCGCACCGCGCGTGATCGAGGCCGTTCAGGCCGCCGCAAATTCCGGCGCCATCGGCGACGGCAAGATCTTCGTACTCGATGTCGAGCAGGCGGTGCGCATCCGTACCGGCGAAACCGGCGAAACCGCACTGTAAGAAGGGGGACTTAATGACCTTTTCCAAAAAGCTCTGCGGCGTGATGGGGGCGGTCGGCCTGTCCCTGCTCGCAGCCGCACCGGCGCTCGCCGCGCCGATCAAAGCGCCAGACGCCGCCGCCATGGCCGGCATGGTCAACAAGGGCGACGTCGCCTGGATGCTGGTTTCTGCCGCACTGGTGCTGATGATGTCGGTTCCGGGCCTGGCCCTGTTCTACGGCGGCCTGGTCCGCACCAAGAACATGCTGAGCGTCCTGATGCAGGTGTTCATGATCGTCTCCGTCGCCGGCCTGGTCTGGTGTTGCTGGGGCTATTCCATCGCCTTCACCTCCGGCGGCGACAATCATTTCTTCGGCGGGCTGTCCAAGGCCTTCCTGATGGGTGTCGACGGCACGACCTATGGCGCGACGTTCAGCAACAACGTCTATCTGCCTGAATTCGTGTTCGTGGTCTTCCAGATGACCTTCGCTATGATCACCCCGGCGCTGATCGTCGGCGCCTTCGCGGAGCGCGTTAAGTTCTCCTCGCTGATCGTGTTCGTCGTGCTGTGGCTGACCTTCATCTACTTCCCGATGGCCCACATGGTCTGGTACTGGGCCGGCCCGGACTTCCTGGTTGATACGCCGAGCGATGCCGGCCTGCTCTGGAGCTGGGGCGCACTCGACTTCGCGGGCGGCACCGTGGTGCACATCAACGCCGGTATCGCCGGTCTGGTGGGCGCGCTCATGATCGGCAAGCGTGTCGGCTTCCCCAAGGAACCGATGCCGCCGCACTCGCTGACCATGACCATGATCGGCGCCAGCCTGCTGTGGGTCGGCTGGTTCGGCTTCAACGCCGGCTCCAACCTGGAAGCCAATGCCGTCACCGGCGTTGCCTTCATCAACACCATGGTCGCCACCTGCGCGGCGGCGGTGAGCTGGTCGCTGGTCGAGCAGGTCCACCATGGCAAGGCCTCCCTGCTGGGCGCCGTCACGGGTGCGGTGGCAGGACTCGTCGCCATCACCCCTGCGGCTGGCTACGCGGCCCCGATGACCTCGATCGTGCTCGGCTTCGTCGTGTCGCCGATCTGCTACATCTTCGTGGCATTCGTGAAGGGCAAGGTCGGCTATGACGACAGCCTGGACGTGTTCGGCGTGCACTGCATCGGCGGGATCGTCGGCGCCATCGGCACCGGCATCGTCGCGGCTCCCTCGCTGGGCGGCCAGGGCGTGTTCGACTACACCGTCTTCCCGGCGGCCTTCCATCCGGAAGCCTACAGCATCCCGGCCCAGGTCTGGATCCAGGTCAAGGCGGTCGTCTTCACCCTGCTCTTCTCGGGCATCGGCAGCGCGATCCTCTACTTCATCATCGACAAGACGATGGGTCTGCGTCCGAGCCAGGAAGCCGAAATGGAAGGTCTCGACCTCTCCAGCCACGGCGAGCGGGCCTACAACTACTGAGATTGGCAGGGCGGGCCGACACGCGAAAGGCCCGCCCGCCTCACCTTGTTCCTCCTGCGAACATCCCTGGGGACCGATGCGCAAGTATCGGTCCCTTTTTTTGCCCGTCAGCTTCTTTTGCCTGTCAGTTCCGGGGCCGGGTCCACAAGGATGCCGGACGCTCCTGCGTTGCGGACCAGCGGCGGGCACGGCCCGGCACCTGGAGCCCGGCGCGGAAGACCCAGCCCAGCTTGTCGCCCTTGGGCGTGGTGACGCGATGGTCCCAGGCATGCTCGCCGCGGCGGGCCACTTCGCGGGCGATATCCCCATAGATGCCAGCGGCAGCAAGCACCGCCCAGGCGGAGCGTGGCGGCAATGCCCCGGTGCCATGGCGGGCGCTTTCCTCATGAACGGCGGCCATGTCGGCCAGCCGGCGGGCCAGGACGACAAGGCGTGGACGGGCCCAGGGTTTCATGTGCTCGCCGGGCGGAATGTCCATTTCGACGAGCCATTCTTCCGGCAAATAGCAGCGATCGGCAGCCTCATCTTCGCTGATGTCGCGGGCGATATTGGCAAGCTGGAAGGCCAGGCCCAGATCGCAGGCGCGGTCGAGCGTCGCCTCATCACCAGGATCGACGCCCATCAGGATCGCCATCATGCAACCCACCGCGCCCGCGACATGATAGCAATAGCGCAGCATGTCCGCTTCGCTGCGGGGGCGCCATTCGCGGGCGTCGAGGGCGAAGCCTTCGATCAGGTCATGGGCGTAGCGCTCCGGAATCGCGCATTCCCGCATGACCAGGCCGAAGCCGTCGAAGGCCGGATCGCCCGTCGGTTGGCCCCGAAGCGCCGAGCCGGTGAGCGCGCGCATGCTGGCAAGGCGTGCCGCGCCGTCGGCGACGCCGCGCATCGTGCCGCCATGATCCTGTCCGTCCGCAATATCGTCGCATTTGCGGCACCAGGCATAGAGCAGCCAGGCCCTTTCCCGGGTTCGACGGTCGAACAGCCGAGAGGCGAGGGCGAAGGATTTGGAGCCTCGGGCGATGCTCTCGCGGGCCTGGACGATCAGGGCGGCGCGGTCGAGAGCTGCCATGCTGCCTGCGGAGGGGATGGGCGGAGGGCTTGGGTCCATGGCTTCGGACATGCCCTGCCCCAGCGCCCACGTCGAGTCACTTGCCCCGTCGCGACGCAAGTCGGAAGGGCATTAGAGCGGGTTTTGATCTGATTGAATCAGCTCGCCGCTCTGGATTCCTTGTTTCGCGCGATTTCCTGACCAGCGATCGGGTCCGATCGCCTGGAAATCGCTCTAGGAGTTCACAGCCGGTCGGCCTTCATCGCAAAGATGGTTTCATGCGGCTGATAGGCGGCCATCCTGTCGAGCAATGCCTCGATCGCATTGGCATGGATCAGTATATTGGCGTGCTGCGCGCGGATGAAGCCCGCCTCCACCATATGCTGGTTGAAGGCTATGAGCTGGTCGTAAAAGCCCGCGACATTGAGCAGGCCCACAGGCTTCCGGTGATAGCCGAGCTGGGCCCAGCTGATCGCCTCCCACAATTCATCCATCGTGCCGACGCCGCCAGGCAACGTCACGAAGCCGTCCGACAGGTCGGTGAAAAGCTGCTTGCGCTGGTGCATGGTCTGCACGACATGCAGTTCCGTGCAGCCGCGATGGGCGACTTCGGCGCCGACCAGCGCCTCGGGAATCACGCCGATCACTCCACCGCCGGCTTCCAGTGCCGCATCGGCGACCGCCCCCATCAGACCAAGCCGGCCGCCGCCATAAACGACGCCTATGCCCCGTTGGGCCAGAGCACGTCCCACATGGCGGGCCGCATCGACATGGGCCGGGTCCACCGGCGTGGCCGAGCCGCAATAGACAGCCAGTCTCTTCATCAGTCCTTCACCCTCAGGCCAGGTCTTCCAGCATCAGCGCGGCGGTCGCCTTGGCGCTGCCGACGACGCCGGGGATGCCCGCGCCCGGATGCGTTCCCGCCCCGACCAGATAGAGGTTGGGAATGACGTCGTCGCGATTATGCGCGCGGAACCAGGCGCTTTGCGTGAGCAGCGGCTCCAGGCTGAACGCACTGCCCAGATGCGCCGACAGGTCGCGGCGGAAATCAGGCGGGGCATAGTGGAACTGCGTGACGATGCGCGAACGGATGTCGGGAATCAGGCGATGCTGGATTTCGTCCAATATGCGTTCGGCATAGACCGGCGCGAACCGATCCCAATCGATCGGCAGCTTGCCCATATGCGGCACCGGGGCGAGCGCATAGAAGGTCGAATGACCCTCCGGCGCCATGCCGGGATCAGTGACGGTCGGATGATGCAGGTAGAGAGAGAAATCCTGCGGCAGGACGCCATGGTCGTAGATATCGGTCAACAGCCCCTCATAGCGGGGGCCAAACAGGATCATATGGTGCGGTATGCCCGGCCAGCTTCCCCTGATGCCGAAATGCAGCACGAACAGGCTGGGCGACCAGCGTTTGCGGGCGAGTTTCTCTGCCTGCTTCTCGCCCCGGGGATGATGGCCGACCAGGTCCCGATAGCTGTGCATCAGATCCGCGTTGGAGGCGACGGCATCCGCCTCCCCGCGCCAGCCCGAAGCGGTGCGCACGGCAACGGCGCGATCGCCATAGGTTTCGATCTGCACCACCGGATCGGCCAGACGCAGCGTGCCGCCCAGCCGCTCGAAATGCGTCGCCATCGCCTGGACCAGGCGGTTGGTACCGCCCTTCGCGAACCAGACGCCGCCGTCCTTTTCCAGCTTGTGGATCAGGGCATAGATCGAACTGGTCCGCAACGGATTGCCGCCGACCAGCAGCGTGTGGAAGGACAGCGCCTGACGCAGCTTCTCATTCTTCACATGGGAGGAGACGACCGAATAGACCGAGCGCCAGGCCTGATGCTTCGCCAGCGCGGGCGCGGCGCGGACCATGGATGCGAAATCGAGAAAGGCGACGGAGCCGAGCTTGCGATATCCCTCCTGATAAACGCCGTCGGCATAGTCGAGGAAGCTCTCATAGCCCGCGACATCCTCCGGGTTCAGCCGGGCAATCTGGGCGCGGAGCGCAGTCTCGTCATTGGAATAGTCGAAATTCGTCCCGTCGCGCCAGTTGAGGCGATAGAAGGGCGTGACGGGAACCAGATCGACATCCTCCGCCATGTCGTGGCCGGACAGGCGCCACAACTCGCCCAGACAGTCGGGATCGGTGATGACGGTCGGGCCCGCGTCGAAGACGAAGCCGTCCTTTTCCCACATATAGGCGCGGCCGCCCGGCCGGTCCCGCGCCTCGACCAGTACCGTGTCGATTCCCGCGGACTGCAGGCGGATGGCCAGCGCAAGGCCGCCAAAGCCAGCACCGATGACGATTGCTTTCCGGTTCATCGGGGTGGGTTCATCGGGCGGGAGGGCTCAGCAATGCGCGCATGGCGTTCCTTATGGGCACGGGGGGCCGCCCGCACAAGATGCGGATACGGTCCCGCAGCGTCGAGCGGCCCGCATAGAAGCGGCCGATCAACGCCGGATCGAGGCGATAGAAGCGCTCGAATATGCGCCGGCGTTCCCTCGGCCGGGCGGCACCGAACAGCATACGGCCAAGCAGGCGATAATAGAGGCCCTGTCGCCAATGGTCCTTCGCCCAGCCGCGTGTGGCCTGGGCCAGAAGCGCGCCCTCCAGCGGCCATTCATCGACCAGCCGCAGCGCGAAACGCACCGCATCGGGCAGGGAATAGCCGGTCATCGGCTGGAACAGCGCCGCCCGCGTTCCCAACCGCGCGACCGGGTCCTCCTGCGGCCAGAAGCGATCGAAATCGCCGCCATGGACGACGGGAAGGACGCCGCTCTCGCTGTGGACGACCGCCTCCACCTGCCAGCCCTGTGCACGCGCATAGGCGTCGATCCGCGCCTGGAGCACGGGCAGGTCGAGGTCGGGCGCGTCGCTGTAATAAGTATCCTCGACAAAGACCGTCCTGTCGTCCCGGGGCAGCAGATAGACGAAGCGATAGCCGTCCAGCTGATCGACGGTCGCGTCCATGATGACCGGACGGGCAAGCCCGTGGGGGACTTGCAGACGCAGGGTCTGGCCGATGAATTTCTGCCAGCCGCAGCGCAGCGCCGAAAGATCCCCCCCTCCCCGCGTGTCCAGTACCGCTTTTGCGCGGATCACGCGGCCATCGGCCAGAGTGACGCTGACCGGCGTCAGTTCGGCTGCCTCGGCACCGGTCAGCACGGCATTGCCGAGCGTCCGGCGGACATGGCTGTCCAGCCGTGCCGAGGTGATGCTGTTATAAGGCACGGCAAGCCCGCGACAGTGGCCGGGAAAGCGGACCTCATAGCCCTCCGCCCAGCGATGGGCGATCAGCGGTTCGACCAGCCAGCGATCCCGGCTGTCCACATCGCTGTCGAAAAAGGACCAGATATGATTGCCGCCCAGCCTGTCGTCGCTTTCCAGAAGGCACAGCGAAACATCCGGGTGACGCGCGGCGAAGGCAAGCGCGGTCAGGCTGCCCGCAAGGCCGCCGCCCACTATCGCCAGATCATATTCCGCCCCGGTCGTCATCGCACCCTTGTTAGGGGCTGGGCGGGGAAATGCACGGATTGATTTCCGGCGCAATATAGTATAGGGGGGTATCCTATGCATATCGTGGCGGATCGGGACAAGCTTTTGGCGCGGGTGCGCCGCATCGCCGGGCAGATCGGCGCGGTCGAACGGCAATTGTCGGGCGATGCGGGTTGTTCGGAAACATTGCAGCTCGTCGCCTCCGTCCGGGGCGCTGTCGGCAGCCTGATGGAAGAACTGATCGAGCAGCATATGCTGGAACATGTCGCCCGGCCCGGCATCAGCGACGAAGCGCGACAGGCCGCGGCGGAGGAAATGCTGGCGCTGATCCGGCGTTACGGGAAATGAGCATGCATGACGATCATGGGGGCCATCGCCACCACCACCATCCTCACAATCCCGACCATGGCTATCCGTCCGGCGCGACGGACGATGGCGAGCAAAGCCACTATTTCGACCATATCTACCTGACCCGCGGACATGACGAGAATGCCCGCAAGACGATCTGGGTGGTGTGGCTGACAGCGGCGACCATGGTGGTCGAGATCATCTTCGGCTGGCTGACAGGGTCGATGGCGTTGCTGGCCGACGGCTTCCACATGGCGACGCATGCGGGCGCGCTGGCGGTAGCAGCGGCGGCCTATGGCTATGCCCGGCGGCATGCGCGCAATCCCCGCTATACCTTTGGTACCGGCAAGGTGGGCGACCTGTCCGGCTTCGCCTCCGCGCTGATCCTGGCATTCACGGCGCTGTTCATCGCGGTCGAATCGGCAATGCGTTTCTTCGAGCCGGTGAAGGTCGCGTTCGGCGAAGCGACGCTGGTCGCGGTGATCGGCCTGGTCATCAACCTGATCAGCGCCCTGCTGCTGGGCCACGACCACAGCCATGATCATGGGCATGATCATGGGCATGAGGGGCATGGGCATGACCATGATCATGGCGGCAAGCATGCCGACAATAATCTGCGCGCCGCCTATGTGCATGTGCTGACCGACGCATTGACGTCGGTGCTGGCGATCGGGGCGCTGCTGGCCGGGCGCTATATGGGCTGGTGGTGGCTCGACCCTGCCGTAGGCCTGCTGGGTGCGGTGGTGATCGCGCGATGGGCCTGGGGGTTGATGAAAGATACCGCCGCAATCCTGCTCGACACCGCCGAACCGGCGCTGATGGAGCGGATCAAGGCATTGGCGGAAGCGGAAGGCGCGACCATCCGCGATCTGCATGTCTGGCGCATCGGGCCGCATGCCCATGCCGCGATCGTCAGCCTTGCCCCCGGCGCGGATGTCGCGGCCGTGCGCCGTCAGGTCCGTGCCTTGCCGCGCATGGAGCATGTGACGGTCGAGTGCGGATAGGATCGCCTCCGAACCTCTCTCCGCGAATTGCAGCCTGAGCCGAAAGGCAGAGGAGGCCATCGAAGCCGCGGAGCAGGCGAACCCGCCCGAAGAAAATTCTCCGTAGCATCTTGAAACTTAAATGGACCCTCCTATTTCTGCGCTGTCCCGGCTTTCTCCCCCCTCCCGCCGGGACACCCCCTCTTTGCGGCCCCGGCGTCCCTTGCGCCGGGGCCGCTTTTGCTTCGCTCGAATGGAAAACCGCTTCAGAGATATTGGGCGGCCACCCAGCCGCTGGCCCAGGCCCATTGGAAATTATAGCCACCCAGCCATCCGGTGACGTCGACCGCCTCGCCTATGGCGTAGAGGCCGGGGAGATGGCGCGCCTCCATCGTCTGTGACGACAGGCCGGCGGTAGAGATGCCGCCAACAGTGACTTCCGCCTTGGCGAAGCCTTCCGTGCCGTTGGGCGTGAAGGACCAGGCGGAGAGGCGGCGTTCGATGTCCTGGAGCTTGCGGTCGGGAACATTGCCGAGGTCGCCGGCGAGTGCCAGCCGCTCCGCAAGTGCATCTGCCAGACGGTCGGGCAGGCAGGCGCGCAGGCTTTGCGCCAGCGTGGCGCGCGGCTTGCTCCGCTTCACCTCCGTCAGCCAGCCTGGCGATTGATCGGGCAGGAAATCGAGGATGATCGCCTCCCCATGCCGCCAATAGGAGGAAATCTGCAATATGGCCGGGCCGGACAGACCGCGATGGGTAAGCAGCGCGGCTTCGCGGAAGGCGGCCTTACCGTAGCGCGCCACGACTTCGGTCGAGACACCCGAAAGGGAACGGAACAGCAGTTCTTCGCCGCCCAGGGTGAGGGGAACAAGCGCCGGGCGGGGCTCCACCACCTTGAGACCGAATTGGCGGGCGAGGTCATAGGCGAAAGCCGTCGCGCCGATTTTCGGGATGGAGGGACCGCCCGTGGCGATCACCAGCGCGGGGGCGGTGGCGGTCCTGCCGCCATGGGTGACGCTGTACCGGCCGTCCGCGTGGCTAACGGCGGCGATGGCGTGGCCCAGCCGCATGGTGACGCCGCCCGCTTCGCATTCGGCCAGCAGCATGGCGACGATCTGGCGAGCACTCTGGTCACAGAAAAGCTGCCCCAGCGTCTTTTCATGCCAGGCGATCCCATGGCGCTCGACAAGCGCGAGGAAGTCCTGCGGCGTGTAGCGGCGCAGCGCCGACTTGGCGAAATGGGGGTTGGCCGACAGATAGCGATCAGGCGCGGTGTGGATATTGGTGAAATTACAGCGGCCGCCGCCGGAAATCAGGATCTTCTTTCCCGGCTGGTCGGCATGGTCGATGACGAGGATGCGCCTGC
>Ga0207639_10000765_pt1 | contig 21920 bp, 8 predicted proteins | sample KBSCornC32_FD_184299 | JGI IMG/M metagenome (GOLD analysis project Ga0207639, IMG submission 184299) | Corn rhizosphere microbial communities from Kellogg Biological Station, Michigan, USA - KBS Corn C3-2 (SPAdes) (version 2) | ecosystem: Host-associated > Plants > Roots > Rhizosphere > Soil ...
GGTCGCCGCTGCGATAGGCGCGCACTTCGCTGTCCAGCATGAATTCCCGCATCTGGAGCGGAGACAGTCCCTCCAGGATCGAAACGTTGGCGCGCAGATACTCCAGCCATTCCGCGACGCTCTTCTTCTCCGGCAATCCCGCGAACTTGGCGGCCAGGATCGGTTCGTCCGCAGGCTTCAGGTCGCGATTGCCGTTGATATATTCGACGACGTCATAGCCCTGGTTCATGCAATGCTTGATCAGCGGATAACCCGCCAGCGCGCCGATCACGAAAATGCCGGGCGCGGTGCTTTCGAACACCGGCGACAATTTCGGGAAGGCCAGCCGGTCCCCACTGGTGAATTCGATGCCGCAGCTCTCCACAAAGGCGCGCGGCGGAGCGGAACCCATGCGCGCGATGATGCGATCGCATTTCAGCTTCACCTCGCCGTCGCGGCTGTCGAGCGTGATGAAACCGGGCTCCACCTTTGCCGTGGTGCTTTCGGTCATGATGGCAAGGCTCCCCGCTTCAGCGGCGGCCGTCAGCGCCTTGACGTTCGCAGCCTTGGCGCTGGCGAACTCGGTCGATCGGTTGAGGATGGTGACGACATTGCCCTGCGCCTCATCGGCAGCGAGGCCGAGGGCATTTTCTATGCCTGCATCGCCGGTCCCGACGACAAAGATATGCTCGTCATTATATTCCGCCGGATCGTCCAGCTGATATTGCACATGGGGCAGGTCGGCGCCCGGCACGCGCATCAGATTGGGATTGCCCTGCGTGCCGATGGCCATGACGACGGCATCGGCAATCACCTCCCTCCCGTCGTTCAGCGTCAGCCGATAAGGTGGCGCGAAGCGCTGGATTTCCTTCGTTTCGCTCGTGCCGTCACGCTTGCGCTCAACGATCTTCTGGATGCTGCCCGCGATCGGATCGCCGGTGCCGACGATCGCCTTCACTTCCGCATTATAGGCTATATTGATGGCCTGCGCGTCTGCCTGTCCGTTCCAGCGGTCGAGAATCGATTCGCGCTTGCCCGCCTCGAAATCGCAGTCCGACCGCAGCACGAGCTGGCTGGGCGTCGCCATCACATGCTTGCCCTTCTGATATTTGAAGATGGTGTCGGACAGATGGTCCGTCTTTTCTATCAGCAGGTGCGAAAGCCCCAGCGCAGCGGCGCGCGCGGCCGCACTCAGCCCCGCCGGCCCCGATCCGACGATCGCGATACGCACGCGGTCATTCAATGATTGTCCCCCGATATGCCCCTGTGTTCCGGCTGTTACCGGACGCTGTCCCGGGCGGCACTCTATCATTTCCGCAGCGTCACGCTAGAGAAGATCGCGGGGAACAACCGGGGAGTGCAAGAATAATGGGTTGGAACTGGAGGCGCGTGTTGCTGATGGGCGCGGTTGGCATCGCCGCTCTATCCATCGGCTATAATCTGACGCACGCGCCCGAGGAAACGAAGGTGCCAGCGCTATCCTCCCCATTGGCGGCTGGCCAGGAGCCTGCCGATCCGGAGGCGGCGATACGCGCGCTTCAGGACCGGGTCGGGGCCAATCCCAACGATGTGGAGGGCTGGCAAAGGCTGGGCTGGGCTTATTTCGAAAGCGGCCGCCATGCCGATGCGGTGCGCGCCTATCGTCACGCGACAAAGCTGGCGCCCGGCAATGCGACCTTCTGGTCGTCGCTGGGCGAGGCCGCGGTGATGGAGAGCGAGCGTGATCCCATGCCGAAGGAAGCCGCGGACGCCTTTGACCGGGCCATCGCACTCGATCCGAAGGATCCCAGGGCGCGCTACTTCCTGGCGGTGCGCAAGGATCTTGCGAAGGATCATAAGGGCGCGATCCGCGACTGGCTCGCCCTGCTGGGCGACACGCCACCGGGCGCGCCATGGGAAGCCGATCTGCGCCGGACGATAGAGCAGGTGGGAAAGATCAACGGTATTGATGTCGCGGAACGACTGGCGGCAGTGACGCCGACCGCACCGCACCCGCCATTGGGTGCCGGCATGTCCGTGGCGACAGCGGCGATCCCTGGCCCCAGCCGCGAGCAGATGCAGGCCGCGGCACAGCTTCCCCAGGGACAGCAGGACGCGATGGCCGGGGGAATGGTGGCCAGTCTGGAGTCCCGACTGAAGGCCAATCCGGGCAATGTCGACGGCTGGATCATGCTGATGCGCAGCCGCATGACGCTGGGCGAGACGGGCAAGGCGGCGGCGGCCTATGCGCAGGCGCGGTCGGCCAATCCGGCGCAGGCAGGGCGGATCAGGGATGAGGCGCGGATATTGGGCGTGCCGGGCGCCTGAGCCACGCCCCAGCGCTCTTGCCGGGCCAGTCCAACCCGGCGTCTTACCGAAGCAAAGGCGGTCGCCAGCCCTTCATATCCACTTCGTCGCTGACTTTATAGGGTATTCCCCGGGAGGTCAGGAACAGCCGCTCCATTTCCGGGCGGGTAAAGGGGCGCGAGCCGAGGCGACCGAACACCGCGATCTGCCCGCCCGTTTCATCCACCGCGCGGTCGCGGTCCAGCCCTTTGGACAGCGCCAAGGCCGGCGAAGGCGTCCGTGCCCAGGCGATCAGCTCCGGCTTGGGCGCTGGCGAAAAGCCGTAGAAATTGGGCTGGCTGGCCGGACTGGTCAGCTGCACCACCTTCAGGCCATTCCGGCCATCCGCGACATAGGCGAACAGCGACGCGTTGGTCGTGCCGACGATCACATCCTCCACATCGGTCATCTGGCCACCAAACGTCTCCTTGGCGTAGACGACGGGACGCAGCGGATTGGTGATGTTGACGATTGCAAGCCCTTCGGACTTGGCCGCCACATAGGCATAGGTCCGGGCAAGATAGATCCGGCGCGCATCGGCCAGCGGCACGGTGGCGGACGGCACCGCCACCGGATCCGTGAGCTTCGTCACGTCGAACAGCTTCAGCCCTTCTGAATCCGTGACCCACAGATAGCGGAACTGGATCGCGCTGGCCCGCGCGCCCTTCATCGGGCGGACGGCGGCAAGACGGGGGTGAAGCGGGTCGCTGAGGTCCACCACGACCAGTCCGACATCGGCAGTGATATAAGCGATCTGCCCCGCAAGCTGGATATGCCGCGCCCCGTCGAGCACGCCGTCGGGATTCCACGTGACTGCCCGCTTCAGGAAATTGTTGCGGAAATCGCCATCTGTCATGGTCTCGATATTGACCATGATCAGCCCTTCGACGCTGTCCGTCACCGCCGCATAGCTGTAGATCGGCAGGAAAGGCTGCTCCTGGTTGATCCGGCGCAGTTCCGGCGTGTTGCGCAGCGGGTTGACCGGCTGGTTGGTGGCAAGCGCCATGCAGGTCGCGTTCCTGGATGGAACGCCGCTGTTGTGGCCCAGCTTCGAGAAGGGCGCGCTCAGGATCGGTTCGGAAATACCCTTGTTCGCGATGGATGCCACGTCATAGACGCGGAAACCGCCCTTCCCTTCGGCCACATACATATATTCGCCGCGCAATTGCAGGCATCCGACGCGATCGGCCGTCCCCTTCACTACATTGCGGAACTCTTCCACGGCATGGGTCTCGCCGGAAGCCCTGCCGTCGAAATATTTGCCGCGCACCCAGTTCTTCAGTTCGCGCTTGTTCTGCTCGACGTGCAGCTTCCAGTAATCGGGATAGGCATATTTCTGCAGATAGCTGCCGATCACGGCCTGCGGCTCGTCCCATTCGGTGACGCGGATCGCCTCGAACCCGCTCTCCAGCCCGGTCCAGGCGTTCAGGCCGACAAAATTCACGAAATTGGTGCCGAGCAGCAGCAACTGCGACATGATGGCATTATTGTCGTCCTTGGCCGACAAATGACAATCCGTGCAGGTCTTTGTCTCCGTCCGGCGCACGGTATGCGGGAAATGTGGGGCAAAGGCCTGCGACGAAAAGCCGATGCCCGATATCGGCGGCTGCTGGATGTAGATGCGTTCGCGGTTGATGTTTGTGGATGACAGGACCAACGCCGAAGTCGAGCGAACCGGGGCCGTTTCATTGCCCTTGGTCGTCATGTGCTTGCCGAGCTGGAACATCTCGTCGCGCGCCACCTGCGGGTTATAGGTCGCGAAGTTGCGCGTTTCCTCTCCATCAAAATGGTGAAGCGAGGTCTTCCAGTTCGCTTCGATTGGCAGGTGGCAGCCACCGCAACTGGTCGTCCAGCTCAGATGACAGGTAAAGCATGCCATGCTGTCGTCACCATGCGCCCGATCTTCCTTGGCGATGCCCGGCCCGAAGGCAAAACTGCCGTCCTCCGCGCCCGAACGGCTCATCAGCTTGGCGCGGGCAGCCTTGGCGTTGAAATGCGGATTGGCCGGATCGACCGAATCCTTCACCAGGCTCACTTCCCATTCCAGCTTCGGGTCGACGATCGATCGCTGGATCAGTCTCTGCCTTCCGCTGGCGTCGAAATACCATTCGAACCGCCTTTTGCCGTCAGGGTTGCGCAGCAGGGCGAGGTTCGTCCCCTTGGGCGGGGCGGCCGGCCCGGATGTCAACAATGTGGGATAGGCGTCGGCCGTGCCATGACAATCCTTGCACCCGATTTCGATGGCATTAGCCACCTCGCCATAGATGAAGCCGTTGCCATGGCTGTCCTGCGCGAAATGGCAGTCGGCACATTGCAGGCCCTTTTCGGCGTGGATGTCCATCAAATGCACGGACTTGCCCGGATTGGTGCCGACAGGGACGAACTTGCCCTCCCCTTTCCTGCGCCATTTTTCCGGATCGTCGGGCGACACGGTCTTGCCATCCGCGTCGAGCAGATTGCCTTCGCGGTCGCGCTTGAACACGCCGCGGAAGTTCCAGCCATGGCCATGATAATCCGCGAACTGCGTGTCCTTCGCCTTGTCGTTCAGGTCATAGATGTTGCGCAGAAATTCCAGGTCCGACCATTTGCCGCGGGGACTGGCTCCCTCGGGATTGCGTTCCAGCGTCTGGTGCACCTCGGCCGCGGTCGGATATTTCTGCTTTTCCGGCCACATCAGGGGCGCATCGGACTCATAGTCCCACATGGTGTAGCCCAGATAGCTGTTCAGGAAGATATTGGGCTGGTGCATGTGACAGTTCATGCACTGCGCGGTCGGGATCGCGCGGGTGAAGGCGTGGCGGATCGGATGACCGCTTTCCTTGACCGCGCCAACGGGATGATCGGGAGTGATCGTCTCGCCATGCGGCCCCTTCAGCCCACCATGGCTGATCTTGGCCGCAATGGTCGGATCGATGGTGGCGGTCTGCCCGTCGCGGCCATATTGCGCATAGATCAGGCTGTGGCGCGGCTCGCGGTCGTTGGCATAGACGACATGGCACCCCGAACAACCCGAATGGCGATAATCGCCGGGCTGGTCGTTCGTGCCCATGAACCACATATAGGGATCGTTGAGGCGGGTCTTGTGAATGTTGAGTGCTGGGATCGCCACGCGCAGCCCCGTGCCGGGCCCGCGATTGGACTGCTTGAGGTCGGGCCGCCCGGGCTCTTCCAGCCGCTGGATCGAGCCGGTGGGATTGGGCAGGCCTATTTCCGCGAATTGCGTGTTGATGTTGCGCCCGCCGCGCTCGAACACGCGGAAGACGTCGCCCGGCGGAATCACCTGCCACGTCGGCAGCGGATAGAGTTCGGCCAGTGCGCCGCGCGCCTTCTGCCCGTCAGTCAGGGTGCCGGGGGGGCTGCCGGGCGAGACGATCTTCGCCGGCTTGCCGTCCTTGGTGTAGGCTTCCCCGAAGATATAGTTCTTGAAGGGCACGATGCCGTTATTATAGGCCGCCCCGCCCCACAGCATCGCGCCCGATGCCATCAGGGATCGCTCCGCCGCCTCGATGACCTGCATGTGGCACGAGCCGCAGGCATCCCGCGCCACGCGATAGTCGCTGGGGTTGACGAAGCGGACGAATTCCGGCGCCTCCCGGTTCAGCAGCGTGTAGGTGCGCTGCGGATTGGCGGAGGAGGGATAATGCCAGCTCTTGGGATAGCGCGGCAGGACATGCGCCTTCTCCCGCGCGGCGACATAGGCAGGATCCTCAAAGCCCAGAGCCGGATCGCCACGCACTGCCGCATTGCCGCCATGACAGTCGGTGCAACCCAGCATGACCGCCGGGGTGGCATGCATCGATGGCTCGTCCGTCTTGCTATGGCAGCTATAGCAACCATCGGATTTCGCGGCGACCTGCCCGGCAGTCTGGCTCATCGGTGCGGGCGGTGCGAGGGCGTAATGGCGCTCCACCGGCTTTTCGGCGTCGGAGGCGTGGAGGATGGCGACGGGGATGAGGAGGGCCGCGAGCAGCAGGAGGAGCAGCGCCATTCCCGCAAGGGCAGAAATCCTGTTCCCGGGTCCGACCGCGGCGCGCGCCTTCGCGGAAGCACGATAATTCGATAGGGAGGCAGCAAGCCAGCGCATCAGTAACTCAGGATCAGATTTGCGAGCACCGAATAATAGTTTCGGTTGCGCTCGCTGTTGGTGAAAAGGTCGCGAAATCCCGCGCCGGGCAACAGGGTTGCACCCGACAGGCGGAAGACGACGTTCTGCGTCGCCTTGGGTCGCCAGATCGCGGCCGTCGACAGATCCCAGCCGATGGACCTGGGAATGCTGCCCTCATTGCGCAGCGCCTGGAGCGTTGCCGTATTCTGGAACCATAGATGGTTGGCGTTGGCCGACAGGCGAAGTTCCGGCATCAGGTCGAAGTCGCCGCCGGCGCCGAGCAGGATGGTGCCGGGATTGTTGAAGTTCGACTGGCCCTGTTCCTTCGAGGAGCGCAGGGAGTTCAAGATTCCGTTCCGTCCGTTGATTCCAATGACGCGCCCGCCGCCGGCGAAGGGAATGGACTGCCTGATCCAGTAGCTGGTGTCGGCTCCCGCAAAGACTGGGTTTTCGAAAATCGCATCGAACCCGTTTTCGCGATTGTCATGAGGATCGCCATCGCCGCTGGCGTACAAGCCCGAGATGCGGAACCGCATCCAGTCCTTGTCGATGCTCGCTTCGGCCGCCGCGAAGAACGCCCTGATCTGCGCGGGACGCGAGGTGAAGAAGCTGTTGCGATCCTCTCCCAGTGCGCCATAGAGCGACCCTGTCAGGTTCACCCGCCCGATCCGTCCGTCCGCATTATATCCCAGATAGACGACATCATATTCCCGCCCGCGCAGGTCGCCGAGCAGCGCCGGGCGCACCGGAAAGCCGTTATCGTCGATCTCGATGTCCCGCTTCTCGCGGTTCATGTTGTAGACGGCGGTGATCTGGCTGGTCAGGCCAGGGATCAGGAAGTCCTGGCGATAGAGATTGGCCAGGAATATCCAGTCCCGGCGCGGTGACTGCACAACCGAATTGAGGCCGCTGTTGGTGTCCTTCTCCAATCGCCAGAAGGCGGCCAGATTGAACTGGAAGCGGTTATTGTCGCGATTGCCGAACAGACGGATTCCCAGTTGCTGGTCATTGAACAGGAAACCGCGAAAATCCGACTGAAAGGGCTGGATGCCGACGCGCAACGACCGAAAGTCGTAGCGATCGGACGTGTTGGCAAGGTGATAGTCGACAAAGGCTTCCTGCACGCCCAGAAAATGATCGGTCCGATGGGACGGCCTGGATGGCTGCACGAACAGCACGCGACGCTCAGGCACGTTGGCATGATTGACGTTGAGCGCCAGTGTCAGGCGATATTCGATCTCCGGCGGCTTGAAGGCGGTCGCCCCCTTGATGAGGGCCACGCCGCCGATGAAGGTCTGGCTGAAAATGTAGCTCGCATCCTTGCCGAAGACATTGATGCTGCCCGGCCGCTCCGTCGTCTGCACCCCGACCGGGATTGGAAAGGACCGCGGCTCCAGCACCGTATCGCTCACCGCATTGGCGACGAAGAACCAGTCGTCGCCCTTGATCGGCAACCACTTCACCTTTTCGCGGTCGATGGGACGATCGCCCTTGAGTGTGTTCTGGTTATAGGGGTCGAACCAGCGTTCCTTCACCAAGCCCAGGCTCTCTATCAGGCGCCAGCGGTCCGGGATTGGAATCTGATCGGTCGGAAAGGCCTCTGGCGGAGGCGCGCGGACCGCGCCTTTGTTGTCCTGCGTCACCGCGTCGGGCAACGGCGGCTCATATCCGGGGCGACGGCGACCCTCTATGGACTGGCCGTCGGCGTCCAGTATCTCCTGCCAATTATCCGGCGGAGGCGGTGGCACCGGCTCGCCCGGCTGCGCCAGCGCGAACAGGGGCAGGAGGGAGACGAGACCCATGCCCTACAGCCCCGCGCAGACATTTTGCGATGCGCTGCCAAGGAACGGCGCAAAGGGACAGCTTACATAGCGCAGCCGCACCGTCGCATTGCCCAGATCGACGACGATCTGATCAGCGCGGATCGCGGCGGGCGCGTTGCCGATCCCGCCGACGCGCGCACCGCCATTGTGCAGGCCAAGAAAGCTGATCATGTCGTCCTGATCGATGCCGTCGCCCGATACGCCGATGCCGCCGACCAGAACATTGCCGCGATAAATGGGTACGGAACCAGGAAAGATCTGAATGCCGTTCTGCACCCGGTTCCGGTTGGACACGGTCGGGACAGCCGAGCAGCGCTGGGGCGTGTCGGTTGCGCTCGCGCCCGTCACATAAGCGAGATGTGCGGCAAGGTCGCCCACCACCAGCGCAGATTGCAGGCCGGTGGAGAAGGGATTGAACTGCGCGATGGGACGCGAGAAGGGTCCGTTCGGCCGCCCGACCTCCCCATCGGGGAAATAGGGTCGGGAAAGATTTCCATTGGCGCGATCGGTAAAGGCATGCTGCCCGGTCAGCGCGGAGGGATCGTTGAGGAACGTCCGCGCCTTGCCGACGAAGGCGGCGACATCGGCGCTGCTGCTCGCCGACAGGTCTGCCGCCGCATGGGCACCGGAGAAGAAAGCCGCCGTGCGCGCCTTTTGCAGGCTGACGTCGGTGCCGAAGATTGGCGCATCGGGCGATCGGACGATCCCCAGCGCCTGCCCGCGCGTATCGACCAGGCTGATCGTCACCTGCGCCCGACTGTCCAGCGGTTGGCGGATCTGCGCCCTGGCCCGGCTCATGACGGCGAAGGCTTCTTCAAGGATCGCCGTCACTTCCGCCGTAGTGAGCGGCTGCGCCACATCGCCACCGTCGGTCCCGGCGCGTATCGGGAAGCGGTCATTGCCCGATCCGTCCGTCAGCACGAAGGCGTCCATATTGGAAAATTCGGCTGATCGCGCCGGCCGGATGCCAGACGCCTCCGTGCCATAGGCGACGCCGGGCAGGATCGCAGGCGCCGGATCGCCATAATAGCCGCGCACCGTGACCAGCGAACCCTCACTTCCGTTGATCGCGGCAAAACTCACGGCACCCGTCGCGATCAGGCCGGAATAGGCTGCATCGGAATAGCGCAGCGAAGTGCCGTCCACCGTGATGCGATCGGCGCGGATAGCCTCAGGCGCCTCAAACCCCAGGGTTCCCGCCAGCGCGACATATTCCTCAGGATCATTATCATCATCAAGGACATTGCTGTCGGAGCCATAGACCCCGTCCGCCATGACGCCGATGCCGCCAACCACCGCGCCATTCTTGTAGAGCGGAAAGCCCCCCGGATCGGCTGCCAGCCCCAATGGAGAGCGCTTCGGCCCGATCATCGCCTGTGAGCCGGACGAGACAAAGCGCGCCGACAGGTCGGAACAGGGCAACTGGCTGAACTGCACCCCGAACAGCGGCCCGCTTTCCAGCCCGGCGGTGGTCGGTGCCGGCGGGAAATGCTGCTGGACGATCATGCTCGCCGTGCGGGTGGAAAAGGCGTTGCCGCCGCTCGACAGATAGGCGCCGGTGATCGCCTTGGCGATGGCGCCGGCCTCGGCGGGAACGGTCAGGTTCTGCGCGTCGATATTATCACCATTGGGCGCCGCGCTGGTGATGGCACTGGCGCGTGCCCCCGCCATGCGGAATATCGCGAGCACATTGCCCACCCGGTCGGTCACGGCGACCACGGCGGGCAGATTGCGCGCCTTCGCCTCCGCGACGGCATGCGCCACCACGGTTTCGACATCCGCTATCGTAAGTGACTCCTGCGCAGGCGCTGCGTAGAAGCTGGACGGTGTCGGCGTTGGCGCAGGCGTCGACGTACCGCCGCCGCTGCCACCCCCTCCTCCACCGCCGCCGCAGGAGGCAAGAACCAGTACCGCGCCAGCGGCCAGTGCGCTCAACCGGTGGAGCCTGCCCCTCATTGCAGCGCCCCGATATCGCGCGCCGCGCTGCCAAGAGATGCACGGAAATCTCCAGGGCGATAGCTGTTCGGTTCCTTGACCGCGGTATAGGCGCGGTTGACGTCCGCCCTGATCCCCGCCGCCGCGCCCACGGTGACGCGTCCGGATTTCACCAGGCTGTTGAGCAATGTATCGATCGCCATGACGGCCTGCACGGATCCTTCATAATCGGTGAAGCGCGGCGATATGGCGTTGCCCGCAATCTCGTGCACGATGGCGAAGGCCATGTCGCCCCGCATTCCCCCAGCGGCAAAGGCATCGGCCAGGGCCCGCGCGCTGCCAGCCAGTTTGCCAGCGGCAGCTATCGCCGCAGGGCGATCCCGCGCGATTGCCGCATGGAACGATCGGCTGTCGGCGTCGAAACGCCCCGCAAGTCCCGGCGCTGCCACGCGCGCCGCCGCGGACAGCAGGATCATGTTCTCGTCATTGAAGGGGGGCATGCCTGCCGGGATCGGGCGGCCCGGATTGGCTTCCCAGGTCTTGCTGCGTTCCGCCTGGTCATAGATGCGGCGGTGGCAGCTCTGGCAATCGAAAAAGTAGAATTCGGGGAAAGTCCCCTCCGTGCCCCGTGAACCGGCATAGAGGGCCAGGGCGCGTTCCACCGCCATCGCCTGCCCCACGGCCCAGAGCTTCAGGCTGTCGGTCCGCCCCTTGCGTCGTGCGTAATCGGCATCTTCATCATGATGCGCCTGCATCGATGAGAAGAGGTCGAGCTCAAAGGAGATGCGTGGATGGCCTGCCGCCATGATCCGATGCGTCACGAACTGACCGTCCCGCGCACTCCCGAAATGACAGTCGAGGCAGACCGATGCCCTCGTCTCCGGCTGGTCGAGTGGGGTCATGCCGGCTGCGACATTCGCGGCATGGCTTGCGCCCACCGCATAATGGGACGCGATCCAGCCGCCTGCCGCGCCGTGGCACGCCTCGCAGCCGACGCCGTCCTGCGCCAGAAAACGCGTGCCGCGCGCTGCGGCCGGCGTGGAGTGGCAGCCAAGGCACGCGGGCGCAGAGGATGGGTCGCCCAGTCCCAGCGTCGCTGCGATCTGTCGCCCCCGCGTGCCGTTCAGCACCGCGAAGGCGCGGCTATGGGCGCCGCCCGGCGTCGAAGGCTCCTGCCAGCGCATAAGCTCATCCTGGCGTACGACCTTGCCGTCGCCTTCCATCCGGCCGTGGCAGGTGGAACCGGCGCAGGAAGCGACGCCAGTATAGGTGCGAACAGCCGACGCGGCATCCGCCACACCCGAACCTGCACCCGGCAGAGCGGACAGCAGCAGCCGTCCCAGCAGCATGGCGCCCAGCGCCATCCCGCCCAAGGACCTGCCTATCACCCCGACCTTGCCCCTCATTTGTCACGCCCCCGTGCAGGCTGATTCGGGCAGTTTCCCCTGCGTCAGCCGCGCATTTCTCTCTACGGGATCAACCCGTTGTTTCAATCACGTTTTGCCCGCGCCGCCCGATCAGTGCGCACCACCGTCCCCGCAGCCCGCTTCGTCAGGTCCACCGCAGGAGCGTTCCCAAAGATCCTCATTGCCTGCGCCTGTCACAGGTTCGTCAATCAGGGGCGGATAGCCCTGTGTGACGATGTCGCGCAGTTCGATCAGGGACAGGGTGAAGATGCGGCTGACCGATACCGAAGGGTCCAGCACGCCGTTCCATGTGTCGCGGCTGTCGAAGCTGACGCTGGTGCAGGCAGCGGGGCTGCCGATGAGGCAACCGTTGATCCTCGATCCCAAGGCATAGCCGCCGTTGACGGCGACCAGCGGGATCGTTTCCAGGCCCTGCGCGAACACCCCCGTCGAGAGGGCCAGCCGCCCATTGATGGCGATCTGCAAAGCTGGACCCTGGGAACCGATCACCAGATTATTGGCCGTGAAGCCACGCCGGTCCGGGATCGCTACGGAGAGGCCACTATTCTGGATGAAGAAGGCCTGGGACGCATTGGCCCGGATTGTTCCTGCACGCAGGATGCCGGCATCGTCGACCGGTCCGTCATTCTGCGCCAGGCGCAAATCCCTGGCGGTGATCGATCCTGTGGAACCGATGTCCGCTATGGCCGACAGAGATGCCGCCATGATGATTGGGCTGTCGAGCGTCAGCACGCCGCCCAGTGCGTCATTGCCGTCGCTGATGTCGATCAGGCCGGCGCCGGCTATGATTTCCAGCCGTCGGCCTGCCGTGAGGGCCAGCCCTCCTTGCCCTGATCGCCCGGTCAGCCGCACCGCGCCCTGGACGCGCAGATGCCCGCTGGTGCCGATCGTCAGCATCCCGCCGCTCGCCAGATTGGCCGCGCCCAGTGTCAGGTCCTGCACGATGATGTCCGGCGATCCCGCAACGCCGCGCGCCGGGGCATTGAAGGCGATTTGCGTCGCCGTTACCCGCGCCAGTTCCGCCGCTGACAGGCTGTAGGTTCCGGCGACGTCATTCCCGCCAATATAGGCCGGCTGCTGCAGGTTGATGGCATTGAAGACGACTTGGCTCGTTCCGTTCACGCTGCCGAGCTGGGCCGAACCGCCCAGGACAATGTCGCGCGATCCGATCGTAATCGTCCGGGCAGATGCGGAACCGGTCAGCGTCAGCAGGCCCCCGCCATTCAACAGGATGTCGCCCGCCAGCGATATCACATCGCCGAAAATTGCCGAACTAGCAGCCGTAGCCGTCAGCGAATCTCCGGCAGAAAGTCTGGTCGCATTGATCGATCCGCCGGAGAGGGTCATGCCGGTTGCAGCACTGGCATCGGCGATGGACAGAGCGCCGCCCGCATTCAGCAGCAGCGCTCCTGTCGATGCCGTCGCCTGCGCTATCGTCATGCCGCCCGTCGCGCCCAGGCTGACCGCGCCGCCACTCGCGGTGATCGCACCCGCCGATGCGATATCGCCGACCACCAGGCTGCCGGTGCCCGCATCCAACAGGCTCTGACCGCCAGCAACCAGGCTGGCGGCATTGATCCCCTGCGCGGACAGCGTCAGATTTCCGCCAGCGGTCAGCACGCTGCCGGCGGCGAGATTGATATTGCCCGCCGCGCTGAGGATCGTCAGATCGTTGACCGCGCGCAGACTGCCCGCCGAGGACATGGTGATGTTGCCCGGCGCGGTGAAAAGGATGCTGTCCGCAAAAATGCTGTCGCTGCCCTGCGGCCGCCCGACATGGCTGAAATCGATGCCTGTTCCCGACACGCCCGTCAGCGCACCGGTCACCATGATATCGCCAGCCCCAGCGAAAGCGAAGGAGAGTGGCCCGTCGCTCACGAGGTCGGCATTGCCACCGATCCGCACAACGTTGGTTGCGCCCACGGAAACGCCCGAAAAGCCGGCGGTCGGAATGCCGAGACTGGAAAGCCGGACCGATCCAGTGACCCTCAGTCCACCATTGGTGGCCGTGCTGCCGTCGGTCAGGCTGACGAGACCGCTCGCGTCTCCACTCGCGCTCATCAACAATGCGTCGATCAACCGCTGCGCGCCCGGTGACAGCAAGCCGCCGTCACGATTGGCGAAGCTGGCGGTGCCGCCGCTGCCCAGACCGGTGACGCCACCGGCAGAAGCGCCGCCCGGCGCTTTGCCGCCGATTCCGCCCAATCCCCCCTGTCCGTCCGCGCGCAAGGTCATGCCGCCGAGCACATAACCGCCATTGCTGGAATCGAACGCCGCAAGGCCGCCCGTGCCGTTTCCACCGTTGCCGCCCAGACCGCCGGACAGGCCCGCATTGCTGCCCACGCTGCCATCGGCGCCGAGCCCGCCCTGGCCATTTGAAGTGATGCTGTAAGCGGGCATTTGAGGCAAGGCGCTGCCCAGCACAATGCGCGCATCCGCAATCCGTAATGTCGCCGAGCCAGCCAGGCCATTGCCGCCCGCTCCGCCATTGCCGCCGATCGGCCCGGCCGTGCCAAGGGCGCCATCACCGCCCGTCGCATCGCCGCTGATGCGCAGCGCCAGTCCGGTCGTCGCCGTCGCGCCTGAGCCAAGCGCGAACAAGGCCGCGCCGCCGGTCGCATTGCCGCCGTCCGCCCCCAAAAGACCCGCGCCGCTGCGCACACCGCTTTGGCCGCCTGCCCCGCCGATCGCTTCCGCCAGCACGCCGATGTCGCCGGCATCCAGCAGGGTCGAGGGTCCGGTCAGGCCCAGCGACGCGCTTCCACCGAATGCATCGCCGCCGCGCCCGCCGCTGCCATCATAGCCCGTGCCGCCTGTACCGCCCAGACCGGCAGCGGTGACGCGCAGCGTCCCGCCCACTGTCGTCGCGCCGAATGAGAGGCCGAGTGTCGCGGCGCCGCCCATTCCGACGCCACCCGCGCCGCCGGTCCCGCCACCGCCGCCCACGCTGCCGATGCCGTCGGCACTGACCGTCAGGTTCGCGAAAAGGGGATCGACGTCGATGAGCATCGCAGCGCTGCCGCCCGTTCCCCGGCCACCCGCACCGCCGCCCGTAGTGCCGTAGAAGAAAATCGGGTTGCCATTATTGTCGAAGCTGCTGAAGCCGCTATTGCCCGCCTGACCGCCAATCCCGTCGGCATCGACGGTGACAGCGCCAATGGCATGGCCTTCGTTCAGATAGGAAAAAGCTGCTGTACCGCCCAGCCCGTCGCCGGCCGCCGCGCCGGGTCCGTCGCTGCCATTATTGCCGCCAGCGCCGCCCATGCCCTCCGCCGAGATCAGCAGCGACGGCGCGGTCAGCACGCCACCCGCCAGCGTCACGTCCGCCGTCCCGCCCGTGCCAAGACCGCCTGCGCCGGCGCGATAAAATCCGGCGCCGTCGGCGCCTGTTTCCGCGCCGTCGCCACCCTTACCCGTTGCGCGGACGATAGCCGCGCCCGTAATCGTGACGGCCCCACTGCTTCCCGCAGCCATCAGCAACCCGGCAGTACCGCCCGTGCCGGTTCCGCCATCCGCGCCGTCCGCCTGAAAGACCGGATAGCCCATGCCGCCGGTGCCGCCCGCATCGATGCCAAGCGTCGTCAGTCCCAGCGTCCCGCCGCGCGATTGCAGCGCAGCGTTGCCGCCAAGGCCCGCCCCCGCGATCGCCGCGGCTGATGATGGACTGTTCGCACCGTCCGCCTCCCCGCCGGTGCCCTGCGCGCTCAGCAGCAGCGTGCCGAGAGTGGCACCGCCGCCCGTGATAAGGAAATCTGCTGTACCGCCCTGCCCATTGCCTGCACGGAAGGACGTTGTGCCGCCGCCCTCGCATATAAGGCAGTTTTCGCCGGCGGCGCCGCCAGAGCCGTTCGCTCTCGCATCCACCAGATCGGCCGTCAGGCTGCCCGCCAATATGTTGACGTTGATCGTGCCGCCAGTGCCATTGCCGGCATCGCCGCCGTTGAACGTTATGCCATCGATCGGGGGCGCCGAAGCACCCTCGGCCGACAGATAGAGGTTGCCGAAGCGCAGAGCGCCGCCGCCCGCCGACCCGACCCGGCTTTCCACAAGGATGCTGCCACCCAGCCCATCGCCGCCGCGACCCGCGACACCATCCGAAGCTGCGCTGCTGCCGACGCCATTGGCTTGCAGCGTCATGTCGCCCAGCGCCGAAAAGTCGCCATCGCTGGCGTAGAGCAGGACCGATCCGCCCGTGCCGTTCGATCCATCCGCGCCCGATGCGCCCCCGCCATTGGCGGAGATGCGGCACGAATAGCTGGGGCAGTCGCTGAGCGAGAAACTGCCTCGCTGCCCGCCCGATGCACTGGCGAACAGGGTCACGTCCCCGCCCGTCCCGCTGCCCGCCAGGCCGGGCGCATCGCCGGCAAAGCCACCCGCGCTGCCATAGAGTCCTGCCGCGCTGAAACTGCCGCCCGCAGCGCCGATGGTGATGCTTCCGCCCAGGGCGTCGGCAGTGCGCGGCGTCAGGAAGGTCGATCCCGCAAAGGCGGCAAAGCCGGAGGCGTCAGCAGTGGCGAACAGGTCCTGCGCGATCGCGAGGCCGCCGCCATCATGCGCCGAAATGTTGATCCGCCCGCCCCGCAGCGTGCCGCCCGACGCCCCTCCGCCATAGGCCGTCGCATCGGCGTAGAGCGAAACGGATGTGAGGATATTCAGGCTGCCCGTGCCGCCCACGTCGATGTCGATGCCGGTTGCGCCGGGGATCGCCGCGCCATAGCTGCCGCCGTCCGTTGCATAGCCCGGCGAGGTGCTGAGGTCAGCGAAGAAGCTTGTCCAATCGTGCCTGCCCGCGGATATGGCGACCCGGATATCGCCGCCCGTCGCGCTGCCCGCCGCGCCCGTGCTCGCGATGCCGCCTGTCGCCTGCGCTGTGGCCCGAACGGTGCCTAGATCCAGGCCACCCTGTATGAAGGCGCCGGACGTGCCGTTGATCGCGATGCTGCCGCCAACGGTATTGCCGCCGTCCACCGGCGGCACCGACACCTGGAACGCCGTTCCCGCCGAGGCGTCGAGCGTGGTGCTGCCGAAGCCCAGGCTCCCTCCTTCCGTGCCGGAAGGCCCGGCAGCGGTCAGTGCTGAGAGGGTGATCGATCCGCCTGTCGCGTTGCCGGACCTGTCGCTGCCATAACCCGCATAGCCCACCGCATTTGCCGTCAGGCTGGCGGCGGTGATCGATCCGCCCGTGGCGATCAGATTGATGACGCCGCCATTGGCGTCGCCGCCGACCAGGGGTACCGAACTGACGCCCGCTTCGCCATCCGCGCTGGCATCCAGATATAGCGTGCCGGTAACGCCGATCTGTCCGTTGGTGGAGGCAGCGCCGCTGCCGCCGAAGGCCAGCAGGTCGATGCGCCCGCCTGTGCCCCCGTTGCCGGCTTTCAGGTTCATGTCGCGGTCGACGGTGATCGTGCCGGACTGGTCGGCCTGCAGTGTGATGCTGCGTTCGGCGGAAAGCGCGACATTGCCCAGGAAATGAGTGGCCGTGGCAGGGCGGATGACGATGTCGCCGGTCGCCGCGCCGGTCACGTCGTTTTGCCAGTCGCCTGACACGATGCTGAAACCTGCGGCGGCCGTCGCGGTGGCATTGCGCGTCACGATCAGGTTGCCGCCGGCGTCATGGACGATGTCCGACCCGGCCGAAAGGACGATGGCGCTGCCGTCCGGTGTCACCGACGTTGCGGGAGTATAGCCGACATTGCCCGACAGCAGCATGGTCAACGCATTGTTCTTCGGCACCGCAACCATGAAGACGCGCTGCAAATCCGTACCGCCGGTCGAGGCCGGGCCGGTTGTCGTGCCGCTGTGGACGACGCCGTTGGCATCGGTGGTGCCGGCCGTGATCGCGATGTCGAACAGGCCGTTGTTGATCCTGATATCGGCGGCTTCCGCGGCGACATAGGCGGCTGAACCATTGACGTTGACGGTTCCGCCCTGCACCACGCGCGGCGCGACCAGCGCCACATAGCTGCCGGATGAAAGCGCGTTGACCTGAGCGCCCTGAAGCAGTTCGACCGAGGATGTGCTGCCTGCCGGACCCGCGAAACGGATATTGTTCCTGTCAAGTCCGTTGCTTGTGTCGATCGCGTTGGTGGTCAGGACCAGCGACCCGACGTTGAAGACACTGTTGGCGCCCGCGATGATGCCGCCCGGCGCATAGAACCAGACCGATCCGCCGGTGGTGGTCGGGCTGCCGATGATCTGGCTCTGCACCGTGCCGTTGAGCGCGATCACGCGCAATACGGGCAGGCCATTGCCATCCAGAGGCAGGATGCGGTTCAGAACCGTGAAGTCGCTGGAAGAGCTGAATGTGACCGTCCTGCCCTGAGGCAGGAAGTCGATCGTGCCGGCGCTGGCCGTCCCCCTGTCATCGGGCGTCCAGTCAATGACCGCTTGCGTCGAGTTCAGCGAAATCGCATCGTTTCCAGGGGAACTGCCCTGCGAGATATAGACGTCGGGATTTGGCGTATAGCTGCCTTGAAACGCTTTCTGGCCCACTGCGGCGCCGGCCCCCAGACCGACCGCGAGTGCAACCGCGCTGGTGCGGCCCAGCAATGTCCAGAGCGAGAAAGCGCCATGCTTCGTCCTCATCAACGCCTCCATGGCAGGATTTGCGTGGTCAGGGAAAGGAGCAGCCGCGTAGCGCCCCTGTCGGTCTGGAAACCCGCCTTGCGCAGTGGCGTCGCCACCGTCAGGTCGAGCCGCGCATGATTGTCCCATGTCGCGCGCAGACCGCCGCCCGCCGAATAGAGTTTCTGCGGATCAAGTCCGGCGAAATTGGCGCTGTGATGCCACATCCAGGCCGCATCGAAGAAAAGGAAGGGCTGGAGCGCGATCGCGCCTGGCTCCCGTGGCGTGATTCGCCCGTAGCGCAGTTCCGCTCCGATCCCCAGGCCACTGTCGCCGGTGATGACGCCGGGATCATAACCGCGGCCAACGGTATAATTGCCAGCGCTCATCTGCTCATAGGAAAGCAACACGTCAGGGCTATATTGCGCCCTGGGCGACAATGCGAAGGTCAGGTCCGGGCGCGGCCGATACTCCGCCTGGACACTCGCTCGCAACACGAAGGCGGAAGGATCGCCGTCCAACTGGCTGATCGGCGTTCTGGGGAAGGCGCAGTTGACGAATGCCGCGCCGCACGTTTCGCTCGCGCCCAGCCCTTCGATCCCCTGGCGCAGCTCGACCATCCCGCCCAGCCGCCAGCGAGGCTCCACGCCGGAATAGCCGATCGTGCTGACGATGCTCTCGGGATCGATCAATTCCCCCTCCAGCCGCAGGAACAGCACGCGCATCCGGTCGCGGGACAGCGGTATCTTTGGGGTGGCGGTGCCGAAACGCAGATCCTGGTTGACGACCTCCAGGCCGCCCGTCGCAAGCAGGGTGCGCGCCTGACGCCGCACCAGCGGATAGGCGAGCCCCGCCGTGGCTATCATGGTTTCCGATGACAGCGGGACGCCGCGGATTCCCGGCTTGCTCCAAGCGTAAGTGAGGTCGCCCGACAGGCGCAGCCCATCGCTGCCAAGTGCCATGTTGTGCCCGACCTGCAGCACCGTCTGTTCGCTCGGTTGAGCGGTGTTGAAGATGCTGAACAATGTGCTGTCGCCCAGCCCGGTCATGTCGTTGAAGCGCACCCGCGCCAGCCCGCCGAAGCGGCCGACAGCGTTGCTGCCGTAATTCTGGACATTGACGTCCAGTTGAACGCGCTGGCGCACCACCTGCACCTCGCCCACCACTTCCCCCGGCGCCGTACCGGCGGGGCGCAGGGCGAGGCGAACATCATAGCCTGGCAGGTCGCGGGCCAGCAGCAGATGCCGTTCCGCGTCGCGCACGTTGAAGACCGGCTGACCCTTCAACGCTTCCATATGGGCGGCGATCAGCCTTTCGCTGTTGCCCGCGTCGCCGCGCACCTCCACCGCCACCAGACGGGCCATGAAAATGTCGAAGCGGACGGTCCCGCCCTTCTCTATGCGCTGGGGCGGAACCTGCACGGCCGCCAGATAGCCCATCTGCCGCAGCATGGTTGCGGCCCGGTCGCGCACTTCGCACAAGGTCGCTATGGGCACTTCGCGCCCGGCAAATTCGCGCCAGCTATCCTCCAGCGCGGCCGGATCGACTATGCGCAGTCCCTCGAAACGGACATCGGCGAAATTGACCTGAACGCTCGCATAGCGGGGATCGGCCAAGGAGCATGGCGCGCGTTCGACGCCGCCGACCACGGTGAGGCGGCTGCCCCGAGTCGCCGCTTCGTCCGTCAACTGCCCGCGTGTCAGTTCCTCGCGCGTCGGAGCGCGTGGCGCGACCTGTGCCGCCGCCGCCACAGGCAAGACGATCGGCAGCACCAGCGCCAGCGCCGCCGCCGATCCGCTCAAGGCGGAAGCCCGCATGTGCCCCTTGTTCCCCATATCTGTCCCCAAACGGTCCAAGGCAGCCTTTCCCTTAGGGCTGCCTCACTCCCTGTCTTCAGGCGCGGGCTTTTGCCCATCACCCTTTCCCCGCGACTGACCGCCGGTTAACAGCGCCGGCGCGTCCCGACAATCAATTCCGCGCGGCCCCGTTGGACAACGCCGCCGTGTCCACCAGCAGGTCGAGCTGCGCAGTGCATTGGCGCGCGATCAGGCTGGATGCGATGCCGTCCAGCCCCGCCGTTTCCGGGCTGACCAGTGCGAAGCGAACATCGGCTGCACGCGATCCGTCGCTCAGGCGATAGGCGGCACCGTCACGGACTGGCACGGCGACCGGCCAGCCAGTCACTGATTCGCCGGCGGCGAAGCTTGCCGTCGCCTGCACGCCATCGCCGATGACGCGTACCGTTCCCGATTTGGCCGGATCCGCACGCCACAGGCGCACCGCGGCGGGATCGGCAACGCAAAGCGTTCCGGATTGCGCGACATCGACCATCCAGAGATTGGGTCGGCGTGGTGGAGCGGCCGGCGTTTCGCCAATGGTGCCGCGTACTGCCCCGGTTCGGGCGCGCCGCACCCGCTTGGTATCCAGCAGGGCGGAGAGCATCACATTATTGGCGGGTGCCGCACTGGCGGCGGCGGCGACGTTGAAGCTGCCGGGCCCACGCAGCGTCCGCGTGCCCTTCGCATCCAGCAGCGTCACCACATCGCCCGCTTTCAGCGTGAGCGATCCGCCATCGCCCAGCTTGCTTCCCGGCTTGTAGGTCGCGGCCGATGGCCCGGTGGCGCGCACCACCATGGTCTCCGCTGCGGCCTGCGCGCCCAGCCCCGCCACGACATATCCGGCCAATGCGCCGCGCGCGGCAAGCTTACCCCAGACCATAGCTACTTCCTTCCCCGATATGCTCATAACGATATAGCAGATTGGCGATGGCCGCATCGTCCGGATGATGGTTAACCATCATTTTGAGACGTTGCCGCGCAGCGTTCTGCGCGTCGGCATCCTCGCCATCGAATACCGCCAATATCTGCGCCAGTGCCGCGCGTTCTCCGGCGGGAAAGTCCGGCGCCGGCTCGAACAGGTCGACCGGGGTCGATCGGCCGCGCAGTCGCACCCGCCCCATCGGACGCCACCAGTCCAGCCCCGACAGCAACATCGCTTCCCGGCTTGCCAGGACGTTCGTTTCCAGCGCCTTGTTTGCCGCCTCCAGCCGTGATGCCGTATTCATGCTGTCGCCGAGCGCGGTATATTGGATGCGCCCTTCGCCGCCGAAATTGCCGACGATCGCTTCGCCATGATGCAATCCGACGCGGGTCCGCCCGATCGGTGGCACGCCGGGGGGCAGGTCACGACGGAACGCCTCCCCCGCCCGCCACATGGCGTAGGCGGCAAGCGCGGCGTTGCGTCCGTCGGCCGGCCGGGCAATGGGCGCGCCCCAGAAGGCGACCACCGCATCGCCAACGAACTTGTCGATGGTTCCGCCATGGGCCAGCACCACATCGCTCAACATGTCGAGATAGCGATTGAGCAACTGGGCGACCATTTCTGGCGCAATGGCGTGGCTGAGCTTGGTGAAGCCCTCCAAGTCGGTGAACAGGGTGAAGATCAACCGCTTTTCGCCGTGCAGCGCCAGCTTCTCCGGCTCCGCCAATATCTGCGCGGCGATGTCGCGGGGCAGATATTTGCCCAGCGCCGCCTGCGCGAAGCGCCGCTGCTGAGAGGTCACGGCCCGCGCCGCCACGCCGATGGCCGTGAAGGCCAGCACCCAGCCCAGCACCCATCCGACCGCCGGCAGTCCCTTGGTGTCCCATCCCCGTGCCTGAAGCCAGAGGGGTACGCCCGCAATCGCCCCGGCCTGTACGACCAGCGCCGGCACCAGCGCGAACCATCGCAATTCCGCCAGGCTGGTCAAGCCCGCCGCGC
>Ga0207639_10000768_pt1 | contig 21890 bp, 19 predicted proteins | sample KBSCornC32_FD_184299 | JGI IMG/M metagenome (GOLD analysis project Ga0207639, IMG submission 184299) | Corn rhizosphere microbial communities from Kellogg Biological Station, Michigan, USA - KBS Corn C3-2 (SPAdes) (version 2) | ecosystem: Host-associated > Plants > Roots > Rhizosphere > Soil ...
ATGCGTTCGCCGCAGCGGTCGTCGCAGCCGGTTTCGGCCTGATCGCGCTCGGCGCCGACGGTACACCGCTGGAATCGACCTTCCTCGCGATCGCGGCGAGCGAAGCGCGCGAGGCCGCTGCATGAGCGCCGGCTTGATCGCGCGCCACGAATGGCGTCGCCTCGCGGTGCAGCCGTTCGCCTGGACGCTCGCGGCGGTCGTGCTCGCGTTCATGGCCTGGCAGTTCCTGCTCGCCCTGCAGGCGTTCATCGATCTCGCACCGAAGCTCGGCGGCCTCAAGGACGCGCCCGGTGTGACCGATCTCGTCGCGATTCCGCTGCTGCGCAGTTTCTCGAACCTGTTGTTGCCGCTGGTGCCACTGGTGACGATGCGCGCATTCGCCGGCGAGCGTCGCGCGGCGACCCTGCCGCTCCTGCTCGCGAGCGGCCTCGGCAATGGACGCATCGTGCTCGGCAAGTATCTCGGTGCGCTCGGCTATCTGCTCGCATTGGTCGCATTGGTCGCGCTGATGCCGTTGCTGCTGTCCCTCGGAACCACCCTCGACCTCGGCAAGATCGCTGCCGCCCTGCTCGGCATCGCGTTCTTCACCGCGGCGCTGGCAGCGATCGGCATCGCCTGCTCCAGCTGGGCATCACAGCCCGCGCTCGCCGCTGCGGCGGCGATCGCGATCAGCAGCCTGCTCGCGGTCGTCGATGCCGGCGCGCGCCTGCAGGGCATTTCGAATTCCGGCATCAACTGGCTTGCCTTGCCGACCCACCTCGAACCGTTCTTTCGCGGAATCGTCGCAAGCGTCGACATCGTCTACTTCGTACTCCTCACGGCGGTCGCATTGGCACTCGCAGCCCGTCGCCTCGAGGTTCTGCGGGGGAGCGCCGACTGATGCGCGAACGTTTCGGCAATGCGCTGTACGCGCTGCTCGTCGTCGTGCTCGCGGGGTTGCTCGGTTTCCTCAGCACGCGCTTCGGATTCGACCGCGACTGGAGCCACGCGCAGGGCGCGAGCCTCGGCGAGGCTTCGCTCGCGCTGTTGAAGACGCTCGACGGACCGGTCGAGGTGACCAGTTACGCGAGCCGCCAGGGCGGTTTGCGCGCGGTGATCGCCGACTTCGTCGATCGCTACCGTCGCGCCAAGCCCGATCTCAGCCTGCGCTTCGTCGATCCCGACGCCGATCCGAACGCGATGCGCGCTGCCGGCGTCGCCGTCGATGGCGAGCTCGAGCTGCGCTACAAGGACCGCAGCGAGCGCCTCAAGGTGCTCAGCGAAAGCGAATTCTCGGCCGCATTGCTGCGCCTTGCGCGCACGCACGAACGCATCGTCGCGTTCCTCGAAGGCGACGGCGAGCGCCAGCCGCTCGGCCAGGCGAACGCGGATCTCGGCAAATTCGTCGGCGCACTCGCCGGACGTGGCCTGCGCGCGGTGCCGCTGCCGCTCGCGAGCACCGGCAAGGTACCGGACAACGCCGACCTCGTCGTCGTCGCGAATCCGCAGGTCAAGCTCGCGCCCACGGTCGCGGCGGAACTGGTCGACTACGTCGATCGTGGCGGCGCCCTGCTCTGGCTGGCCGAACCGGGCGAGCCGGCGCTCGAAGAGGGCGGCGGCCTCGACAGTCTCGCGCGGGCGCTCGGTATCCGCGTGCTGCCAGGAACGGTGGTGGACGGCAGCGGCCAGGCGTTCGGCCTCACCGACCCGAGTTTCGTCGCTGTCAGCACGTACCCGAAGCATGCGATCGACGCCGGTTTCGCGTTGACCACCTTGCTGCCGCAGCCGGCGGCGCTCGCCAAGCTCGCCGATTCGCGTTGGGCGATGGTCGCGTTGCTGCAGTCGAGCGCGAAATCGTGGAACGAGACCTCGCACATCCCGAAGACCGGCGAGGCGGGCGACACGATCCGCCAGGACGCGGACGCCGGCGAGATCCCGGGCCCGCTCGATCTTGCGTTCGCGCTGACGCGCGTCTCGCCGCGGCCGGATCGGCGCGATCAGCGCGTGGTGGTGATCGGTGACGGCGACTTCCTGTCGAACAGCTTCCTCGGCAACGGCGGCAATGCCGAGTTCGGCCAGCGCGTGTTCGACTGGCTGCTCGGCGACGACGCCCAGGTCAGCGTGCCCGACCGCAGCGCGCCGGATCGCGAACTCAAGCTGTCGCAGCGCGCATTGACCGCGCTCGCCGCCTTCTTCCTCATAGTGTTGCCACTGCTGCTCGCGGCCAGTGGTGTGCTGATCTGGTGGCGCCGTCGGCGCCGCTGAACGTCGGCTTCCGCGGCGGCGCCGGAACCGCTAGGGTGGACGCATGAGACGACGCACCCGCACGGTGGTGTTCCTGCTGTTCGCGACCGCATTGCTCGCCGCGGCGGTGGTCGCGGAGTTGCGGCATGAACGCGCGCTCGCGCTCGATCCGCTGACGTCGATCGATACCGCTGCGGTGCGTCGGATCGAAGTCCGCTGCACCGGTTGCACGACGCGGCGCTTCGAGAAAGTCGACGGCCAATGGCAGATGCGCGCGCCGCGCGCGCAGCCGGCGGACGACGCGCTGGTGACGAAACTGCTTGCGATCGCGCATGCGCCCGTGCGTTTCCGCCACGCGGCCGGTGAACTCGAACCCGGCAAGATCGGTCTCGATCCACCGCAGGCGACGCTCCTGCTCGACGATGTCGAGCTGAGGTTCGGCGGCACGGATGCGATCCGCAACGATCGCTACGTCGCCGCGGGAAACAGCATCGCCCTGGTACCGGACCGCTTCAGCGCCATCCTGTTCATGGCGGCGAAGGAGAATCCGGAGAGCGCCGCGGCGCCGGCCCGGCAATGAAGGCCCACACCCGCTTCGCGTTCATTTCCTGATCCGAACCCCATGCCCGAACTGCCCGAAGTCGAAACCACGCGCCGCGGCCTCGTGCCGCACCTGATCGGTCGGCGCGTCCTCGCACTCGAGGTCCGCCAGCCGAAGCTGCGCTGGCCGATCCCGCGTACGCTGCGCACGCAGCTGCCCGGCCAGCGCATCGACGGCATCGAGCGGCGTGCGAAATACCTGCTCGTGCATACCGAACCCGGCAGCGTTCTGCTGCACCTCGGCATGTCCGGCGCACTGCGCGTGCTGCCGGCGGATTCACCCATCGGTGCGCACGACCATGTCGACTGGCGCCTCGATTCCGGACGCGTGCTGCGTTACACCGACCCGCGCCGCTTCGGTTGCCAGCTGTGGCAGGCGCGCGGCACGACCCACGAACTGCTCGCCGGACTCGGTCCCGAGCCGCTGTCGGATGCATTCGATGGCGACGTGTTGTGGACGCGTTCGCGCGGCCGCAGTGCCGCGGTCAAGCTGTTCCTGATGGACCAGGCGATCGTCGTCGGCGTCGGCAACATCTACGCGAGCGAAGCGCTGTTCGCGGCCGGCATCCATCCCGGGCGCGCGGCCGGGGCGATTTCGCGCGAGCGCTACCAGCGCCTCGCCGCAGCGGTGAAGCAGATCCTCGCGCACGCGATCGACCGCGGCGGCACCACGCTGCGTGACTTCATCTCGCCGGACGGCGTGCCGGGCTATTTCGAGCAGGAATTGTTCGTCTATGGCCGCACTGGCGAACCGTGCCGCGTCTGCGCCACGCCGGTCCGCGCGAGCGTGATCGGCCAGCGCTCGACGTTCCATTGCCCGCGCTGCCAGCGCTGACGCTCGACTTCCTCAGTCGGGCCAGCGCATCGCGAGGTGGCGGTTGTTGAATGCGGGATCGTCGTTCGCGCCGGCGACGTGCACCGTCATTCCCAGCGGCGCGCCATCGAGTTCGACCGCATGGCCGTCGGCGACCAGGCCGCCCGCGCACTCGAATTCGACGAAGCGCTCGGCGAGTTCCCCCGCGATCGCGGCCGCGGCCGGCGGCACGTTGCGCACGCTGACGTCGGGGCGCGCGAACTTGCGCAGGCCGCGCGTATGCACGTGCAGGCGATTCGCGGCGGTGTCGTCTTCGTCGCACAGGATCAGCACGTGATCGCGTGCGTTGAACGCGTCGACGGCGAAGAAGCGGCGACGCCACTCCATCGCATCGAACATCGACAGCGTCTGCGGATCGATCACGGCGACGCCACCGAGGTCGGTCAGTGCGGTGATCGTGCCGACCAGGTCGCGCAAGGCGTCGAGGTCGGCCGGATCGTCGAGCGCACCACGCAACATCACGCATTCGCCGGCCTGTTTCGCGCGTTCGAACAGGCGCGCATCCTCGTCCCACAGCAGGCGACCGAGCGTGCCGGCGAGCGGATAGCCGTCCCAGCGCTCGAGCGCGCGGTTCGCATACCGCACGACCTCGATACCCGCCGGCGTGCCGCGCGTGCGGTATCGCGAGGCGTCGATCGTGAAGCCGGGCTCGAAATCGCCGAACACGAACCACAGCAGGAACGCCTGCTCGCCGCTGTCCTGCCATTGCGGCCGCGGCCAATGCACCGCCGTCATGCGCTGCTCTCCGGCGCGTCGAGCGGCAGCACCGGTTGCTGCAGTTCGAGCGTGCTCTCGCCAGCCATGATCTTCTTGAACTCGACACGACTGACCGAAACGTAGCGGTCGTTGCCGCCGATCTCGACCTGCGGACCGTCGGTGACCGCGCGGCCGTGTTCGTCGACGCGCACGACCATCGTCGCCTTGCGGCCGCTGTGACAGATCGTCTTGATCTCGATGAGGTTGTCGGCCCAGGCGAGAAGGTACTGGCTGCCCTCGAACAGCTCGCCGCGAAAATCCGTGCGCAGGCCGTAGGCGAGCACCGGGATGCCGAGCGCGTCGACGATGTCGCTGAGCTGCCACGCCTGCGCCTTCGAAAGGAACTGCGCCTCGTCGACGAGCACGCAGTCGAGCTTGCCGCGCAGGGCGATGTCCGCGCGGGCGAGCGACAGCAGGTCGTCCTCGCGCGCGAAACGGCGCGCGTTCGCACGCAGGCCGATACGCGAGGCGACCACGCCCTCGCCTGCGCGCGTGTCGAGCTGTGGCGTCAGGATCAGCGTGCGCATGCCGCGCTCGTGGTAGTTGTACGCGCTCTGCAGCAGCGTGGTCGTCTTGCCGGCGTTCATCGCCGAATAGTAGAAATAGAGTTTGGCCATTGAATAACAGGGCTGAGGGCTGAGGGTTGAGGGTTGAGGGCGGCTGGGTCCGACCCTCTTCGCTGCCGGCACTGGCGGCAAAACCCTGCTGCCGCGAAAATGCCCGCATGGCACAGTATCGCATTGCACTGCGCCAGCCCTCAGCCGCCAGATCCCAGCCCTGATGTTGAATCCGCAACAACGCGCCGCCGTCGAGTACTGCGACGGCCCATTGCTCGTGCTCGCCGGCGCGGGTTCGGGCAAGACGCGCGTCATCACCGAAAAGATCGCGCACCTGATCAAGCGCAAGCAGGTGCCGGCGGCGAAGATCGCCGCGATCACGTTCACCAACAAGGCCGCGCGCGAGATGCGCGAGCGCGTCGGCAAGCTCGTCTCGGGCACCGCCGCGGAAGGCCTGACCGTCTGCACGTTCCACGCGCTCGGGCTGAAGTTCCTGCAGATCGAACATGCACGCGCGGGCTTGCGCCGCGGCTTCTCGGTGCTCGACGCGGACGATACCCAGGGCATGATCAAGGAACTCGCGCCGAAGGCGATCAAGCCGGATGCGCTGTTCGCGTTGCAGTCGCTGGTGTCTCGCGCGAAGAACGAAGGCCTGACGCCGGAGCAGGCCGAGGCGAACGCGACCGGCGCGCGCGAGCGCGAAGCGGCCGCGATCTATGCGGCCTACCAGCGTCGTCTCGCCGCGTTCAATGCGGTCGACTTCGACGACCTGATCCGTCTGCCGCTCGGCGTGCTCGAAGGCGACGAAGAGGCGCGCCTCGGCTGGCGCGAGCGCCTGCGCTACCTGCTGGTCGACGAATACCAGGACACCAACTCGGCGCAATACCGCCTCGTGCGCGTTCTAGCCGGCGAGCGCGGCCTGTTCACCGCGGTCGGCGACGACGACCAGTCGATCTACGCGTGGCGTGGCGCGAATCCGGAAAATCTCGCGGAACTGTCGCGCGACTATCCGAAGCTGCGCGTGGTCAAGCTCGAGCAGAACTACCGCTGCGCGCGGCGCATCCTGCGCTGTGCGAATGCGGTGATCTCGCACAACGCGCATGTGTTCGAGAAGCGCTTGTGGAGCGAGCAGGGCGAAGGACCCCCGATCCGCGTACTCGAGTGCCGCGACGACGAGCACGAGGCCGAGTGCGTCGCCGGCGCAATCGCGCACCTCGCCGAGAAACACAAGGCGCCGTGGCACGAATTCGCCGTGCTGTATCGCGGCAACCACCAGTCGCGCGCGCTGGAGAAGGCGCTCCGCCTCGCGCGCGTGCCCTACCACGTGACCGGCGGCACCGCCTTCCTCGATCGCGCCGAGGTCAAGGACCTGCTGGCCTATCTGCGGCTGGTCAACAATCCGGACGACGACGCGGCGTTCCTGCGCGTGGTCAACCTGCCGCGGCGCGATATCGGCGCGACCACGCTGGAGAAGCTCGGCGAGCTCGCGGGCGCGCGCCACGTCTCGTTGCTGCGCGCGGCGCAGAACGATGCCGTGCTCGGCCAGCTGACGGGCCGCGCGGCATCGTCCCTGCTCGGTTTCGCCGATGTGATTCGCGAATTCGCCGGCAAGGCGGCGCGCACGCCGGCGGCCGACCTGGTCGATGAGCTGGTCGCGCGCATCGGCTACGCCGAGCATGTCGCGAGCCAGGTGAAGGAACCTGCGTTGCGCGAGCGTCGCATAGCCAACCTCAAGGAACTGACCGAATGGTTCCGTGCGATGCAGAAGGACGCAGGCGCAGGCGATCTCGCCGCGCAGCTCGCCCTGCTCAGCCACGGCGATCGCGACGATCCCGGCAATTCGGCGCGCCTCATGACCCTCCATTCGGCCAAGGGACTCGAGTTCCGCTACGTGTTCCTGGTCGGCGTCGACGACACCACCCTGCCGCACGAAGGCAGCATCGAGGAAGGCCGCATCGAGGAGGAGCGCCGCCTGCTCTACGTCGGCATCACGCGCGCCAAGGAGCAGCTGTCGCTGTCGTACGCGAAGCGGCGCAAGCGCTTCGGTGAAATCCTCTCGAACGTGCCGAGCCGCTTCCTCGCCGAACTGCCGGCCGACGATCTGCACTGGTCGGGCCGCGATGCCGAGCTCGATGCCGCTCACAAGCAGGAACTTGCGACATCGCATATCGCGCGCCTCGCGAGCCTGCTCGCCGATTGAAGACGCTCTGCTGACACGCGCTGTCAGCAAGGTCCGGCAACCGCGCAATGCGCGGCGCCCGCATCTGCGAAGATCGCCGGACCGTCATGCCACGGCCTTCCCCCATGTCCTCGCATCCGGGCTTCCCGCGCATCCTGCTCGCGATTGGCGCCTTGCTGATCGGCATGCTGTCCTACCAGTGCGGCGCGGCGGTGGCCAAGCACCTGTTCCCCGTGGTGGGCGCCGAAGGCGCGACGGCGTACCGGCTGGGCCTGGCCGCGCTCATCCTGCTCGCGTGGCGCAGGCCGTGGCGCAACGCGCATGCGCGCGAGGGCCGGCGCGCCTTGTGGGGCTACGGTCTCGCGATCGGCGCGATGAACCTCGCGTTCTACCTGTCGCTGCGCACGATTCCGCTCGGCATCGCGGTGGCGCTGGAGTTCACCGGTCCGCTCGCGCTCGCCCTGTGCGGTTCGCGTCGCTGGGTCGATTTCATCTGGATCGCGCTGGTCGTGGCCGGGTTGCTGATGCTGTTGCCGCTGCGCGAAGAGATGCCGCCGCTCGATCCGGCCGGCGTCATCCTCGCGCTCGCGGCCGGCGTCGGCTGGGTGCTCTACATCGTGCTCGGCCGGAAGACCGGCGCCGCGTACGGTGCCGACGCGGTGACCCTGGGCACCTCGATCGCCGCCCTGCTGACGGTTCCGATCGGCTTCGCCCATGCCGGCTCCGCCCTGTTCGCGCCGTCGCTGCTGCCGTTCGCCCTCGGCGTGGCGGTGCTGAGTTCCGCGTTGCCCTACACGCTCGAGATGATCGCGCTGACCCGCCTGCCGTCGCGCACGTTCGGCACCTTGCTCAGCCTCGAGCCGGCGCTCGCCGCCGCCGCGGGTGCGGCCTTCCTCCACGAGTCGCTCGACCTGCTGCAATGGCTGGCGATCGCGGCGATCGTGGTGGCCGCAGCGGGCACTGCGCTCAGCTTGCGCGAGCCGCGAGCGGATCCGCCACCTGCGTGATGTCGCCGCGGCGCGTGCACGTGCCTCAGATCAACTTCAGCGTCGACAGTTCGCGTTTGAGGTAGGCGTAGTAGATCGGCGCCGCCACCAGTCCGGCCGCGCCGAACGCGGCCTCCATGAACAGCATTGCGATCAGCAGCTCCCAGGCGCGCGCGCGGATCTGCGTGCCGACGATACGCGCATTGAGGAAGTACTCGAGTTTGTGGATCAGTACGAGGTAGACGAAAGCAGCGACCGCGACGCCGAACGATACCGAGAGGCCCGCGACGATGATGAGCGTGTTGGAAATCAGGTTTCCGACCACGGGCAGCAGGCCGACCACGAACGTCACGACAACGAGGCTTTTCGCGAACGGCAGCGGCACGCCGATCAGGGGCAGCACCACCAGCAGGAAGATCGCGGTGAACAGGGTGTTGACCGCCGAGATCTTCACCTGTGCGAACACGATGTCGTGGAATGCGGCGACGAGGTTGCGGCAGCGCTCGACCAGCGCTTCGACCAGTTCGCCCTTGCGCGTGTCCGGATGCGTGCGTGCATCGGCGAGCGCGACCATCGCGCCGAGCACCATGCCGATGAGCAGGTGCACGACGATGCGCGCCGCCGTCTTGCCGGCCAGCTGCAACTGCGCGGCATGGCTGCGCAGCCATTCGATCGCGACCGTGCGGAAATCGTCGATGCTGTCCGGCAGGTGATCGACGATGACCTGCGGCAACTGCGCGCGCGCGCGATCGATCAGCGGCATCAGGCTTTCGAAGAACGCGCCCGGTTCGCCGAGTTCGCGCCGCAGGAACGCGACCGTGCCGATGATCGCGAGGGTCAGCAGGCCGACCACGACGACGCTGAGCAGGGCGACGATCAGGCCGCGCGCATGGGCGCCCGGCAGCAGGCGCTGCAACAGCGGTACGAGCGCCTCGACCAGCGCATAGACGAGCAGGCCGGCGAGCAGCGCCGGCAGCAGGTGCAGCTTGAGGATCAGCAGCAGCGCGAGCCCGGCGAGCAGGTACGAGGCGAGGCGGATGCGCGGACCGTGCGACGCTTCCATGGACATCCCGGGGCAAGGGCGGAGGGTGCGCTCGCCGCGACGGACGTCCGTGCGATCGCGTGTCATACACTGGATGGATCGTAGGGGCTGCCCGCCCGCTTTCCAATCCCGGAGTACCGATGTCCGCATTTCGCCTGTTGCTGTCGACGACCAGCGCTTGCCTGCTTGCAGCCTGCGCGACCACGAAAGTGCCGCCTGCGGCGCAGGCGACCCCGGCGCCGACGCCGGTCGCCGTGTCGGCGCCGGGTCCTGTCGCAAACGACAACCTGAATGCGGTGGCCTGGACGCAGACCGCGGTCGAACACGACCTGGTCTATCGCGAGATCTACCGCGCGGCCGGCGAAAAGTTGCTGCAGGCGCTGAAGGACCGCGGTTGGGACGCGTTGCCGCGCGAAGAGCGCAAGAACACGGCACGCGGGCTCGCGCCTGCGGTGATCCTCGATATCGACGAGACCGTGCTTGACAACTCGCCGTACCAGGCGCGCCTGGTGCGCGACGGCAAGAGCTTCGACGAGTTCAGCTGGTCGCAATGGTGCCGCGAGAAGGCGGCCAGGGCGATGCCCGGCGCGCTCGAATTCACCCGCCTGGCCGCACGGCACGGCGTGACCGTGTTCTACCTGTCGAACCGCGCACAGGACCTCAACGCGGCGACGCTCGACAACCTGCGCGCCGAGGGTTTTCCGCTCGCGGCCGACGAGACGGTATTCCTCGGTCTCGGCACGGTCGTCGACGGTTGCGAGCAGGTTGGCAGCGAGAAGGGCTGCCGCCGCGAACTGATCGGGCGCCGGCATCGCGTGCTCCTGCAGGTTGGCGACCAGCTCGGCGATTTCGCCGATGTGCTCGCGAACACGCCACAGGGCCGCCGCGATGCGGTCGCCGGATACGCGGACTGGATCGGCCAGCGCTGGTTCGTGCTGCCGAATCCGACCTACGGGTCGTGGGAGCCGGCGCTGTTCAACAACGAATGGTCGAAACCGGAGCGCGAACGCCGAACCGAAAAGCAGAAACAATTTCGTTATTAATCAGTATTTTACTTGAGATAATATCAGGTATTGCATGAGCTTTCGTGCGTAAGTAGAATCCCCGCGTGGAGTGACGGCAACAGGACATGCCGGCCAGCGCGGACAACCCCCAGAGAACGACGCACAACTTTCCTCCTCCGGCATTGCCGGATTCCACCCGGACGGTTCGCCTTCCGGGTTTTCTTTTTTGGTGCCTTCGTCCGTGAACGTGGCGTCGTCCGATTGGCCGCAGCGTTGCTGCGCTTCGCCTTCGGATCGTCCGGAGCCGCCATCCATGGCCGCACTCTTCGACATGGAGCATGTTCCCGCTCGCCGCAGGCCTGTCAGTGGTCGCTCGCACGGCGCACTGCTACAGTTCGCGCCCTCTTCCTGACAACCGCTGGGGAACTCCCATGTTCAAGCCTCTGGTCCGCGCGACGCTCGTGGCCGCGCTGCTCGTCTTCGTCGCCGCCTGCCAGAAGCAGGCCGAAAATGGGGCGGTTTCGACCCCGGCGTCGGCGGCGGCTCCCGATGCGGCAATCCTCGCCTCGATCAACTTGCTCAAGCAGGGCGATATCGGCGGGCTGATGCAGAACGCATTGCCACCGGCCGAGTTCGCCAAGGCGAAAGCGGATTGGGGCAAGGACAAGAACGAGCAGCCGATCACCGACGAGGATCGCGCGAAGTTCAACGAGGCAATGACCAAGCTGACGGCTCCCGACGCGGAGCAGAAGCTGTTCGCCGAGATCGAACCGAAGCTCAAGGAGTTCGATGCGCAGTACCAGCAGCAGATTCCGATGTACGCGACGATGGGCAGCACCGTCGTCAAGAACATGATCCAGCAGAACCAGAGCCTGTCCGAGGCCGAGCGCGGCCAGGCGGTCGCCGCGGTCGATGCGCTGGTCGCGTGGGTGCAGAAGACCCGCTTCACCGATCCGGAGTCGATCAAGAAGGTCATCGCGATCGTCAGCAAGTGCGCCCGCGACATGAACCTCAAGTCGCTCGACGAAGCGCGTGCGCTCGGCTACGACCAGTCGATGGCAAAGGCGCGCATCGCGTTCGCGGGCGTCAAGGACGCGTTGAACGTGTACGGCTTCTCGCTCGACCAGACGCTCGATTCGGTGCAGGCGAAAGTCGTCTCCAACGACGGCAAGAATGCGTCGGTGCAACTGCACTACACCCTGCTCGGAGCGCCGCTCGATGCGACCGCGGAGATGGTCAACGTCGACGGTCGCTGGTACGGCAAGCAGATGATGGAGAAGCTCAAGGAAAAGGCCGCTGCGCAGGCGAGTGACGCCGTGACTGCACCGGCACCGGTCACCGCGCCGGAAGCGCCGCCGAAGGGCTGATGTCCATCCGCAACCGCGCGCGATAACCGCGCGGTTGCGCCGCCTGCTCGCGCGTCGGCGCCGCGGCAACGTGCTGCTAGACTTCGCGCAATGAACGACTCGCAAACGGCACCGCGCGCGACCGGGATTGCGCAGGTGCCTGCCTGGCTCAAGGCGTTCGGCGCCTTGCTGCGTCCCTGGATCCGCATCCGGCGCACACCCGACGACGCGCACGCACTGCTGCCGGACGACCCGCGCCCGACCGTGTACGTGATCGAGCGCTATGGCTTGTCCGACACCCTGATCCTCGAACAGGCCTGCGAGGAAGCGGGCCTGCCGTCCCCCTACGCCGCGGCCGACCGCCTGCCGATCAAGCGTCGGCGCGCAGTGATCGCGCTGTCACGCCGGCCGCGCGTGTTCGGCCGCCAACCGCACCCGACCCGCTCGGAAACGCTCAGCCTGCTCGCCGACATCGTGCGCGCGAATCCGGAACACGATGTGCGCCTGGTGCCGGTGTCGATCTTCGTCGGTCGCGCACCGGACCGCGAATCCGGCTGGTTCAGCGTGCTGTTCTCGGAAAACTGGGTCGTGGTCGGCCGTTTCCGTCGCCTGCTTGCGCTTGCGCTGAACGGACGCGACACGCACGTGCAGTTCGCTGCGCCCGTCAGCCTGCGCGACGTGATCGCGGATCAGCCCGAGGCCGAACGCGGCGTGCGCAAGCTGCAGCGGATCCTGCGCGCGCACTTCCGCCGCATACGAGCCGCCGTCATCGGGCCCGATCTGTCGCATCGACGCACCCTCATCGACGGCGTGGTCAATGCCGCGCCGGTGCAGCAGGCGATCGAAACGAACGCGAGCAAGGAAGGCATCGACCGCGGCAAGGCTGCGCAGAAGGCGCGCGCATTCGCCTGGGAGATCGCGGCCGACCAGTCGCACCTGGTCGTGCGTTCGGCCTCGTTCCTGCTGACCGCGCTGTGGGAAAAGATCTACCACGGCGTGCAGATGAACCACTTCGACAAGCTGCGCGACATCGTGCCTGGCCACGAAGTGGTGTTCGTGCCGTGTCATCGCAGCACGACCGACGACGCGCTGCTGCCGTACCTGCTGTACCGCAACGGTCTCGCCGTGCCGCACATCGCCGCGGGCGTGAATCTCAACCTGCCGCTGATCGGCCCGCTGCTGCGTCGCGGCGGCGCGTTCTTCCTGCGCCGCAGCTTCAGCGATCCGTTCTACTCGACGGTGTTCCGCGAGTACATGAGCCAACTGATCGCGCGCGGCATCTCGCTGATGTATTTCATCGAGGGCGGTCGCTCGCGCACCGGACGCACGCTCGAGCCGCGCGGCGGCCTGCTGTCGATGACCTTGCGCAGTTTCCTGCGCCAGCCGGATCGGCCGGTCGTGTTCCAGCCGGTCTACATCGGCTACGAGAAGATCATGGAAGGCGACTCCTACATCGGCGAGTTGTCCGGCAAGCCGAAGGAGAAGGAGTCCTGGGGCGCACTGATCCGCGGACTCGGGGCCTTGCGCCACAACTACGGCGCGGTCACCGTGAACTTCGGCGAGCCGCTGTTCCTGACGCCGCTGCTCGACGACATCGCGCCGGACTGGCGGAGTGCGACTGCCAGCCCGGAGGCGAAACCGACCTGGCTGAAGTCGGCGGTCGATACGCTCGGCGAACGTATCCTGGTCAACATCAACCGTGCTGCGCACGTCAATCCGATCAACCTGCTCGCGGTCGCGCTGCTCGCGACGCCGAAGCATGCGATGGCCGAGGCCGACCTCGTCGCGCAACTGGAGCTGTACAAGGCACTGCTGGCGACCCTTCCCTACTCCGACCGCATGACGGTCACGCCGCTCGACGCGGCCGCGATCATCGCCTATGGCGAGAAGATGCAGTGGATCCGCCGCGTCGCACACCCGCTCGGCGACGTGCTGACGGTGGATGCGAAGCAGGGCGTGCTGCTCAGCTACTTCCGCAACAACGTGACCCACCTGTTCGCCACGGCTTCGTGGGTTGCCTGCTGCTTCCTCAACAACCGCCGCCTCGCGCGCGCTTCGATCCTGCGTCTGGGCCGCCTGATCTATCCGTTCGTGCAAGCCGAACTGTACCTGCCATGGAGCGAGGAGGAGTTCGGCGAGCGCCTGCAGAAGACGCTCGACTTCTTCATCGCGCAGGGCCTGCTGGAAGCGGACGCGGACGGACGCATCATGGAGCGCGGGCCGGGCCAGAGCGATCCGGCGTTCCGCCTGCGCGCGTTGGCGCATACGCTGCTGCCGGCGATTGAACGCTACTACATCGGTCTTGCCCTGCTCGTGAAGAACGGCCCGGGCACGCTCAGTGCCGGCGAGCTCGAAAACCTCTGCTTCCTCAGCGCGCAGCGCCTGTCCCTGCTGCACGAGCTGAACGCGCCGGAATTCTTCGAACGCGGCCTGTTCCGCGGCTTCATCCAGAAATTGCGCGAACGCCGCGTGGTATCGGCGGACGAGAACGGCAAGCTCGATTTCGACCTGACGCTCGAGGAAGTCGCGAAGGACGCACGCGTGATCCTGTCGCGCGAGATCCGCCACGGCATCCTCAAGCTGACGCCGGAGAAGCAGGCGCAGCTCACGCGCGATGCACAAGACGCCGATGCGTCCGACTGACGTCGCGCAATCCAACGCATGCTGACCGAAACCGAAAAGCGCCAGTTCCACGAACAGGGTTACCTGGTCCGGGCCGTGCTCGCGCCGGAAGAAGTCGCGCAGCGCACCGAGCAGATCGAATGCGCCGTGCGCGCGCGCGACTCGCATGCGCGCATGTTCAACCTGCAGTTCCTGCAACCGGGCACGGCCGTTCGGGCGATCCAGAACCTGATCTGCGATGCGCGCATCACCGACGCGATCGTCGACCTGCTCGGTGGCGGCGAGGTCGTGATCGACGGTGCTTCGCTGTTCTACGGCGAGGCCGGCGTCGATTACCGACAGGGCTGGCATCGCGACCTCATGCAGATCCCCGATGAGGAAATCGATCCGGGCTGGTTCAGCGAAGCGCATTTCCACAACTATGTGCAGGTCAATCTGCCGCTGACCGACGACCCTTGCCTGTGGATCGTTCCCGGCAGCCATCGGCGCCCGTTCGACGCGGCGGAGCGCGCGATCTTCCGCGACGACATCCGGATGGCCCCGGTCGATGCCGCGCCCGAACTCGCCGACGGTCTGCGGATCGTCGTGCCGCCGGGGCATGCCGTGTTCTACAACAACTATGCGATCCACCGCGGCTACGGCGGCGTGCTGGCGCACAAACGCATCACCCTGCACTTCGGCTTCCATTCGAGCGCGCACGCGCCGACGCCGCATTTCGCCGTGCTCGACCGTCACGAGTACACGCCCGCGTACCTCGCCGGACTCGACGCCGACGTTCGCGCGGCCCTGCTCAGGCACGTGGCCGAACGTGCGAAGCATCCGCGGATGGATGCCTACCATGCGTACCACCAGGCCTTCATCCGCAGGGAGTTCACCATCCGATGACGTTGGAGACGGTGCGCTGGGGAATCATCGGCTGCGGCAACGTGACCGAGGTCAAGAGCGGCCCGGCTTTACAGAAGGCGCCGCATTCGAGCCTCGTCGCGGTGATGCGCCGCGACGGCGACAAGGCGCGCGACTACGCGCAGCGTCACGACGTGCCGCGCTGGTACGCCGCCGCCGAAAACCTGGTCGCCGACCCCGGAGTCGACGCGGTCTATGTCGCGACACCACCGTCGACGCACAGGCAGTTCGCCCTGCTCAGCATCGCCGCGGGCAAGCCGGTGTACGTCGAAAAGCCCTTTGCTCTGGATGCGGCGGAGTGCGAGGAGATCATCGCGGCTGGTCGGGCCGCGAACGTGCCGGTATTCGTCGCGTACTACCGTCGTGCGCTGCCGCGTTTCCGCAAGGTACGCGAACTGGTCTTCGACGAGCGTGCGATCGGCAAGCCGCGCATCGTCAACGTCGTGCTGCATGAGCCTCACCATCCGCGTTACCACGATGCGGCGGACCTGCCCTGGCACGTGCGCCCGGAAATATCCGGTGGCGGCATCTTCGTCGACATCGGCTGCCATACGCTCGACCTGCTCGACTGGCTGTTCGGCCCGTTGCGTCGCGTGCACGGTACGGCGAGCAATCAGCTCGGCGCCTATCCGCCCGAGGACACGGTCGCGATGTCGTTCGCGTTCGACACCGGCCTGCTCGGCACCGGCTTGTGGAATTTCGGCGCGCTGCAACACGAGGATCGCATCGAGGTGATCGGCGACGGTGGCCGCATGCGCTTCGCGACGTTCGGCGACGGGCCGATCCTGGTCGAGAATGGCGCGGGTGCGCGCGAAGTCCGCGTCGAGAACCCCGTGCATATCCAGCAGCCGCTGATCGAGGCGGTCGTGCGGGAACTGCGCGGCGAAGCCGGTGCGTGTCCGTCGACGGCCGTCAGCGCGGCCCGCACGAGCGCGGTGATGGATGCGGTCCTGCGCGACTATCGACAGGCGAAGCGATAGTCGCTTTCAGGCGTCGAGATCGGGAATCAGCTTGTTCTCGAGGTAGGCGATCATGTCCTTGAGCCGCAGCTTGCGTTTCTTCAGTCGCGTGAGCTGCAGTTCGTCGCAACCAGGCCCGCTCGGCAGGCGCGCGATCGCGGCGTCGAGATCGCGATGCTCGATCTTCAGCTCGGTCAGTCGGCGGACGATGGCGGCAGGATCTTCAGGGAACATGGCGTTGCGCAGTCTACCGCAGGGCGGTACGCGCGAAGCGCGCGCCACCGTCGCGATCGCGCGAGAAGGCACTACGGGATGGCGACCCGCCTACGTTCCCCGCGCCACTGCGGCGACGTTCTCCGGCGTGAAGCCGAAGAACTCGAACAGCTTGCCGGCCGGTGCGGATTCACCGTAGCGATCGATGCCGATCACCGCGCCGTTGCCGCGCACATACTTCCACCACAGTGCGGTCGTGCCCGCCTCCACCGCGATCTTCGCCACGCCCGCCGGCAGCACGGCGTCGCGATAGGCGGCATCCTGGCGGTCGAACGTCGCGGTCGAGGGCATCGACACCACGCGCGTCGCGAGACCCTCTCCGTCGAGGATCTGCTTTGCTGCGAGCGCGAGGCCGATCTCCGAACCGGTCGCGATCAGGATCCGCGCGGGCGCGCCGTCGGCTTCGGCGAGTACATAGCCTCCGCGTTCGATCGCGGCGATCGTGGCCGCGTCACGCGACACGAACGGCAGGTTCTGGCGCGACAGCGCGAGCGCGGTCGGTGCGTCGGCACGCAGCAGTGCAAGCTTCCACGCGACGGCTGTTTCGACTGTATCGCACGGGCGCCAGACATCGAGGTTCGGGATCAGGCGCAATGATGAAACGTGTTCGATCGACTGATGGGTCGGGCCGTCTTCGCCAAGGCCGATCGAGTCGTGCGTGAACACGTGGATGACGCGCTGGTTCATCAGCGCGGCCATGCGGATCGCGTTGCGACTGTAGTCGCTGAACGTCAGGAAGGTGCCGCCGAACGGAATGTAACCGCCGTGCAGGGCGATGCCGTTCATGATCGCGGCCATGCCGAACTCGCGTACGCCATAGCTGATGTGGCGGCCGGTTCCGCCGCCGCTGAGCAGCGGCGCGCCCTTCCACAAGGTCAGGTTCGAATGGGTGAGGTCGGCGGAGCCGCCGAGCATCTCCGACAGCGCCGGCGCGAACGCCTCGATCGCGTATTGGCTCGCCTTGCGCGACGCGACCGTTTCGGCCTTCGCATTGGCATCGGCGATCAGCTTCGCCGCGAGCTCGGCGAAGGTCGCCGGCAGTTCGCCCTTGATGCGACGCGCGAACTCGGCGGCCTCGCCCGCATGCGTGTTGCCGTAGCCGGCAAAGCGTGCGTTCCACTCGGATTCGTGCTGCGCGCCGGCCGCGCGCGCGTCCCAGCCGGCGTAGATGTCCGCGGGGACTTCGAACGGCGCGTAGTCCCACTGCAGCGCCTTGCGCGTCGCCGCGATCTCGTCGGTGCCGAGCGCTTCGCCGTGCGCCTTGGCGGTGCCGGCGCGCGTCGGTGCGCCCTTGCCGATCACGGTGCGGCACAGGATGAAGCTCGGCTGGCTCGTGTTCGCCTTCGCTTCGAGGATCGCGCGATCGACCGCGTCGACGTCGTGGCCGTCGATCGGACCGATCACCTGCCAGCCGTAGGCGCGGAAGCGCGCCGCGCTGTCGTCGGTGAACCAGCCCTGCACCTGGCCGTCGATGGAGATGCCGTTATCGTCGTACAGCGCGATCAACTTGCCGAGTTGCCAGGTGCCGGCGAGTGCACACGCCTCGTGCGAGATGCCCTCCATCAGACAGCCGTCACCGAGGAACACATAGGTGTGATGGTCGACGACCAGCGCGTCGTCGCGATTGAACTCCGCGGCGAGCAGCTTCTCTGCGAGCGCCATGCCGACCGCGTTGGCGAGGCCCTGGCCGAGCGGCCCGGTCGTCGTCTCAACCCCGGGCGTGATGTGCACTTCCGGGTGCCCCGGTGTCTTCGAATGCAGCTGGCGAAAGTTTTTCAACTCGTCCAGCGACAGGTCGTAGCCGCTCAGGTGCAGCAGCGCATACAGCAGCATCGAGCCGTGGCCGTTGGAGACGACGAAGCGGTCGCGGTCGGTCCAGTGCGGATTGGCCGGGTTGTGGCGCAGGTGGCGCGTCCACAGCGCGACCGCGATCTCGGCCATGCCCATCGGCATGCCGGGGTGCCCGGACTTCGCCTTCTCGACCGCATCCGCTGCGAGGAAGCGGATCGCGTTCGCGAGGCGGGCCGTATCGACGGTCGGGGTGCTGCTCATGGATGCGCTCCGGGATGTGCGCGCGCCGCTCGGCAAGCCGGATTCGGCGGGCGGATAAAGAAAGGGAAGTTCGCCCGGAATCCGTTCCGTTGCGCAGAGGACGCGGATTTTGCCGCATCGGCGCCGCTCGCGGAAGTGAAGGCGCGACGTCTCGGAACCTGCAGTCGGCACCACTACAATGCGCGGCCTCGCTTTTCGCGATCGCCGTCGATCGCCTGGATCAGGACGCCGCCATCACCGGGAGCACTCTTCAACGATGAACGCGATGCCTTCCCGCAAGCTCGCCCACGAGGCCTCCAGGCTCGCCAAGCGCCTGCAACACCAAACGGGCCAGGCGATCGCGGATTTCGACATGATCGAGGACGGCGATCGCGTGATGGTCTGCCTCTCCGGCGGCAAGGATTCCTACACGCTGCTCGACATCCTGCTGAAACTGCAGGCGAAGGCACCGGTGCGCTTCGAACTGGTCGCGGTGCACCTGGACCAGAAGCAGCCGGGCTATGACCCGCAGATCCTGCCGCACTACCTGCGCGCGCATGGCGTGCCGTTCCACATCCTCGAGCAGGACACCTACAGCGTCGTCAAACGTGTCGTACCGGAAGGGCGCACGATGTGCAGCCTGTGTTCGCGCCTGCGGCGTGGTGCGCTGTACGCGTTCGCGGCCGAGCACGGCTACACGAAAATCGCGCTCGGTCACCATCGCGACGACATCGTCGAGACGCTGTTCCTCAACCTGTTCCACCAGGCGACGCTGAAGACGATGCCGCCGAAGCTGCGTTCGGACGATGGTCGCAACGTGCTGATCCGCCCCCTCGCCTACTGCAGCGAAGGCGACATCGCCGAATATGCGCGGCAACGGCAATTTCCGGTCATGCCGTGCAATCTGTGCGGCTCGCAGGAGAACCTGCAACGCAAGGCGATCAAGGCGATGCTCGCGGAGTGGGAGGACAAGCAGCCGGGTCGCGTCGAGAACATCTTCCGCGCACTCGGCAACGTTGCGCCTTCGCATTTGCTCGACCGCGAGCTGTTCGATTTCGCCGGCCTCGCGGCTGCCCCGGATCGGTCGCATCCGGATGCGCGTGCGTGGCTCGCCGGCAGCGAACCCGCGCACGAGACGGAGTAAGCTGCGCGACTTCGTTGCCCCGGCAATCGCCGGGTCATGCGCGCGTATCCCCCGCCTGTCAGCCACCGGTCCGGCAACCGCCGAGGCACGCGCGGGCAGAGCGTTCTTGAATCCCGAATCTCCAATCCCGGTCCCGACATGTTCTTTCGCAATCTCACATTGTTTCGTTTTCCGGAAAGTGTCAGTAAATCCATTAAACGTCTGCAAAAAGACCTCGAATCACATCGATTGCGCGAGTGCGGGCCGCTTGAACTCGCAACCCGCGGCTTTGTTTCGCCATACGGGCGCGATAGTGAGGAGCTGATGCACCAATTCGGTGCATATTCGCTGGTTTCGATCGGCTCCGAAGAGCGTCTGCTGCCGGGCGTCGTGGTCGCCGAGGAACTCGCCGACCGCATCGCGAAGATCGCCGACAAGGAGGGTCGCCGTCCCGGCGCGAAAGAACGCAAGCGATTGAAGGAAGAGGTAATTTCCGAATTGCTGCCGCGAGCGTTCATACGCCCGTCACGACTATCTGCTTATCTGGATGGCGAGCAGGGGTGGTTCGTCGTCGACAGCGCCAGCCGCAAGGCGGCCGAGGACACGGTCAGCCAGGTCCGCGAGGCCCTCGGCCGTTTCCCGGCGACGCCGATGGCGCCGTCGGAATCCCCGCGGAATCTGATGACGGGCTGGCTGATAGATGGGAAACTGCCGAAGGGACTGGTGCTCGGCGAGGAGGTCGAATTGCGCGATCCGGCGGAGGCCGGCGCGATCGTCCGCTGCCGCCGCCAGGACCTTGAATCGGACGAAGTGCGGGAGCATCTCAAGTCGGGCAAGCAGGTCTTCCAGCTCGGCCTCGTGTTCGACGACCGGATGAGTTTCGTGCTCGGCGAGGATCTCGTCGTGCGCAAGCTGCGTTTTCTCGATGTCGTGCTCGACGAGCTCGGCGAGGGCACTGCGGAGTCGGCGCGCGCGGAGCTGGATGCAAGTTTTGCGTTGATGACGCTCGAGTTGAAGAACCTGTTCGAGCGCCTGGAAAAATGGTTCGGAATTCCCCGTCCGGGCGAGCGTGACTGACGCCGCGCGTGGCGGACTTGTCGGAGAAGATGCAGTGGAACTTGTGCACGACTACCTTGAACTGGCGACACCGGCCGGCGAGACGATCAAGGTGCTGCGCAAGAGCCATCCGCAGGCACGTCGCCTGCGCCTGACCGTGACGCCGGGCGGTGCACGCGTCACTTATCCCGAAGGCACGCATCCGGCCCAGGTGTTCGCATTCCTGCGCAAACATGGCGAATGGCTCGAGCGCAAGCTCGACGAGCTCAGCCTCGGTTCGGCGCCTCCGGCATTGAAGCCGGGCGCCGCGACGGTAATGCCGCTGCGCGGCGAAACCACGCGCCTGTCATGGCGCGACGGGGCCTACCCGCAGATCGAGCAGCTCGACGATCGTCTCGTGCTGACCCTGCCGCGGCCGCACGGCAAGTCGACCCTGCCCGCCGCGCGAGCGCTGCTGCGCTCGTTCCTCGAGGCGCAGATCCGTCGTGACGTCAGCCGCTATCTCGCACGCTATTGCCCCGAACTCGGGCGCGCGCCGACGGCAGTCAAGCTGCGCCCGCTGAAGAGCCTGTGGGGCAGCCTCGATACGCGCGATCGCGTCACCCTCGACCTCGCGCTCGCGCTCGCGCCGCCCGCGGCGCTGCGCTACGTCGTCGTGCACGAGCTGTGTCACCTGCGCATCCGCAGTCATTCGCCGCGCTTCTGGGCGCTGGTCGAAAGCCTGTATCCGGAATGGCGCGAACAACGTGATTGGTTGCGCCTCAACGGCCAGGCGCTCAAGGCTGAACTGAATCGCCTGATCCAGGCGTGAGCAATGCGCGACGCGATCGGTTGTTGCGTTGGGCCGGCGCGCTCACGGGCGCGTTGCTCGTCGCCCTCGCTTTCATCGTCGCGGTGAATCTCGGCTGGATTTCGCCGTAGCGTCAGCGCCCCGCGCTCAATCGCGCTCGAGCAGCGCCGCCGCGACGCCATGAGCATCCTCGAGATGCAGGTGATGGTGTCCTTGCAATCGCACGACGCGGATGTCGGCGACGCGAGACGCACGCGCATCCATCATCGCGCTCGGCAGGTAACTCGTGGCGGGATCGGCCAGCACGAGAGTCGTCCGCGCGCGGATGCCGCCGAGCATCGCCAGCACTTCGTCTTCGGTGTAGCGCTGCGGGCTGACCAGGGTCAGGCGCGGATCGCTCGACCACACGTGGCCGCCGTCGACCGTCTCGATCCCGCGCACGACGATCGCACGCGCGGCGGCTTCGGACAGGTCGTTCGCGAGCATGCGCGCAGCGACCGCTTCCTCGAGCGTCGCAAATACGCGCAGTGGGCGACGCGAGGCGAATGCGGCGTGCTGGTCGAGCG
>Ga0207639_10000769_pt1 | contig 21887 bp, 21 predicted proteins | sample KBSCornC32_FD_184299 | JGI IMG/M metagenome (GOLD analysis project Ga0207639, IMG submission 184299) | Corn rhizosphere microbial communities from Kellogg Biological Station, Michigan, USA - KBS Corn C3-2 (SPAdes) (version 2) | ecosystem: Host-associated > Plants > Roots > Rhizosphere > Soil ...
AGCCACAGGCCTTCTGGCGGCTCGTCAGACTGCCAGAACACGTCGATCGGTATTCCGCCGCGCGGATACCAATAACCGCCAATCCGGAGCCACCGCGGCTTCATCTCGTCCACGAGCCTCTGGCCGATTCCGACCGTCACATCCTCATGGAAGCCGCAGTGATTGCGGAAGGAGCCGAGGAACAACTTGAGGCTCTTGCTCTCCACGATCGTCTCGGCTGGCGCATAGTCGATCACCAAATGCGCGAAGTCGGGCTGCCGGGTGACCGGGCAGAGCGATGTGAACTCGGGTGCGGTGAACCGTACAAGATAGAGGGCGCCGCCCCGCGGATTGGGTACATAATCGAGCACCGCCTCCTCGGGCGAAGCCGGAAGCTTGCTGGGCTGGCCTAGGTGCTGGGTGTCCATCGCCGCGCCTTCTACGGTTCGGGCAGCGCCCAGTCGACTGGTTCGAGGCCTTTCGACTGCAGGAAGGCGTTCGCCCTGGAGAAATGGCGGCACCCGAAGAAGCCGCTGTGCGCCGACAGCGGGGACGGGTGCGCAGCCTTCAGAACCAGGTGCCGCGACGTGTCGACGAACGCCGCCTTCTTCTGGGAGTAGCTCCCCCACAGCATGAAGACGACGGGCTGGTCGCTCTCGTTCACCTCGCGGATGATGCGGTCGGTGAAGCGCTCCCAGCCTCGGTCGCGGTGCGATGCGGCCTGGCCCATCTCGACCGTGAGGACGCTGTTCAGGAGTAGGACGCCCTGACTCGCCCAATGTTCGAGAAACCCGTGGCGGCGCGGCTTGATGCCGAGGTCGGTCTCCAGCTCCTTGTAGATGTTCACCAGGCTCGGCGGCGGGCGGACTCCCGGCTGGACGGAGAAGCAGAGGCCGTGCGCCTGTCCCGGCCCATGATATGGGTCCTGGCCAAGGATCACGATTCGAACTTTCTCCAGCGGAGTCAGATCGAGCGCCCGGAACCACTCCGACCCTTTCGGGAAGATTTGCTTCCCGCGTTCGCGCTCGGCGACGAGGAATCGCTTGAGGTCGACCATATAGGGTTCGGCGAACTCGCCGCCGAGGCGATCCAGCCAGCTTTGATGCAGCCTGATTTGCTCCCCCATGCTCCGAGCCTAGCCGACGCGCTTTGGCACTTCTATGGCCGGAGGATGGATTCGCTGGTCTCCACCGACTGGCTCGCCGAGCATCTTGGCGAACCCGATCTGACGATCGTCGATTCGACTTGGTTCATGCCGGCTAGCGGGCGCAACGGGCGTCAGGAATATCTGCAGGCGCATATTCCCGGCGCGCGCTTCCTCGACATCGACGAGCTGTCCGACCATTCCAACCCGGCGCCGCACATGCTTCCCGGCGCCCCCGATTTCGGCGCGGCGATGGAGCGCCTCGGCGTCGGCTGTGACGATAGGATTATCGTCTATGACAATTCGCCCATCCACACCGCTGCTCGAGGCTGGTTCACGCTTCGGCACTTTGGCGCGAAGCAAGTCGCGGTTCTGGACGGCGGGTTCCAGAAGTGGGTCGCCGAAGGGAGGCCGACCGAGAGCGGCGAAGCATCACACAGGGTGGCTCGATTCGATGCCGCCGAAAGCGAGGACGTGGTCGGCAAGCAGTTGATCCTTGCGGGTCCTGGTTGCCCGCTGGTCGACGCTCGCGGCAAAGGCCGCTTCGAAGCGACCGAGCCGGAGCCTCGCCCCGAGGTTGCCGGCGGGCACATTCCGGGCGCTCGGAATTTGCCGTTTGGGCAGGTCTACCACGACGATGGGACCTTCAAATCGCCGGCTGAGCTGAGACTGGCTTTTGAGCAAGCCGGGATCGATCCTTCGACACCTTTCATCGCAAGTTGCGGGTCGGGAGTGACGGCGACGAGCCTGATCTTCGCGGCGCACTTGCTTGGGAGCGATGTGGGGCGACTTTACGACGGAAGCTGGACGGAATGGGGTTCCGATCCGGCGACCCCGAAAGCGACGGGACCGGCTTAGGCGAGGATGATTTCGGCGATCTCGCGGAGTTCGCGGCGGATTTCGTCGGCCAGCGCCTTGCTCGCCGCCGAGTGGACCTGGCGTCCTTCCTGACGTTCGATCACCATCGCCTCGATACCGGCGGTGGCTGCGCAGATCATCCGCGCCGAGCGTCGATCGAAGAGGCTGCGCCTGGTTTCGCCAGCTGCGTCCCAGGCCCCTGCAACAGCCTCATCGTCGACGTCGGACGCTGGCCCCGCGCCGGTCGGTTCCACCAGCTTGAGGGCATGCCGAACGCTCGCCAGCCGCGACACCGCCTCGGCATAGGCCAGCGGCGTTTCTTGCGGCTCGGGTTGGGCGAGCAGGTGAAGCATGATGCCGGATTAGCATCGCGTGGCTAATGAATCGTGAATCCCAGCTCCTCTCCCTTGACGGGAGAGGATAGCGAAGCTTGGCGGCTTGCCGCCTGGCGTAGCTAGGTGAGGGTGAGCGAGCCGAAGGCTCGCGCGCTTGCCTCGCAAGCGCACCCCTCACCCCGCTCAGCTTCGCTGAGTCGACCCTCTCCGCAAGGGGAGACGGGCTAAGCCCCGCTCTTCTCGTCGATGTCGCGGAGGATCCAGCCGCGCTGGGGGATGGTCTCGATGAACTCGGCGCCGCCGGACGCATTGCGGAGCTTCTTGCGGAGCTTCGAGATGAACACGTCGATGATCTTCGGCTGCGGCTGGTCGTCGGCGCGGCGGTAGAGATGCTTCAGGAGCATCGCGCGGGTGACGACATTGTTGCGCGCGAATGCGAGCAGCTCGAGCACGCGATATTCCATCTCGGTGATGCCGATCGGATGGCCGTCGATGCGGATCAGCCGCTGGACCTGATCGACCGAGAGGCGTCCCCCGCAGAGCGTCTCCGGCATGTCGCCGCCGCTCGCCTTCAGCGAAGCCAGGAGCTTCGACGCCGCCTCTTCACTGTCCTCGGGGGAAACGGTGCGCGGGCTTCCGATGAGCGCCTGCTGGATGTCGGCCAGCAGCTTGTGCGCTTCCTCGACCAGCTTCGTACCTTCCTCGAAGCGGCGGCGCGAGCGGTCGAGCATGGACTCGATCTCGACCAGTCGTCCGGAAAGATTCTGTTCGGCCATTTGAAAATCCCGCTCCCGCGTATCGGCCCTACTGGCCCGCCTGCGCCGAGGCGATGTTGCTGTTCGACGGCGGCGCCTGAAGGATCTGGAGCGTCTCCGCGCCCTTGTCGACGATCCGGGTGTCCGGGTCCCAAACGGTCGAGCGGATGCCGATCGGCGCATCGCCGCGGCCAGCCTGGTCGAGCAGGCTGGTTTCGGACGCCGAGCGCAGCGCCGGCCCGCCGAAGAGGGCGTCAATCGCCTGTTGTTGGGCTTCGCCGGCGCTGAGGCCCTGCGTGCCGGCGACGGGTGGAGCAAGGCTGAAGTCCGGCGGAATGATCAGCGGCGCGTTGCGCGCGACCGCGAATTCGTCGGGCGTCTTCCGCTTGCCTGTGAGCGTGGCGCATCCGCTCGTCGCGAGGACGGCGACGGCCAGAAAGGCGATGGAGGCTTTACGCATGTTCGATTGTCTCCCTGGGGTCGGGCCCCTCACGATGATCCTTACGGGCGAGGAACGCGCGCAGCAACAGGATCACGACGGCAATGCTAATCGCCGCATCGCCGACATTGAATACCAAAAACGGGCGGAAGTCGCCAAAGTGAAGGTCGAGGAAGTCCACGACATAGCCGTGGAGCGTCCGGTCGAGAATGTTGCCCAGCGCACCGCCGAGCACCATTCCGAGCGCCGCCTGGTCGATCCGGTTCTTCTCCCGGCCGATCCACACGGCAACGCCGATTGCGATCGCGGTGGTGACGCCGACGAGCATCCAGCGCCCGACCTCGGTTTGGGCGTTTAGGAGCCCCAGCGAAATGCCGTTGTTCTGGGTGTAGGTGAACTGGAAGATCGGCAGGATGTAATATTCCGCGCCGATGGTGTTCACGCCGAGCGGACCGGTGACGATCCACTTCGTCAGCTGGTCGAGGGCGAAGACCAGCAGCGCGATCGAGAAGCCGAGACGATACTTAGCCATTGACCACCTTGTCGCAGCGGTCGCAGAGCTCGCCGTCGTCGCGCACCTCGGGAAGATAGCGCCAGCAGCGGCCGCATTTGTGATTGTTCGTCTTCACGACCTTCAAATCGCCTTGATGAACTGTCGATGTGATGAACAGCTCGGCGAGAAAGTCCGGATTTTCGTTGCTCGGCACCCAAACTTCGGCTTCGAGGCTCGATCCGACGACCTTGTCGCGCCTCAGCGGCTCGATCGCCTCGGTGACCTGGGTCCGCAATTGGCGAAGCCCCGCCCATTTCGCCTCGTCGGCATCGGCCTGAGGCACGACCGGCCATTCGAGCAGGTGAACGGACCCAGCATCCGGATAGCGCGTGCCCCAGACTTCTTCGCTCGTGAAGACCAGCACCGGCGAAAGCCAGCGCACCAGTGCGTGGAACAGGGTGTGGAGGACGGTTCGGTAGGCGCGGCGGGCTTCGGTCTGCTTGCCGGTCTCCGCGTTCACCTCGCAATAGAGGATGTCCTTGCGGATATCGAAGAAGAAGGCGCTCAAATCCTCGTTGCAGAAGTCGGTCAGCGCGCGGACGTAGGTGTTGAAGTCGTAATCATCGACCGCGTTTCGCAGCTTCTGATCGAGCGCCGCCGTGAGGTGGAGCATGTAGCGCTCCAGCTCCGGGTAGGCCGAGACATCGTCGAGCCGTTCCTCCTCGCTGAACCCGTCGAGCGCTCCGAGCAGATAGCGGAAGGTGTTGCGGAGCTTGCGATACTGGTCGGCGACCCCGGCCAATATCTCCTTCCCGATCCGGTGGTCCTCGGTGAAGTCCACGGACAGCGCCCACAGCCGCAGGATGTCGGCGCCATATTCCTTCATCAGGTCGATGGGGTTGACCGTGTTCCCGAGGCTCTTGGACATCTTCATGCCCTTGGCGTCCATGGTGAAGCCATGGGTCAGGACCGCGTCGTAAGGCGCCCGCCCCCGCGTGCCGCAGCTTTCGAGCAGCGACGACTGGAACCAGCCGCGATGCTGGTCCGAGCCTTCGACATAGATATCCGCCGGCCAGCGCTCGTCGGGCCAGTGCCCGCTCTCCAGTGTGAAGACGTGCGTGCAGCCGCTGTCGAACCAGACGTCGAGGATGTCGGTAATCATCTCGAAGTCGTCGGGATTGCGGTTGCCGAGGAAGGACGCCGCATTGTCGGCGCTCCAAGCATCGACGCCTTCCTTTTTGAAGGACTCGACGATGCGGTGGTTGACCTCGCGATCGACCAGCAGTTCGCCAGTCTTGCGGTCGACGAACACGGCGATCGGCACGCCCCACGCGCGCTGGCGGCTGAGGACCCAGTCGGGGCGACCTTCGACCATCGAAGCGAGGCGGTTGCGGCCCTTTTCGGGGACGAAGCGCGTCTGGCCGATCGCCCGCATGGCGAGCGAGCGCAGCGTCGGGCTGGCGGAGGGCTCATCCTCGACGGGATTAGGCTGACCGCCCTCATTCTCCCACCGCTGTTCCGGACGCGTAATCGGGGAGAAATGCGGCAGCGGCTTGTCCATCGATACAAACCATTGCGGCGTGCAGCGATAGATGACCTTGGCCTTCGACCGCCAAGAGTGCGGGTAGCTGTGCTTGAAGTCGGCGCTCGCGGCGAGAAGCGCGCCGGCGTCGCGGAGGTCCGAGCAGATCGGGCCGTCGGGCGCGTTGAACTTAGCGTTGATGACGCTGCCCTGGCCGCCGAGCCAGGCCCAGTCGGCGCGGTACATGCCGCCCGCATCGACCGCGAACACCGGGTCGATGCCGTTGGCGCGGCACAGCTCGAAATCGTCCTCGCCATGGTCGGGCGCCATGTGGACGAGGCCGGTGCCCTGATCGGTGGTGACGAAGTCGCCGGGCAGGAACGGGCGCGGCTTGGCGAAGAAGCCGCCGAGCTTATGCATCGGGTGGCGGGCTACGGTGCCGGCTAGGTCGGAGCCTTTAAACGTCGCGCGCTTCTCTAGGCTCAGACCCAATTCAACGCCACCAAGCGAGGAAACGACTGCGTTCAAACGCTTCTCAACTTCGGCAACCAATTCGGCAGCCAGAAGCAGGCTTGGAAGCTTCCAGAGCCACGGCAAGCCTGCACGGACACGCGCGAGAGCTTCTTGACCGGTTTCCTCAGAACCGTCGGCACCGGATACGCCCCAAGTGTAGATTCCGTACTCAACGTCAGGCCCGTAAGCGATTGCTTGGTTGACCGGGATGGTCCACGGCGTGGTCGTCCAGATCACCGCGCGGGCGCCGACCAGTTCCGGGATCGGGCTTTCGACGATCTCGAACGCGACATCGATCTGGGTCGAGACGATGTCCTCATATTCGATCTCAGCCTCGGCCAGCGCGGTCTTCTCGACGGGCGACCACATCACCGGCTTGGCGCCGCGGTAGAGCTGGCCGGTCTCGGCGAACTTGAAGAGCTCGGAGACGATGGTCGCTTCGGCCCCCTTGGCCATGGTCAGATAAGGCTTGTCCCAGTCGGCGCTGATGCCGAGCCGCTTGAGCTGCGCGCGCTGGGTGTCGACCCAATGCTGGGCGTAAGCGCGGCACTCTGCGCGAAACTCGTGGACCGGGACCTCGTCCTTGTTGAGCTTCTTCTTGCGGTACTGTTCCTCGACCTTCCATTCGATCGGCAGGCCGTGGCAGTCCCAGCCGGGAACGTAGGGCGCGTCCTTGCCGAGCAGGGTCTGGGTGCGGACGACCATGTCCTTCAGCGTGTGGTTGAGCGCATGGCCGATGTGGATGTCGCCGTTGGCGTAGGGCGGCCCGTCATGGAAGATGAACTTCTCGCGCCCCGCGCGCGCCTCGCGGATTTGGCTGTACAGCCCCTCGCTCTCCCACCGCGCAAGGATGACCGGCTCCCTCTGCGGCAGCCCCGCCTTCATCGGAAAGTCGGTGCGCGGAAGGAAGACGGTAGAGCGGTAATCGGTCTTGGCGGGAGCGTCGGCCATTGGCGCGAGGCTCTAGCGGGTGAGGGGAGCAATGCAACCATTCCTCCCTGCCGCCGCAGGCGATGGTGGAGGGGCCGGCCCCTCCGTCAGCCCCCGGATCAAGTCCGGGGCCTGCCACCTCCCCATCCCCGCTTTCGCGGGGACAGGGAGGAGCTTCAGACCTTCCTGACGGTGCCGTCCACGGTGGCGAACTTGATGCCGAACTTCCTGGCGATCGCGCTGTTCGAAAGCGAGCCGTCGTGGCGCATCTTCAGCTGCTGCTGAACCTTCATATGGCCTTCCTTCATCACGTAGCTGATCGTCGCGCTATCGCCGCTGATGGTGACGTCGACCGGGCCGATCGCGTCGCTGAGGCTGCCCGTGAAATGATTGGCGCCGTCGGGATGCATCACCCACACGCGCCTGCGCGCCGGTTTCCCTTCCTCCAGGACATTGTCGATCAGGACGAACTCGCCTTCCTTGTTGCGACCGCCGACGCTGTCGACGATCAGCTTGTGGGGCGCGTGGAAGGCGATCTTGATGACATTGTCGGCGTGGGTCTTGCCGGTGAAGAAGCCGAGCATGTCGAGCTCAGGGCCGGGATCGGCGGCGGCGGGGCCGGCAGCGGCGGCAAGCGCGGCGACGGCGAGGCGGGCGATAGCTCTCACTGGCGGCCCGCCAGGAGAGCGTCGACGATGGTCGGGTCGGCGAGGGTCGAAGTGTCGCCGAAGCCGTCGGTCGCGCCCTCGGCGAGCTTGCGGAGGATTCGCCGCATGATCTTGCCCGAGCGCGTTTTCGGAAGCGCCGGCGTGAACTGGATCTTCTCGGGCGCGGCGAGGCCGCCGATGTCGTGGCGGACCTCATCCTTCAGTTCCTTGCGGAGAGCCTCGTCACCTTCTTCGCCGGCGTTCAGCGTGACGAAGGCGTAGATTGCCTGACCCTTGATCTCGTGCGGGTAGGCAACGACCGCGGCTTCCGCGACCTTGGCGTGGCTAACGAGTGAGCTTTCGACTTCCGCGGTGCCGATGCGGTGGCCGGCGACGTTGATGACGTCGTCGACTCGACCGGTGATCCAGTAATAGCCGTCCTCGTCGCGGCGGCAGCCGTCGCCGGTGAAATACATTCCGGGATAGGCTTTGAAATAGGTTTCGAAGAAGCGCTGGTGATCGCCCCAGACGGTGCGCATCAGCCCCGGCCAGGCGGAAGCGATGCAGAGATTGCCGCTCGCGGCGCCCTCGAGGACGTTTTGCGAAGGATCGACGAGAACGGGCTTGATTCCGGGCAGGGGCCTCGTCGCCGAGCCGGGCTTCTGCGGCGTCGCGCCGGGGAAGGGCGCGATCATGATCCCGCCATTCTCGGTCTGCCACCAGGTGTCGACGACCGGGCAGCGGCAATCGCCGACGACGCGCCAGTACCATTCCCACGCGTCGGGGTTGATCGGCTCGCCGACACTGCCGAGCAGGCGGAGCGACTTGCGGCTGTAGCGGGTGACGGGCTCGTCGCCCTCGCGCTCGAGCGCGCGGATCGCGGTGGGCGCGGTGTAGAAGATGGTGACTCCGAGCCGGTCGACAGTCTCCCAGAAGCGGCCGAAGTCGGGGTAATTGGGGACTCCGTCGAACATCACGCTGGTCGCGCGGTTGATCAGCGGGCCGTAGACGACGTAGCTGTGCCCGGTGATCCAGCCGATGTCGGCGGTGCACCAGAAGATGTCGCTTTCCCGATAATCGAACACCCAGTCGAAGGTGGTCGCGGCCCAGGTCGCGTAGCCGCCGGTGGTGTGGACGACCCCCTTGGGCTTCCCGGTCGAGCCCGAGGTGTAGAGGATGAACAAAGGATCCTCCGCGTTCATGATCTCCGGATTGCATTCAGTGGCGAGGGTCTCGCGGAGGTCCGAATATCGGACGTCGCGGCCGTCCTTCATCGGCACGTCGGCGCCGGTGCGGGTGACTACGATGACGGTGGGGACGTCGCGGGTGGCGAGGGCCTCGTCGACGTTGCGCTTCAGCGGGATCTTCTTGCCGCCGCGGACGCCCTCATCGGCGGTGATGACTGCGCAGGCGTCGCAGTCGGAGATCCGGCCCGCGAGGCTTTCGGGCGAGAAGCCGCCGAACACGACCGAATGGATCGCGCCGATCCGGGCGCAGGCGAGCATCGCGGCCGCCGCCTCGGGGATCATCGGCATGTAGATCATCACGCGGTCGCCGCGCTTGATCCCGCGCTGTTTCAGCAAGTTGGCGAAGCGGCAGGTCTCTTCGTAGAGCTCGCGATAGGTGAGGCTATGGCCGTGGCCGGGCTCGTCGGCCTCGAAAATGAGGGCGGTGCGGTCGCCATGCTCGGCGAGGTGCCGATCAAGGCAGTTGACAGAGACGTTGAGCTCGCCGTCGGCGAAGAAATGGATGTGGAAATCATCCTCATTGAACGACCAGTCGCCGGCTTTGGTCGGGAACTTGTTCCAGGTCAGACGCCGCGCCTGGTCGAGCCAGAAGCGATCGGGATCGGCGTTGGCGAGATCGTTGAGCTCGGCCAGTTCGGTCGGGCCGATGCGGGCGTCGAATCCTTCCGGAACGGGATGGATCGCTTCGCTCACTGGTCAACTCACTCCCTGGCTGCCCGTTCGAGAACGCGCTTCGCCTGAACTAGATGCGGTCGGTCGACCATAAGGCCGCCGACCGAAAGGACGCCTGCCTCGGGATGTGCCTCGAACGCGGCGACGATTGCCTCGGCATGACGAACCTCGTCTTTCGAGGGCGTGAACGCGGCGTTGATGATCGCGACCTGCGCCGGGTGGATGGCGAGCTTGCCGGTGAACCCCTCGCGGCGGGCAGCCTCGGCTTCCGCCTTGAGGCCCTTGTCATCGCGGAAATCGGCGAAGACCCCGTCGACCGGCTGGACGCCGGCCGCGACCGCTCCGGCGAGGCAGAGCGAACGCGCGAGCTTGTAGGTGAAGCTTAGCTCGCCCTTTGCGTCGTACTTGGACGAAGCGCCGAGCGCGGCGGAAAGGTCCTCCGCGCCCCAGCTCATCGCCTCGAGCGGCGAATTGGGCTGATCGTAGGAAGAGAGGCCGAACAGGCTCGCGGGGGTCTCGGTCACGATCGCGTGGATGGGGATGCTTCCGGTGCGGTGGGCGAGGCGCGTGACGTCGGACCCGCTCTCCGCTTTCGGCAAGACGATGCCGTGGATGTCGGCGACGCTGATGAGCTTGAGGTCGTCCTTGTGATATTCGCTTCCGAGCGGGTTGACGCGGATCCACCACTCCGGACCCCCCGAGCGCTTCGGGAGGCCTTTTAGGACGTCCCGCGCGGCCTTCTTCTGGGCCGCGGCGACGCTGTCCTCGAGGTCGAAGATGATCGCGTCGGCGTCGCTCTCGAGCGCTTTCGCGATTTTCTTCTCGCTGTCGGCGGGGACGAACAACCAGGAGCGCGGCTGCATCAGTCTGGTTTCTTCAGGATCAGCGCGGTGCGGGTCAGCTCGCAGACCAATTCGTCGCGCTGATTGATGGCGCGCTGCGCCCAGGTGACAATGCCGGCGTTGGGGCGCGACTTGCTTTCACGAAGAGCGACGCACTCGCTTTCGCAGCGCAGCGTGTCGCCGGCGAACACGGGCTTGGGGAAAGCGATCTTCTCGTAGCCGAGGTTGGCGACGAGCGTTCCGAGCGTGGTGTCGTGGACTCCGATCCCGACCAGCAGGCTGAACGTGAAACAGCTGTTGACCAGCGGTCTTCCGAACTCGGTCTTCGCCGCCGCCTCATAATCGAGGTGTAGCGGCTGCGGGTTGTGGGTCAGCGTCGTGATGATGAGGTTGTCGGTCTCGGTCACCGTGCGCGTGATTTCGTGGGCGACCTTGTCGCCGACCTGCCACTCGTCGAAATATCGCCCCGCCATGCTTGCTTCCTAGGCAGGGAGCAGAAGCTCGGCAACGGCCTCGGTGATTGCGCTGCCGTCGAGGCGGTAGGCGGCATAGAGATCGGCGAGGTTGCCGGTCTGCCCGAATTTCTCGACTCCAAGCGGCGCGACGCGCTGGCCGAGGACTCCGCCAAGCCAGGAAAGCGACGCCGGCGCAGCGTCTGCGATGGTCACTAACCCCGCGTTCGGTGAGAGGCGCGACAGCAGCTGCTCGGCATGGCTGGGCTTGCGTTCGCCGCGCCATCTCGCGGCCTGGGCCGAGGTCCAGCCGCGGTGGAGGAGGTCGGGCGAGGTGACCGCGAGCAGGCCGAGATCGGGAATGTCTTCGCGAAGCTCCTCCCAGGCGGCGAGCGCCTCGGGCATCACCGCTCCCATGGCGACGATCGCCGCTTCCGAGCCGGGACCGGGCTCGCGCAGCCAGTAGCCGCCCTTAAGCGCTCCATCGCGCCAGCTGTCGTCGGTTCGCTCGACCTGCTGGATGCTCCGCGTCGACAAGCGCAAGTACGTGCTTTCGCCTGCCGGATCGTCGATGAGGCGGAAGGCTTCCTCCATCATCGCCGCGAGCTCGTCGGCATAAGCGGGTTCGTAATGGCGGAGGCCGGGCTGGCCGAGCGCAATCAGGGGCGGGTTGATCGACTGGTGAGCGCCGCCTTCGGGCCCGAGCGTGATCCCGCTCGGAGTCGCCACCAGCAGGAAGCGAGCGTCCTGGTAGCAGGCATAGTTGAGCGCATCGAGGCCGCGCGCGATGAAGGGATCGTAGAGCGTTCCGATCGGGAAGAGCCGCGTTCCGAACAAGTCGCCGGACAGTCCGGCGGCCGCCAACATCAGGAAAAGATTGGATTCCGCGATGCCCAGCTCAAGATGCTGCCCATTGTTGTTGGCGCCCCATTTTTGCGCTGACGCAATCTTTTCTTCAGCGAAAATATCGGCCATTTCGCTTCGCCGGAACAGCCCGCGCTGGTTCACCCAGGCACCCAGGTTGGTCGAAACGGTCACATCCGGCGACGTGGTGACGATCTTGTCGGGAAGGTCGCCGCCGGCCTTCGACAGGTCGAGGAGGATGCGCCCGAACGCGGCCTGCGTCGATTGCTCTTCGCCCGCGGGCGCGGGGATCGTCGGAACGGAAACCTGCCCGAAAGCGCGGTTCCGCTTTTCGCGAGCGATGCGTGCGCGATCGATCAGCCCTTCGACGCCGGGCCGAGCATTGTCACCGATGCCTTCCAGCGGCTCCCATTCATGCCCTTCGCGAACACCCGAGCTTTCGCGGAGCGCTGCCGCCTGCGTCGGGTTCATCAGGCCGGCGTGATTGTCCTTGTGGCCGGCGAAGGGCAGGCCGAAACCCTTGATCGTCCAGGCGATGAACAAGGTCGGGACGTCGTCCTGAGCAGCATCGAACGCCTCAATCAGGCTTTCCATGCAGTGCCCGCCGAGATCGGTGAACAGCCGCGCGAGAGCGTCATCGTCATGCTGCTTGAGGAACGGCGCGGCCCTCTTTCCAAGCTCCGCCCCGATCCGCTTCCGCCACGCCGCGCCGCCCTGATAATGAAGCGCCGACAGTTCGGCGTTCGAAAGCTGTTCGAACCAGCTCTTCAAATCGGAGTTCGCGTCGAGCGCCGCCCGCAGCTTCTTGCCGTAGCGAAGCTCGACCACGCGCCAGCCGCAGCTTCGGAAAATCTCGTCGAACCGCTCGAACATGCGGTCGGCGCTGGTCGCGTCGAGGCTCTGGCGGTTGTAGTCGATGATCCACCAGAGGTTGCGGACGTCATGTTTCGCGCCCTCGATGATGGCTTCGTAGATATTGCCTTCGTCGAGCTCGGCGTCGCCGATCAACGCGACGAAGCGACCGCGGTCCGCCTCGTCCATCCAGCCGTGCGCGCTGAGATAATCCTGGATCAGGCTGGCGAAGAGCGTGATCGCCACGCCGAGGCCGACCGAGCCGGTCGAGAAGTCGACCGGGATCTTGTCCTTCGTCCGACTGGGATAGCTTTGCGCGCCGCCGAAGCCGCGGAAATTCTCGAGCGCCTCGAGCGACTGGCTCCCGACCAGATAATGGATCGCGTGGAGCACCGGTCCCGCGTGCGGCTTCACCGCGACGCGGTCGTTCGGCCCGAGCGCATGGAAATAAAGCGCGGCCATGATCGCCGTCATCGAGGCGCAGCTCGCCTGATGCCCGCCGACCTTCAGCCCGTCGTCATTGGGCCGGATGTGGTTCGCATGATGGATCGTCCACGCGCTGAGCCAGCGCAGCCGATCGTCGAGGATCTTTAGCGCTTCGATATCAGTGGTCACGGGCTTCAGCATGGGCTGCGCCTAGACCAGCCAAGCGTCATCGAAAAGCTAACGCTACTCCTCCTGAAGCCGCGGATCGGGACCAAAATGATTGGGGCCATCCGTTCCTGGCCAAAGAAACAGAACGAGGATAGCGATAGAAATCACGTCAAGGACGATAGCTGTTGATGAAGTTTTCTGAGCGATGATGGCGACGGGGTCGCCGCGGAATTCAGTCAACCTCTCAGGAATGCTCAAGACCAGTGCCAGCGGCAGGAGCAGTCCCCACAACCCCGATCGGTTCTGGTCGTGCAACCGACGCACGAATAGAGCGAACATGGGAACGACGAGAATCAGTTGCAGCAAGACGTCGAACCACATCAATGGCCGAATTGGCAGGAAGACCACGCCTGCAAAACCGACAACCACGCCAATGAGCAGGGTGACGATCCAGTAGTAAATGACCTCCGTGCGGCGTGAACGGCCCGCAAAATCGCCAATGCCACGAAGCGTCCTTTTTAGGAGGTAGGCATTGTCTCCAACGGTGTCGCTATAAGCCAAGTTATTCCCCCTAACGAGATTCTGGCCGGAGCTGACGATGTTCGCAATAGTACAGCGGACGTAGCGCCTACGCCGCCGCGGCCTTGTCCGCCTCCGCATCAAACCGCGTCTGCGCTGCGTGGATCGTCTCGACGTTCTCCAGCGCCCAAGTGGCGAGGCCGCAGATCGGGCCCTGTAGCGATCGTCCAAGGTCGGTTAGCTCATAGTCGACGCGCGGCGGAATGGTCGGCGTCACCGTCCGGCTGACGAGACCGTCGCGCTCGAGGTTGCGGAGCGTCAGCGTCAGCATGCGCTGCGACACGCTGGGGATTTCGCGACGGAGCTCGTTGAAGCGCTTCGAGCCCTCGCCGAGGGTCTGAACCACCAGAACGGTCCATTTGTCGCCGATCCGCGACAGCAGGGTGCTGATGGTCCTGCAAATGGGATTCGCCGGGTCTTTCATCGGTCGGTCACCTCAATGTTCCCGCCGCACAGATTTGTTCGCGTGAAACAAAAAAGTGCGTTCTTGCGGGCGATTCGCTGGTGGTTATTTAGGGTGCCTCAGTAACAAATCCATACCAAGGAGGCAATAGTGACCATCCTTCACATCGACGCCAGCATCAACGGCGACAACAGTGCAAGCCGGGCGATTAGCCAATCGATCGTCGACCAATTGACCATCGAGCGCGGGGGTGGTGACGTCGTCTATCGCGACCTCGCGGCCGAGCCTCTGCCTCACCTGACGCTCGCGGCTTTCGCCGACACCAGCGTGCTCGACGAATTCCTCGCCGCCGACACGGTCGTGATCGGCGCGCCAATGTACAATTTCACACTCCCAACCCAGCTCAAGGCCTGGATCGACCGCATCGTCCTTGCCGGGAAGACCTTCCGCTACACCGAGAACGGTCCCGAAGGGCTGGCAAAGGGCAAGAGGGTGATCATCGGCCTCGCCCGCGGCGGGTTTTACAATGAGGGCTCGCCCGCGGCAGCGCTCGAGCATCTCGAAACCTATCTCACGGGCGTATTCAACTTCATCGGTATCGAACCCGAGTTCGTCGCCGCCGACGGCCTCGCGGTCAGCGCGGAGCAGCGGGAGGAGTCGATCAGCCTGGCGCTCGGCGAAACGGTGCGCCTCGCCGCCTGAACGAGGCTCAATTCATGGACCGGCGGCGGGTGACGTTCGTTGTCCCCGCCGAAGGAGATCGAACCATGAGCGAACTCGACGCCGAAGACAGGAAAGAGCTGAAGGACAGCGATTACGCCTTCCCCAAGGAGCGCAAGGAGCCGCTGTGCGATGCCGATCACGTCCGCAACGCGATGGCCCGGTTCGACCAGGTGAAGGGAGTCAGCGACGACGAGCGCGACGAAGCCTGGAAGCGGATCAAGGCGGCGGCCAAGAAGCACGGCGTCGAGGTCCACGAGAAGAGCTGGCACGAGCTCGGCAAGAACAACGACTAACTCCGGTTAATTGACGAGCGGCAGCGCGAGGCGCACCCCGGTGCGTCCCGCGCGTTCCGACCTGCGCGGCTCCTGTTGCGTTCCCGAAGGCCGCGAGGGGGGCAGTCGTGGACACTCAGCCGCTACGCGAGAACAGGCGCATTCTCACCGCATCGATCGTCGGCACCGCGATCGAATATTACGATTTCTACCTTTACGGTTACGCCGCGGCCCTGGTGTTCGGGCCTTTGTTTTTTCCGGCCAGGTCGCCTGGCGCGCAGACGCTGCTGGCGCTGATGAGCTTCGGAATCGCGTTCGCCGCGCGGCCCGTCGGAGCGATTGCTTTCGGGCATTTCGGAGACCGCGTGGGACGCAAGGCCACGCTCGTCGCATCGATGATGCTGATGGGCGGCTGCACCTTCGCCATCGCCTTCGTCCCGACCTATTCGGCGATCGGCTGGGCCGCCCCCGCACTGCTCTGCCTGATGCGGCTCGGGCAGGGGTTCGGGCTTGGCGGCGAATGGGCGGGCGCGGCGCTGCTGTCGATCGAATATGCGCCGAAGGGTTGGGGCTGCCGGTTCGGCATGATGCCCGCGCTCGGCTGCGCCATCGGCAACATCATCGCGACCGGGGTATTGCTGCTGCTCGGCGTCGTGATGTCGGAAGCGCAATTCGTTTCATGGGGCTGGCGAGTGCCGTTCCTCGCGAGCGGGCTGCTGATCGCGATCGGGCTCTGGGTGCGGCTGAAGATCGCCGAGACGCCCGAGTTCCGCGAGGCGCTTAAGGTCGAGCGGCCGCCGCGGGTTCCGATCGCTCGACTGTTCGCCAACAATACGCCGGCCGTGCTGACGGGCTGCGTCAGCCTCATCTGCGGGTTTGCGCTGGTCTATATGGCGGGTCCGTTCGCGCTGGCGCAAGGGACTGGGCCGCTCGGCTACAGCCGCGAGACCTTCCTCCTCATCCAGCTGATCGCGCTGGTCGGGACATTGCCGCTGATGGTGATCCTCTCGGGTTACGCAGAGCGGGCCGCGCTGACGAAATATGTGGCGGTTGCGGCGCTGGCGACCGTGCCGGTGGGCTTTGTGTTCGGGCCGGCGCTCGCCTCGGGCTCCTTGTGGGTCATCGGCGGTGTCCTGTTCGCGACCAATGCCTGCTGGAGCATTTCCAACGCATCGTTCAGCACCTGGCTCAGCCGCCTTTATCCGGTTCGAGTCCGCTATTCGGGCTTCGCCTTCGCTTTTAACACGGGCGGAGTGATCGGCGGCGCGGTGATCCCGATCCTCGCGCAGATGATGAGCTCGGCCGGCGCCCTGAATTATGTCGGGCTGCTTCTCTCGGTTGCGGGAATACTGACGTTTGGAGCGGTGACCCTGTCCCGTCCGGCCGCGCCTCTGCCCCAGCCGGTACCTGCGGGCTGACGACCAACCGGCGGGGAATTCGGCCCATTCCGGTTCTTTGGTCAATTCGGTCATAACCAGGGGATTCTAGGTTCAGAGCCCTCACGAAGGGCCCGCGATGATGTTATCGACCAGTGCACACGGGCCGGTTCGCGCCGTGATCCTGCCGACCGCGCTGATCCTTTTCCTCCTCGCCGCAATGGTCTGGGGAGTGCTCGATTTCTCAACCAGCAAGACCGACGAGATCGCAGTCCGGCGCCAGGCGCAGCGCGTGCAGATCGCGATCGAGCAAAGCCTCAAATCGGTCAAGGTCGATCAGGAAGCGTCGACCCTGTGGGACGATGCGGTGGTGCGGACCCGTCAAAAGCCGCTCGACCGCGACTGGATCGACGACAATCTCGGAACATGGTTTCACACTTATTATCATATCGACGAAGTCTATCTGCTCGATCCGCGTGACCGGCCGATCTACGCGATGGTCGGCGGCGATCGGGCGCCGCTGCGGTCGTTCGCGCGCATATCCGGGCCGGCGCTGGACCTCGCGCGCCAATTGCGGGCGCGGCTCGTCATCGCGCGATCACTTGCGCCCGACGCCGCGGAGCGCACCGTCGGCGTTTCGGAAATGGCGATCGTTGACGGCCACCCGGCCTTCGTCAGCCTCAAGCCGATCCTTTCGGAATCAGGGAAGATCGCGCAGCCGCGGGGCTCGGAATATGTACATGTCGCCGTCCGCTATCTCGACGGAAATTTCCTCACGGGCATGGCCGGCGTCTACTCGATCGACGGTGCGCGGTTCAGCTGGACCAGGGTCACGCCGGCGCTCCCGATCCTCGCTGCGGACGGCCATGAGCTCGGTTACATCAGCTGGAAGCCGTTCCAGCCGGGCCGCCAGGTCGAAGACAAGATGGTCCCCGTACTGTGTATGACGATGCTCGTCGTAGCCGCGCTCATCGGCTTGCTCTTGCTGCGGATCCAGCGGAGCCGGACGGATATCGAAGCGAGCCGCGCCCACGCCGAGCATCTCGCCTTCCATGACAGCCTCACGGAGCTTCCCAACCGCGCTTTGTTCGAGGACCGGCTGAAATCCGCGTTGGCAAGACGTGATCCGCATGTTGCGGTGCTGATGCTCGACATGGATCGGTTCAAGAACGTCAACGATACGCTCGGCCATCAGGCGGGAGACGAGCTCATCCGCGAATTCGGACGGCGGCTCCGATCGCTCGTCCGGGCCGGGGACACGATCGCTCGGCTCGGCGGGGACGAATTCTCAATCCTGATCGAGAGCGCTTGCCTCGCCGATGTCGAGCAGCTCGCCGAGCGCATTCTGGACGTGGTCAAGCCGCCGTTCGAGATCATGGGATCGCAAGTCTATGTCAGCGCGAGCATCGGAATCGCGGTCGCGGCCGGGCCCGACAACGATCCGCTCGAGCTGGTGCGAAAGGCCGACATCGCGCTCTATCGAGTCAAGGAAGGCGGCCGGAATTCCTATCGCCTGTTCAGTCCGGAAATGGATGACAGCGTCAAGCTTCGGCGGACGGTCGAGGACGAGCTTCGGCAGGCCATCGCGAGCGGACGCGGGCTCATTCTCCACTATCAGCCGCAGGTAGCCCGCGAAGGAACGGTAATCGGCGTCGAAGCACTGCTCCGGTGGGAACATCCCGTTCGCGGCGTGATCGCGCCGAGGGAATTCGTACCGGTGGCGGAGGAGACCGGTCTCATGGTCCCGCTCGGCGACTGGGTGTTGCACAAAGCCTGCCTGGCATCGCGGCGGTGGCCCGGCCTGTTCGTGTCAGTCAATCTCTCTCCGGTGCAATTCCATGCCCCGGGTTTTGTCGAGCGCCTGATGAAGATTGTGCGAGAGACCGGCGCAAATCCATCGGCAATTCAGCTCGAAGTAACCGAACGCGTCCTGTTGAAGGACGACCATTCGATCCGCACCATCCTTGCAAAGCTCCGCAGCGCGGGATTCAAGATCGTCCTCGACGACTTCGGCACGGGCTATTCGTCATTGAGCTATCTGCGCAGATTCGCGGTCGATAAGATCAAGATCGACGGAAGCTTCGTGCAGGGAATCGAGGACTCGGCGGATTCGAGGGCGATCGTCGCAGCTGTGCTTGCGCTCGGCTGGGCCCTTGGGCTGACCGTCGCCGCCGAGGGCATCGAGACCGCCGAACAATGCACCTTCCTCGACTCCGCCGGATGCAAAGAGATGCAGGGCCATTATTTCTCGCCGGCGGTTCCAGTCGACGACATCGCCCCGCTGCTCGCCGCCCCCCACCGAGCCTCCGCGGCGGCTTGAGGCCATGCGCCTGCTGGCGGCTGCCATGATTGCCGGATGCTGGGCCGCGCCTGCCGCAGCTTCGCCCTTTTCTGGTGAAGCAGCTTTGGTCAGTGACTTTCGATATCGCGGCGTGTCGTTGTCCGACGGGAACCCGGCGCTCCAGGCAGCGCTGAACTTCGAGCATCCCTCCGGCTTCCATGCAAATCTTTGGACATCGACGCTCCGCCGGATCGGGAGCATCGGCCATTCGGAGATTGACGTGACCGCGGGCTATGAACGCGAGATCGCGAAGGACCTCTCCTTCGATCTCTCCGCAACCCGTTATTTCTATCCCTCGTCCGGGAGCGAAAATTATTCCGAAGGCACTGCAACGCTGACGCTGGAGCAAGGAGCAGCGAGCGCCAGCCTCGGGTTGAGCTACGCTCCGCCCCAGCGCGCTCTTTGTGACGGTCTGGGACGCCGTCGCGACAACGGCTACATCTTCGGGCAGGGAGGAATCGCTCTCCCCCGAATTCCGGTCACCATTACAGCGAGCGCAGGCTACGAACGCGGCGCCTTCGACGAGGTGCGCAATGGCGGGAAGTGGGATTGGAGCCTGGGCGGCGAGTTCGAACGTGGGCCCGCCAAGCTCGCCATGACCTATGTCGGAAGCACTGCCGACAGCGGCAGCGACGCCCTGGTCGGTACCCTCACGCTCAGCTGGTAGGCTAGGCGCTTAGCAGCCGGAGTGGATTTTCGACGAAGCCCTTTAGGGTTTGCATGAAGCTTGCGGCGTCCCAGCCGTCCACGACCCGGTGATCGCAGCTCAGCGACAGGTTCATGCGCTTGCGGATTTCGATATCGCCCTCGATCGGGACGAGCTTCTCCTCGACCTTGTTGACGGCGAGGATCGCGACTTCGGGGCGGTTGATGACCGGGGTCGAGGTGATGCCGCCCATCGGGCCGAGCGACGAGATGCTGATGGTCGAACCCATCAGCTCGTCGCGCGCGGCCTTTCCGGTGCGGGCGGCGTCGGAGAGGCGCAGGATTTCCGACGCGATCTGCCAGACGCTCAGCGACTGGGCGTTACGGATGACGGGCACCATCAGGCCGTTCGGGGTCTGGGTCGCCATGCCCATCTGAACCGCGCCGTGATGGGTGATGACGTTGGCGTCGTCGTCGTAGGTCGCGTTGAGCATCGGCCATTCGGCCAGCGCCTTCGCCATCGCGGTGATGAGGAAGGGGAGGAGCGTCAGCTTCGGGTTGGAGCCGCGGTCAGCGTTCATCATCGCGCGCGTTTCTTCGAGCGCGGTGACGTCGAACTCCTCGACCAACGTGAAATGCGGGATCCGGCGCTTCGCCTCCTGCATGTTCTCGGCGATCTTGCGGCGGAGGCCGACGACCTTGATCGTCTCGTCCTTGCGCGTGGCCGCCGGGCGGCTCGACGCGGTGCCGCCGTTGTAGAGGAGATAGGCGTCGAGGTCGGAGTGGCGGATGCGGTCGCCGGCGGTCTTCACCTGGCCGAGGTCGATGCCGAGGTCGCGGGCGCGGGCGCGGACGGCGGGCGAGGCAAGGGCGTGGGCTTTCGCGACGGGTTCCTTGTCGGCGACTTCGGGCTCTACGCGAGGCGCGGGCTTCGGTGGCTCGAGAGCCTCCTCCACCGCGACGATCGGGATTTCCTCTGCCTGTTCGGGCGTCGGTTCGACCGCGCCATCGGCGAGCGGACGTTCTTCCTTGCTGTCGTCGACCGGCTCAGCGGCGCGGTCGGCGCCCTCGGTCTCGATGACCGCGAGCACCGAACCGATCGGAATCTGATCCCCGACTTCGCCCGCCAGCTCCATCACCTTGCCGGCGACGGGCGATTCCATCTCGACCGTCGCCTTGTCGGTCATCATGTCGGCGATCTGCTGGTCCTCGGCGATCGTGTCGCCGACCTTGACGTGCCAGGCGACAATCTCCGCCTCGGCAATGCCTTCGCCGATGTCCGGAAGCTTGAATTCGTACCGCATCAGTCGGCCATCACTTTCTCAAGGGCTTTCTTCATGCGCTTCGGGCCGGGGAAATAGGCCCATTCGTAGGCGTGCGGGTAAGGCGTGTCCCAACCGGTCACGCGCTCGACCGGCGCTTCGAGGTGGTAGAAGCAGCGCTCCTGGACGAGCGCGACGAGCTCTGCCCCGAAGCCGCTGGTGCGCGGTGCCTCATGGACCACGAGGCAGCGGCCGGTCTTCTTCACCGATTGTTCGATCGTATCGAGATCGAGCGGGACGAGGGTGCGGAGATCGATGACCTCGGCGTCGAGCCCCTGTTCCTCGACGACGGCGAGCGCGACGTGGACCATCGTCCCGTAAGCGAGCACGGTGAGGTCGCCGCCTTCGCGGACAACCGCGGCCTTGCCGATCGGGACGGTGTAATGGCCCTCTGGAACCTCGCTCGCCGGATGCTTCGACCAGGGTTTCACCGGCTTGTCGTGATGGCCGTCGAACGGTCCGTTGTAGATGCGCTTGGGCTCGAAGAAGATGACCGGGTCCGGGTCCTCGATCGCGGCGATCAGCAGGCCCTTGGCGTCATAAGGCGTCGCGGGAATCACGACCTTGAGGCCGGCGATGTGAGTGAAGAGCGATTCCGGGGACTGGCTGTGCGTCTGCCCGCCGAAGATGCCGCCGCCATAGGGGGTGCGGATGACCATCGGCATCGTCCATTCGGCCGCGGTGCGGTAGCGGATCTTGGCGACCTCGCTGACGATCTGGTCATAACCTGGGTAGATGTAGTCGGCGAACTGGATTTCGATCACCGGCTTGAGGCCGTAGGTCGCCATTCCCACGGCCATCGCGACGATTCCGCCCTCGCTGATCGGCGCGTCGAACACGCGCGTCTTGCCGAACTGTTTCTGCAGGCCTTCGGTGACCCGGAAGACGCCGCCGAAATAGCCGGCGTCCTCGCCGAACACGACGACGTCGTCGTCGCGCGCCATCATCATCTTGTGCGCGTCATTCAGCGCCTGGATCATGTTCATGGTCGGCATCAGTCGCGGCTTTCGCTCAGCGCTGCGTCGCGCTGCTCGGCCAGATGCCACGGCACCTCGGCGTAGACGTCGTCGACCATCGTCTCGATATTC
>Ga0207639_10000771_pt1 | contig 21846 bp, 28 predicted proteins | sample KBSCornC32_FD_184299 | JGI IMG/M metagenome (GOLD analysis project Ga0207639, IMG submission 184299) | Corn rhizosphere microbial communities from Kellogg Biological Station, Michigan, USA - KBS Corn C3-2 (SPAdes) (version 2) | ecosystem: Host-associated > Plants > Roots > Rhizosphere > Soil ...
ACCACCGTCGGGCAGGTCGTCGCGATCGACCGAGGTAATGACGATATGCTCCAGCCCCATCTCGGCGCAGGCGTCGGCGGTGTGCTGCGGCTCCATAGGATCGACGGCGCGCGGCATGCCGGTCTTGACGTTGCAGAAGGCGCAGGCGCGGGTGCAGGTGTCGCCCAGGATCATAACGGTCGCATGCTTTTTGGTCCAGCACTCGCCGATATTGGGGCAAGCCGCCTCCTCGCACACCGTCGCAAGGCCCTTTTCGCGCATCAGCCGCCTGGTTTCCGCAAAGGCGGAGCCGGCGGGCGCCTTGACACGAATCCAGTCGGGCTTGCGCGGGCGGGCGGGGCGGTCGAGGGGGATAGCGATTTCGGGGATCTGGGTCATGATCGCCGAAATAGCGATGAAGTGCCCGTCTTGCCAGTGGGTAGATGATCGGGCAAAAACGGCGCATGACAAATTTTGCCGAAATGATCCAAGGTTACCGCCGGTTTCGTGAAAGCGCCTGGGTTTCGCAGCGGGAACGCTGGGACGAACTGCGCGACGGCCAGAGCCCGCGCGTGATGGTGATCGCCTGTTCCGACAGCCGTGTCGACCCGTCCCAGATCCTCGACACCCACCCGGGCGAGATATTCGTGGTGCGGAACGTCGCCGCGCTGGTGCCGCCGTTCGAGACGACTCCGGGCCTTCACGGTGTGTCAGCGGCGCTGGAATTCGCCATACAGGTGCTGAAGGTCGATGAAGTCGTGGTCATGGGTCATGGCCTGTGCGGCGGGTGCAAGGCGGCGCTGACGCAGGAATTGCATGGTGCTCCCCCGGGCCGGGGCGGTTTCGTCGCCAACTGGATCGAGATGCTGGACGATGCACGCGACCGGGTGGTCGCCGTGCACGGCGATGACACCGGACGCGACGCCCAGCGCGCGATGGAGAATGAGGCGGTGAAGGTCAGTCTCGCCAACCTGCGGACATTCCCCTGCGTTCAGGAAAAGGAGGCGGCCGGTCAGTTGAAGCTGATCGGCACGCGGTTCGCCATTGCCGACGGCGTTCTGCATCTGCTGGACGAGAGCACCGGCGAGTTTGCGCCAGTCTGATCACAGGACGTCCTTTCCGGTGATGTTGCCGGTCTTCGTCTACGGTACGCTGCGATCCGGAGAGGCGGGATTTGCCGAACTCGGCTTGGGCGAACGGGTCGAGACGCTCGGGCCGGCCACCGTCGCAGGGACATTGTACGATCTCGGGGAATATCCGGGCGCGTTGCTGGGCAGCGGAGCCATTATCAGCGGTGAACTATTGTTACCGCGCGACGAAGCGGTCCTTGCGCTGCTGGACGCCTACGAACTATTCGACCCCGCTGATCCTGCTGGCTCGGAATATCGTCGGGTTCAGACCGCGACGAAAGATGGCGGCATAAAAATCTGGATTTACGTCTATAATTTTCCGCTGGAAAATGCGCGTCTTATCCCTGGCGGCGACTGGCTGCAACGCCCCCTCTCCTGACCACTCCACCGTCCATTTGGAACCGCCCGTCGTCGACGGGCGTTGAGCGGGCCGAGCGGTTACAGGCTTTGAGGAGAGAATATCATGCGTCATCCCCTATTGTTCGCGCCCGCCCTGGCAATTTCAACCTTCGCGCTGACGATGAGCGGGGCGGTCGTGAGCACGAGCGCGATCGCAGCAGGCAAGGCTGACCGCGCCCGAGCGGCGATCGCCACGGCGAAGGGCAAGGTTCAGGCCGCCGATGCGGCCGGCGCCGCAACCGAGACGCCGCGCCAGCAGTCCGAGGCAAAGGCGACGCTCGCCACGGCCGAAGAGCATTTGGCCGCCGGCCGCAAGGAAGAGTCTATCGCGGCTGCCACGGAGGCCTCCCGTCTTGCCGACGTCGCAATCGGCGAGACGCTGCGGCGCAAGGAAGCCAGAGCCTCTGCACAAGCGGATGCCCAGACCTCCGCGGCGCTGGCGCAGCAGCAGGCCGCAGACGCCGCCAATCGGGCCGCCAATGCGGAACAGGCAGCAGCCGCTACCGCCGCCGAAAATGCACGCTTGAGGGCTGCTGCGGCCACGCCGCAGACGACCACGGTCGTGACCACGCAGGAAAAGGTCGCGACCTCCGCCCCGGTGCGCAGCGCCACAAAGCCCGTGGTGAAGAAGAAGGTTGTTCGCCGCAGCACCGCAATGGCGCCCGCACGCACCGCCGAGACGACCACGACGACCGTCACGACGCAGGCCCAGAATTAATTCGAGCCAGAATTACCCCGTCCCGCGCCACCGCACGGGAGGGGGCATCTATCACCGCGTCAGCTTCTTATAGGCAAGGCGCGTCGGCCGGTCGGCTGCATCGCCCAGGCGGCGGCGCTTGTCCTCCTCATAAGCCTCGAAATTGCCTTCGAACCATTCGACATGGCTGTCGCCCTCGAAAGCGAGGATATGCGTCGCCAGGCGATCGAGGAAAAAGCGATCATGGCTGATTACGACCGCGCAGCCCGCGAAATTCTCCAGCGCATCCTCCAGCGCGCGCAGCGTCTCCACGTCGAGATCGTTCGTTGGCTCGTCGAGCAGGAGGACGTTGCCCCCCTCCTTCAGCATCTTGGCCAGATGGACGCGGTTGCGTTCGCCGCCCGACAACTGGCCGACCTTCTTCTGCTGGTCCGGTCCCTTGAAATTGAAGGCGCCGACATAGGCGCGCGTCTGGATTTCATGCTTGCCGATGGTCATCAGTTCGTGACCGCCGGAGATTTCCTGCCAGACATTGTGGCTGGCATCGAGCGAATCGCGGCTCTGGTCGACATAGCCTAGCTGGACCGTCTCACCGACCTTGATGCTGCCCTCGTCCGGCGTCTCCTGCCCGGTGATGAGCCGGAACAGCGTGGACTTGCCCGCACCGTTCGGTCCGATGACGCCGACGATGCCGCCCGGCGGGAGGAGGAAGTTCAGCCCCTCGAAGAGCAGCTTGTCGCCATAGGACTTGGTCAGGCCGTGCGCCTCGATCACCTGCCCGCCGAGGCGCTTGGGAGTCTGGATGACGATCTGGGCCTTGCCGGGGGCACGGTTCTCCTGCTTCTCGACCAGTTCGTCGAACGCGCGGATACGGGCCTTGGACTTGGTCTGCCGAGCCTTGGGAGACTGGCGAATCCATTCCAGTTCTTCCTTGATCGCCTTTTGCCGGCCCGCGTCCTCGCGCTCTTCCAGCTCCATCCGCTTGGCCTTCTCGGTCAGCCAGTTCGAATAATTGCCCTCATAGGGAATGCCGCGCCCGCGATCCAGTTCCAGCACCCAGCCCACCACATTGTCGAGGAAGTAGCGGTCATGGGTGACGAGGATGACGTTGCCGGCATATTGGATCAGATGCTGCTCCAGCCACTGTACACTCTCGGCGTCCAGATGGTTGGTGGGTTCGTCGAGCAGCAGGATGTCCGGCTTTTCGAGAAGCAGGCGGCATAGCGCAATGCGGCGCTTCTCACCGCCGGAGAGATTGTCCACCGCCCAGTCCCCAGGTGGGCAGCGCAGCGCCTCCATGGCGATTTCGAGCTGGTTGTCGAGTGTCCAGCCGTCGACCGCGTCGATCTTCTCCTGAAGCGTCCCCATTTCCTCCATGAGCGCGTCGAAATCGACGTCCTCCGGCGGGTCGCCCATGATGGTGCTGATCTCGTTGAAACGATCCACGAGGTCGGCGACGGGACGGACGCCGTCCTTCACATTCTCCATCACCGTCTTGGTCGGGTCGAGTTGTGGCTCCTGGGCGAGATAGCCGACGCGAAGACCCTCGGCTGCCCACGCCTCGCCCTGGAAATCGGTGTCGAGCCCGGCAATGACCTTCATCAGCGTGGACTTGCCCGCGCCGTTGACGCCGATCACCGCGATCTTGGTGCCGGGCAGGAATTGCAGGTGGATATTGTTGAACACCGGCTTGTTGGCGCCGGGAAAGGACTTGGTCAGGCCTTTCATCACGAAGGAATATTGCACCGCCATTGGGTCTCGACTCCGATTGCATACCGTGGCTGCGGCGGCACGCGCCAGAGGGCGGCCACCGGGGATGGCGCGGCTTCTAGCGGAGCACGACTGGCAACGCAAACCATGTGCAAAATCCGGCCTGCGCGGCGGGTTTTAACGGTTTGTCGCAACCTCCTACCGGACCGTCGCGGCATTCATGACCGGTTCGGTTGATAAAAAAGCGTTGATTTGGCCGGAGCACCCGTTATTTGGGGCCACTCGTGCATGGGTACTCCCATGTGCGGGGTTGTTGCTATGGGAGCCTACAAATGAACAAGATCGCTGTTGTTTTCGCTGCGACCGGCCTGCTGGCCCTCGCTGCGTGCGGTGAGAAGCCCGCCGCCGAAGCGAACAATGCTGCCAACGAAGTCGTCATCAACGAGACCGAGAACGCTGCGAACGCCATCGACAACGCCGCGAACGCAACGGATAACGCTGCCAACGCGACGAACAATGCGGCGAACGCCACGAACGCGATGTAATCATCGCGCCCTCGGGCACGAGTTTAAGGGCGACCCTGCCACGGCGGGGTCGCCCTTTTCTATTTGGAGGTTTTCGCGCTTGCCTTGAACGGGTGCGCACCGCTAAGGGCGTGCGTCCGATGGTAGCGAGCCTGCCGGAATCGTACCTGCCACGCAGGTCCGCCAAATGATCGGGGAGTAGCGCAGTCTGGTAGCGCGCCTGCTTTGGGAGCAGGATGTCGCAGGTTCGAATCCTGTCTCCCCGACCATCTTTTCAATCACTTAGCTTATCCCTCCATAAGCGGTTTACAGCGCTAGGCCGATTTGCCGGCCGCAAGACGGTCGCCGATGGCGATCACGACCCTTGCCGATGAGACCCAATTTCGCCCGGACGCTGGCGACATCCCTTGTCCCCAGCCCAGAACATCGCGATCTCGTCGTCGGTCAGTCCTGCGGCGATGCTTCCTATGTCTCGCCGCGCAAAAAAGTTCGCCCTGCACGGGGCACCATTCACTTGCGACAGCATCGCGCGCAGCGACCGCCCACACGAGCGCACAAGCGAAGACACCGACCGCATTGAGACGAAAGTCCAATATACGCGCGCAATCCGCCGCTCTAATCGCCGCGAATAGAGAGATGCCCTTGGTCACACCGGGGGCTGGGGGCCGGTCATTGATGGCATCTCCTCACCCGCTGTTAGCGGCTGGCCCCGAATCCTTCAGACTTTCGCCGCGTAGACCATGCGATCGGGGCCGAGAAGGCCCAGCACCTGCGAAATCAGATGCGGCGCCACCACGAAACAGCCCTCGCTGCGTCCCAGTTTGCCGAAGGCGGCGATATGATCCTCGCTTACATAGGGCGCTGAGTGGATCACGATCGCGCGCATATCCGCATTGTTGTTGGTGGGGTCCAGTCCCGCCAGTCGCATCGACGCGCCATGCGTGCCGTCATAGATGGAGCCGGTGAGATAGGCGCCGGCGCTCGTCGCCAGCGAATTGGGTTCGTTGGAGAAGCTCTGCAAATAGCCGGTGTGGGCAGGATCGGAGCCACGCCCGTGTGCGCAAAGATAGGAACTCGTCTGCCCGCCGATCAAGTCGACGATATGGAAGCGGGTATCGTTCGACGCGGCGTTGAAATCGACGAGCGCCACCCGGTCGCGCAGCGGGACGCGGTCCTGATGCGCGGCAAGCGCGGCGCGGGCGCGGTCGAGCAACGGCCCATAGCGTCGCAGACTGGCGAGCGCAGGCGTTATCGGAGCTGCTGGCGGGCTTGCGAAGGGTACGGGTGGAACCGGCGCTGGCGTGGCCGTGAGGGCGCCGGGCGGGGCCGCACGCAGGACCGAGGAGGACAAGGCCGCGAGGCCTAGCCCGGACAGGCCGCCCCGCACAAAATCGCGACGTTTCATGACATCACTATAGCGATTCCGGCGGTGTTTATCCAGACCGACGGGGTGAACCGCCTGCGTCCCGGGCCGACCCGCCGCGCCAACCTGGCACGCGGAAGCTTAGCGAACGCCGTTCCCCGCCGCTTCACCCAACACATCCGCTTCCGGCAGGCGGCTGGTCAGCCCCGTGGCGTCGGCATCATCGAGGGTCTGCTGGTCCTGGGTCACCGGCGGCGGCGCAGGCGGTGCGACCGCGTTCGAGACATTGAGCGTCTCGTTGCGCGCGGGGGGCGCTGCGTCCGGGATCTCCTCCACGACATTGTTCGCCATTTCGTTCGCGGCATTGTCGAGAGGCAACACCTCATCTTCCTTCTTCTTGCCCCAGTCGCACGCCGACAGGAAAAATATGCCGGTCAGCGCGAGCAGCGAAACAGTCTTACGCATCGAATATCCCCGATTTCCGCTCATCAATCCCTCGACGCGATTACAGCCGCCTGCGCGCGGCGCGAGGAGGCGTCGATCTTGTCCGCGAGCAGCTTGTCCCAGCCATAGGGATCGTCGCGGAAGTTCATCGTGCCGGTGCTGCTGGCAAAGGCGGTCCAGTAGAGCAGATAGACCGCCACCTGGTTGGGCAGGCTGACCCGCTGCGTCTTGCCGGTGTCGATCAGTTCCTCGACATGGCCGCTCAACTTGGGATCGCCGCGCAGCATATATTCGGCAAGATCCACCGGCTTTTCGAGGCGGATGCAACCATGGCTTGCGAGCCGGTCATAGCTGTTGAACTTGGCCCGCGACGGCGTGTCGTGCAGATAGACCGCGAAGGGATTGTTGAAGTCGAACTTCAAGCGGCCCAGCGCGCTTCCCGGCCCTGCGGGTTGCACGATGCGTTCGCCCCCCTCGGGCGTTCCGACGATCTTGTAACCCTGCCGGATCAGCGCGGCCCGGCCCTTGGGCCAGAGTTCGCGCTTCGCGATCGACGTGGGCACGTTCCATGGCGGGTTCACGACGATGCTGTGGATGCTGGACATCAGCATCGGTGTCTCGTTGCCGACGCCGCCCGTCACGCCGCGCATGGAGGAGACGGGCCGATCCCCCTCGAACACGGTCACGATAGCGGCGGCGATATTGACCTGCACGCGGTCCACGGGAAGCGAGCGTGGCAGCCAGCGCCACCGTTCCATATTCGCCATGATCGCGGCGATGCGGTCGGCCACCGGCACGTTGAGCGCCGCGACGGTGCGCGCGCCCAGCGTGCCCGTCGGTTCCAGCCCATAGCGTTTCTGCGCGCGCTGAATCGCGGCGGCGAGCGGTACGTCCGCGCCGACCTCATCGTCCTCCATCCGCAGCCGGGCGCGAACCTCCGCCGGGGGCGACTTGGCGGTGATCGCCTTCCAGCCGCCCCTGTCGCGGATCGCCTCGTAGCGGCTCAGGCCCTCCCGCAAATTCTCGTAGCCAGAATAGCGCGGCGTGAGGCTCGCGGCCCAGCTTTGCAGCTTGTCGCCCTGCACTGCCGCCGTGAAACCGGGCACCGGATCGAACGCTTCGGGCCGCAATGCCCAGATGGCGAGGAAGTCGGCGGTATCCACCCGGCCCCGCCGCAGCGCCACCGCCCGGTCGATCGCGGCGCGCGCCAGCGCCTCGCCGGACAGGGTCGCATAGCTTTTGGTCGATCCGCTGGTCAGCCCCTGCCGCGCGCCATCGGCCAGCCAGCCGCGCAGGAAGGCCGTCTGCGCGTCGCTCAGCCTGGGCAACGGCTGCGGCGGCAGTACGGGGAGCGGCGGCGGCGACGGCGCAACGGCGGAAGGAGGCTGGGCGGTCGTCGACGGAGGCAGGATCGACTCCGGCTGCGCCAAAAGCGGCGCGGATAGGGGTGCGAACAGCGCAACCAGTGCGAGGGGCATTTTATAAAAGGGCATGGGCGACGCTCTACTTGAGCCAGAGGGAGGGTTCAAATCATGATTGGTGGAAAGCATGATCCGTTCAACCATCGCTATGATGAGCGTCACATGAATCGTGCTAGAGCAGATTCCGATCCGATTGCAGCGGAATCTGTTCTAACGATCCTTCGTTTTCCGCATTTCCCGAGCCAGCAGGTGATTCCCCCCGCTTGGAAAACGTTCTAATCGGTGAAGACCACCGTCTTCGACCCGTTGAGCAGAACCCGGTCCTCGATATGATAGCGGACCGCGCGGGCCAGCACGCGCCGCTCTATGTCACGGCCCTTGCGGACGAGATCCTCGGGCGTGTCCGCATGGGTGATAGGCTCGACATCCTGCGCGATGATCGGTCCTTCATCGAGGTCGGGCGTCACATAATGGGCGGTTGCGCCGATCATCTTCACGCCCCGCGCATGCGCCTGATGATAGGGTTTCGCACCCTTGAAACCGGGCAGGAAGCTGTGGTGGATGTTGATGCAGCGCCCCTCCAGCCAGCCGGACATCTCGTCCGACAATATCTGCATGTAGCGGGCAAGGACCACCAGTTCCGCGCCGCTGTCCGTCGCGATCGCCCGGATGCGCGCCTCCTGCGCGGCCTTGGTTTCCGGGGTGGTCGGCAGATAATGAAAGGGCGTGTCGCCAAGATCGAGCCGCCCCAGCGCCTCGCGCGGATGATTGGAGATGACGCCGACAATGTCGATGTTCAACTCCCCCGTCCGCGCCCGGTACAACAGATCGACGAGGCAATGGTCGAACCTGGACACAAGGATCAGTACGCGCCGCCGCGTTCGTTGCGGGCGGAACGACCAGTCCATGCCATGGCGCTCGGCGACGGGCGCGAAACTTTCCTCGAAGGAGCATTCGGCCGCGACCAATTGCTGGAACAGCACGCGCATGAAGAAGCGCCCGGTGCTCGCGTCGTCGAACTGCTGCGCATCGACGATGTTTCCGCCACGCTCGAACAGATGCCGCGCGACCGCCATGACGAGACCGGGCTGATCGTCGCAGGCGAGCGTCAACAGATAGGTTTCGCCCATGTCGCCGGCACCCTTCCTTCAGTCCGGGTGCTTATTGCGCGCGGGCGACGCCCTGCGTGGCCATCAGTTCGTGAAGCTCACCGGCCTCGAACATCTCCATCATGATGTCGCTGCCACCCAGAAATTCGCCCTTCACATAGAGCTGCGGGATGGTCGGCCAGTCGGAATAGGCCTTGATGCCCTGCCGCACTTCCTGATCCTGAAGCACATCGACCGTCTCGTAGGCAACGCCGACATTGTCGAGGATCGCGATGGCGCGGCTGGAGAAGCCACACTGCGGGAACAGCGGCGTGCCCTTCATGAACAGGACGACGTCCGCGGATTTCACGATGCTGTCGATGCGGCTGTGGACGGGATCGGTCATGGTCATTTCCTGCACGAAAGAAGAGAATTCAGCTGTTCCTCAATTGGGAACGGCGGTCGTCAGTTGCAAGGCATGAAGCACGCCGCCCATGCGTCCGCCCAATGCGTCATAGACCGCGCGTTGCTGCGCCACCCGCGTCTTGCCGCGAAAGCTCTCCGCCACCACGCGCGCGGCATAATGATCGCCATCGCCGGCGAGGTCGGTGATCTCCACCGTCGCGTCGGGAATCCCCGCCTTGATGAGCGCTTCGATATCTTCGGCCGCCATCGCCATCGCGCGTCTCCCCGCTTATTGCTCGTGCATGATCTGGCGGCGCGCCTCGGCGGACTTTTCCGCCAGCGCGGCGCGGACCTGCGCCTCGTCCGCATCCACCCCGCCGGAGATCAGGTCGCCCAGCACCTTGCGGATCACGTCATCGTCGCCCGCCACCTCGAAATCAGCCTGCACCACGGCCTTCTTGTAAGCGTCCGCCTCTTCCGGCGTCAGCTTCATCAGCTTTGCCGCCCATTCGCCGAGCAGGCGGTTGCGGCGGGCGTTTACGCGGAACTGCATTTCCTGGTCATGCGCGAATTTGGCCTCGAACGCGCGCTCGCGATCATCAAACATCGTCATTGCTCATCCCCGCTCGACGCAAGATATCGCCTCCGAATCCGGGGGCTCTCATGATTCAGTTAGGCCACGCCCCAAGGCGCGGCAAGGGCCGGACGTTCAGTAATCTACGCCGCCGCCGGGACAAGCCAGGGTCGTTCGACCGCGTCCGTCTTCTCGAACGCGCCGATCCTGTCGGCCTGCCCCAATGTCAGACCGATCTCGTCAAGCCCGCCCATCAGGCAATGCTTGCGAAATGCGTCGATCTCAAAGGTATAACGATCCTGAAAGGTGGTCGTCACGGTCTGGTGATCAAGGTCGACATGGATGGGATCGGTTGTCGCGACGGCCATCAGACGGTCGATCGCCGCCTGCGGCAGGACCACCGTCAGAATCCCGTTCTTGAACGCATTGCCAGAAAAAATGTCGGAAAAGCTGGGCGCGATCACCGCCTTTACGCCCATGTCGGCCAGCGCCCATGCCGCGTGCTCGCGGCTCGATCCGCATCCGAAATTATCGCCCGCGATAATGATCGGCGCACCCGCATAAGCGGGATCGTCGAACACATTGCCCGGTTCCTTGCGCAGCGCCGCGAAGGCGCCCTTGCCAAGGCCCGTGCGGGAGATGGTCTTGAGCCATTCCGCCGCGATGATCATGTCCGTATCGACGTTCTTCAGGCCCAGCGGATAGGCGCGCCCGTCGATCGTATTCACTGCCTCCATCAGCGCGAAACCGCCTTCGTCGCCGGACGCTGGATATCCGTGGCGCGGCCCAGACCGACCGCCATCGCCGCGCTCGCCACGGCGCCCAGCGCCAGAACCCAGAATATCTTCTTCATGCGACCCCCATTTTTTCGTTTGCCATGATCTCACGCACGTCCGCCAGATGGCCCTTGACCGCCGCCGCCGCCGCCATCAGCGGCGAGACGAGGTGCGTGCGCGCACCCGGCCCCTGCCGCCCCATGAAGTTGCGGTTGCTGGTCGAGGCGCAATGCTCGCCCGCCGGAATCTTGTCCGGGTTCATGCCGAGGCAGGCCGAACAGCCCGGCTCGCGCCATTCGAACCCGGCCTCCAAAAAGATGCGGTCCAGCCCCTCGGACTCCGCCTGCCGCTTGACCAGACCGGAACCGGGCACGACCAGCGCCTGCTTGATGCCGTCGGCGACATGGCGCCCCTTCACCACGGACGCCGCCGCCCGCAAATCCTCGATGCGGCTGTTGGTGCAGCTGCCGATGAAGATATGCTGGATGGCGACATCCTCCATCCGCTGGCCGGCATGCAGGCCCATATAGTCGAGCGACTTGGCTGCGGCGACACGCTTGGAGGCGTCGTCGAAACTGTCGGGATCGGGAACGACGCCGGTGATCGCGACGACATCCTCCGGGCTGGTGCCCCAGGTGACGGTCGGCGCGATGTCGCTGGCGTGGAGCGTGATCGATTTGTCGAACCGCGCGCCCTCATCCGTGACCAGCGTGCGCCAATAGGCGACCGCGCGGTCCCATGCCTCGCCCTGCGGCGCCATGGGCCGGCCCTTCAGATAGGCGAAGGTCTTGTCATCGGGCGCGAACAGGCCGGAGCGCGCACCGCCCTCGATCGCCATGTTGGCGACTGTCAACCGGCCCTCGATGCTCATGTCGCGGAAGGTATCGCCCCGATATTCCAGCACATAGCCGGTGCCGCCCGCAGCGCCCGTCCTGCCGATGACCGCCAGCACCACGTCCTTGGCGGTGACGCCGAAGCCCAGTGTCCCCTCGACGCGAATCTCGAACGTCTTCGACTGTTTCAGCAGCAGCGTCTGCGTGGCGAGCACATGCTCCACCTCGCTCGTGCCGATGCCGAACGCCAGTGCGCCCAGCGCGCCGTGCGAGGCGGTGTGGCTGTCACCGCACACCACCGTCGTGCCGGGCAGAGTGAAACCCTGCTCCGGCCCGACGACATGCACGATGCCCTGCTCGGCGGCGGTCGCGTCGAAATATTTGATGCCGAAGGCGGGCGCATTCGCTTCGAGCGCGGCGAGTTGCTGTGCGCTTTCCATGTCGGCGATGGGGATGCGGCCACCGGAGGCGTCCAGGCGCGGCGTCGTCGGCAGATTATGGTCGGGCACGGCCAGCGTCAGGTCGGGCCTGCGCACCGGGCGGCCCGCGAGACGCAGTCCCTCGAAAGCCTGCGGACTCGTCACTTCATGGACGAGGTGACGATCGATATAAATCAGGCAGGTTCCATCGTCGCGCCGGTCGATGACATGCGCGTTCCAGATCTTTTCGTAGAGGGTCGTCGGTTTTGTCATAACCCGCGCATTTAGGCCGAAGTGACCAGAAAACAAAGAGGGTTAATCTCTGTTGGACGAAAGTCGGGCTTGGCCGCCGACCTGGCGGCCCCCTTCATCCCGTGGCTGCGGCATAGATGAGCGCGGATCATCGCCCGACGGCGGTGGCCGCCCGGATGTGCATCCGCTCAGCCGATCGGCAGGAACCGGGCTGTCGTCTTCGCCGCGACTTCCTCCGCCGAGACGCCGGGCGCCAGTTCAACGAGCTTGAACGGCGAGTCATGGTCGGGCCGCTGGAATACCGCGAGGTCGGTGACGATCATATCGACCACATTCTTGCCGGTCAGCGGCAGCGTGCAGGCCGGGATGAACTTGGGGTCGCCGTTCTTGGACGTGTGCTCCATGACCACGATGATCTTCTTCACGCCGGCAACGAGGTCCATCGCGCCGCCCATGCCCTTGATCATCTTGCCGGGGATCATCCAGTTGGCGATGTCGCCATTTTCCGCGACCTCCATCGCCCCCAGTACGGTGAGGTCGATATGGCCGCCCCGGATCATCGCGAAACTGTCCGCCGATCCGAAATAGGCCGTCTGCGCCAGTTCGCTGATCGTCTGCTTGCCTGCGTTGATCAGGTCGGCGTCTTCCTCCCCCGCGTAGGGAAAGGGACCGATGCCCAGCATTCCATTCTCGGACTGGAGCGTCACCTCGACACCGTCGGGGATGTGATTGGCGACGAGCGTGGGGATGCCGATGCCGAGATTGACGTAGAAGCCGTCCTGCAGTTCGCGCGCGGCGCGCGCGGCCATGTCGTCGCGGGTCCAGCTCATCAGACGGCCTCCCTTTCGCGGGTCGTGCGGAACTCGATCTTCTTGTCATAGGGAGCGCCCAGCACGATGCGCTTCACATAGACGCCGGGAACATGGATCGCGTCGGGGTCGAGACTGCCCACCGGCACGATCTCCTCGACTTCCGCGACGCAGATTTTCGCGGAGGTGGCCATCGGCTGGTTGAAGTTGCGCGCGGTCTTGCGGAAGATGAGGTTGCCGCTCTCGTCCGCCTTCCATGCCTTGATGATCGAAAGGTCCGCGAAGATGCCGCGTTCGAGCACATAATCCTGCCCGTCGAAGTTCTTCACGTCCTTGCCTTCGGCCACCAGCGTACCGACACCGGTCTTGGTGTAGAAGCCCGGAATGCCCGCGCCCCCCGCGCGGCACCGCTCGGCCAGCGTGCCCTGCGGGCAGAATTCCACCTCCAGTTCACCGGAGAGATATTGCCGCTCGAACTCCTTGTTCTCACCGACATAGGAAGAGATCATCTTGCGGATCTGGCGGGTGCGCAGGAGCTTGCCCAGCCCCTCATTGTCGATGCCGGCATTGTTGGAGACGGCGACGATATTCTTGACTCCGCTCGCCAGGATCGCGTCGATCAGCCGTTCGGGCACACCGCACAGGCCAAATCCGCCTGAACAGATTTGCATTCCGTCAAACAACAGGCCGTCCAGCGCAGCTGCAGCATCGGGATAGATTTTCTTCACGGCTTATGGCCCCCTGCGCCCATGTTGCAGTGCAAATCGCTGCCTGGAGATAGGCGGAAGGGCTTCGATCGCGCAACAAAAAAGAGCCGTTCCGCGATACGGAACGACCCATCTTGCGACCCGATGAAGTCGGGCTTGATTAAATATTGTCGCCGAGCGCGCCCTTGACTGCGCCCTTCAGCTTCTGGCCGGCGCCCTTGGCCTGCTGGACCTTGCCCTCGGCGACGAGGCCATCATCGCCGGTCTTGCGGCCATGGTCTTCCTTGCCCTTGCCAATTGCGTCGTTGATAGCGCCCTTGGCCTTGTCGATCAATTCGCCCATCTCAATAGTCCTCCGATTTCCATGGTAATCGATGCGGAGTAAATGGCCGGAAGCAGGGTCGGTTCCCCATGATGCGATGAACGGTGGCGTGCCGCGCTCAGATGAGACCGGCCAGCGGGCTGGACGGATCTGCATACAGGCGCCGGCCCATCCGCCCCGCCCGATAGGAGGCCCGTCCGGCCTCGACCGCCAGCCGCATCGCGTGCGCCATCAGGGTCGGGTCCTTCGCCTCGGCAATGGCGGTGTTCATGAGGACGCCGTCGCAGCCAAGTTCCATCGCGACGGCCGCGTCCGACGCCGTGCCCACACCCGCATCGACCAGCACCGGCACCTTGGCGCCCTCCACGATCAGGCGGATGGTCACGCGGTTCTGAATGCCCAGCCCCGAACCGATCGGCGCGCCCAGCGGCATGATCGCGACCGCGCCCGCTTCCTCCAGCTGTTTCGCCGCGATGGGATCGTCCACGCAATAGACCATCGGCTTGAACCCTTCCCGCACGAGGACTTCGGTGGCTTTCAGCGTTTCGCGCATATCGGGATAGAGGGTGCGCGCCTCACCCAGCACTTCGAGCTTCACCAGATCCCAGCCGCCGGCCTCCCGCGCCAGCCGCAATGTCCGGATCGCATCGTCGGCGGTGAAGCACCCCGCCGTGTTCGGCAGATAGGTCACGGTTTTCGGGTCGATATAGTCGGTCAGCATCGGAGCCCTGGGATCCGACACGTTGACGCGCCGCACGGCTACGGTGACGATCTCCGCGCCCGACGCTTGCAGGGCAGCAGCGTTCTGCGCGAAATCCTTGTATTTTCCGGTGCCGACGATGAGGCGCGACCGGAACGTCCGGCCCGCTACCGTCCAGCTGTCGTCGGTCACGGGCGCGGCATGGTCTCCGCCGCCCCCCGCGACCGGATGGTCGCCACCACCAACGAAATGCACGATCTCCAACTCGTCGCCATCCTCCAGCACGACGGCGGCCAGCGTGGAACGCGGCACGACTTCCAGGTTGCGTTCGACCGCTACCTTCTCCGGCACGAGGCCGAGCGAATTGGCGAGGTCGGCGATGGTCATGCCCCGGCGTACCCGCCGATGCTCACCATTCACCCTCAGGCCTATGGTCCCGTCAATCGTCATGGCCTCCACGAACATCCTTTCGATTTTGCAACATCGGCTCGTCCGCCATATAGGGATGGGCGGGGCAAGCAATCAACCGCCGACCACCAGCGCAAGGAACCCATCGGGCCATGGCCGACACGCCGACCATCTATGTTCTCAACGGCCCGAACCTCAACCTGCTCGGCCTGCGCGAACCCGACATCTACGGCCATGACACGCTCGACGATATCGCCGGCCGGGTCGAGGACGCCGCGAACGAGGCGGGCGTGGACATCGACTTTCGCCAGTCCAACCATGAGGGGCATCTGATCGACTGGCTGCATGAGGCCAATGCCCTGGGCGCCATCGCGGTCCTGCTCAACGCGGGCGCTTTCACCCATACCTCGCTGGCGCTGTACGATGCGATCCGGTCGATCAGCGTGCCGGTGATCGAAATCCACCTCTCCAACCCCCATGGTCGCGAAGAATTTCGTCGGCACAGCTATGTCGGCATGGCTGCGAAGGGCAGCATTGCGGGCTTCGGCGGCACCAGTTATCTGCTGGGCCTGAAGGCCGCGCTGGATATCGCAAAACTATAATCGGTTGCGCTCCCTGCCCAACCGCAATAGGCGGCAGCGCATTTCGCACCAATAATGGAATAGAAACGGGAAGCTGATGGGCGACAAGCACGAAGAGGGCGCGATGCAGGTCGATGTCGGACTGGTTCGGCAACTTGCGGAACTGCTCGACGAGACGAGCCTGACCGAAATCGAGGTCGAGCAGGGCGATCGCAAGATTCGCGTCGCGCGCAAAGCCGGCCAGCAGGCGCCCCAATATTTCGCGCCCGCGCCGCAAGCCGCCGCGCCCGCCGCCGCGGCTCCCGTGGCCGAGGCCGCGCCGGCCCCGGCCGTCAATGCGGTGAAATCGCCGATGGTCGGCACCGTCTATCTGGCGCCGGAGCCGGGCGCCGCTCCCTTCATCAGCGTCGGCAAGGCGATCAAGGCGGGCGATACGATCCTGATCGTCGAGGCGATGAAGGTGATGAACCCCATCACCGCGGCGACCAGCGGCACGGTCAGGGCGGTGCTCGTCGAAAACGGCCAGCCGGTCGAATATGACCAGCCGCTCGTCGTGATCGAATAGGGCGGCCACACGCCATGAGCATCGACAAGCTGCTGATCGCCAATCGGGGCGAGATCGCGCTGCGCATCCACCGCGCCGCGCATGAGATGGGCATCAAAACGGTGGCCGTGCACAGCACCGCCGATACCGATGCGATGCACGTACGCCTCGCGGACGAGGCGGTCTGTATCGGTCCGCCCGCCGCAAAGGACAGCTATCTCAACATACCCGCCATCATCGCGGCGGCGGAGATCACCGGCGCGGACGCGATCCACCCCGGCTACGGCTTCCTCTCCGAGAACGCCCAGTTCGCGGAAATCGTGGAAGCCCACGACCTGATCTTCGTCGGGCCGAAGCCCGAGCATATCCGCACCATGGGCGACAAGGTGGAGGCGAAGCGCACCGCCGGCGCGCTTGGTCTGCCGCTCGTCCCCGGCACCGACGGCGCGATCAGCGATGTCGACGAGGCCAAGGCGATCGCCGACCAGATCGGCTATCCTGTTCTCGTCAAGGCCGCGTCGGGCGGCGGTGGACGCGGCATGAAGGTCGTGCCCGACGCCGACCAGTTCGAGAGCCTGATGCAGCAGGCCAGCAGCGAGGCGAAGGCCGCGTTCGGCGACGGCACCGTCTATCTCGAAAAATATCTCGGCAACCCGCGTCATATCGAGTTTCAGGTGTTCGGCGACGGCAAGGGCAACGCCATCCATCTGGGCGAACGCGACTGTTCGCTCCAGCGGCGACACCAGAAAGTGTTCGAGGAGGCCCCCTCCCCCGTCATCTCCTCGTCGGAGCGTGACCGCATGGGCGGCATCGTGTCGAAGGCGATGGCCGACATGCAGTATCGCGGCGCGGGCACGATCGAGTTCCTCTACGAGAATGGCGAATTCTACTTCATCGAGATGAACACCCGGCTTCAGGTCGAGCATCCGGTGACGGAGATGATCACCGGCTTCGATCTGGTGCGCGAACAGATCCGCATCGCCGAGGGCAAGCCGCTCTCCGTCGAGCAGAAGGATCTCGAATTTCACGGCCACGCCATCGAATGCCGCATCAACGCCGAGGATCCGCGCACCTTCGCCCCGTCGCCCGGCAAGGTCACGCAATATCATGTGCCCGGCGGCATGCATGTGCGCGTCGATAGCGGGCTGTATCAGGGCTATACCGTGCCGCCCTATTACGACAGCATGATCGGCAAGCTGATCGTCTATGGCCGCACCCGCGAAGGCGCGCTGATGCGCCTGCGCCGCGCGCTCGACGAATATGTGATCGAGGGAATGAAAACCACCATCCCCCTTCACCAGAGACTGATCGAGAATAGCGACATCCAGAATGGCGACTATACGATCAAGTGGCTGGAGGAATGGCTCGCGACGCAGGAGGGATGACGGACATGAAAGCAACCATCTGGCACAACCCCGCCTGCGGCACATCGCGCAAGACGCTGGCGATCCTTGAGGAAACGCCCGGCGTCGACGTGACCGTGGTCCAATATCTCGAGACGCCCTACACCCGCGACAAGATCGCGCAGTTGATCCGCGACGCCGGACTGACCCCGCGCGAGGCGATCCGCAAGATGGGGACCGATGCGGAGGCGCAGGGCCTCCTCGAAGCGGGCGACGACGCCATCCTGGACGCGATGGCCGCCAACCCCGCCTATGTGAACCGCCCCTTCGTGGAGACTGACAAGGGCGTGCGCTTCTGTCGGCCACAGGAGCTGGTGCGCGAAATTTTATAATCTTTTCCGCGTGACATCTTCCTCCATTTCCATTAACGGCCCGCACCGAACCCTTCTGCGAAGGGATCGCCGTCCGAGACAGCTGGTGGGGCCCTGGCCCCTTAATCCTCCAGCCTAGACGGGGAAGACAGTTCTTGCCGGCCGGGCCTTCCATACACAGGAGGGGGCTCCGCCGGGTCTGCCCGCCGCTTCCCATTGGCTCACGCCGGGGCGCATCGCGGGTTCAGTCAACCATTTCCCCCGGACATTCGCGCCCTTGGCTTGGGCGGCAGCGATGCCGCGCGCGCCACGGGCAACAGCAACCGTGTCGAGGCCCCGGCTTCGGCACATTTGGGAGTAATGGCATGGATCGCAAGGAAAAGGCCGACCTGGTCACCTCGCTCAATGCTTCCCTGGGCACGATGGGCGCGGTGATCGTCACCCGCAATCTGGGCATGACCGTTGCCCAGTCCACCGATCTCAGGACGAAGATGCGCGATGCCGGCGCGGCCTACCGGGTCACGAAGAACCGGCTCGCCAAGATCGCGATCGAGGGAACGGATTATGCCGGCATCGCCGACATGCTCACCGGCCCCGTCGGCCTCGCCACCTCGACCGATCCGGTCGCGGCGGCCAAGGTCGCGATCGAGTTCGCCAAGACCAATGACAAGCTCGAAATCGTCGGCGGCAGCATGGGCACCCAGTTGCTCGATGCCGAGGGCGTAAAGGCGCTGGCGTCGCTGCCTTCGCTGGACGAGCTGCGTGGCAAGATCGTGGGCCTCCTCCAGGCGCCCGCGACGAAGCTCGCGACCGTCATTCAGGCACCGGCGTCGCAGCTGGCCCGCGTCTTCAACGCCTATGCGGAGAAGGACGCGGCCTGATTGGCCGAGTTTTCGATTTCGATTTGACTGAACCTCATTGGGCGACACGCCCGCACAGAAATGGAGTAATATCATGGCTGACATCAATTCGCTCGTCGAGCAGCTGTCCGAGCTGACCGTTCTCGAAGCCGCCGAGCTGTCGAAGGCTCTTGAAGAGAAGTGGGGCGTTTCCGCCGCTGCCGCCGTCGCCGTTGCCGGCCCGGCTGCTGCCGCCGCCGCCCCGGCTGCCGAAGAGCAGACCGAGTTCGACGTGATCCTCACCGGCGATGGTGGCAAGAAGATCAACGTCATCAAGGAAGTCCGCGCCATCACCGCGCTCGGCCTGACCGAAGCGAAGGCGCTGGTCGAGGCGGCTCCCAAGGCTGTCAAGGAAGGCGTCTCCAAGGCCGAAGCCGAAGAGATCAAGAAGAAGCTGGAAGAAGCCGGCGCGACCGTCGAGCTCAAGTAAGCTGCTTCTTCCTGCGGGAAGAGAAAATGCGAAGGGCGGCCCCGCGAGGGACCGCCCTTTTGCTTTGCCCACTGCGCTGACGGGATCAGCGATTGGTGACAGGCTTCCAACTCAGACGCGTGGCGCGCTGGCCGCCAAAGCTCATCTGGGACCAGCGGTCGCGTGCCGGGGCGATCTGTTCCGGGCGAACGGACTTAGACGAAACGTCGGCAACGGCCCGCCCGGTGCGAAGCAGGAAATCGGCCCGGCGAAGGCGGTTGCGACGCGAGTGGAAGGGGTTGGCTTCGGAAGGCCCTTCGGCAATCATTGCCTCCAGCACCGCAATGCGATCGTCACTTGCAAAATCGAGGTTCGGTTGCCTGGCCATGCTCGGCGCGCGAACGGACTGTGGCTCGATGACGGCGGCTGGCCGTGTCGGCTCGACGGACGGCGTTACCGGCGCGGTCGCGAGAGGTGCCGAAACCGGGATTACGCCGGTCGAACCATTGCTGGTGGCATCCACATCGTCATCGGCGTGGCGCCGGGGCCTACGCGTCATTGCAAAGGTCGCCCCACCCGCGACCAGCAGCAGTCCACCGCCGAGAAGCACCCAGCCGGCATAGTCCATGCCGCCGGAACTGGCCGGCTGGACGGTCGTCGTCGCGACGGGCGCGGGAGCGATCGGCTCCATCGGGGCTACGCGGGAAGGTGTCGCGTCCGTGACGATCGGCGCGGTCGATGGTGCGACCGGTGCCGCCGCGTCGATCCCCGGTCCAACGGGCTGACGAACTTTTTCGATGGTCGGCGTGGCTGCGACGTTGGTCCGTTCCGAGCGAGCAGCAGCAGCCGGTGCCTTTGCCGGGCGGCTCGGGGTCATTACAAGTTCCGGCAGTGGCGGCGCAGTGGGTGGAAGACTTTGTACGGTCTGTGCAGGCGCCTGCGTCGGCAAAGTCTGTGCGGATGCAGCAGGCGTGGGTGCCTGTGGCTCGGGCGCCGAAATGCTCGTGCTGGAGTCGCTTGGTGCTTCGGGCAGGGCGACCTGCGCCAGCACGGGGGTGGATGACAGGGCCAGAACCGCGGCGATCGCGGCCAGACCGGGGCGATGGGGGGACAGTGTGTCGATCATAGCGGGAGTGTAACGCTCCGCTGGCCGCAACCGTATCCCGTTGCACCGCAGCAATCGCGACGGATCGAAGCTCCCGTCCGGCCAGACGATCGTGGAGCAGCCTTTGCTGTCCCTTGACAGGCTGGCGGTCCCCGTCCCAAGGCGAGCCGTCCTCAGCTTTCGGGAGCCGTCATGCCCAGCGCCCTTTCCACCGCCGCTCCTCCGGCGAACGCCGATCTGGCCGCGCGCATCCGTACCATCGACGATTATCCCAAGCCCGGCATCCAGTTTCGCGATGTCTCCACCCTGCTGCTCGACGGTCCCGCGTTCCGTTCCACCATCGACCGGCTGGCCGACTTCGTGGACATTGACGAGGTCGATCTCATCGCCGGGATCGAGGCGCGCGGCTTCATCGTCGCGGCGGCGCTTTCCTATGTTCTGGGCAAGGGCAAGCTGATGCTGCGCAAGCCGGGCAAGCTGCCGGGCGAGAGCGTTGGCATCGACTATGCGCTGGAATATGGCACCGATCGTATCGAGATGCATGTTGGCGCGGTGATCCCCGGCCAGCGCGTGCTGGTGGTGGACGACCTGATCGCCACCGGAGGCACCGCGCTTGCCGCCGTCCAGTTGCTGCGCGAGGCGGGAGCGGTGGTCGAGCGGGCGCTGTTCATCGTGGACCTGCCCGCGTTGCAGGGGGCCGACCGACTGCGCGGCGCGGGCGTGAAGCCCGACGCCCTTTGCGCCTTCGCCGGCGAATAAGGGGAAGGATCAGCATGCGCGTCCTCCTGCTCGCCGCCTTGCCCGAGGAAGCGGATGCTTTTCTCCCCGACACCGGTTCCGTCATCGAAGGCTGGCCATCCGCGCGCCGGATCGAGGCGCTGGGCCATGACATCATCGTGGCGGTCACCGGCATCGGTAAGGTCAACCTGACCAGCGTCGCCGCGACGCTCCATGCGCGGCATGGTGCGGACCTGGTCGCGATTACGGGGACAGCGGGCAAGATCGGCGCTGCGGCGGGCGACTGCTTCTTCCTCGCCGGCGCGCTTCAGCATGACTATGGCGCGGAGCGGCCGGGCGAATTCGTCAACTTCACCCCGGGCCTCGTGCCGGTCGGTCCGTCGGTGATCGACGCCTATGTCGGCCTTCCGGACCCCGGCACCGGCCTGCCCGCCGTGCTGATCGCCAGCGGCGACGCTTTCATCGAATGCCCCGATCAGGCGCGGATATTGGTCGAGGGACTGCGCGCCGACATCGTCGATATGGAAACGGGCGCGCTGGCGCAGTTCGCGACGCTCGCGGGCGTGCCGTGGACGGGCGTCAAAGCGACGACCGACGACGCGAACGGGGAAAGCGCGAGCGACTTTCGCACCAACCTGCTTGCCGCGTCCGCGCGAGCGGCACGGGGCATGGAGGTTCTGCTGCGGCAGCTCTGACGGTTAGCGTCGGGCTCTTCAGGCGGCCCGGTTCAGCGCAAACCGCGTCACCAGTGCGGACAGGGCATTGGCCTCCTGCTCCAGATTGCGCGCGGCGGCGGAGCTTTCCTCGACCATAGCGGCATTCTGCTGCGTTACCCGGTCCATCGCGCCCATGATCCTGTTGGTATCGTCCAGCCGTACCGCCTGTTCGTTAGAGGT